>Ga0111539_10004598_pt1 | contig 18036 bp, 16 predicted proteins | sample RhiMethybrSRZTD1_FD_79667 | JGI IMG/M metagenome (GOLD analysis project Ga0111539, IMG submission 79667) | Populus rhizosphere microbial communities from Tennessee, USA - Rhizosphere MetaG P. TD hybrid SRZTD1 (version 2) (version 2) | ecosystem: Host-associated > Plants > Roots > Rhizosphere >... | reverse complement strand
GACGTGGTCGGTGGCGTGGTGGGGGCAGCACGTGGATCGATTCCAGTTCCTGAGCCCGACCTATGGCTTTGCCTCGGGCGCCTCGGTCTACAAGTACAGCGAAGAGGGAAATGTCGCGGTGGCGCCGCCCGCGCCGCGCGCCCGATCTCTCACGGCGTCGCCGAATCCGTTCACACCCCGCACGACCATCCGCTACACGCTCGCTCAGGGTTCCCCGGTCGAACTGCTGGTTGCCGACCCCGCGGGCCGGGTCGTGAGAACTCTCACGCGTGAGTTCCAGGCGGCCGGCGATCATCACATCGCGTGGGACGGCAGGAGCGATGATGGTCAGGAACTTCCATCCGGGATCTACCTGTACATCCTGCACGCCGGGGACCAGCACGAGCTGGGCAAGCTGGTCCGCGTGCGGTAGGGGGGCGTCGCGGAGCGGAGCGAGTGCGGTGGCTAGGCCTCGGAACCCTTCGCCCGCGTCGCGCCGATCAGCACCAGCGCGACCGCATACACGATCCCGCCCAGCACCAGCGTGGCGGTGAAGCCGTTGTTGATCGCCACCACCATCGCGAGCACCGAGCCGAGCACCGAGGCGGCGCCGTTCACCGCCCATGCCCACGGAATCAACTCGGCACGGCCGTCCGCCAGGCGGCGGAGTCCGAGCGGCATCGCGGTGCCCATCAGGAAGCCGACCGGGAACAGCACCTCGATCGCGGTCCAGATGCGGCCGATTCTCTCCATGCCGATGAACGCGCGGAACATCGGCGGCAACAGGAACGCGACCAGCGCGACTGCCACCAGCACCGCGATCAGGAATCGCCGCAGCACGAGATCGGACCGCTCGAGAGTCACCCGGCGCGTGAGGAAGCTGCCGAGCCCGGCCGAGATCAGGATCGTGGTCAGGACCACGCCGAGCGCGAGGGTCGGATGGCCGAGGAACAGCATCAACCGCTGGAGCATGCCGATCTCGACCAGCATGAAGCCCAGTCCGAGCGCGCCGAAGTACACCATCGCCGGAATCGCCGCCGCGGGCGGGCGCGGGCGCGCGAGCAGCGCCGGCAGCAGCACCATCAGCACTGCGAGGATCAGCGCGACCAGCATCAGCGAGGTCAGCAGGAACACCGCGCGGGCGTTCACGAACTCGCCGGTGTGGAGCAGCAGGCCGCGCCAGAACTGGCTCGGTTTCACGACATAGAAGAAGAACGGCCGGTCGTCGGTGACCGGTGAGATGTCGAGCGGGTAGTCGCGGATCACCGACTCGAACTCCGGGGTGTTCAGCAGCTGGCCGTAGAGTCCGACGCCGGCGCGCCCGGGCGCCGCGATCAGCTCGAACCCCGATGGCGCGATGTGTTCCTCGATCTGTGCGACCTCGGTGGCGGTGAACTCCGAGTTCTTCACCAGCACCGACGCACGGTCGCCTTCGCGCACCACCACGATGTGCGCGGCGGGGTGGGCGTCGCCGCGCTGCTTCAGCGCGGCCAGGGCCAGGCTGATGAGCCGGATCGACTGCTGGGGCGGATCTTCGAAGTAGCGCTGGATCGCCACGATCCCGTTCGGCGACAGGTGGCTGAGGTAATCCTCGTACGCTTCCACCGTATAGAGCGTGTTCTCGGTCAGCGAGAACGCGCCGGCGGCGGTGGCGGCGTAGGTGTCGATGTACCCGGCCTGGATGACGTCATACTTCTGGTTGGAGCGGCGGATGAAGCTGCGCGCCTCGTCGTTCACCACCCGGATCTCGGGCCGGTTGTAGATACCGCCCGAGAACTCCGCGTAGGTCTTCTGCATGAGGCCGACGATGATCGGGTTGACCTCGACCGCGGTCACCGAACGGGCGCCGTTGGCGACCGCCGTGAGCAGGTCGACGCCGCCGTCGGATCCGATCACGAACACGTCGGGCTTCTCGAGCAGCGCGTACTGGACCCCGATCAGACTGTTCCGCAGTGGCGCGAGGCTCTCCACGCGGCCGTCCCAGCGCGAGATCATCGTGTTCGACGCCGAGTCGATTTCGATCAGCAGCGAGTCGTGGGTTCCGCTCGGCGTCTCGCGCACCGCGACGCGCGAGAACGAGTTCCACTTCTCGAACACCACGTCCGGCTCTTCGCGGCCCCGGAAGTACTTCAAATGCAGCCAGTGGGTGGCCGGGTTGAGCGCGAGCAGGGTCGCAGCGGCGATCGCGATCAAACCGCCGATCGCGGCGCGGCGCCGGTCGCCGGACGCGAGCCCGAGCACCGCGGCGCCGAGTGCGGCGAGCAGCGCGACCGCGGCCATCGCCGACGGCCCGCCGACCCGGTCGAGGATCGGGATGGTGGCCAGGCAGCCGAGCCCGGCACCGATCAGATCCCAGGCGTAGAGCCGGCTCGAGGCCTCGCCGAAATGGCGGAACAGGATCGATCCGACCATGCCACCGAGGAAGAACGGGATCACCGCCGACAGGTAGAGGGCGCCGACCTGGACGATGGTGCCGAACCCGAGGCCCGACTCGCCGGCGCGCCGCAGGAAGCCGGTCAGGAACGCCTGGGCGGGATTGGCGGCGAACAGCGCGAAACACAGCGGGACCGCAATCGCGAGTGCGGCGGCCGCCATCCACGCCTGTGGAAGCGCTCGCTCGCTGCGGAACCTGCGGGGTATCAGGTAGACGACCAGGCCGCTCGCGGACAGTCCGAACAGGGCGACCGAGATGGTGAAGAAGGCGAAGTGGTACCACATCACCACCGACAGGATCCGGGTCAGCGCCACTTCGAGCATCAGCAGCGCTGCGGTGGTGAACGCGAGTCCCAGTCCGATCCGGCCCGCGTCGATCGGGCGCGTCGGTCGGGAGTCGGGAGCGGCCAGGGGGAGCCTCCGAAATCGGAATCGGAAGGGAATACAGGGGATTGCGGGCGCGAGAGTCTAGCACAGCCAACCCGTGTGGCAGTCGCGGCTTGCCGCCTGCCGGGGCGTGTGGTTTCCTCCCGGTGCGGCAGGATGCCGCGCCTATGCCCGATCGTTCCTCACAGATGGCGTTCCAGGGACGGATGCGACCCGTCGCATTCGCGGTTCTGCTGCTGCTCGCGCTCCATGCGCTCGATGCGGCGGTGGCCCGTGACTCCGGCGCGCAGACCCGTCGCCGCGCGGCGTCGCCGCTGCCCGGGGTGCCGGTGGATCCGGCCCGTTCCCGCGCCATGCGCGCATCGTTCGATTCGGCGGTGGTCGACACCCATCCGTCGGCGAGCGCGCAGAAGGTGCTTCAAACGATCCCCGATCCGCTCGGCTCCAGCGGACGGGTTGCGCCGCCCGTGGTCCCGGTGGTCGGCGCCGCCTCGTCGGTCGCGCCTGCCGACAGCGCGCACCGGGAGGCCGGCTCCGATTCGAGCGGGACGGATGGCATCATCGAGGCGGAAACCGATTCGAGCAGCGTACCGTTGCCCGAGCCGCGCGAGGTGCTCGGTGACTTCTCGCTGCCGCAGCTGATCCCCGACAGTCTGTTCGCTCCCGCATCGGTCGCGGGCGCCGCGGTTCCGACCGGCGGATATGGCGGCGTCGGCGCCGGCCCCCCGTCGGCGGCTGCCGTCCATTCCGATTCGTGCTGGGGGGTTCAGCTCGCGGCACCGGCCGAGGCGGAACGCGCCGAGGCACTCCGTTCCACGGCTCAGTCGCTGCTCATGATTCCGATGACGATCGAGGTTTCGGGTGGACGCCTTCGCGTGCGTACGCGGGACTGCATGAACGCCGAGACTTCCGAGAAGCTGCGCCGGCGCGCGATCGACAGCGGATTCGCCGACGCGTTCCGGACCGGCGGCGGGACCACCGCGCCGGCGGCCAGCCCCAAACCCAGCAAGACCGGGACGAAGAGCACCAAATCCGGGAAGCGATGAGCCGGCGGCTGCTGCTGTTCGAGGACCGCAACTGGCGAAATCTGCGTCCGCTCACCGACTTGCTCCCGGTTCCCGCACTCGCATTCGGCGCCTCGGATCTCGCCCGCCGCTGGGAGCGCGGGACCGGACTGCCGTGGCTCGGCGTCGAAGCCCGCACCGCTGCACTCGCCGCGTGGCGCACGGCGCCAATTCCCGCCGGCAAGGCGGCGCCCGACGACGAGATCCTGGTGGTCAACGCGGCGGTCCTGCCGGGGCCGTGGCTCGAGGCCGCGCTCGCCGAGCGTGCGCCATCGCTGTTCACCGACGCGGACCGCCCGATTGCCGCGCGCGTCCCGTTCCGGATGCTGGCGCCGTGCCTCGGCCGCGGCGAGGAGTTCGAGGTCGCGCTGCTCGGACTCGGCCTGCCGGTGTTCGCGGTGGTGGCGCCGGCGATCGAGTGGCCGTGGGACCTGATCGCGCGCAATGCCGATGCGCTCGCCGCCGACCTTGCCGGCCAGGCGGCGGCCCGCGACGGCGAGGTGCACGACCAGGCGGTGCTGCTGGCGCCGGAGCGGATCGCGATCGGCCCCGGCGCGCGCATCGATCCGTTCGCGGTACTGGACGCGCGCTCGGGTCCGATCGCGATCGAGCGCGACGGGATCGTGCTCGCGCACACGGTGGTCACCGGGCCGTGCCGGATCGGAGAGGGAACCCAGCTGCTGGGCGGATTCGTCGGCAACAGCTCGATCGGTCCCGGCTGCCGGATCGCAGGCGAGGTCGATGCGTGCGTGTGGCAGGGCTGGGCGAACAAACGCCATCACGGATTCGTCGGTCACAGCGTGATCGGTGAATGGGTCAATCTCGGCGCGCTCACCACCACCAGCGACCTGAAGAACAACTACGGCGAGGTGCGCGTCCAGACCGCCGGCGGCGAGCGCGCGAGCGGCTCGAACAAGATCGGGTCGATCGTCGGTTCCCATGTGAAGACCGGGATCGGAACCCTGCTGCCGACCGGTGCCTGGATCGGCACCGGCGCGAACCTGTTCGGCGGCGGCCGGTTCGCGCCGAAACACGTGCCCGCGTTCGCGTGGTGGGATGGCGACCGGACGGTCGAGCACGAGCTCGACCGGTTCCTCGCCACCGCCCGCACCGCGTACGCGCGCCGCGAGCGCAGCCTGCTGCCGGCCGAGGAGTCGCTGCTCCGCGGGGTGCACGCGGCACACGACGCAAGTCGATTCGTCCGAACCTGATGGGTCCGCGTTCCTTGACCGGCTCGCGGCCCGGTCCCTAGACTCCCCGCCGCTCATCGCGACCCGCTCATCGGTCGCACCCATTCGCAGGGTCGAAGGAGACTCATGCCCGAACTTCGCAAGGACCCGGTGGTCGGTCGCTGGGTGATCATCTCGACCGAACGGAGCCGGCGTCCTACCCAGTTCGGGCCCGCTCCGCCGCCCGCCACGTCCGGCTTCTGCCCCTTCTGTCCCGGCAACGAGGACAAGACGCCGCCCGAGGTCCACGCGGTGCGGCCGGACGGTGGCCCCGCGAACAGCGGCGGATGGACGGTCCGGGTGGTGCCCAACAAGTTCCCGGCGCTCCAGATCGAGGGCGGCCTCGACCGGCGGGGCGAGGGGCTCTACGACAAGATGAACGGAGTCGGCGCGCACGAGGTCGTGATCGAGACGCCGCACCACGACCGCGACCTCGCCGACCTTTCGATCGACGAACTCGAGCAGGTGCTGAACGCGTACCGCGAGCGCATGATCGACCTGCACAAGGACAAGCGGTTCCGCTACGTCCTGATCTTCAAGAACCACGGCTCGGACGCGGGCGCGACGCTCGAGCATTCCCACACGCAGCTGATCGCGCTGCCGATCATTCCCCTGCAGCTGCACGAGGAACTGGAGGGGGCGCGGCGCTACTTCGAGCTCAAGGAGCGCTGTGTGTTCTGCGACATCGTCGCGCAGGAGACCGCGCCCGACAACGGCCGCCGCGTGGTGACGATGACCGACCGCTTCATCGCGATCGAGCCGTTCGCGCCGCGCTTCCCGTTCGAGACCTGGATCCTGCCGCGCCGTCACGATTCGTCGTACGAACGGATCGAGGGGCGCGAAGAGCTGCGGGACCTCGCCGGCCTGCTCAAGGACACGCTCCAGCGTCTCAACGTGGCGCTCGAGCGGCCGCCGTTCAACTTCGTCATCCATACCGCGCCGGTCAGCGAGGGCGACGTCGATTCCTATCACTGGCATCTCGAGATCATGCCCAAGCTGACGCGGGTGGCGGGATTCGAGATCGGTTCCGGCTTCTACATCAATCCCACGCCGCCGGAGGATGCCGCGCAGTACCTGCGCGAGCTGACGGTCGAGACCTGACCGGGGCCGCGGCCGGACGGAGCACGGAAGGCACCATGGCATTGTCGATCGTTCACTTCACCAGCGAGTCCACCCCGCTCGCGAAGGTCGGCGGGCTCGCAGACGTGGTCGGTGCGTTGTCGGCCGAACAGGCGCGCGCCGGACACGACGTCACGGTCGTGCTGCCCGCGTATCGCGGTCTCCACGACGTCGCGGGCTGGTCGCGCACGCCGCTCGGAGTGCACGACGTGCCGTGGGGGCTCGCCCACGAGGGCGCGGAGTTCGATCTCCTGACGCCGACCCCGGGGACGCTGCCCGAACGGCTCCGTGTGCTGCGCGTCCATCACCGCGGCGAGCGCAAGTTCTTCGACCGTCCCGGCGTCTACAACGATCCCGAGACCGGCGAGGGCTACCCCGACAACGGCGAGCGCTACCTGTTCTTCTGCCGGGCTTCGTTCGAGGGCCTCAAGTCGCTGGGCGGACGGTTCGACATCCTCCACGCGCACGACCATCAGGCCGGCTGGGTGCCGTGCTTCGTGCGTACCCACGAGGCGCACGAACCGGCGTTCGCGGGCGCCGCCACCGTGTTCACGATCCACAATCTCGGCTACCAGGGTCTGCACGATCCGTTCGTGCTCGCGCTGGCCGGATTCCCGCGCGAGCAGTTCGATCCCGGCGGTCCGTTCGAGTTCTGGGGCCGGGTGAACTTCATGAAGGTCGGCCTGGTGTTCGCCGACATGCTGTCGACGGTGAGCCCGCGCTACGCGGAGGAAATCCGTTCGAGCGGCGAGTTCGGCTTCGGGCTCGAGGGGGTGCTCGAGCGGCGCGCCGCGGATCTGCGCGGCATCCTCAACGGGATCGACGAGGTCGAATGGGATCCCGCGCGGGACCGGCACCTCCAGCACCCGTACGACCGCGATCACATGGCGGGGAAGTGGAAGAACCGCCACGAGCTGATCACCGAATGCGGCTTCCCGACCACGCCCGACTGGCCGGTGGTCGGCATGGTGTCGCGGCTGGTCGACCAGAAGGGCTTCGATCTGATCGAGAAGGCCCAGGCCGAGCTCGGGCGGCTCGAGGCGCGGTTCGTGGTGCTGGGCACCGGCGTCGCGCGCTACCAGGAGCTGCTGACCGCGCTCGCGCGCAAGGACCCGCTGCGGTTCGCGTACCGCGGAGGATTCGACGAGCGCTTCGCGCACCTGGTGGAGGCGGGCAGCGACCTGTTCCTGATGCCGTCGCTGTACGAGCCGTGCGGACTCAACCAGATGTACAGCCTGCGCTACGGCACGGTGCCGGTGGTGCGCGCGACCGGCGGCCTCGCCGACACGGTCGAGGACTTCGATCCCGCCACGCGGCGCGGCACCGGGTTCGTGTTCCAGCGCTACGAGCCCGCCGAGCTGGTGAACGCGCTGCGTCGCGCGTTCGCCGTCTACCGGCAGCCGCACCTGTGGTCGACCCTGCGCGCCAACGGCATGGCGCAGGATTTCTCGTGGCGCCAGAGCGCGCTCGGCTACGACCGGCTCTACGCGGAGGCGCTCGAGCGGGTGCGGAGCGGCCGGATCATGACCCTCGAAACCCTCCGCGCGGCCGGCTAGTTTCCCGGCGGATACGGGCTCGCCCGTACGCGCAGATCCTTCCCCAGCCGCAACTTGACTTGGGCGGCGCGGCAATGTTCATATGCCTCAACTCTGTTGCCACTCCTCAACTCGCCGCTTCAGGAGTCCCTCGTTTCATGGCCTGTCCCGTCGCATCGATCGTCGCACTCGGCAGCCTGTTCCCGCCCGCGCGCACGCTGTTCACGCGCGATCGCCGGGGACGCTGGTTCGCATGGTCGGGCCTGCTGCTGCTGGCCGCGGGCTGGATCGCGTACTTCGAGACCGGACGCCTGGTGCCGATCCGGATCGCGATGGAAGTGATCTCGGTCGTGCTGCTGGTGATCGCCGGACTGCGGATCCGGGTGCTGGCGCGTCGTGATGGCAACGGCGCGGCATGGGCGCGCGCGCTGCGGGAGAGCGGGCGGATGGGCTGGCAGGTGCTGCGCTCGCCGTGGGTGCTGGGAGCCAAGGCGGTCCTGCTCACGCTGCTGGCGCTCGAGTGGGGCGGCTGGGTGCAGGTTCCTCTGCGCGTGTTCGCGCTGACCGTGATCGCTCTGCTCACGTTCGCGGGCATCCGGCTCTGGCGACTCCGCCGTCCGGCCCGTTTCGAGACGCTCGAAGCGTTCGCAAACCGTCCGGTCGAAAGCAACTGCCCGCTCGGATTCGATTCGGCACCGCGATCCGGGATCGCGCGCTCGTGAGCCTGGTTCCGCCCGCGGCCGGCGCCGATCCGGCGCACGCGCCGCTCTCGCAGCGGCTGCGCGAGGGCACCCGCGAGATCCACGACCACATCGAGAACGGCGCGTCGTTCAATCGCCTGATCGTGGTCCGCATTCCCGCCGATGAATCCGACGCCGCGCGCCGCGCGCGCGCGCGCGACGAGTATCGCGAGATCTATCGCCGGTTCCTGCTCGCCTCGTACGGATTCGAGCTCGCGGTCCGCACCCGGCTCGACACCTCACCGGCGCACCCGGCGGCGCTGCGCGCGGGCTATGAGCCCGAGCGCGACGATCCGGTCGCCCGCATCGAGGAGGACCTGGCGGGTCTCGGGGTCCACGATCCGGCGCCGTTCGGGATCATGACCGGACTGCCGGAGGCGCCGACGCTCGCCGAATGGGCCGGCATCGACTACGTGCGGCGCGGCTCGCGCGCCGGCGGCGCGGTGATCTCGGCGGTGGTCGCCCACAATCTCGGGCTGTCGAAGGAATCCGGGGCGGGATTCCTGTTCATGAACGGCAAGGAGACCAGGCGCGCACTCATGGCGCTCCGGGCGTGGCTCGATGCGCTGCCGCTCGGGTCGGCCGAAGTCGATCGCGCGATCGCCGCCGCGGTTGCGACGTTCGCCGCGACCGGCGCCTGGCACCGGCGCCTCGACGCGTTCTTCTAGTTCTTCCGCACCTTCTCCACCAGCTTCGCGATCGCCCCGACGCTCTCCATGTTGTCGGGCAGAACTTCCGTATCGGGGATCGTGACGCCGAACTGCTCCTCGCAGAACGACACGACCCGCAGGATCGCGAGCGAGTCGAGCAGCCCCTTCTCGATCAGATTGTCGTCGACCGCCAGGGTCGGGAGATTCTTGTCGTACAGCACTTCCGCGAGCAGGTAGTCGCGGATCGCGGTTTCGGTCGGGCTCATCGAGTCCTCGCGTTCAGGTTCAGGTGCTGGCGGCGAGCGCGCGGCGATCGATCTTGCCGCTGCTCGTGCGCGGGAACGCGTCGCGGAACGCGATGCGCTCGGGGACCATGTACCGGGGCAGCGCCCCGGCGCAATGCTGTTTGAGGTCCGGTTCATCGGGCGACATGCCGGGGACCGCCACCACGATCGCGATCAGGCGGTTCGTGATCTCCTCGTCGGGCACCGCGAGCACGATCGCCTCCGCCACCGATGGGTGACGCTGGAGCACGGTCTCGATCTCGCCCAGCTCGACGCGGTAGCCGCGGGTCTTCACCTGGTGATCGCGACGACCGAGGAACTCGAGCGCGCCGTCGGAACGCTCGCGCACCAGATCACCGGTGCGATACGCCGTGACCGTCGCTCCGCCCGGCACGGCGATCTCCCGCAGCGACTCGGCGGTGCGCTCGGCGCGGTTCCAGTACCCGCGCATCACCGACCCGCCATGCACCCACAGCTCGCCGGTCTCGTGCGCGGCGACCGGCCGCAGCTCGGGATCGAGGATCAACAGGGCGTCGTCGGAGCACGCATGGCCGATCGGCAGGGACGAGCCTTCCGCCGGCGGCGACGTGACGTCGAACCACGTGCAGACGTTGGTTTCGGTCGGACCATAGAGGTTCGCGAACCGCGCGCCGGGCGCCAGCGCCATCAGGTCGCGCAAGGTGCGCACCGGCATCACCTCGCCCGCGAACAGCAGCAGGCGCAGCGCGGACAGATCGAGGTCGGCGAGTCCGCCGCGCGTCAGCATCAGCACCAGCGCGCTCGGCGTCTCGTACCAGATCGTGAGTCGCTCGCTCGTGTACATCTTCGCGATCGCGGCCGGGAATGCGGTGACGCGGGCGGGAACCGGGTGCACCGACGCGCCCGCGGCGGCGGCGGCGAACAGGTCGAAGGTCGAGAGATCGAAGTGGAACGGCGCATGGTTCGCGAGCCGGTCGGCCGGCGCGACCGCAAACGTGCGGGTCGCCCAGTCGACGAATGAGCGCGCGCTCGCGTGGGTGTGCATCACGCCCTTGGGCTCGCCGGTCGAGCCGGACGTGTAGAGGACGTAGGCGAGATCATTCTCCGACAGCGGCGCGTCGGGCGCGGCGGCGGATTCGCCGGCCAGCGACGCCCACCGGACGCCGGGCAGCCCGTGGATCGAGGGCGCATCGGCCGCGTCGTCCGCGAACCACACCGCCCGCATCGGCGCGCCGCCCGCGAACGCTTCGGTCAGGCCGGATGCGCGGTCGGTGCGCGACACCAGGGCCGCGAGGCCGCAGTCACGGGCGATGAAGCCGAGCCGCGCGGGCGGCGCACCCGGATCGACCGGCACGTACGCGGCGCCCGCTTTCATCGCGCCCCACAGCGCCGCGACCGCCTCGAGCGACTTGGGCAGCCACAGTCCGACCCGGTCGCCGGGCCGCACGCCGTGCGCGCGCAGCGAATGCGCGAACCGGTTCGCGGTCGTCTCCAGCTCGCCGTAGGACAGACGCCGGCCGTCCATCACCACCGCGTCGCGCGCGGGATCGCGCGCCGCCGACGCGGCGAGCAGGGCGGTCAGCGTCCGGGTCATCGGGGCGCGGGCGGCGACATCACAGGCCGAGCAGCCGCGCGATGATCTTGCGCTGCATCTCCGAGGTGCCGGAGTAGAGAGTGCCCGACAGCGCGTCGCGCACCTCGCGCTCGATCGGATACTCGCGCATGTAGCCGTAGCCGCCGTGGAGCTGGAGCGCGTCGAGGCAGGCCTTCACGTGCGCTTCGCTCACGAACAGTTTCGCGATCGCCGACTCGAGCGCCGACGACTTGCCCTGCTGCTTGAGCCATCCGACCAGCCGCAGCAGATGCCGGCCCGCCTCGATGTTCACCTTCATGTCGGCGATCCGGTCGGCGACCGACTCGAACTTCGCGATCGGCTGACCGAACTGGCGCCGCTCGCGCGCGTATTGGATGCACCACTCGAGCAGCCGCTCCATCGCGCCGAGGTGGCCGGCGAAGATGCACGCGCGCTCCCATTCCATCGCCGAGTTGAACACCGCCGCGCCCGCGCCCTCGGGACCCAGCCGCGCGTCGGTCGGAACGAATGCACCGTCGAACACCACCTCGCCCATCGGCGAGGTGCGCAGCCCCATCTTGTGGATCGGCGCGCCGAACGTGACCCCCGGGGCGTCGCGCGGGACCAGGAACGCGGTGAGCGCGCGCGCCTTGCCGCCGCCGCGCTCGAGGTACGCGAATGCGACCGCGAGATCCGCGACCGGCCCGTTGGTGCTGAAGGTCTTGGCGCCGGTCAGCCGGTAGCCGCCGTCGGCGGCCTCGGCCCGGGTGGTGAGCGAGAACACGTCGGAGCCGGCCCCCGGCTCGGTGATCGCGTGCGCGCCGATCACCTCGCCCGAGACCAGTCCCGGCAGCCAGCGCCGCTTCTGCTCCTCGCTCCCGTACGCGACGATCGGCATCTGGCACGCCCACATCTGTGCGTTGAGGCTGAACACCAGGCCGTTGTCGGGGCATCCACGGCCGAGTGCCTCCATCGCGATCAGGGTCGAGAGCAGGTCGCGCCCCTGGCCGCCGTACTCGGCGGGGACCGGCAGTCCGAGAATCCCGAACGCCGCCGCCTTGCGCCATGCGCCGCGATCGAAGCCGTCCTGCTCGTCGAGCACCCGCGGATCGCCGCCCAGCTCCTCGCGCGCGAACGTCAGGACCGCGTCGTACAGTTCCTGCTGTTCGGCGTTCAGGCCGAAGTCCATGTGCCCTCCGGACGGTGGTGCGCGGAACGGGATGGGTCCGGGCGATCGGCGCCGTGCACCGCGCCGGCCGGGTGTCCGGCGAGATCGAGCAGCCATTCCAGTGCGCGCGCCACGATCTCGCGCTGGCGCGTGAGTTCGGTGAATCCGCCGTGCACGATCCCCGGCCACACCTCGACCGCGAGCCGCGCCCGCGTCTCGTCGGAGAAGCCGGACCACAGCTCGCGCAGTGCGATCTGGAACCCGAGGAATTCGGGATCGTCCTCGCCGTACAGGAACAGCGCGCGCGCCGAGGAGCGGGCCAGTGCGTCGAGGTTGCGGCGGAACAGCGGGTCGAGCGGCGGGCCCTCGGTGACCGGCGCGTCCTCGCGCGTGCCGCGGCCGGCCACCCGGCCCAGCACGTTCGCCATGTGACGCCAGCGGTCGAGGTCGCGCAGCCGGCGCCAGTTCTCCGGATTCTGGAGCGCGCGCCACATGTGACCCCAGTCCTTGCCCTGGTCCAGCAGCCGCTGCTGGTCGTCGATGCTGGTGACCGGCGCGGCGACGAACAGCAGGCCGTCGATCCGCGCGGCGTGGTGGTCGAACGCCGACAGCGCGGTGCGCGCGTCGAAGCACGAGCCGGTCAGGACGAATCGCTGGTGGCCGAGCCCGCGCAGGTGATCGATCACCGCCCCGATGTCGCTCTGGTACGGGCGGTTCGGATTCAGGTAGCCGCCCTCGCCGCCGCTGTCGCCGGTGCCGTGATAGTCGAAGCGGAAGGTGGTGATGCCCCGCGCCGCCAGCGTGCGCGCGATCTCGATCCAGTTGCGGTTGCGGTGCGAGCGCGGGCGGGTGAGGTGGACGGCGCACCACGGCACGGTCGGGGTGCCGGCCGCCGGCGTCAGGATGCCGAACAGCTCGCCATCCGGCGCCGGAACCTTGATCGCGCGCTCCGCCCGTGCCCGCTCGAGCTGTTCGGGGGTCTCACGCCAGGGCATCGAACCACTCCACGGTCTGACTCACGATCTCGGAACTCTCCCACGCGGGGTTCTGCAGGAAGTGCCAGCCCGGCTCCTCGTTCACCAGCCCGGTCGCGACCTGCGCGCCGCGCTCGCGCAGCGACGCGGCGAACCGGTCGTGCGCGGGGGCGAGGCTGCGCCGCTGCTGGATCTGCAGCAGGAGCGCGGGCCCGGACCAGGCGCCGAGCGTTCCGGTCAGCGACGTCTCGCGCGTGCTGTCGAGCAGCGCGCGATGGAAGGAATAGCCGTGGACGTCGACCATGCCGTCCGCGACCACCGTCGCGAGCAGCTCGTCGACGGTCGTGGACGGCCGTTCGCCGTGCGAAACCGAGGAGAACAGGATCCCGCGCAGCCACGCGCGGAAGTAGGCGAGCGGATCCTGGACCGGTTCCCACAGCGCGAGTGCCGCACCCTGCTCCGCCGCCACCGCGCCCGCCGCCGCCAGCGCGCCGAACCGGACGCCGAGCCAGGCGAGCAGCGAGGTTCCCGAGCGGGCGCGCAACGCGGCGCCGGCCGCGCGCGCATCCTCGATCAGAGAGGTGACGGTGACGTCGGCGAAGTCGCCGGACGAGTCGCCGTGTCCGCGCGGGTGATAGCGCAGGACCGGGAATCCGCGTTCGGCCAGCGCGCGCGCGACCAGCACTTCGTTCCGGTAGCAGGTCAGCTGCTCGAGCCCGATGCTCGAGCACAGGACCACCGCCGACGCCCCGGGCCGCACGCGGCGGGCGGCGTGGTAGACGGCATAGACCGGCCGGTCGCCGCTCGCGAGGAAGAAGGGGGTCTCGGTGGAGGTGGGCGCCGGAACGGTGACGGAAGGTCTGGGAACGGACACGAGCACTCGGCGTGGTGCGGGGGAGGGGACCGCCAAACGGGGGACGCGAAAACGAGAAAGGCTAGCGAGTTCCGGCCGCGGGCGTCAACGCCGGCCCGCGGGTTCGAGGAACTCGGCATGGAGCGCGCGCACCGCGTCGTCCGCGCGGGCGTCGGCGACCCGGAACACCAGCGCCGCCGGGGTGGTCCGGAGCGCCACGATCGGCACGCCGGCCCGTTCGAGCGCGAGCTCGGCGCGCAGGACCTCGGTGACCCCGACTCCGAGCCCGACCACCGAGATGAACGCGACGTCCTGTTCGACGCCGATCTGCCACTCGCCGCCCGGACCCCGCAGTGCGCGGAACCCCGCGGCGAGCGCCTCGGCGTCGGCGGGGGAGCCGATCCACACCAGCGCCGCGTGGGTCTGCGTCGCCTGCTCGTGCGCGATCAGCTCGAGCTCCGGATGAGCGGCCGCGACCGCGTCGATGATTCCGCGCGCTTCGCCGCGTGCGCCGGCATTTCCCTCGGCCACCACGATCGCGCATCCGCGCCGGTCCGCGATCGCTTCGACTCTCGGTGCCTCCATGACGCCATCCTCCACGATCCGGGTGCCCGGCCGATCCACGAACGCCGAGCGTACGATGAGCGGCACGCGTGCGCGCGCCGCCAGGTCCACGCAGCGCGCGTGCAGCACCTGCCCGCCCAGGTGGGCGAGGGCCGAGCACGCGCGATAACCGAGCTCCGGGATCGAACGCGCGGCCGGCACGCGCCGCGGATCGGCGGTGTGCACTCCGTCCACGTCGGTGTAGATCTCGCACGGCGCGTCGAGAGCGGCCGCGAGTGCGACCGCGGTGGTGTCCGAGCCGCCGCGCCCGAGGGTCGTGATCTCCCGGGTCGCGGGATCCACTCCCTGGAACCCCGCCACGATCGCGACCTGGCCGTGCGAGAGCGCGGCCCGGATCCGTTCGGGGCGCACCTCGACGATGCGCGCGGCGCTGTGCGGGCCGCTGGTGAGGATCCCGCTCTGCGAGCCGGTGAACGAGATCGCCTGCACGTCGAGGTCGTGGAGCGCCATCGCCAGCAGCGCCATCGACACCCGCTCGCCGGTCGAGACCAGCATGTCGAGCTCGCGACGGTTCGGTTGCGCGGACACCTGGTGGGCGAGCGCGATCAGCTGGTCGGTGCTGTGCCCCATCGCGGACACCACCACCACCACGGAGTGACCCGCCGCCCGCGCGGCCGCCACCTGGCCCGCGACCGCCCGCAGTCGATCGGGACCGTCGACCGACGTTCCACCGTACTTTCTCACCAGGACCGGCATGCGTGGATTTATACGCGCTGGGCGGCAGCCCGCGCCATTCTTGACCCTTGTTCGGAGCGACGGCTATATTCGCCGCCCTGAAATCGACACTGTGCGGAAGTAGCTCAGACCGGTAGAGCGCCACCTTGCCAAGGTGGATGTCGCGGGTTCAAATCCCGTCTTCCGCTCCATTGATCACGGGCCGGTCGCGAGACCGGCCCGTTGTTCTTTTCCGAGGAGGATCGGTGTCGGACTCTTCCCGCCGTCCGGATCGCGCCGCTGCCGAGCGGGCGTTTGCCGACCTGATCCGCGCGCTTGGTCTCGATCCCGCCACCGAGCCCGAGCTGGCCGCCACTCCATCACGGGTCGTGGACCTGTATGCCGAGGCGTTCGCGGGGCTCGCCCCCGGCGCCGAACCGGACCTCGCGACGTTTCCCGCCACCGGGGATGCGGCCGGTGACCTGGTGGTGGTGCGGGATCTGCCGTTCCACTCCCTGTGCGTGCACCACTTCGTCCCGTTCTTCGGCGTCGCGCACATCGCCTATCTGCCGGGTGAGCGCTGGATCGGGATCAGCGGCGCGGCACGCCTGCTCGACCTGTACGCGCGCCGGCCGCAGCTCCAGGAACGGCTCACCGCCCAGATCGCCGATCACCTCGAACGCCTGGTGGCGCCGCGCGGCGTGGCGGTGATGATGGAGGCACGCCACCTGTGCATGGAGATGCGCGGGATCCGCAAGCCGGGCGTGGTCGAGACGCGTGCCGTGCGCGGCGCGCTGGCGGCGCCCGAGTGGGCGCACGCGCTGCCGGCGACCGGACGCATGCGCGCCGGCCCCGCATGAACGCCGGCGGGGTGTCGTTTGCGGTGATCATCGCCACCTGCGATCGCCCGGCACTGCTCGCCGACGCGCTGCGCTCGGTGGCCGCGCAGCGGGTCACTCCCGCCGAGGTCCGGATCGCCGACGAAGGCACCCGCCCGGTCGCCGATGCGCTGCCGGACTCTCCACTGCTCGAGGTGACCGTGCTGCCATCGACCGCCCACCGGCCGTCGGCGGCCCGCAACCGCGCCGCGCGCGGTGCCCGCGCTGCGGTGCTGGCATTCCTCGACGACGACGACCGCTGGCATCCCGGGCATCTCGACGCGCTGGCCGGCGCGTTCCGCGATCCGGCCGTGGAGCTGGCGTACACCGATGTCGCGGTGATCCGGGAGCGGATCGAACCCGGTGGTGAGCGCAGCGAGTTGGAGCGGCGGGTGATCGCGCGCGACTGGGATCCGGAGATGATGCGCCACAACGACTACCTGCCGCCGAGCGCGTGGGGCGTCCGGCGCTCGTGCTTCGAGCGGCTCGGCGGCTTCGACGAGAGTTTTCCGTACTCCGAGGACTGGGACTTTCTGCTGCGCGCCGCGCACGGAACGCTGCCGTGCCGGGTGCCGGGGGTGACGGTCGAGGTGCGGATGCGCGAACAGGGCAGCCTGTCGCAGACCGCCGACCCGGAGCGCCAGCGCAGTCTCGACCGGTTGTCCGAGCGCCACGGACTTCCGCCCCTCGAGATCCGCACGTTCTGGGAAGTCGCCGCGCACGCGGCGTCCGCGTCGTGAAAGCGGAGGTCGCGATCGTCGGGGGCGGGCTGGCCGGAGTCTCGGCCGCGCTGTGGGCGCGCTCGCTCGAGCTGGAGCCGGTACTGATCGATCCGGGACCGCAGATCGGCGGTCAGCTCGAACGCGTCCATTTCGAGCTCCCCAATCTCGCCGGGATGATCGCGGGGAACGGGGCCGGGGTCGCCGCGCGCCTCGCGGACCAGCTGGCGGCGCAGCGGATCACGCCCCGGCTCGGTCGCCGCGCAGTGACGCTCGACCCGTCCGTGCCGGTGATCGGGTGCGACGACGGCTCGACGCTGGAGGCCCGCGCGGTCCTGATTGCGACCGGAGTGCGTCGCCGGCGACTCGGCGTTCCCGGCGAGAGCGAGTTCGAGGGCCGCGGTGTTTCCTTTTCCGCGACCGGCGACCGGGCATGGCTCGCGGGGCGCGCCGTGATCGTGGTGGGAGGCGGCGACGCCGCGTTCGAGAATGCGCTGATCCTGCGGGACCTGGGGTGCCGCGTGACGCTCGCGGTCCGCGGTACGCCGCGGGCGCGTTCCGAGTTCCAGCGGCGCATCGGCGCCGCCGGGATCGAAGTGCTCGCGAACGCACGCGTGCGCGCGATCCTCGGGGAGACGCAGGTGACCGGGGTCCGGCTCGAAACCTCGGCCGGAGTCGTCGAACGGGAAACCGGCGCGGTCGTGATCAAGGCGGGGGTGGTGCCGAATACCGAGTGGTGCCGGACCGCCGTTCCGGTCGATGCCGAGGGATACGTGGTGGTGGACGCCGCGCTCCAGACCACGCGCGCCCACGTGTGGGCGGCGGGCGATGTGACGCGGCCGCCGCGCATGGCAGCCGCGATCGCGCTCGGTCACGGGGCGGTCGCGATCGAGTCGATCCGCCGGAGTCTCGCCGCCGAAGCAGCGCAGGACTGACGGACGGGAATCGCGCACCCGGCCGGAAGCTGGCCGGCGAACGGCTCTCCGGTCCCGCACCGGCCCGGGTGATTGCGGGGGCGCGAGACCTCATCGTGGCAAGGTGTTAGCCCCGTGCTTGCGCCCGGCCGCCACTCTGGTCCGTCCATTGCATTCTCATTCGCCGGCCCACAGGGATCAGCTGGGCTCGGCCGGATGACAGGCAAGGATGCCTGTCTCCGGCCTTCTTTTTTTTCCGAACCACGCCCGCTTTCCGCCG
>Ga0111539_10004597_pt1 | contig 18036 bp, 12 predicted proteins | sample RhiMethybrSRZTD1_FD_79667 | JGI IMG/M metagenome (GOLD analysis project Ga0111539, IMG submission 79667) | Populus rhizosphere microbial communities from Tennessee, USA - Rhizosphere MetaG P. TD hybrid SRZTD1 (version 2) (version 2) | ecosystem: Host-associated > Plants > Roots > Rhizosphere >... | reverse complement strand
TCGTCGCGCTCCTTCTCGAGGAGCACGCGCCGCGACAGCACGATGTTGCCGCGCTTCTTGTTGAACTTGATGACCTTGAACTCGTAGGTCTGGCCGATCAGCTTCTCCAGGTTGCGGATCGGACGCAGATCGACCTGCGAGCCCGGAAGGAACGCCTTCACGCCGCCGCGGATGGTGACCGAGAGGCCGCCCTTCACGCGCTGGCTGATCGTGCCCTCGATGATCTCGTCGCGCTCGCAGGCGCTCGAGATCTCGTCCCACACCTTCATCTTGTCGGCCTTCTCCTTGGACAAGGAGATCAGGCCGTCGTCGCTTTCACGGCTCTCGATGTAGACGTCGACGCGGTCACCCGCCTTGACGCTGAGCTGGCCGTGGGCGTCGGTGAACTCGCTCTTGGCGATCACCCCTTCGCTCTTTCCCCCGATGTCCACCACGATCGAGTCGTGGCTGACCTGCACGATGACTCCCGTGACGATTTGTCCCTCACCGCCCATCTCCACCGCGCCGGTCGTGGCGGAGCTCGCTTCGAACAGAGCGGCGAAATCGCCTCCCTTGGTTGGAGTGGTCAGTTGCGTGTCAGCCATGAATCGACTCGATGCCTCCTGGGACGGTTACGGAAGTGAAACTTTCGTGATGCGTGCGCCGAGCAAGACCAGCCGGGTCAGTGCCCGAAAAGGGGTCGGCGAATTTCGCCGAACTCCTCCACCAGCACAAGGAGCACCGGAGCGCTCCGTGCGCCAAGCCACGGAGCGGGTCAGGTAGCGCACAGGTCGGGTCGCGTCAAACCCAATTCTGCCGTGGACTTGGCAGGGGTTCACGCTTTTAGGTCACGGCGGGGCCGTAACCCCGGAACTATTACCCCCAACCTTGGGTTCATTCACCCAGGCGCGCAAGGCGCGGGCAAGGTTCTCGGCCCCGCGGTCGACGTCCGCCCGTTCCCAGGGCGCGAGCAGGACCACGTTGCCCGAACTGATGACGCTCGGTTTGGCCTGGGCCAAAACCCGGCGCTCACCGGCGAGATCGACCTCGGGCTGCCCGGCCAGAAACTTGCGCAGGGCCTCGGCGAGGGTCGAAAGCTCCTTTTCCGTCCGAGCCGGATCGCCGCCCTCCAAAAACTCGATCTGGCCCGTGATCTGGAGCGGATTGCCGAGTTTGACCTCCCCCTGCGCGCTCTTGATCCCGCGGAGCTCGCGCACGGCGGCCACCACCGGCGCGTCCGCCAGGCCGCCTACGAAGTCCCCTGCGACCGCGAAACCGGCGGCTCCCTCCCGCGCCAAGAGCAGGCGGCCCGAGGTCACCCGACGCGGCAGCGCCGCCTCGAGCCGAGCCCCGGTCGCAGCGATGAATATGCACCCGTCCTCCGCCTGGCCCACGGCGAGGCCGTTCTCCAAGATGAACATACGGCCGCTGGGCCCGACTTGCGGCGAGTAGCCTTCCTCGACGAAGACCTGCTGCAAGCCGCCCACGATGTCCTTGGGAAAGAGGCCGCCGAAGCCGACCAGCCAATCGCTCGGTGAACGCCCGCGCGCCACGATCACCTCGCGCAGATCGACGGCGAAGTCGACGCGCGTGTGCTGCTCGATGCGCTTGGAGCGCGGCTTGAGGTTGGGGTCGCGAACGGCGAGCTCGTTCACCAGCGGAAACAAGTGCTTGCGCACCGGCTCGAACATCACCGCCTGCTCGACATCGACGCGCGCCGCGAACGTCATGTCTTCGGGCAGGTGAAATGCCGCGACGCGCTCGTAATAGAGGAGCTTCCAGTACATCACCAGGGCGACGACGCCGGCGCAGAACAAGAGGCCGAAGAACGCGACGTACACCGCCTTGTACGAGAACGCCCCGCGACCGCGCTCGGGCGAAGCGCCGTCGGCGACAGGTGTTGACTCCTCCGTCATGCGCACTCCCGATCGCCGCGAGCGCACGCGATGAGCTCGGCCAGCTGCTCGGCGCCGAGACCGAGACCGAGCACCAGCGTCGACCCGACGGCTTCGACGCGGAGGGCCGCGACGATCCGGCTCGCCATTCCGCTATTTTCCGCGAGAGCCCTGGCGAAAAGCGCCGTCGCGTCGGCCGCGCGGCGCGCTTGCTCCTCGAGCTCGAAGTCGAGCTCGACCTCGCCGCGTAGACCGCCGCCCTCGAGGTCGACGAAGGCGCGCAGGCGCCGCGCGGGCGCAAGCAGCCGCGCCGCGGCCGGCGAGCGCGACGCTATCGATTCGGTCAGGCGCCCCAGCCGTCCCTCCAGGGCCAGCGCGCCCTTTTCCGGGGGATCGAGGCTCGGATCGTCGGCGCCTCGCTCGATCACGCGCTCGGCACTGTCGATCTCCGCCGACGAGACGAACACGACCAGGTCCGGCAACCTGACGTAGATGCGGGCCGGTGCCGAGCGCAGCTTCGGCGCGCTGCGGTCGTAGCGACGAACCGCTGCACCGAGGTCGGTCGGTCCGCGCCAGCGCGGGTCCCCTCCGTATTTGAGCGGATCCAGATCGGAGAAACGGCCGCGCAAGACGATCATGTTGTCGCTAGCCTCGAGATCGCTCGCCGGCCGGAGCGCGACCCAGATCGTGTCGGCGCGGCCGATCGCGTCGACCAGCAGGCGCTCCGTCGCCGCGTCGCCCGCGCGCGGGCTCTGCTCGGCGAGCGCGCGCATCATGTCGGGCCCGAGCGCGTTCTTGACCCGCGCGAAATCGATGCGGATCACCAGGTCGAGGTCGGCGGGGATGGCGTCCGCGGGCCGATCGAGCACGGGGCGCGGCCCTTCGGGCGGCGGGATGTGCTCGGGCCCGCAAGCGCTCGCCGCGAGCGCGCAGAAGAGGCCGAGCAGCGCGCCCCGGGTCATTGGCCTGCGAGCTCGCGCTCCACTTGGCGGACGCGGAGGACGATATGCTCGACCACTTCGCCGATCGAGAGCGCCGAGCTGTCGACCAGCATCGCATCGGCGGCTTGCAACAGGGGGGCCACGGCGCGTTCACTGTCGCGCCGATCGCGCTCGACCACTTCGCTGCGCACGGTATCGAGATCCGCCTTGGCGCCGCGGGCCACGAGCTCGTCGCGGCGGCGCAGGGCTCGCACCTCGACGCTGGCGGTGAGAAAGAACTTGGCCTCGGCGTCCGGGAAAACCACCGTGCCGATGTCGCGGCCCTCGAGCACGACGCCGCCCTCCGCTCCTGCAGCGCGCTGCATGTCGAGCAGCGCCGCGCGCACCCCGGCGTGCGCGCTGACCTTGCTCGCGCCCTGCCCGATTTCCTGGCGGCGGATCGCGCTCGTCGCGTCGCGGCCCTCGAGCAGCACACGCTGGCCCCCCTCGGGACCGGGCTCGAACGCGATCGCGGCCCGGTGCGCCAGATCGCGCGCGACGTCCGCGACGCGCTCCGCGTCGTCCCAGTCGACGCCGCGTTGCTCGGCGACCAGGGCCACGCTGCGATACAGGGCGCCCGTGTCCACCAGCAAGTAGCCGAGGTTTTCGGCGACCTGGCGCGTGACCGTGGTCTTGCCGGCTCCGGCCGGACCGTCGATCGCGACCACCGGCCGCCGGCGTTTCACGGCAGGACCTCGAGGTCCGCACCGAGTGCCCGCAAGGTGCCGACGAAACGCGGGAAGCTTGTCGCAATGCAGTCCACGTCGTCGATCGTCGTTTCGCCGTCCGCGACGAGGCCCAGGACGGCGGCCGTCATCGCCACCCGGTGGTCGCCGTGGCTGTCTACCTGCGCAGCGCGCAAAGCGCCTACGGGCCGGCCCTCGACCCGGAGCCCCGCCGGGTTTTCCTCGACCTCGACGCCGAACGCGCGCAAGACCCCCGCCATCGTCGCGACACGGTCGCTCTCTTTGACCCGGAGCTCCTCGAGGTCGAAAAACTCGGTCGTCCCGCGGGCGCGCGCGGCGAGCGCGCAGGCGATCGGGATTTCGTCGATCGCCCGGACCACGAGCTCGCCACCCACGCTGCCGCCGCGGAGCTCGGCGAAGCTCGCAAAGGCTTCGCCGAAGGGCTCCTTGAGCGCGTCGCCCTGCGGCGTGATCCCGATTTTCCCCCCGAGCGAGCGGATCACGTCGAGGATGCCGGAGCGCGTCGGATTGAGGCCGGTGTGGCGGGTAGTGACGCGGCTGTCGGGCACGATCGTCGCCGCGACCAGCAGGAACGCCGCCGCCGAGATGTCCCCGGGCAGCTCGACGTCGAAAGCGCCGATCGCGTTGGGATCGGCCGGCGGGTGCAGGCTGACGATCGAGCCGGTCACCTGGATCGGCATGCCGAGCGCGTCGAGCATGCGCTCGGTGTGGTCGCGCGAAACCATCGGCTCGCTGACGATGGTCGGGCCGGCCGCGAACAGGCCCGACAAGAGGAGCGCGCTCTTGACCTGCGCGCTCGCGATCGGCAGCGCGTATTCGAGCGGCCCGAGCCGCGTATTTTCGGGCAGCGGACCGATCTCGAGCGGCGCGGTGATGTCCCCGGCTTTTTTCGGATGCGGCACGCCGCGGAGCACCGCGCCGCGGGCGCGCAGCGGCTCGGCGACCCGTCCCATCGGTCGTCGCGACAGCGAGGCGTCGCCGATCAGCTGGCTCTTGAAGGGTTGGGCCGCGAGCACGCCGGCAAGCAGGCGCATCGACGTCCCCGAGTTGCCGCAATCGATCGGCGCGGCCGGCGCCGAAAGACCGAACAAACCTTTGCCCGCCACGTGGATCGTTCCGTGCGTGTCGTCTTCGACGCCCACGCCCATCGCGCGGAAGGCGGCGAGCGTCGCGACGTTGTCCTCGCCGTAGGAAAACCCGCGCAGCCGCGAGCGCCCACCCGCGAGCGCCGCGAAGATCAGCGCGCGGTGGCTGATGCTCTTGTCGCTCGGAACCGGGACGCTGCCGCTGAGCGCCTTTTGCGCGGGGCGTACGACGAGCCGGGTCATGGGACCCCTGGGGGAACGAGCGGAGCCGATGGAGGCGGCGCGGGCACGGGTGAAAGCGCCGACTGCGGCATCGCCGCCAAGAGGTCCGTCAGCTTGTCCAGCAGCTGGCCGATCGCCTGGCCGTCGATGCCAGCCACGAACTGCGCCTCGCGGTCCTGAACCGCGACTTCGAGCTTTTTCACGGGCTGCTGGATGCCGACCAGCGCCATCATCCAGCCGTAGGATTCGAGCTTCTGGTGCAGCTCCTTGAGCGCCGCTGCGCCCTGCTGTGCGCCCTGCGCGTCGCCGTAGGTCATGGTGCCAGCGACGTTCAGACCGGGATCCTCGAAGTTGCCGAGCAGGCGTGTGGTCTCGAGCCCGTTCAAGAACGCGGCTTGCTGCCGGACTGCTTCGCTGAGCGGCTGTGCGCGCAGATCCACTCCTCCGCGCACCGGCGCATTCGGCTGTTCGAGCAATTCGACCAGCCATTGTGGAACCTGGCGTGCCACGCGGCCTTCCTTGATCCGATCGAGCGCGCGCCGCATCCCGGTTTCGTTGCCGAACAGCACCGTGTGCTGCGTCAGGACCACGAAACCGATGTTGTTCGCGGTGTACTGGGTGCGCCCCGCGTAGCTGCTCTTCACCACCGGCACGCCGAGCGGCGTCCGTGGCGCGTTCTCGGCGGCGCGTTCGATCTTCTCCTTGTCGAAGGTGCCGGTCGCGACCGCGGCGATATCCGCCCCTTCGAGCGAGTAGAAGCCGATGTACGCCCGCTGGAGGTCGCGCGCCGGATCGAAGCCCGCGCTTTCCGGCACCGGGCTCCGCGCCTTGACGATCGTGAGCAGTTTCTGCCCAAACGGCGAAGTGAACAGGCGCTGGGTGTCGACGGCTAAAAGCCCGACCATGCCGCTCGGCAAGAGCGCCAGCGGGTCCTGGTCGATGTCCGCCGCGGTCAAGGGCTTACCGCCGGCGTTCTCGATGATCACCTCGTCCTTCTTCGGACAGCCGGTGACGAACGCCGCCGCCAGCACCAGCGCGAGCACGCGACGGATCATCCAAGCACCTCTGCCAGCGCGGTGAGCAACCGGTCGTTTTCCGGGGCCGTGCCGACGGTGATGCGGAGCCCGCTCGGCAGGTTGCCGAACGGCCGCACGATCACGCCCTTGTGCAGGAGCGCCTCGTAGATCGGGCGCGCCGGCCGGCCGCACTCCACGTACACGAAGTTGGCCTGGCTCGGCGCGGGTTTCAGACCCAGGCGTTCCAGGCCCGCCACGAGCCGCACGCGCTGTTCGCGATTGTTGCGCTGGCTTTGCTCGACGTGCGCTCGATCGTCGAGCGCCGCGAGCGCGGCCACCTGACCCAGCGAGCCGACGTTGAACGGCGCGCGCACGCGATTCATGTAGTCGAGGAGCCGGGCAGGACCGACCGCGTAGCCGACGCGCATCGCGGCCAGCCCGTAAATCTTCGAGAACGTGCGCAGCGTGAGCAGCCGCTCGTGAAGCCCGCGCAGCTCGAGCGAATCCGGGTAGTCCGCGGCGTCGGCGTACTCGAAGTAGGCCTCGTCCATCAGGACGATCACCTCTTCGGGCAAACTGCGTAGCAACTTTTCGAGCGCCGCGCGCGTGACGTGCGTGCCCGTCGGATTGTTCGGATTGGCGATGATCAAGAGCCGGGTTTCCGCTTCGACCGCGGCCGCCATCGCTTCCAGATCGTGCGTCAGATTTTGCAGGGGAACCGCGCTGAAACGCACTCCGTGCGCCAGCGCCGCCAGCCGGTACATCACGAACGCCGGCTCGCCGAAGACGATGTGGTCCGCGGGAGTGGTAAAAGTGCGGATCGCGAGCTCGATCAGCTCGTTCGAGCCGTTGCCGTGGATCAGCTCTTCCATCGGCACGCCGTGCAGCGCCGAAAGCCGCTCGCGCAGCCGATACGCCGAAGCATCCGGGTAGCGATTGACCTCGCCGATTGCGCGGCGCGCGGCCTCGAGCGCGAGCGGGCTCGGCCCGATCGGATTTTCGTTCGAGGCCAGCTTGATCGCGTCGCCGATCCCGAGCTCGCGGGCCAGCTCTTCCAGAGGCTTGCCGGCCTCGTACGGGCTCAGCGCCTCGATGCCGGGAGTGACGAGGGGTCGCATGGCGGCCGTAGCCTACACAATCTCGGCCGCCGTGCCCGCGCTCGTGAACGTTTTGCGAGGGCTCAACCCTGCATCGGAAACGAACCGAGGACCTTCAGGTACTTGGTGCTGCGCTTCACGGCTTCGAGCGCGGTGACCACGGCCCGGTCGGTAACGTGACCGCTGACTTCGACGTAAAAAACGTAGTCCCAGCTCTCGTTCTGGACCGGCCGCGACTGCAGCTTTTTCAGGTTGATCCCGCGCTCCGCGAAGTGGCGGAGCACGTCGAACAGCGCCCCCGGGGAGTCGTCCACGCTGAACAGGAGGCAGGTAGTGTCGTTGCCCGAGCGCATCGCCGGCCGCGCGCTGGCGACACCATAGCGAAACCGCAGATCGGGAGCGTCGCCCACGTTGGCGCGCGCCACCTGCAGGTCGGCCGCGAGCCCGCACGGTTCGGGCAGAATCGCCGCGCCGCCGTGATCCTCCTGGGCGAGCTGAGCAGCCACCACCGGCGACCGTACGTCGATCACCGAGACGCGCGGCAACTCGCGCCCGAGGAAGCGATCGCACGCCGCGTGCGCGCCCGCCGTCAGGTACACCTTGTCGACGTCGTTGACGTTGCCGTTGCGGCTCATCAAGACGTAAGTCGCCGGCGCCGCGCGCTCGGCGATCATCACCAGCTCCGTCTCCGCGAGCGCGGTGATCGCCGGCTGCACGAGCCCGTCGGTCGAGGACTCGAAGGGAAACACCGCGAATACGGCGCGGCCGCGCACCACTTCACCGAACGCCTCGGTCGGCGACGCGCACTCGAGCAGCGTCGCCGAACCGCCGAAGTAACCCTTCGCCTGCTCGTGGCAAAAGCCGCCCTCGGGCCCGACGTACGCGACGCGCACCGGCTGCTCGACTGCCCGCGCTTCGGCGCGGATCTGGCGGAAGATCGAGCGCAAGCTGTCCTGCGGGACGACGCCCGCCGACGTCGCCTCGAGCCGTTGCAACCAATCGCGCTCGCTCAGATCGGGGAGGCTCGACTCGCCTTCGAGACGCGCGTGGATGTCCCGGGAGAGCCGGAGCCGCGCCTCCAAGCGTTCGAGTATCTGTCGGTCGATGTCCGCGATCTGCTCGCGGAGTTCGGCAATCTCGCGCTTGGAATCTGCCATCAATCCTCAGGCTGCGGGTGAAGGGCTGTCGCCGCTTTTCGCCGAGCCGCTGGGTTTGGAGTCGCCGGTCGAGGTTTCGCTCTTGGTGGTGGATGTGGCGGAGTCGGTGCTGGTCGTGCTCTTCGATTCGCTCGACTTGCTGCCGCTCCCTGATCCGTCATCGCTCTTCTTGGACGAGCCCGATCCGTAACCGTCGGCGTACCAACCGCCACCCTTGAGGATGAAGCCCACGCCTCCGGACACCTGACGCTTCGCCGAAAGCTTCCCGCAGTGAGGACATTTTTCGGTCGGCGCCGCGCTGATCGATTGCTCTTCTTCCCAGGCGTGCTGGCACTCGCTGCACAGATACTCGTAAGTCATCTTGCGAAACCTTGCGGCATTTCCCATGCGTCCATGCGTCTTCGCGCGTGTTGTGTCAACTTCGCTGTCGCGAGACCAAAAGGCGACTTTGGTTCGTTTCACGATCGAACGAACTTCCAAGTTTCACGAACAGTGGCGCTCGGGGCAAGCGTCGATCGCGAGCTCAATCACGAAGCTCGAACGGGTCGGACGCCCTCCGTCGTGGTGAAGGACGCGGGCGGACCCGGGTCGCTGGTTTTGGCGATTCGACGCGGTATCCCGTGCCCGAGGGACGGCTTCGCGATAATCACAATTAATTCAGCTACTTAGATCAACTCGATAGCAGCCTGCGTGGGCCAAGGACCCCGAGGGACCGCACGGTCCAGCTCGGGGAGGTCGCTTCCGGTCGCGCGTGCACGTCGTTTGCACGTACCCGATTGGGGCCGGGGCCCCAACCGACAACGGGACTGCTCACAAGCGAATCACGCTATTTTTCCGGGCTAGGGCGTGTTCTTCGCGCACGTCGCGGTTGGGGCCGGGGCCCCAACCGACAACGAGACCGAAGCGCATGTCGTGTTTGCCTTGTAAGCCGTTGGCTAGGAGCGTAGTAAGGGAAGAGCGGCAGCGCGTGACGCTACATGTAGTTTACCTACTTCCGCTGCCACGCAGCTAGGGCACGGCTCGCTCGACCTGGGCTGCTATTTAAGGGAAAAGGGACAAGCAGAATGCACATCAAGTCGCTCGAGATCGCGGGCTTCAAGTCCTTCGTGGACCGAACCGTGATCCACTTCGACCACGACGTCGTGGGCGTGGTCGGGCCCAACGGCTGCGGAAAGTCGAACATCGTCGACGCCATCCGTTGGTGCCTCGGTGAGCAGAGCGCGCGCCACTTGCGCGGGCGACAGATGGAGGACGTAATTTTCAACGGTTCGGAGTCGAGGAATCCCCACGGCCTGGCAGAGGTAACGCTCACCTTCGACAACACCGATCCGCGCTTCGTCGATCTCGTTCCGCCGGAGTACCGCGACTACCCGGAAATCGCGGTGACGCGCCGGCTGTTCCGCGACGGCACCAGCGAGTACTGGCTGAACAAGACGCAGGTGCGTCTGCGCGACGTGACCGACCTTTTTCTCGGCACCGGCGTCGGCACCAAAGCCTACTCGGTGGTCGAGCAGGGGCGCATCGGCCAGATCGTCAGCGCGCGGCCGGAGGATCGTCGGCTCTTCATCGAAGAAGCGGCCGGCATCACCAAGTACAAGCAGCGCAAGCGCCACGCCGAACGCAAGATGGAGCTCACGCGCCAGAACCTGTTGCGCGTGAGCGACATCGTCGCCGAGATCGATCGCACGCGCTCGTCTTTGAAGCGCCAGGTCGCCAAGGCCGAGCGCTACCTGAAGTATCGGTCCGAGCTCGAAGATCTTTTGCTCCACGATGCTTCGCATCGCTTGCTCGAGATGATCGTGGTCGAGCGCGTCGAACGCGAGTCGCTGGAGACGGCGAGCGGAAACGCCGCGGCGCTGCGCGTGCAGCTCAAGCAGGCCGAGTCGGGGCTCGACGAAGCGCGCCACGGCGCGACCGAGATCGAGACCAAGGCCGACGAAGCGTCGCGCGAAGCGTTCGCCGCAGACAACGAGGTCAGCACTTTACAGGCCGAAATCGAGCGTTCCCGCGATCGGCTGAGCCACCTCGCCGAGCGCACGCGCATTGCCCAGAGCGAGAAGGACGAGCTCGAGGCGCGGGTCGCCCAGCAGAGCGCCGAGCAGCGCGACCTCTCGGAGCGCATCACCATGCTCGGCGGCGACGAGCACGCGCGCGAGGCCGACGCCCGGGCGGAGGACGAAGCGCTGGCCGCGCTGCGCAGCGAAGAGCTGCGCGCCAACGACGACGTCTCGGCGCTGCGCGAGCAGGCCGCGGAAGCGAGCACGCGAGCCGCCGCGGCCGAGGCGCGCATCGACGGTCTCGAGCAGCGCATCGGCGAGTCGAGGGCGCGCCGCGACCGGCTGGTCGCCGAAACCGAAGCGCTGTCGGTCGAGCTGAGCGAGCTCGAGGCGCGCTCCGGCGCCCTTTCGCGGAGCGTGGCCGAGCTGGCCGAAGGCAAGCGCCTGACCGAAGCCGAGCGCGAGACACTGGCGAGCGAGATGGAACAGCTGCGGAAGCAGCTGCTCGAGACCGAGCGCGCGGTGGACGCGGCGAAGAACGAGCTCGGGCTCAAGCGCAATCGCCTGCGCGTGCTCGAAGACCTGCACCGGCGCCTCGAAGGTGTCGGCGCCGGAACGCGTGCGCTGCTGTCGCGCGGCGATCCGGCCGTGCTCGGCATGGTCGCCGATCGCATCGAAGCGCCCGAGGAGCTCACGCTCGCGTTCGCCAGTTTGCTGGGAGAGAAGCTGCAGTACGTCGTGGTCAGCGACGCGCAGCGCGGGCTCGAGTTGCTTTCAGAGCTGCGCAGCAGCGAACGCGGCCGCGCCACGGTGGTGCTGCCACCGAGCGGTGAGCTTCCGCCCCCGCCCGCGCCGCCCGAGGACGCGCTGTGTCTCGGCACGCTGGCCGCGCGGCTGCGCTATGCCCCGTCCGACGAAGCGCTGGTGCGCTCCGTGGTCGGTGACGCGCTGCTGGTTCAGACCGCGGCCGACGGCGTGGCGCTGCTGGCTCGCCATCCCCACGTCACGGCGGTCGCGCTCGACGGCACGGTGATCCGTCCCGGCGGCCTGATCAGCGGCGGCAGCGGGGACGACGTGGCCTCGGCGATCGTCGAGCAGAAGCGCGAGATGCACGCGCTCCGCGACGAGGTCGAGCAGCGCGCCGTGAAGGTCGAGCGCTTGGTTGCCGAGCAGACCGCGCAGCGCGCTCGCATGAGCGAGCTCGGAACGTCGCTCGATCGCGCGCGCCAGGGAGCCCACGAGGGCGAGCTCGCCCACGTCACGGCCGAGAAAGATCTCGCCCGCAACGCCGACGAGATCGCCCGCGTTCGCACGCGCCTCGGCCGCATCGACTACGAGTTGTCCGAGGTCGACCGCGCGATCGCCGAGACCACGGCCGGCGAAACCAGCTCGCGCGCGGAGCTCGACGAGCTGCGGGCTCAGCTCGAGCAGGTCCGGCAGTCGTTGAACGAAGCCGAGACCAACGCCGCCACGTGGAAGGAGCGCACCGCCGCCCAGGCCGCGCTCTTGACGGAGCGCAAGGTGCGGCTGGCCCAGGTGCGCGAGCAGATGGAAGCGGCGCGTGCCGCTCACGATCGGGTCACGGCCTCGATCGCCGAGTTCGCGAGCCGCACCCGGCGCCTCGACGAAGAGATGGTCGAGGCCGCCCACAACTTCGGCGACACGGCGGGCCGCGTGGTGCTGGCGCGCGAGGCGCGGGCGCTCGCGGCGATCAAGGCGCGCGAAACCCACGTCGTGCTCGAAGAAACGCGGGCGAGACTCGACGAGGTCCGGCACGTGCTGGGCACGCTCGAAGCCGAGCTGAAGCAGCTGCGCGACGCGGTCGAGCAGCAGGACGACAGCGCGCGCAAACACGAGATGGCGCTGCAGCGCATCGAGCTCGAGCGCACCCACGTCGTGCAGAACGTGCGCGAGCGCTTCCGCGGGCTCGACCTGTATCGCGTGGTCGGCGACTACCACGCGCGCCCCGCCCCGGATCCCGAACATCGCCGGCGCATCGACGAGCTGACGCAGCTGATTGATCGCATGGGCCCTGTGAACCTCGACGCCAAGGCCGAGCACGACGACGCGGAAAAGCGCTTCACCGATCTCAGCCAGCAGAAGACCGACATCGAGACCGCGCTCGAGGATCTGGAACGCGCGATCAAGCACATGAACCGCGAGTCGCGGCGGCGCTTCCGCGAGACGTTCGACGGCGTGAACGAGCTATTCAAGAAGACGTTCACGCGGCTGTTCCGCGGCGGCCGCGCCGAGCTCGTGCTCTCCGACCCGGAGAACCTGCTCGAAAGCGGCGTCGACATCGTGGCTCAGCCGCCCGGCAAGAAGCTCGGCACCATCGACCTGATGAGCGGCGGCGAAAAAGCGCTGACCGCGGTCTCGCTGATCTTCGCGATTTTCCAGTTCAAGCCCTCGCCGTTCTGCGTGCTCGACGAGGTCGACGCGCCGCTCGACGAAGCCAACGTCGCCCGTTACAACGAGGCGATCCGGTCGATGACCGCGAGCTCGCAGTTCATCCTGATCACGCACGTGCGAAAGACCATGGAATCGGTCGACGTGCTCTACGGCGTGACCATGGGCGAGCCCGGCGTTTCGCGCATCGTGTCGGTCAAGGTGAACTCGAGCGCCGTCGCGCGCAGCGATTCGCACATCATCGGCGGCGTGCGCGACACCGACGCTCCGGCATCCGGCGAAGCCGAGAACACGGGAACGACGCAGGTCGCGTGAGCTCAGTGAAAATCCCGTGAAGCGCTCTGCAACGCGCCCGCGGGGAGATCGAGCCGTTCGAGCTGGCGCGCGATCACGTGGATCACCGGCGTCGGCGGGGGCGCCGCTGGGTCGGGGCTCTTCGGCAGCGTGACCTGACGCTCGACCTCGCCGTGAACGAGGAGCAGCGTCGCGTGGCGCGCCACGTGATGGAAGGCCTCGTACACGTTGCGATAAAGGATCAGGTTCGAGTAACCGGTTTCGTCCTCGAGCGTGACGAAGACCACGCCGCTTGCCGTGCCCGGCTGCTGCCGGCAAGTGACTAGCCCCGCGACCGACACGCTTCGGCCGCGCGGCGCTTGCAGAAGCTCCGCGGCCGTGAGCACCGCCCGGCGCGTGAGCTCGCGGCGCAGATGGCGCATCGGGTGGTCGTCGACGCTGAGCCCCTTGCGCCGGTAATCGAGCAAAAGCTGCTCGACCTTGCGCAGCGGCGGCAGCTCGACCTTCGGCTCTTCGGGGCTCGAAGCTTCGAACAAGCCGCCCACGCGCGGCGCCCGCGCGCGCCACAACGCTTGCCGCCTCCCCTGCACGAGATCTTCGAGCGCGCCCGCCTCGGCCAGCACCTCGATCTCGTCTTTGCGCAGCCCCACGCGGTACACGAGGTCTTCCAGGCCCGAAAACGCGCGGGCGGCACGCGCGCTCTCGATCCGGCGCGCCGCCGCTTCGCCGAACCCGCGGATCAAGCGCAAGCCAATGCGGAGCGCGGGCCCCTCGAGGCTCGAGTCCCAGAAGCTCCGGGTGATGCTGACCTCGCGCACCTCGACGCCGTGGCGCGCGGCGTCCTGCAAAATCGCGGAAGGCGAATAGAAGCCCATCGGCTGCGAGTTGAGCAGCGCGCAGGCGAAGTGCGCCGGGTAGTGCGCCTTGAGCCAGGCCGAGGAGTAGACCAAAAGCGCGAACGACGCCGCGTGGGACTCGGGAAAGCCGTAGTCGCCGAAGCCCTTGATCTGCTCGAACAGCGCGACACCGAAATCTTCGGGGATGCCGTTTTCAGCGAACCCGTCGAGCAGCCGCTGGCGGTGCCGCAAAAGCTTGCCCGACTTTTTCCACGCCGCCATGTCGCGCCGCAGCTGATCGGCCTCGCCGCCGCTGTAGCCCGCGCCGACGATCGAGATCTGCATCACCTGCTCCTGAAACAGGGGCACCCCGAGCGTGCGCTCGAGGATCGGCTCGAGCGCGGGATGCGGCACGGTCACCCGCTCTTCCCCGTTCCGGCGCTTGAGATAGGGATGCACCATGCCGCCCTGGATCGGCCCAGGCCGGACGATCGCCACTTCGATCACCAGATCGTAGAAGCAGCGCGGCTGAAGCCGCGGGAGCATCGCCATCTGCGCGCGGCTCTCGATCTGGAAAACCCCGAGCGTGTCGGCGCGCGACACCATGTCGTAGACCGCGGGATCCTCGGGAGGAATGCGCGTGATCACCTCGAGCGGATCGAACGGCTTGCCCGCGCCGTTGGCGAGGCCGCCCTCGGCGTGGACCATGGCGAGGCATTTGCGGATCGCGGTGAGCATGCCGAGACCGAGCACGTCGACTTTGAAAAAGCCGAGCGCCTCGAGATCATCCTTGTCCCAGGGCACGACCGTGCGGTCCTCGCGCCGCGCCGGCTCGACCGGCGCCACTTCACACAGCGGGCGGGCGCTCAGCACGAACCCGCCGACATGGATCGACAGATGGCGCGGCATCCCCTGAAGCTGCTGCGCCAGCATCACCGTTTGCCGGAGCCTGGTATCGGCGCTGTCGAATCCGGCTTCACGCAGGCGCTGCTCGCCGACCTCCGCCGTATCCCAGTGAGTGATTGTTCCGCTCAGGCGATCGACCTGCTCGAGCGACAGGCCGAACGCTTTGCCCACTTCGCGCAGCGCGCTCTTGCCCCGATAGCAGATGACCTCGCTGACCATCGCCGCGCGGTCGCGGCCGTAGCGCTGGTAAATCTCTTGGATCACCTCTTCGCGCCGCTCATGCTCGAAATCGATGTCGATGTCCGGCGGCTCGTGGCGTTCGGCGCTGATGAAGCGCTCGAACAAGAGGTTCGAGCGCGCCGGATCGACGGCGGTGATGCCGAGCGCGTAGCACACGGCGCTGTTGGCCGCGCTGCCGCGCCCCTGGCACAAGATCCGGCGCCGGCGCGCGATTTCGACGACCTCCCAGGTGCTGAGGAAATACGGCGCCACCCCGAGCGCCTCGATGATCGAAAGCTCCTTGTCGACCTGTGCCACCACGCCCGGCGTCACTCCGCCCGGATAACGCCGCTCGACGCCTTCGTGAGTCAGGCGGCGAAGTTTCTGATCCGCGCTTTCTCCCGGATCGAGCTGACACGGGAATTCGTACATGAGCTCGTCCAGGCGAAAGCGCAGGCGCTCGCCGACTTCACCCGCCCGCTCGACCCAATCGGGGTGATCGCGGAACAGCCGCTGCATCTGGAGCTCGGAACGCAGGTACGCCTCGGCGTTCGGTGCCAGCCGGGTGCCCGCGTCGTCGAGCGTGATCCCGTTGCGGATGCAATGGAGCACGTCGCTCAGCGGTTTGCGCAGCCGGTGGTGAAACGACGGCCGCGCGCTCGCCACCACGGAAAGACCGTAACGCACAGCCCAGCCTTCGACGGCGGCGCAGCGCTCGCGATCGAAGCCATCGAGATGGCGATGCGCCGCGAGCAGTGCGCGCTCGCCGAAAACGTCCCGCAGCAGCGCGAGCAATTCGGGCGCCGGCGCGTCCGTCGCGTCGAGCCGAAACGGCGCCGGTACCACCGCCCAAAGGCCCTCCGCGTGATCGGCCAGAACGCTTAGCTCTAGCGCGCTTTCGCCCTTGGGCAGATCGGCGTGAGCGAGCGTGAGGATCCGGCAGAGATTGGTGTAGCCCCGGGCATTTTCGACCAAGAGTGCGAGCAGCGGCGGCTCCTGCTCGGACGGTGCGGGAGCGCTGGATCGGCTCCACGAGCCACGCCGCTCGGCCGTTCCGGCAGTGGCCAAAGCGAGCTCCGCGCCCACGATCAGCCGCTGGCCGACCTCGCGCGCGCGCACCAGAGCGCGCACCGAACCGTACAATCCGTCGCGATCGCAGAGCGCGATCGCGTCGAGCCCGAGCTCCCGGGCGCGCGAAACGATCTCTTCCGGATGCGACGCTCCGCGCAAGAACGAAAAGCACGACCGCGCGAGCAGCTCCGCGAACACGGCGAGCTCAATCCGCGATCGCTTGCAAAAAGCGGGCGCCGCTCTCGCGGTCCACGTACGCGAGCGCCTCGACCACGCCGGCGGCGCTGCGCAACCACAGCCGCAAATAATCACGACCCGCGGGCTGGGCCGTCCACCACTCGACCGCGTCCAGCCGGTGCTCGAACATCACGCGTTCGATGGTGTAGAGCCCGCGGCCGACCGAAAACGTGACCCCGGGCCGGAGGCCCGCGTAGAGCTGCACGGGCCGCGGCAAGAGCCGCGTCGGCGCCTCGGGAAAACCTGCGTCCTTTACGGCGCCCGCCTTGCGCAAGCTGAGCTGCTGGGCCGCCCGTTTCGGTTTGCGGCGCGGGCCGTTGGTTCTACGGCGCGGCGGCGCGACGAGCCGGCTCTTTTTCTCAGGACAATGCGCGTCGACCAGGCGCAGGACGCCGACCCGCTGTTTGCCGATGTCGGCCACGAGCTCGGCCACAACGACCGGCAGACTCTCGGCGCCGCGGCAGCTCGCCACCCCGGACATCACGCGCGACAGATCGAGCTGGCGGCCGAGCGCCGGCGTGACAGCGGGCACCGCGAGCGTGAGACCGATCACCGGCGCTTGGAGCGTGACGCGCTCGAGCCGCGAGCTCAGCACGCGCCGCAGCTCTTCTTCCCGCCAGAGCGGCGACGCCAGATCGAAGTCGAGCTTTTGCTCCGGGCCAGCGCCGCGGAGCTTGGCCACCGAGCGATCGTGAAGCAGGGTGAGCGCCAGGCTCTGCGCGGCCTCCCCTCGCCCGGCCAGACGATTGCTGAGCCGAGCCACGAGCCCGCGCAGCGCGAAAAGGAGCGGCTGCGCGCTCTCCACCCCGTCGTCCCAGCTGATGCTCTCGACCAGAAGCCGCGGCGGGGGGTAAGCCACGAGCGGCGCCGGATCGCGCCCCGCGCAAAGATCGAGCACCACGCCGGCTTGCGGACCCAGCCGGCTCGCCAGCGACGCGCGCGGCAAGGCCATCAGCTCCCCGATGGTGAGAACGCCGAGGCGTACCAGCCAGGTCGCCACGTCCCGCTCGAGCGGCAGCGCCGTGATCGGCAACAGCGCCAGCGCATCGCGCGTGCGCGCGCTCGACACCACCTGAGCCCGCTCTTCCGCCAATCCGCGGGGGACCGACCAGCGCGCGAAGGCTTGCGAAAGACGCGGACCGCTCGCCACGGCGACGCGAGTCACGTGACCGAGCGCGCGCACGCGGCTGCCGAGCTCGGCCGCCAGCGCCTCTTCCCCTCCGCACAGGTGGGCGACACCGCTGACGTCGACCCACACCGTGTCCGGCGCTTCGATCGAAACCGTGGGGCCGAACGCGAGCCCGAGCTCCGCAATGCGCCCGAGCGCCTGTCTCACCTGATCGCGGCTCACGACCCGGACCGCCAGATCGGAAACCAGGGCGCAAGCCTCGGCGATGCTCTGACCCTCGTGCACCCCGTAGCGGCGCGCCGGCTCGTTCACCGCGTCGAGCAGGGCGCTGCCCTTGAGCTCCGCCGGCGCTTCTTTGGCTTCTTCGCCACTTTCTTCCGCGGAGCCCGCAGGATCGACGATGACGACGCCGAGCGGAGGCTCCCTTTTCTTGCGCTGCGCGGCTTGCACGAGCAGCGGATCCGCCGCGATCTCGCACAGGAGATCGGGCAAAACGACGGCGGCGATCCGCCGCTCGACCGGATCAGGCACTGGCGGCTCCCGCTCGGGGCAGCTCGTTTTGTTCCACCTCCAGGTGGGGACGAGGACCGCGCACCCAGGCGATCGAGCGCGGACCCGAGACGCGCCCGTACTTGTCCTTCGCAACGCGCAAGCTGAGCCGGCCCTCCTCGGACCGCCCGAGCTCGAGCCGCATCGCGACCGGCAAGGGCAACGGCCGCGCCGCGGCTGCGTCCGTCACGAGCAGCACCAGGCCGGCCGAACCCTCGAGCGCCATCGACAGCCGCCGCACGATGCGCGGC
>Ga0111539_10004592_pt1 | contig 18043 bp, 12 predicted proteins | sample RhiMethybrSRZTD1_FD_79667 | JGI IMG/M metagenome (GOLD analysis project Ga0111539, IMG submission 79667) | Populus rhizosphere microbial communities from Tennessee, USA - Rhizosphere MetaG P. TD hybrid SRZTD1 (version 2) (version 2) | ecosystem: Host-associated > Plants > Roots > Rhizosphere >... | reverse complement strand
GATTTCCGCGGTTTATGTAGACGCTGCCCAGCGTGTGTGGTTTGGCAGCGGCAATCGATTGTGCCGCTTGGCAGGCAACCAGGTTGAAGTTCTGGGAGTAGAAGCCGGGGTACCCAACGAAAACATTGAATCCATCATCGGCGATCCAAAATATAGTCTGTATGTGAGAACGACCTCCCATTTGGTACGCAGACAGGCAGGGCAGACTCGTTTCGAGGCGATTGACGCCGGTCTGCCGGTGTCGAACACGTTTGGGTCGTTGTTCGTGGACAGGCAGGGAACTCTCTGGGCGCCGACGAGCCGGGGACTTGCTGAACGGCAGGGAGACTCGTGGCGCTTGCTCAACTCGCACAGCGGTCTGGTGATGGATTCGGTCTACGCGGTAACTGAAGATCGAGAAGGATCGCTCTGGATCGGTTTCGGTGGCGGCGGTCTGGCTCGTTGGCGAGGGCGGAACGCCTGGACGGGGTTTCGACGCAGTGAAGGTTTGAGCAGCGACGTCGTTTGGGCTATCACCCGGGACAAGCGTGGGACCCTTTGGGCTGGCACGGAACTCGGGCTGAACTTCTGGGATCCCAGGGCTGGACAATGGCGTGCCCGGCCATTGCCGCACGTGCCAAGCACGCGTCACCGGGCTTTGGCCGTGGCTCCAGATGGCGCCTTGTGGGTTGGGTCAGACCGGGCCGGAGTGTCCCGGCTCGAGTCTGGAAGCGGACGGCTTGAAACCTACCTCGATCTGGCTGGAAAAAGCCGTCCCCGAACGCGGGCGGTGGTCGTCGATGACAAAGAGGTTGTTTGGGTCGGGGCGATGGAAGGGCTCTTTCGCGGTACGCGTATCGGAAATCGTTATCATTTCGAAGAGGTCAGGGTCTTTGGTGGCGCGGTGGAGAACGACAGCTTCTACAGTCTTCAAATCGATGCCCAGCGTAGGCTGTGGGCTGCAGGTCGTGGAGGACTGGCTTGCCTCGATGGCTCGCAATGGACGCGTTACACCGTTCGCGACGGATTGCTCGACAATTTTGTGGCCTACCTGGCAGTCGGGTCGGACGAGGCGATTTGGCTCGGTTACCGGGGGGGCTTTGGCGTCACACGCATGCAGTTCTCGGGGCAACGTCCGGTTCTCAAACACTACCGCGCAGACAAGGGTTTGATCAGCGACAAAGTCGTTTTTCTTGGGAACGATGGCACCGGGCAAATCTGGGTGGGAACTGACGCGGGAATCAACATGATCCGCGGAGAGCAGCTTCATCGTGTCGCACGAGCCGAAGGTCTCATTTGGGATGACACGAACAGCAACGCGTTCTTCCTGGATCAAGACCGATCTGTGTGGGTTGGAACCAGCAATGGGTTGTCCCACTATCAGCCGGCCTTCGATTCGTCTCGGGTGTTGCCTCCTCCTGTGGTCGTCGTCGATGCCAAGCTCGGGGACAAGGCCTTTGACATCGATGCTCAGGCGCATGTGAGCTACGAGGATCGGACCTTCAGTGTTCGATTTGCAGCGCTGACTTTTGTTGACCAACACCGCCTGCGCTTCCGTTACCGACTGCAAGGTGCCGAGTCCGAATGGGTTGAAACCCAGCTCGCCGAAGCTCGTTTCCCGAACCTGAGTGAGGGGGCGTATCGCTTCGAAGTCATCGCTCAAACCAACCTCGGTCCCTGGAGTCCGGAGCCTGCGTCCTGCTCTTTCGTGATCGCGCCGCCTTGGTGGCGAACTCTGCCGGCTCGTGGAGCCGCCCTCTTCATCCTTCTGGTGCTTGGATCTCTTACGCTGCGCTGGCGCACACGCAAACTACTCAAGGCCAAGAGCGAGCTCGAGTCCATTGTGGCGGCACGCACCAATGAGCTGCGCAAGGAGAAGGAAAGGATTCAGGAGCAGAACGTTGAAATTGAGGCGCTGCTTGTGAAGGCTCAGGAATCGACGCGGTTGAAGAGTGAATTCCTCGCCAACATGAGCCACGAAATACGGACGCCCATGAATGGCGTGATTGGCATGAACAATCTGTTGTTGAGCACCGACCTGACGGTGGAACAGCGGGAGTATGCCGAGCTGGTAAGAAAATCTGGCGAGGCGCTCCTGGACGTGATCAGTGACATTCTCGATTTCTCCAAAATCGAGGCGGGCAAGTTGAGCTTCGAGGTCGTGGAATTCGATCTGACCAGCCTCATTGAAGATGTGACTGAATTATTGGCGGTACGAGCGAGCGAGAAGCAGTTGGAAATGATCTGCCAAACTTCAGCTGCGATTCCTGCCAGGCTATGCGGCGATCCGGTACGGGTGCGGCAGGTTCTCCAGAATCTCATCGGGAATGCCGTGAAGTTCACCGAGAGGGGCGAAGTGGTCACCCGCGCCGAGTTGCTTGACGCTGATGCAAACGAGGTCGTCGTCCGTTTCGAAGTGAGGGACACGGGGATTGGTATCGGCGAAGAAGGCATGAGCCGGCTGTTCCAATCATTCTCTCAAGCGGACGGCTCCACGACTCGGAAGTACGGTGGAACAGGTTTGGGGTTGGTCATCTCCAAGCAACTCACCCAGATGATGGGTGGTGAGATTGGCGTTGAAAGCAAACCGGGAGCCGGCAGTACATTCTGGTTCACGGCTCGATTTGCCCGAAGCCAAGACTCTCTGATGGCTAGGGAAAGGCCCGATTTGCTCGGACTGCCGATTCTGCTCGTTGAAGACAATGCTTCCAGCGCTGAATCGCTACAGATGCTATTACTCGGCTGGAATGCCTCTGTACGTTGTGCTTTTGGAGCTGAGGCCGCCGTTCGAATGGTGCGGCAGGCCGAAGCAACAGGGCAGTATTTCGGTCTTATCATCACGGACCGTTTGGAGGCTCCGAAGAACGCGTTCTGGATGATTGACCAAATCTGCGACCAACCAAACTTTAGGGATATACCGTTTGTTCTGCTGTCATCGAAGCGGTTGGAACCCTCCGAACGCGGGTTCAAAGTCGTAAGTCAGGTGCCGAAGCCTATCCGGAGGGCATCGCTATTGGCAGCAATCCGAGCGGTCCAGGTACCGGCACGCACCCAAGGAACTCTGCGGCTTCACGAGAACTCCATGAGGAGGCCGAATGCGCAGTTCAAAGGGACTGGATTAAGGATTCTCGTTGTCGAGGACAACCCCGTGAACTCTCTGATGGTAGTCCGTGTTCTCGAGAAACAGGGCCACCGAGCCTGGGCAGCGACCAGCGGTGAGGAAGCTCTTGCGCACTTCGACCGGCAACCCTTCGATGCAGTGTTGATGGATCTTCAAATGCCCGACATCGACGGGTTCGAAGTAACAAGGCGTATTCGCAACGTGGAAGGAGCAGAAAGGCGTGTACCTGTGATCGCTACGACTGCGCATGCGCTGGATGGTGACCGCGAACGCTGTCTGGCTGCCGGGATGGATGAGTATCTTACCAAGCCGATTCAGTTCGATGAACTGTTCGCCGCTTTGGAGCGTGTCGCGAACCAATCGACCTCATCGCGCCAGGACAAAACGGCGGCATTACCCGAAGCTATGGCCAGATAGACAGGTCATTGTTCAGCCAAACTCTGGACCAAACATCGTCCACATTTCTTCTGGAATGCCGAGGTGACAATTCTCTCCGAGAGTCATCCGCGTAAACGGACGTTGAAGAACGAAGCCGGATTGCCCGAGCCAATCAATCCAGCTGGGAGAATGAAGCAGAGGATCGACGATCATTCGGGTCCCGGGTTTCATCGATGCCAGGCAGGTGCTCACAAGCGTTTGCGAGACAAGTTCACTTGGAGAATGGACGGGTCCAATCTGGTCGAAGTTGAACCCGCGGCGACCGAAGCAGTAACCCTCGAGTCCTGCTGAACTCAAGCAAATCCAAGCATACTCAGGCGATTGCTGAAGTGCCCATTGCAAGATTTCGTGACGATCCGCCCCGAAAATGCTCCGATCTGCCTCACCGACGGTTGCCAGGTCTTCATCCTTCATGGGTCGAACTGAGAATTCTTCAGTCTGACGGACAGTTGACGATAACGGCCTGGGAGAAAGGTCACGTGGTCGGTCGGCAACGGTGATCTCTGCCCGTTGCATTCGGCAGAGTTCGTATTCGTCTTCGAAACCCAGCCGCTGATAAACCGGACGGCCTTGCGGCGTGGCATCCAAACGAATTGATGGGATGCCGCGCAGAATACTCATTGCCTCCTGAAGAAGCTGCGTGCCAACCCCCTGACCGCGAGTCTCTGGATCCACGAGGACCATGCCGACCCAGGCAAATCGATTCTCGTAGTTTACCGTCGTTACGGTGCCCACAACCTTTCCATCCTGAACAGCAGCGCGGCATCCACGAGGACTCAAGTGTAGGAACAGTTCCCAGTCCGCCGCCAACTGGTTCCAACCGGCTATGCGGCAGAGCCGCAGACCTGCGGGAATGTCCTCGGATGTCAGGTCGCGATATTCGATCGACATAAGAAGTAAGGCGAACCACAGAGACACAGAGGCACGGATACGGAGAAGTGAGAATATGAAGTTCGAGTTACGCAGTCGGAAAGACACAATGCGAAACGACGATTCTGATTTCGAGGTGGCAAATACATGGGGGCTCTTTGTATGAGGATTTCCGGCTGAACCTTGCCCCGTGTCTTTTGCTCCTACTTCGCACTGCGACCTCTCATTTCGGTTTCACTCTCCGTGCCTCTGTGTCTCTGTGGTTAGTGTTTGCGCCGAGGTTGCTCTTAGAGCGTCAATCCCAGCAACCGTGCTGCATTGCCGTTGTACACCTTCTGCAGAATGGACTCCGGCAAACCGAGGCCATAGATCTGCCACCGGCCTTGCGGCGGGACCGGCGCCGGAGCATAGTCGAAGTACTCGTCCTCGGTTTCTAAGAAGCGGTAATATATTTCGTACAGCTTATCGCCAAAGATCTGCTGTGGCGTCTCCACACCATTCGGCACGGCATCGGTTCCGAACAGGATTCGATCCTGAAATCTGTCGAAGAATTTTCGTGCTGTGCGCGGCTGCCGCCCCAATTCTCCAATGCGCGCACCAATCTCCACGTGCATGTTTGGAAAGCGTTCCAAACACTCGGAAACCGAAGCCAGATTTTCGGCATTGTTTCCGACATGCAAAGCGATGAACTGCGTTTTCGGATGGCGGGCAAAGACCCGGTTTCGCGCTTCCAAGAGCTCTTGATTGCTTGGAAAGTCCCGCCCGTGAAATGACCACGTAGGATGGTTGGCCAGCTCTTCAAAACGTTCATTGAAGCGATCCGTTTCTAGAAAGAAAGCTTCCGGGTCGGAGACATGGATCGCGACAGGCAGGTTCAATTCTCCGCAAGCGTCCCACATTGGATCAAAGCGCGGATCATCCACCTTGATGAGCAGACCTGAGGTGAGGTCCTTCCGCAGATAAAGTCCCAAGGTCTTGAGGACCTTCAATCCCCTTGCACCGGCCTGTTTCGCACGCGCGATTTCGTCCGCTTGGGCCTTTGGGTAATCTGCTTGATGGCTGCGGCTCCACAATGGTTCGGTAAAGGTCAAGAAACGCCCTGGATAGGCCTGGTCGTATCGCTTGACGCTTTTGGCGAGGCCGGCACCTGTCCCGCCCGTAAGGTTCACCATCGTGCGAATGTTTTTGCGATCCATCACCTCCAAAAGTTCCTCCGCAGAGGCGAGAAACTTACGCTCCTCTCCCATCGCAACTCCCTTTTCACTCTTGAGGGAGAAAGCCAAATGGGTGTGGATGTCGATGACGGGGAAACGGGCGCGCTCGACGAGATGCGAGGGAACATGCAGCATGCTTCTGGGTTCGAAGTCCCCAAGATCCAGGCCTGCTTTCTTGCGTTGACCCGACGTTTGAGCTGCAGCCAGTGCAGCCCTCGGTGCGAAGGCCGCCAAGGAACTGATCGAAGAAACAGAAGCTGCAGCCAACCATTGTCTTCGGGTGAAATGAGGCATTGGGGTTCTCCTCGGAAAGTCCCCCTTCGCAAGGGGAAGTCGAAACGACGGTAGTCGCGTAGCCTTCAGGGGATTGTCGCGACTGCGGCGGAAAATGCGAACGACAACTCCATGTCGCTTCGCACCGTCCGATTGTCAGGGGGCTCATACATCATCCGCTATTGCGCTGCACCGCAGCAGGAGCGGCTGCGCTGAACGTCGTGTACTTCCCTTCTCCAACGAGGTCTGCGATGTTCGCTTGGTTCGGACTCAAAACATGGCAGACCACAAAACGAGCTGAGCAGTCCTAAGAAACAATCGGCGTCTTGCTCAGAAATGCCTCCAGTTCTCCTTCGTCTGGCTGCCCGCCTGTTCCGCCTGGCTTGAGCGTTGAAAGAGCTCCACAGGCGGCTCCAATTTGCAAACTGTCAGACAAGCTCAATCTGCGCAGCCACGCGTGCAAGAATCCCGCGTTGAAAGAGTCTCCTGCGCCTGTCGTATCCAATGGTCTTACAGAAAAGGCAGGCTGACGCAACAGTTGCCCGCCATGCATTGCGAGGCAGCCTTGCGCGCCAAGCTTTACAACGGTCAGAGTCCTGCCGTTCGCCAACACTTGAAGGGACTGTTCGGGACTCTGGGAGCGGGTTATGGCGAGTGCTTCCACTTCGTTTGGAAAGAATAGATCCGTTTCTTCGAGGGTCTGCACCAAGTCTTGTCCCCAGATTTCGGAAGGATCATAACCCGGATCAAGTGACGTGGTCAGTCCCAGCCTTCCAGCACGCGCAAACAGCTGGCGGCAGCCAGGCCGTAGCCGCTGTTGCAGGTAGTAGGAAGACACGTGCATGTGGTCGAATTCCTTGAGCGTCTTGTCTGGGATGTTTTGCTCATTGAGTTCGGCGATGGCCCCCAAGAAAGTCACAAGCGCGCGATCCTTCGAAGAACTGATGGACACAGTGACTCCGGTCTTGAGCGCCGGGTCACGAATCACCTTCGAAACATCCACGCCACCTCTTTCCAGAATCTCCAAACAGAAGCTTCCCCAAACGTCTGTCCCGATTCGACTCAAAAAAGAAACCGCATTGCCCAGCCGTGCCAAACCCATCGCACAAATTGCCGACGCACTGCCAAGCACCATTGCAAAGTCACCGGCCAGGACTTCCTTTCCTGGAGTCGGAAACGCCCCACACCCTTGCAGGATCATGTCCGGATTGAGCTCTCCAGCGACGAGAATCTTGGGCATCGGAAGAAGGGTCGGCAGTTCGATCTACTCTTCCCACCGCATTCTACAAACGCGACGGGAACGATGGTGCTTGCGATGACGAAGGAGACCCGTCCTACGCCCGGCGGTGAATCACAAAGTGGCCCACGACCCGGTTGATGATGTCCTCGCGCGAAGGGGTGTCGGGTCGGAGACCAAGGCTGAGACAACGGAAGAACGCCAGCAGTTGCCCAACAAGCACATCCAGCATCGGAAGCGTCTCGTCTCCAAGACCATTTCCATTGCTGCAGTCAATCACATGGTCCTGCGGTTGTCCGATGTCCACGGGCACTTGCTCTCCAACGATCACCTTTCGCAGGCCAAGTTTCTTCCGTGTCAGTTCTCGAATGAGATCCAATTCGTAAGCCCGGACCAAAGGATCGGAAGATAAGAAGCAGACAATCAGCGTGTCCGACTGCACAGCCGCAAGGGGCCCGTGCCTCACTCCCAAGTAGGTTTCGGCAAAGGTCACGACCTGTCCAGCCGTCATCTCCAGCATCTTCAGCGCCGATTCCCGGGCCGAACCCAGGCGGACTCCGCTACCCAGATAGAGGACTGACTGAAAACTCTGCCCCCCCAAAACCGAGATCTCTGCGGACTTCCTGGCCAGAAGCTGTTTCGCGGCGGCAACGAGAGCCTCAGTTCCTTCCTGGTATATGCTGGGCGACTGCAACAGTCCGAGGGATCGGCCCGCCCACACCAGGTTGCTAAAGCTACTCGTCATCACCAGGCTGCGGTCGCAGGTTACATCGTCCAGGACAAGAGTCGCGCAACCAGGGTCGTCCCGACGGAAGGCAGCCAACCGTCCGTTTCGGTTGCAAGTGATAATGATATGGCGAACGCCCGGGTAAAGCTCATCCAGGAGATCGACGACGGCGGTGCTCTCAGGACTATCACCCGACCGCGCCAACGAAACGACGAGACCGTCCTGACTTGGAGGCAACGCCGTTTCCGGATGCGTCAGGATCAAACCTGCCGGGATGGCGTGGACGGGCACGGCCAGTTCCCGTTGGAGGGTCAACGCCAGGCATTCCCCAGCATAGAACGAGCTGCCAGAGCCAGTGAAGATGAGAGCTCCCCGCTTCGCGGTTAAACCGGATTCAGCCACAATCGCGCGGAGGCGCTCGAGACTGCCAAGCACGCGGGCTGAAGTATCCAGCCACGTCAGCGGCTGCTGGCAAATTTCGCGTAAAGTATGATAGTAACCCGCTGTGCCTGTGTGCCCCGGTTGAGGGTGAAGCAGGGCAAACTCAGGAACCTGAGCGGTCAGATCCGATAGCCAACTCTCAATCGCTTGAGACGAGAGACCGGAGATTTCGTTGTGCATGCTCTGGTTGAGCGGCATGGAAACCAAAGAAAGGTGAACGTAAGCAAACGAAACTATCCTCTAAATCCCTATGAAAATCAACCGGGACAGCCGCCCGCCCTTGGCTGTGGCCGTTGTCGGCGCAGGGGCTGCAGGGTTGATGGCAGCGATCTTTGCGGCCTCGCGTGGAAGCCGTGTATTACTGCTCGAACGCACTCGTGACGGAGGACGCAAGATCTTGATCAGCGGTGGGGGGCGTTGCAATATTCTGCCTTCAACGCTCGCGCCCGAACAGTTTGTCTCCACTGCCCCGACGACATTGCTGCGTCGCATGTTGCGCACGTGGTCACTTGATGGCCAGAGGAGATTCTTCGAACAGGAGGCTGGCATCCCACTTGTTCTGGAGTCCGAGACCGATAAGTGGTTTCCAAAATCGAATAGTGCCCGACAAGTTCGAGACCGACTGGTTGCATTGGCGGCCAGCAAAGGCGTCGAGGTATGGTTCGGCAGCCAAGTTACAGGAATCGAACCGGTAGCAGGTTCGAAAGAATGGCGGCTACGGTTTCATGACGGCGAACCCGTTTCCGCCAAGGCAGTGATTGTTGCTGCCGGCGGACTCTCTGTGCCTGCCACGGGAAGCGACGGAGCGGGGCTGGCGTGGGCGCGACAACTGGGACATCGCGTGCAAGCCACCTATCCTGCATTGACGCCACTAACCCAGAATCCGGTGCGTCATGCGGCTTTGGCTGGAGTATCGCTGGAAGTTACGCTCACAGCCAACCTTGCCGGACAGAAACCATTTCGCAGCCACGGCGGATTCTTGTTCACGCATCAAGGGTACAGCGGGCCCGCCTTGCTGAACATCTCGCACTTGGCAGTCCAATCTCAGCAGGCAGGCGGCCCACCGCAGCCGATCTCCGTACAGTGGAGCAGACTGGACTCGCCGGCATGGAATGAATTGTTGAACCAGAGCCCCGGCCAGGTGCATACGGTTGTGCGACGCCATTTGCCGGCTCGCCTCGTTGAAGCTCTGCTGGATGAGTGCTGCATCGGAAGAAACCAGAGCATCGCCCAGCTTCGCCGCGATGAGCGTCAGCGATTGGTGGAAAAACTCACCTCCTATCCGTTGCCTTGGAACGGACACGAGGGTTACAAGAAAGCTGAGGTCACGGGTGGAGGTGTTGCTCTGGACGAACTGGATGCGCGCACGTTCGAGAGCCGCCTGCACCCCGGTTTGTTTCTATCCGGAGAGATGCTGGACGTTTTTGGGCCGATTGGCGGATACAACTTCACCTGGGCTTGGGTTACCGGGCGTGCAGCCGGACTGGGTGCGGCGGAGAAAGCTCAGATGCCGTAGGTGGCCGTCGCGAGATCGAGTAACGTGCTGTCAACGTCTGCGGCGACGCAGTGAAACGCGATGCGTAAAACGTGAGGCGTGAAATGTGAAGAGCACTGTGCGTCACGTTTCACGAGTCACGCGTGACGCGTGTCGTTACTTGGGTTCCCCTATTGTCTTCAAGTTGTGGCCAGGACGAGGGCGATCACGACGATTCTAAGGAGGGAAAATCCATGATGCACCGAACTTGCGTGAGGCTTTGCATGTGTCTGCTTTTGGCGGCCCAACTCGCAGCTGGGGAGGAGGAAAGCGTGAAACCAGGACCTTTCAAGGCAGCCACCCAACTGATTCAGGAGCAAGTGGAGAGCGGCCTGGTAGGCGCAGCCGCTTTACTGGTGGAGCACAACGGCAAGATCGAAGTCGAACAGGGCTTTGGAAGTTTGGCTCGCAAGACTGGAGCCAAGCCTTGCCGAAGCGACAGCGTCTTCCTCGTTGCTTCCATTTCAAAGCCAGTCACAGCCATGGCTGTCATGAAGTTGGTAGACCAGGGTCGAATTGCTCTGGATGATCCGGCACAAAAATATCTGCCTGAGTTCACGGGCGACGGTCGTGAGCGCATTACCATTCGCAACTTGCTGAGCCACTCTTCCGGGTTACCGGACATGCTGCCCGACAATATTGAGCTGCGGAAACGGCACGCACCGTTGAAAGAGTTCGTGTCCGGTGCTCTTCGCACGCCGTTGCTGTTTCCGCCCGGAACACGTGTGTCCTACCAGAGCATGGGCATTTTGCTTGCTTCCGAAATCGTGGAACGTGTCTCGGCCATGCCTCTGGACCGTTTCCTGCAACGCGAAGTCTTTGGCCCCCTAAAGATGCGGCACAGCTCAATGGGGATCGGCAAACGGAAGATTGAGGATACCGTGCAATGCGACTTACCGGCTCGCGGCGAGCTTCGCATGCAGGACTCGGACGCCTCGTGGAACTGGAACAGCCCCTACTGGAGAAGTCTCGGGGTTCCTTGGGGCGGGCTGCACACCACCGTGGGTGACATCAATCGGCTCTTGCAGGCGATGCTGGAGAATGGGCGCCCCATTCTTAAACCAGCACTGGGAGAGTCGATGATTGCAAATCAGAACGCACAACTCGACAAGGCTTGGGGGCTGGGTTGGGCCGTTGGTGAGAACGCGCTCTACGATGGTGCGTCCGCCAAGGTGTTCGGCCACAGCGGCGCCACCGGAACGCTTTGCTGGGCTGATCCGGACAGAAAACTGACATTTGTGCTCTTCACGAACCGGCCACTGGACAATGACCCGGGGCAATTCTTGCGGCAGGTAGCGAAAGCAGTTTCGGACGCGGTTGAACGGTAGGTCCCCGGTCGTATTGCCTTTGGGGAACGAAGCGCTAGATGATTTTCAAAGGGCAACGGAACACCAGTTCAGGAGGCATTGCATGAACCCACTCTGGGCAAATGATGGAGAACTTTTTGACTTGGCCCGCAGGGAGCTATTCACGGCCGTCGTTGGCGACGTGATGGACAAGTTGACCTTGCGTCGGCAGTTCCTTCCGCCGCAAATCCAGCCGTTAGACCGCCGCATGATGACGATCGGTCGCGCTTTGACCGTGCTCGAAGCAGATTTCTTCGAAGAGCTGGCGGTCGGTCACAGTTCGATTTCGGGAAAACCATTTGGATTGATGCTCGAAGCTCTTGATGACCTCAAGACGAACGAGATCTACGTTTGCACAGGCGCTTCGCCACGCTATGCGCTGTGGGGAGAACTCATGAGCATCCGGGCCCAACGGTGCGGTGCTGTCGGCGCCGTGGTCGACGGGTATTCTCGAGACACACACGGCATTCTGGAGCTCGGATTCCCAACTTTCTCCTATGGCGCTTATGCGCAGGACGGGGGGCCTAGGGGCAAGGTGATCGATTTTCGAGTGCCGATTGAAATCGGAGGCGCAAGGATTCAGCCGGGCGACATTCTCTTCGGTGATGTGGACGGGGTCTGCGTCGTGCCCAAGGCCGCCGAAGAGGAAGTCTTCGTTCGTGCCTTGGAGAAGGCGCGAGGAGAGAAGAGGGTGAGAAAAGCGATCGAAGGCGGCATGAGCACCAAAGAGGCGTTCGAGACGTTTGGGATCATGTAGCCGACAGCAGGGAGCTCGGGCGCTCCCACAAGGAACCAACTGCGCTCCCTTCTCGTCGACTTACGAGTTCTTCAATCCCAGCCCCAGAACCTGTCTGCAGTAGCGCAGGCTGCGTTCCAGTTGATCTTTCTGATACTCCTGCTCAGCCAGCTTCTTGTCCTTCCCTTCCGGCGGTTTGACCGCATCGCGAACCTTGCCTTTTTTGGCCAGAGCAACAAACTTTGCAAACTCGTGGGCACGTACGTGCTGATAAGGTTTCCAGAAATCTGGCTTCAGGTATGGATACGGACGTGTGATGCCGGAAATGATCTCCAGAATCACAGGCACGTTCGGACAAAGCTCGGCGTATCTTGACATGTAAGCTTTGAAATCAATGTCTCCCTCACCCATCGCGGTCCATTGCACCCAAGCCCCCTCGGGAGACTCCCAAATGGCCGAATCGCGGATGCCCGTCGTCGCAGCGTAGGGCCCGAGGATTTCCAGATTTTGCATGGGATCTTCGAGCGTCCAAGTCGCATTGCCTGAGTCCATGGTGACGCCGACGTAGTCGCGTCCTGCTTCTTCCACCAGCGTCACCAACTCCCATGCCTGCATGTCGCCGGCGTGGTTTTCGATGGCAATCTTTACACCTGCATCCAAAGCCCGCTGTCGAACGCTCTTGCACACTTTCACTGTGTCCTGAATGCGAGCCATGATGCCCCCCTGACTCTTGCGGTCCTCGGCATTACCCTGATAGCAGCGAGCCACCGGAGAACCCAGGGCATTAGCAACGCGAATCGTGAGAGCCAAATGTTCCTCAGCTGTTCCAAAGCGTTTGTTAAATGTGTTGGAAGAAGGGCAGATGCTTCCAGTGCCTGCATGAATCTTTATACCAAGACCGCTGGCTTTCGATTTGATCTCATTCAGGTAGGCATCACTGTGGTTTTCATAGACGTCGAGGTCAGAAAAGAGCACAACGTCAACCTTCAACGCCGCGGCATAGTCCAACAGTTGCGGCGCCTTCCAGCCCAAAGCTCGAATTGAGAAGTTGTCGAATCCGAGTTTGATGTTTGTGTTCCGAGACAGCTGAGACGGATGCGTAAGGCTCAGGGGCTTCAACGTCAAAGAAGCCGCCGCCAGGGAAGCCGACTGAAGAATCGTTCTTCGAGAAACATCCGACAGGGGTGATGACATGATCAAACCTCTGAGCTGATTTTGGTCTCTTACTCTCAGCGCTAGTTCTGGATTCCCGACGCAGCACCAATCCGCGGGAATGACTTCTTTGGCCGCAAAAACTGGTCTCGCTCTAGCGCCCTGGATTCTGCGACACGAGCAAGCGGAGTGTATACTACGAAATCGCTCGCTGCAATTTGACGCAAAGTTTCTGAGCTTCTTTTCATCCACACAAGCGCGCGCAAGTGATAAACTACGCCCGATTGCCCACCATCGTTTCAAACACACCTGCGTTCTGATATTTTTCTGAGAGTGGATCTGTCGATGCCCAGGTCGAGTCAAACCCAACGGCAGATGTTAGCAGTCTGTCTGGCACTTCTAGCGATCCTCCAAGCTCAGCTATCCGTTTCACAGGATAGGGTTCCTATCCATTTGCAGAGCGTACTGGACACCATCTCAGCGAACTCGCTTCGGGGACATCTGTCTTTTATTGCTTCAGATCTGCTCGAAGGACGCGATTCTCCGTCAAGGGGGCTGGACATAGCGGCTGAATACATAGCCGCCCAGTTCCGACGCGCAGGCTTGGAGCCTGCGGGAGGCGATGGCTACTTTCAGACGGCAAACTGGCGTGTCGCAGCGCCGGATCTTGAGGCATTCCGACTGCATTTGGCACTCGGCGGACGGACGCTGGATGTGGGTCCACAGCAGGTGAGCTTTCGCTTCGGATCGGCTGTCGAAGTGTCTTCCTCCGAGGTCTTTAAACTCGAGTACCAAGACTCATCGAAGCTTGCGACCTTGACTTCGGCCCAAGTGGAAAAACGGGTGGTGCTGACGGAGATCCCAGATTTTCAGCGCGAGGACATTTCTCGGTGGGAAGAGTTGGCGGGGCGGCAACAGGCGTTCCTGAGGAAACTGAAAGAGCTGAAAGCAGCATTGGTCATTTCACTCGATCGGCAGAGCCAGACCGGCAGCGGTGCGGGCAACGGACGCTTAATCGATCCCGAGAATCGCAGTTCTCCAAATGCCTCTGCAGCTTTGCCTTGGATCAGGGTTCATAGTGCTGATGCCGTCAGGATCTACGACGGACTCCAACAGGGGCCGAATCCGGGTATCGTGTCGCTTTCTGTGGCGGCACCCGTAGAGAGGTCCGTGAAGCTTAGGAACGTCGTAGGGTTGCTGCGCGGCTCCGACGCAGCCTTGCAGGATTCCTATGTACTGGTCACCGCGCACTACGACCACGTCGGCACTGATCCCTCGCGCGAAGCCGATCCGATCTTTAACGGCGCCAACGATGACGGCAGCGGCACCGTGTCTGTGATCGAACTGGCGTCGGCTTTGTCGCGACTGAATCCGCGGCTGAAGCGGAGCTTGGTATTCATGACTGTGTTTGCCGAAGAGAAGGGCTTGCTAGGATCACGCTACTATGCGCGCCATCCGGTCTTCCCATTGGAAAAGACCGTGGCCAATATCAACCTGGAAGTTCTGGGACGCACTGATGGACCGGAAGGCGGCTACAAGAACAAGGCTGGGCTGACGGGGTTTGAGTATTCCGACTTAGGACAGGTGTTTGTAAAGGCGGGCACACTCGCTGGCGTAGAGGTGTACCGCCATCCAACCTTCAGCGACGCATTTTTTCCACGTAGCGACAATCTGGCGCTGGCGGAGAAAGGAGTCGTTGCGCACTCGGTGTGCTCGGGTTTCGTATTCCCCGATCTCCATGCTCCGCAAGATCACTGGGACAAAATCGACTATCCCAACCTGGTGAAGCTCAATCGTCTGGTGTCCATCGCCCTTTGGATGATTGCGGAGAATCCGGAGGCCCCAAGCTGGAATGCGGCAATTCCAAAAGCTGCGCCGTATCTGAAGGCGTGGCGGGAAAGGCACCAATAAGGCAGAAGCGCTCATGGATGCCGTCATTATCCAGGTTGTGTTGTTTTCGACAGTTGGCGCTTGTGTCTATATGTTTCGGAGCCTGCGCCGTCGGGTAAAGCAACAACAGTGTTCCAAGCCGAAGGCGGTTCTGTGGTACGCCGGTGCAAGCTTCCTCCCCTTGATACTCTTTGTGCTGCTTTTTTTCGCTACCGTCGGACTGGAAGAGCTTACTGGTGCAGCCTGGATCAGCGAACTGCTCGCGCGCTCCCTAATTCCCGTCGGAGCCATTGCCACCGGCCTGGCTCTAATGGCGAATCTTGCGTTTGCCGTCACTCTCGCTATGATGAAGACGGGCTCCAGACCGTGAAGCGATGACGCTGCTGCCAGGGCGGGGGTGTTGCGACCGGGGACCAGGGCGACTCAGGAAGTGAGCATGCTCGAAAATCTGAATCTCTCATCCAACATTGTCACAGTGGTGCTGGTAGGGACATTGGGCCTCATTCTGATCCTGGTGGTTCGGATTTCCGCGTACCGCCGTCGCAACCACCGCTCCCTGATCCTGTTTCGCCAGCAGGAAAATCAGCTCAGGAGCCTGAGGCAGCGAATACAAGAACTTGAGCCTTCCGGCAACAGCGGGGTGCTGCTCGTCAGCGAAATCACCAGTATCCTGGGAAACATGCAACAGCATGAACCCTCCATGAATGCGGCGTTCGGCCGAATGCTTGAGATTCTGGCGATTGATTTTGGCATTCTTGAATTGTGGGGGAGGCGGTCGGCGGCCCTTAGAATCTGCCACGGCATCGATGACTCTGCATTTGAGGAGGCCTTGGAACAGGTCGCAACCAGGGGATGGGTGTTGGAAGACAAGCCGCCTGCGGTGGAGCCTGTGTCGTTCGAGGCTTATCAGAGACTCCGCCAAATGCGCGTCCTGGAAAGAGCCCGCTCCTTGCTTTCCGTGCCTTGCCGCGTGAAGTCGGTTCAGGTGGGTCGCTTCACGATTGGCTTCCATCAAGGGCACCTGTACACGGCAACGGAACTTGAAGGGCTTCGCTTCTGTGCCGACCAGTTTGCCATCTACAGCCAGATTCACCAGCAACTCGTGGACACCCAGGAACTGTCGCAGCTGCGCCACGACTACATTGCCAATGTTTCCCATGAACTGCGAACTCCGCTCACAACCATCTACGGCTATCTGAACATATTGAAAAGCTACCCCACACATCTGTTTCAAGAGGATGAGAAGCAGCAGATGTTTTCCGTGATGACCGATGAGTGTCAGCGCCTTATCCGGCTGATCAACAACCTGCTGCTGTCGGTGAAGGTTGAGCAGGAGGACTTCCATGGCACCACGAGTTTGACCCCAGTGTCGTTGGCCGATGTTGTGGCACAAACCTGCCGCTTTATGGAACGGGAGCTCAAATCCAAGAGCGTTGAGCTGCGGGTGGATGTCCCTGCCAGTCTGCCCAGCATTGAGGGGAACCTTGACTTGCTGTATCAGGTTTTCCAGAACCTGATCGCCAACGCCATCAAGTTCTCGGCGAAGGATCCTCGAATTGAAATTCTGGCCAAGGATGAGGGCGATTCAGTATCGATATCCATCTCCGACAACGGAGTCGGTATCGAGGAACAGGCATTGACTCACATTTTCCAGAAATTCTATCGGGCCGAGTCCCAAGCCGGCAAGCGACCTGGCCTTGGCATCGGACTGTATCTAGTACAAAAGCTGGTGGAGTTGCACCGCGGCGCGATCAAGGTGGCGAGTAAGTTGAACGAAGGCACAACGTTCACACTGGTTTTCCCGAAGATGAAGGTAGCCCAGACGCTCTCTCAAACAGCCCAAGCCTGATTCAGGTTTCTTCTCAAAAGGAGATCAAATGTTGTCACAGGTCATTCGTTTCGTCCGTTTACCACTTCTCCTATTGCTGTTATTTGCGGTTGGACGTTTCAGCCTTGGCCTGGCGAGAGTGCCGTATTTCCCGCGCGGCACAGCGATATTCTCAATCGTGGTGTTGGCTTTCATCAGCAGTTTTTATTTCGGCGCTTTGTCGGGGAAAGTGGGAGGTTTTGGGTGGGGTGGGGCTTTGCTGTGCGGTACGGTGATCGGCTTTGCGGCGCAAATCTTGATCTTCACAGCCACGCTCGTTAGTTATCTAGGCGACTTCAACACCTACTTTCGCCACTGGGATGCTCTGAATGTGCCGGAAGGAACTGTGGTCCCGATGGCGCAGGCCATGCAAGCACGTGCTGGAGGGCTTTTGATTGGCCCCGTGTTCACTACCATCGCAGCCGCCTTGGGACGCAGCCTGGGCGGCTTGGCTCCCGAGAAGAAGAGCTGATTCAAACATGCTCAAGAAGTTCTTTGCTTTGTTGTTAGCCTCCAAACAGCCTTCCACTTGTGAAGCGTGCGGAAGCACATTCCAATGCGGCGCATCGCTGAAGGGGTGCTGGTGCGCCTCAGTCCCGCTGAGTGACGAGGCTCGCACGAGTCTTCGCGGAAAATACAACAATTGCCTTTGTCCCCAGTGCCTCAATAGTCTTTCCCAAAAACCCGCTTCTAGATAAATGAGATCTTCGGTTCAGGTTGCGACGCTCCGGCGCTCCAACCTTGCTGAACTGATTGTCGCTATTGTCAGAGCTGGTGAACTTTAGATTAGAGCCTTCCTGGTTGGTCGGCTCAGAGCGAAGAAGACCAGAGACTGATTCCTTAGCCTCTGGTCTGTTTGGTCAAGCGGTTGGCGGTCACTGCTTCTCGACGGCGATGTTCTGCGCGATGGAAAACACGCCTGGAACGCTGTGAGCCTGGATGTTAGCAATGTTCCTATCCATTTCGTTTGCGGCAACGCCTTCTAAAGTCACCTGCCCGTTCCTGACTATGATGTGGATGGGAGGCACGGGCTGCAGGGCGTAGCGAGACAGCGCGCTGGAACCATAGATCGCACGATAGACGCCGAGGCGGATCCGGTCGTCATTAGGTGAAAGCGGCAATACTTCGATATTGTTGGTCACTGAGCTGACGCCCTCGATCTGTTGGACGACGCGAGCTGCACTCGATTTCAAGGTTGGGCGGTGAACCTGGCCCGCT
>Ga0111539_10004591_pt1 | contig 18046 bp, 18 predicted proteins | sample RhiMethybrSRZTD1_FD_79667 | JGI IMG/M metagenome (GOLD analysis project Ga0111539, IMG submission 79667) | Populus rhizosphere microbial communities from Tennessee, USA - Rhizosphere MetaG P. TD hybrid SRZTD1 (version 2) (version 2) | ecosystem: Host-associated > Plants > Roots > Rhizosphere >... | reverse complement strand
TTCACCGAAAACTTGATCGCGGTCGCCCGCCGCACGTATCGCCTGTCGCAGACCCGAAATCAGGACGCCGTGTCGGAGGCAACCGGCGATCTGTCGGATGCATGCGCCGCGTGTCACGGCGTGTATCGCGAAGCGCGTGGCCGTGGCGGTCGCGCACCGGATCCGATCGATCCGTCGAACAAGGCTGCCCGCTGCATGTCGCGATCGTCGCCGACGAAGTAATGGCCCACGTCGATCCGGTCGCCCCCATCGTCGGGGGCCTGGCGCTGATGCTGCTGGCCGCGAAGCTTGGTGGCGAGCTGGCTATTCGCGCGAAGCAGCCGGCGGTGCTGGGTGAGCTGATCGCGGGAATCGTCCTCGGCAATCTGTCGTTTGGCGGCGTCCCGCCCTTTCACGCCCTGGCGACGAACGAAACCATTGAGGTCATCGCCGGAATCGGCGCACTGATTCTGCTGTTCGAAGTCGGCCTCGAATCCACAGTCGGCCAGATGTTGAAGGTCGGGCTCACGTCACTGCTCGTGGCGGTGCTCGGCGTCGCGCTGCCGTTCGCGCTCGGGTGGGCGGTCAGCGCGCGGCTGGTGCCGGAGGCGAGCCCGTACGTGCACGCCTTTATCGGCGCCACGCTGTGCGCGACGAGCGTTGGCATCACGGCACGCGTGTTCCAGGATCTTGGCGCATCGCGTACGCAGGAGGCCCGCATCATCCTCGGCGCTGCGGTGATCGATGATGTGTTGGGCCTGGTGATCCTCGGCGCCGTCAGCGGCGCGATCGGCGCCGCCGCTCGGAGCGCGTCCTTTTCGGTCCTCTCAGTCGCGCAAATCACCGCCGCCGCGACAGTCTTCCTCGTGGGCGCGTTGGTGATTGGCGTGTTTGTCGCGCCCCGTCTGTTCGCCGTCGCCTCGCTACTCCAGGGTCGAGGCGTGCTCGTCACGGTCAGCCTGAGTCTGTGTTTCGTGCTGGCCTGGATGTCGAGTCTCATCGGCCTGGCCCCGATCGTCGGCGCATTCGCGGCCGGGCTCGTGCTCGAGGACGTGCACTTCAAGGACTTCGTGAGCCGCGGCGAACGGTCGCTCGACGAGCTCATTCGTCCGATCTCTGACACGCTGGTTCCGGTCTTTTTCGTGCTGATGGGACTGCGCACCGATCTCCGCGCCTTCAGTTCAGGAGGGTCGCTGGAACTGGCTGTGGCGCTCATCGTAGTAGCGATCATCGGCAAGCAGGCGTGCTCGCTCGGCGTGACGATGCCGGGTGTGAACCGTCTGGCGGTCGGGATCGGCATGATTCCTCGAGGCGAGGTCGGGCTGATCTTTGCCAACGTCGGGGCAGGACTGACGCTTGACGGCGTACCCGTCATCGGGCCATCGAGCTTTTCCGCAGTGGTATTGATGGTCATTGTGACCACCCTGGTGACGCCGCCGGCGCTCAAATGGAGTCTTGAACGCGCTAACATGTCGCCTCGTTCGAGAACGCGCCTATGAAGAAACTGAGCGGCTGGCAGAAGATCGGGCTCTTCGCCGGCATCGGATGCTTCTCCTTCGTCGCTTTGCTGGTGGTCGGATTCGCGATTGCCGTCTACTACGCGAAATCCACGCTCGCCGAACTCGGCGATACGACGCCGACCCGCGTCGAGCGCACGGTGACCATTCAGGCGGCACCTGCCGAGGCGCCACCTGCTGAGGCGCCAGCGCCGGGCACGAAATCGGCCGTTGCCACGGCAAGTGAGCCGATGCAGCTGAACGTGGAACTGCAGGAAGGTGAGTTCACCATCAAACCAGGCGAGCCGAACGGGCGGGTCCAGGTGACCGGCCGCTTCTCGGAAGCGCTCTACGAACTCACGCAGCGGACTGACACGCAGAACGGCAAGCCGCAAACGACGATCCGCTTCCGCTCGAAGGCTCCAGCGTGGGCAAGGATGCTGGCTGGCATCGGCAATGACGAGAGCAACCGGCCCGAGCTGACGCTACTGATCCCACCTGCCGTTCCCATCGATCTCTCGCTCACTGTGAGCATGGGTCAGTCGCGAATCGATCTCGGCGGCTTGACGCTGGGTGAGCTGGGCCTCGATCTCTCGTTGGGCAATCACGAAGTCGATTTCCGCCAGCCGGTCGTGAATGGCGTCAAGCATTTTCGTCTGAGCACGCGCATGGGCAACGTGTCGGTGGAGAACCTCGGCAACGCGCGCGCGAAGAGCATGGACGCGTCGGGCAGCATGGGCAACCTGACGGCGGATCTCGGCGGCGCGTGGCAACCCGGCAGCGAGTCCGAGTTGTCCTTCAGCCAGTCGATGGGCGAAGTTCGAGTCAACGTTCCAACCAAGGTGAAGCTCGAGGCCGACGTGCGGGATTCGGAAGGGAAGACGCGGACAGTTCCCGCCGACGACGATGAAACGAAGGACCCGAAAGCGCCAGTCATCAAAGTGCGCGTGTCCACGTCGATGGGCGAGGGCCGCGTCACTCGCTATTAGATGAAACGACTGACCAGCCATCTCTACTTCTGGGTGCTGCTCGGCATCGTGGCCGGCGGGACGCTCGGCTACGTCAATCCGCCGGCCGGCGTGGCCGTGAAGCCGCTCGGTGATGGTTTCATCGCGCTGGTCAAGATGCTCATCAGTCCGATCATCTTCTGCACGGTCGTCCTTGGTATCGCCGGCGCGGGCAACATGAAGAAGGTCGGCCGCGTCGGTGGAAAGGCGCTGCTCTATTTCGAAGTCGTTTCGACGCTTGCGCTTGGAATCGGCTTGATCGTCGCCAACAGCATTCAGCCGGGCTCGGGCTTCAACGCCGATCCCGCCACGCTCGACGCCAACGCCGTCGCGGACTACGCCAAGCGCGCCTCGTCGCAGACGACGACCGCGTTCATCCTGCGCATCATCCCGACGACCTTCCTCGACGCGTTCACCGGATCGGGCGATCTGCTGCAGGTGCTTTTCGTCGCCGTGCTGTTCGGCTACGCGATGACGCACATGGGCGCGCGCGGCGAGATCGTGCACAAGTTCATCGACTCGGCGTCGCACATCTTCTTCGCGATGATGAACGCGCTGATGAAGCTCGCGCCCATCGGTGCTGGCGGCGCGATGGCGTTCACGATCGGACGATACGGCCTCGAGGCGCTGCGGCCGCTCGCCTTGCTCATGGGCAGCTTCTATCTGACCTGCCTCCTGTTCGTGGTCATCGTGCTCGGGTCGATTGCCGCGTACACCGGCTTCAGCATCTTGCGCTTCATCCTCTACATCCGCGAGGAACTGCTGACCGTGCTCGGCACGTCCTCCTCGGAATCGGCGCTGGTCCCGCTGATGCAGAAGCTCGAGCGACTGGGTTGCTCGCGATCGGTCGTCGGTCTCGTCGTGCCGTCGGGTTATTCGTTCAATCTCGACGGCACCAATATCTATCTGACGATGGCCGCGCTGTTCGTGGCGCAGGCGCTGAACATCGATCTGACGCTTCGCCAGCAGCTCACGCTTCTCGGCGTTGCCATGCTGACGTCGAAGGGCGCGTCCGGCGTGACCGGTGCCGGCTTCATCACGCTGGCGGCGACGCTCGCCGTGGTCCCGTCGATTCCGGTGGCCGGCCTGGCGCTGATCCTCGGCGTCGATCGCTTCATGTCCGAAGCGCGTTCGCTGACGAACTTCGTCGGCAACGGCGTCGCGGCCATCGTGGTCTCGCGATGGGAAGGGGAGCTCGATACCGCGACGCTCACACGCGAGCTGTCGTTATCGTCACACCAGCGGCAGACACAGGCCCGCGAGGACGTCCCCGAATCGCGAGTGATCTCCGGAAACTAAGAACGAAGAACGAAGAACGAAGAACAGGGGAACGAGGAAGAAGGATACAGACGGACGTACGCGTTCGCAGCGCGCGGATCGAGCTACTCCGCCGCGAATGCGACGAGATCGTCGCGATTCTCGTCGCCAGCCTGCGCACCGCAAAGGCGAACGCGAAACGTGCGGCGCAAGCGCGACGCGATCGCCGTTCTTAGTTCTTCGTTCTTAGTTCTTCAGCCGCACAGCCCGTCTCCCGTGCGGAGAATGTCTCGCAACCACCACTCGTGCTTCTCGTGGATCTGCACGACCTTCGAAAAGAGATCCACAGTGCCCGGATCGTTGTGTTCGTCTGCGAGCCTTGCCGCCTGACGCATCTGGCTGATCACGACCAGCTCATGCCGGTCGGCCTCTTCCACCATGTCGCGCATGTTGGCGTACGGCGCCGCGGGTGAGATGCTCGCCAGGTCAATCGTCTCAATGGGGTGCGAAGGCGGATCCTGACCGATCATCCGTACGCGCTCCGCCAGTTCGTCGAGCGTGGACAGCACGTCCTTGGCGAAGCGATCGAACAGCTTATGGAGGTCGCGGAACAGCGGACCGTAGGTTTGCCAGTGGTAGTGCTTGTAGTTGGCATACAGGACGAACGTGTTCGCCACCTGCCGGCGAAGTTCCTGCACAACGGGACTGTCCGGGCTGTTCTCGCGGGTCAGTTCGCGGGCTGTGGATTGCACCTGCTCGGGGTCGGACGCTTTCGATGTTGAAGCCATGGTAAACGCTCCTGTCGCGTCCACCGGCGATGCAAAGTCGGGTTCCTCATCTGTCGGTTCGAGCTGAGCCGCCGCCCATCCTCGACGCGCCGCCGCGTCGTCTTCGACGCGCCGCCGCGTCGTCTTCGACGCGCGCAATCCTGTGATCCGGCCGCCGATCCTGTAACGACGATCGGCTGAACCGTGCGTCTGGCGTGGTGCGCGCGCAGGTACGGCGCTTGCGCTGCGAAAGGCCGTGCTATCCCGCCTGGCGAGCATCACGCTTGGCCTGCTGCTCCTGACGCCAGTGCCGCTGCTCGCGCAGACCGCGCGTGAGCTGAACGACACCGCATGGAAGCTGCTCCAGAGCGGTGACCCCGCTCGCGCGAGCAAGCTGTTTTCCGAGGCCCTTACCAAGGAGCCCGACCAGCCGGTGCTGCTGCTCGGTGCGGGCGTCGCCGCGCACATGCTGGGACGCAGCAAGGAAGCCGCCGTGCCGCTGCGCCGCGCACTCGACCTCAATCCGGGTCTCACGCCGGCCTCGATTCTGCTCGGCCAGATCACCTACGTCGGTGGCGACGTCGCCAACGCGATCAAAATCTACGAGCGGGCGCTGACTCACGCGCCGGACGATCCGCAACTGACCGCGAAGCTCAAGGCCTGGCGCGCCGATGCCGACGTGGCAACAGGCTTCACCGAGCGCCGCTTCGACCGGTTCCGCGTGATGTTCCAGGGCCACGCCGACAAGGTGCTGGCCGCGCGCGCCACCGAGATCCTCGACGCGGCGTTCTGGCGAATCGGCAAGGCGCTTGGTTCGTATCCATCGGAGCCGGTGGTGGTGATGCTGTACACCGAACAACAGTTCCGTGACGTCACGCAGGCACCGACGTGGGCCGGCGGCATCTACGACGGTCGCATCCGCGTGCCGGCCGCTGGCGCGGTGCAGAGCCCGCAGCTCTTCGCGCGCGTGCTCGTGCACGAGCTCGCCCACGCGATGATCGCGACGATGGCTCCGCGCGGGATTCCGACGTGGCTCCACGAAGGTCTCGCGCAGCATTTCGAAGGCGACGATGCGGCGGCGGCGCGGCGGCGGGTCCAGCAGATCGGCGTAATCCCGCTGCGCTATCTGGAGGGCAGCTTCAGCCGTCTCACCGCCCCGCAGGCGACGCTCGCCTACGACGAAAGTCTCGTCGTCGTTGACAATCTGGTGCGCCGGCCGGGCATGGACTGGAACACGCTGTTTCGCGCGCTGAGCGAGAGCGATCGGACCGAGTACACGTTCGACAGCTTCGGTCTCCGCTACTCATCCCTCGAAGCCGAGATCGCTCCGGCGCGCTGAGGCGCCCGCGATCGCGGACGCACCACCCGGATCCACCACATCGTGAAGCCGGTGACGAAGAGCAGCGGTGGTGTGAGACCGAGCAGCATCCACACCACTCGCAGCGCAGTGCCGCGGAAGTTGCCGACGTGCAGCGGCACGACCCAGGCCATGATGGCGTCGCCAAGCGTTGATGCTGCCGCTGGCGAGGCAAGCAGCGCTCCCGTGTACTGATCGAGATAGACGGACGTCAGATCGGCGCCAAGAGGTGTCGGGCGCTCATCCGCAAACATCACAAGAAACGCCGCCGTGTCGTTCGACGGCGTGACGACTCGCGCGACGAAGTGATCCGCTGGTGCGTGCTGCCGTGCTCGATCGATGAGCTCACGCCATGTCGGTGGAGCGGCGTCGCCTCGTGGCCCTGATTGCGGCGTTCTGGCAATCGTGAGCGGCGAGATTCGGTTGATCGCGGATCGGAACACGGCCGGAAAGGTGAAATACAGGCCGGTCAGTGCCCACATTGCGATGAAGAGCACGGTCCAGAAGCCGGCGGCGCCGTGGAGCTCCCAGATCACGCGTCGCCACGGTCGGCTGAACTCCACGCGTATGCGACGCCACCAGTTGGAACGGTCGGGCCACCAAATCACAAGCCCGGTCAGGCACATCGTCAGGAGCAGGAGCGCGCCGACGCCGTTCACCCTGCGTCCGGTGCGCCCAGTGAGCAAATCGAAGTGCAGATCCTGCAGCGTGCGCACGAACGACGTGTCGTTCAATTCACCGAGGAGCCTTGCCGACGCCGGGTCGAGGAGGAGCGTGCGGAAACGATTTCCCGAGCTCGAGTAGGCCAGATACGTCGGCCGGCCGGTGGTCGGCGCATCGGCACCCGACACGCGCTCGCCGGGAAACGCGCGCTGCACGCTTTCCAGAATCTCGGCCGGGTGCGCCGTCGGCCCCGAGGTCGTCGGGGTGAAGAGATCCGGATGGAGCGCCCGCTGCATGTCGATACGAAAGACCAGCGCCGCGCCCGTCGTGCACACCAGGAAGATGTACAGTCCGGTCACGACGCCAATCCACACATGAATCTGAAAGATCGCGCGCCGCGCCAACACCGGGAAATTATGAAACTTTTCCGGAGGCCGCCGGCAATACATGGGTAAGACACGGGAATGCCCAATGCGCTGTGCTCAATGCCCAAGGAGGGCTCAACGCCTGGAGACGAGGCACGTCGAATGAGCACCGAGCCTTTGGCATTGAGCTTTGCGCACGCGGCATTGCCTACTGAGCCGGCGAACGAGGCGACGCTGCTGACACGGGCGTCCGAGGGCGACGAAGCCGCGTTCGGCCAGCTGTACGCGAGGTATCAGCGGCAGATTTTTCACTACGCGGCCCGTATGTGCGGCATCGCTGCTGGCGACGACGTGGTGCAGGAGACGTTTCTCGCTGTGCTTCGCCAGGGCGGCCGCTTCGATCCCGCGAAGGGAACCGTCGGTGCCTATCTGTACGGGATCGCTCGTCACCATGTGATCAAACGTCTCGACCGCCAGGGCCTGACGATATCGGAACCGGTCGAGATGGCGGCCGATACCGCGGCACCGCAGGATACGCCGCTCGAGACGATGGATCGCGAGCGGACGATTGGTGTCGTGCGGCAGGCCGTGCAGTCGTTGCCACCGGCGTATCGCGAAGTGGTCGCGCTGTGCGATCTGGAGGAGATGGACTACGCTACGGTCGCTCAGGTCATCCAGTGTCCGATCGGGACGGTGCGGTCGAGATTGCATCGCGCCCGGGGGCTGCTGATGAAAAAGCTGGCGTCAGCGCCGCTCGTCGCGGCCACGAGTCGAGTGTGAGTATGCAGGACCACGATCCGGTTAACAGTGAACGCACGCTATCGGCACTGCTGCGTGAGATTGCCGAGGCCGATGCCGCGACCGGTGCATCGCCTGCCATCCGCGAGCGGTTGCTCGAGCAGGTGCGGGGACGGCGCCGCGCACGCCGCGTGGCGGCGATCAAGATGTATGCGCTGGCCGCAGGGCTCGTCATCGCGACCGCGCTTCCTGTGTGGCAGCTGACCAGTTCGCCGCCCTCGGTTCCCCCGTCCAGGACGGCGGTGTCCGCAAGCGACAGCGAGGTGGCGACGGCATTCTTCCCCCTCGCCTACGGAACTCTGCCGGTTACGGAGGGAAACATCGTGCGTGTCGAGGTGTCGCCGGCGGCGTTCGCCGCGCTGGGCGTTCAGCCGCTGGACGCGAGTCGATCGCAGCGGGACCTCGTGCTCGCCGATGTCCTCGTCGGCGCAGACGGACTTGCCCGTGCAGTCCGATTCGTGCGGACCGCGCGGAAATAGCGCGCGTTAGCACGGCGGGCAAATAGAGGCGTGAGCGCGCTGAGCGCGCAGGAGCAACGGCCATGAGATCAGTGCGTGTGTGCATGTGGGTGTGTCTTGCCGTGTCGCTGCCGGCAGTGGCCGCCAGTCAGGGACGCCAGGCGAACCCCGGCGATGCGGCACGGGAGTTGGAGCGTGCTGTCGCGCTCGGCCTTCGCGGGGCGACGAGCGACGTGCTGTCAGGACCTGTGGTCACCGACGCGCCGTTTTCCGCGGACGCGACGACCACCGTGACGCAGGTGCTCGGCGACGGGACGCGCATCGAGCAGACCACGTCCGCAAAGTTCTTTCGCGATCGCACCGGGCGCGTGCGCCGCGAGCAGACGATTCTCGGGCTCGGCGCGTTGAATAGCGGTGGCAACATGCAGACGATCACCATCGATCCCGATCCGGGTGATGGCACTGCTTACACGCTCGATCCGAGCACGCGGACGGCCCGCCGCGTGCCTCGAGTCGGCATCTCACTCAATGCGAACCTGGTGACGTATCGGGCGGCCGTCAACGGCGTCATCGTGGAGGGTCGGTCCGCGGGAGTGGGTGGTCGTGGCGCCGGCGGCGGCGCCGCCCCGACGGAGGAGTCGCTCGGCACGCGGCAGTTCGAAGGGGTGAGGGCCGTTGGCCGCAAGGTGACATCGGTCATTCCCGTCGGACAAATCGGCAACGATCGACGAATCGAGATCACCGACGAGCGCTGGGAATCGCCGGAGCTGCGCATGCTGATCTACTCGCGCAACTCGGATCCCCGCACCGGCGTCGTCGAATACAAGCTGACGAACATCAATCGGTCAGAGCCGCCGCCCGATCTCTTCATGATTCCGCCTGATTACACCGTCAACGAGCCGCAGCCTGTTGCTCCGGGCTTCCGCGGTGGCGGCCGCGGCGGCCGGGAGAGCGGACCGGATCCGAACGCCCCGACTCGCCGGTAACCCACCTGGCCCGCCGGAGCCGAAGGCGAAGGCGGCCGATTCAAGCTGGGTCCTGATCCGCCGATGACAGGGATCAGGGTCCATGATCCGGATTGCATCCGCGGCCATCCTGCTGCTGACGCTGATCAGCGTGTCACCCGTCGCAGCCGACGCTCCGGTTGCGCGCAACGGCCGCGTGGACGTTCGTCTCTTCGACCTCGCCTCGGTGCGACGTCTGTTTCACACTCTCGCTCGGCGCGGCGATGCGATGAGCGAGGGCGAGCGTGCCGCAGCCCTCGCCGACTTCTCAGTCATGTCCGAAGCCGTCATCGGTGGTTCGGCCGGCGGGCCGTACAGCTTCGACGAGCTTGTCAACGCGGTAGCCCTCAGCGGTGCTGGCGGCGGCCCGCACGTCTTCGCCGCCCATGGCGTGAGCCAGCGTGACGAGGCCGCCTATCAGCTGCTGGCCTTGGGATACTCGCCGCGGGAGACGGCGGATGTCGTCAGTGGCCGCATCAGCCAACGGGCGCTCGACACCGCGCAACGGATGATGGCTCTCGGCAAGGGCCGTGATGCCGCTGCCGACTACCTCGACACGCAGTATCGGCTGGTGTTCGCGGCGCGGAACGCGGCGCGAACGCCATTTCTCGACAATCGCACCGTGTCGTCGCGCGCCTTCGACGGATTCATTGAGCACTACGCGCGTCTGCATCACGTTGACGCCCCGCTTGTCCGCGCAATCATGCACACCGAGTCGGCGTTCAATCCCGCAGCCCGCTCACCCGCCGGCGCAATCGGCCTGATGCAATTGATGCCGTCTACGGCGCGAGAGCTGGGCGTCAATCCGCTCGTGCCGGAGCAGAACATCGAAGGCGGGGTCCGGTATTTCTCGCAGCTGCTACGGATGTTCGGCGGTGTCGAGCTCGCGCTGGTGGCGTACAACGCCGGACCGGGGTTCGCGCAGCGCTACGCGCGCGGCCAGACCGCGCTGTACGGCGAGACGCGGGACTACGTCCGCCGCGTGATGGCGCGAGTCGGTCGACAGTAGTCCTTGGGCCTTCGTGCTTGGTCCTTGGTCCGTCCGAGGACGAAGCACCAAGCACCAAGGACGAAGGACCAGCGTTAGCGTGGCTCCCCAAGCGATCGCAGGTAAATGTCTCTCACGGTGTCGATCGTGTCCGTCTCGCTCGCCGGCTTGTCCTGCCGGTAGCCCTTCACCCGCGCGAAGCGAAGCGCAAGGCCACCCGGGTAGTGTGGGCTCTCCTGCACGTCGTTGAACGCGATCTCGACGACCAGCTCGGGCTTCACATACACGGTGTGGCGATCGTGTGAGATCTCCAGGGCCCGCAGCTTCTCGGTCTGCCACGCCAGCATCTCGTCGGTCAGTCCCTTGAAGGTCTTGCCCAGCATCACGAACCCGCCGTGCACCGGATCGCGCGCGCCAAGATGCAAGTTGCTCAGCCAGCCAGTTCGTCGGCCATGTCCCCATTCCGCGGCGAGGATGACGAGATCGAGCGTCCGTGCGATTTTGACCTTGAGCCACTGCTGACCGCGACGGCCGGCGGCGTAGGGCGCGGCCAACGACTTCACCATCAAGCCCTCGTGCCCGCGGCGCAACGTGTCATCGAGGAAGCGCGACGCGGAGTCAGCCGTCGGCCGCACGAGCCGGGGGACGATGATCGACGGCGCGACGGTCTCCAGTCTGGCGGCGCGCGCATCCTGCGTGGTGTCGATCAGCGACTCGCCGTTGGCATAGAGACAGTCGAAGAGAAACGGCGTCAGCGGAATCTCGGCGCGCAGTCGTTCCACATCCAGCTTCCGGCCAAACCGCTGCATCGTCACTTGAAATGGATGCGGTGAGCCGTCGCTCCGCAGCGCGATGACCTCGCCGTCCACGATCAGGTCGTGGACGGCGAGCGAGCGCATCGCGTCTACGACCTCAGGAACGGCGGACGTGACGTCGCGAAGGTTTCGTGAGAAGACGCGGACGTCGTTGCCGTTCTTGTGCGCCTGGATCCGCGCGCCATCCAGCTTCCACTCGAGCGAGACGTCGTGATGCAGTTGAACGAGCGCTTCGTTCACGTCTTCAGCCGGCTGCGCGAGCATCGGTTGCACCGGTTGAAAGAGCTGGATGCCGAAACCGCCGAGGCCCGCTTCTCCCGTCACGAGCGCGGCGCGCGCGACCGGCGCCAGCGCGCCGGCCATCATCATCGCCCGCCGAATCGACGCGCTGCCGATGCCGCTGGCCTTGGCGACCGCTTCGACCAGGATGCCCTCGAGCGCGCCCTGACGAAGCTCCCCGAAGAGCAGGCGGGTGATGAAATCCTGCTCGGCGCGCGTCGCGCGGCCCAGCAGATCGCGGAGATGCTGCTGCCGTGCCGCTGCCGCGCCCAATCCCTTCACCGCCGCCAGCTGCGTGAACACCTCGTCCACGTCGTGCAGCGTGAGCGTCGGCGAGTCGGATGCGGCGACATCCTTCATGTTCCAGATCGTCGCGCCGCCGATTCCCATGCGTCCCTGGCGAGGCTCGCCGGACAGGAAACCAATCGCGATCTCGATCTCTTCCGGCGAGAGACGACCAAGCAGATCAGAAAGCAGGCCGATCTTGGCGAGCCTGCCTGTCGCGTCGGCCACGCTGGTGCTCGTGGCGACGAGATCGCGCAGCAGCATGGTTACGAACCGAACTGCCGCAGGTGATGGTCCATGTGGAGATAGGCCCAGCGCAGCCAGTCAGACCAAGTCATCGGGCCGAAGACTGGGTGCTGCAACCCGTTGAGAGCAGTCGGGTCAGTGGTGAACTCGACGAACAGCGTCTCGAGCAGTGCCAGGTCGTCCACGAAGTCGCTCGGCCGTGTGCCGCCGATCGCCTGATCGATCTCGGGTCGCGTCGGATAACCAGGCGGCCATCGCAGTGGCGCATACAACGCCACCCACTTGATGACCGTGCGTTGCAGTGGCCCAGTGGCCATGCTCATGTGCTTACGCCCGGTCACGGCCAGGAACGAATCGCTCAAGTGGCAGATCATCTGATGCGCCGTCATGCGGCCCCATCGCCGTGTGCTGTCGGGGCCGACGGTCTTCAGCCGCCGTTGGATCTCTGCGAGGTCGCTCTCGTTTGCCAGCGTCTTCATCGTCGTCCGAGCAGGCGCTCGCCACCAGCGTCACGGAACGCTGCGAGCGAGCGCGCTCGCCCTCCCTGGGCGTCGGCGAGCAAGGTCTGGAATCTCGGCTGGTCGCGGACGGCATCGAATTGCGTACGCAGTTCCAGCGTCGGGGACACGTAATAGCCTCGAGCAATCGCACGTTCGATGTAGGGCAGTCCGGTCTCGAATTCACCAACGTCGCACAGCAACGATCCGATCTGAAAGAGCGCTTCCGGATCGTTCATGATTTTGAGCGTGCTGAGCGACGCTTGCGCGCCAAGCATGTCGGGAACACGCCGATCGAGCCACGCGTTCAGGTATTCGGTCCAGATGTGGAAGAGCGGGATGCGCGCCATCAGGTTCATGTTGCGCAGTACGACCCGCGCCTCGTCGCGCCGGCCGGCGAGCCCGAGCCCAATCACGCGGATGCCCTGGTCGCCGCCGCCGGGATTGACGGCTCTCGGTTCGAGCGTGAGGAGGCGGTCGAGATCGCCGGTCATCAGCACCGTCTGCTCGATGCTGGTCGGAACGTTCGGATCGAGCCGCCTGGCTTCGGCATGCGCCTCGATCGCCTGCTCGAACAGGCCGCAGTAGCGGCAGGCATGGATCAGACCGGCAAAGAGCTCGGGATCGTTGCCGTGCTGAGTGGCCTGGTGGAGCAGACGGACCATCGCGCTCGTGGACTCACCCATGTCAGCTTCGAGTTGGGCGTAGTACTTATGAGCCACCGAGAGCCTTGGATTGAGCGCAATGGCGCGATCGAGCGCGGTCTTGGCCTTCGCTTCGTCCGAGGACAGGTCGATGAACTTCGCGATGACGCGATGGCAGCGTCCAAGGTGCGCCCACGCCGGCGCGAATGACGGATCGAGATCGAGGCACTGCTCGTACAAATCGCGTGCCTGCAGCATGCCTTCGTACGTGCGAGCCAGCTCGTTGGCACGCAGATAGAGCTCATAGGCACGAGCGTTGTGCGGCGTGTCAGGCGTGTGCGGCGCGGTGCCGGTCAACGGCAATGACATTGCATCGACCACTCGCCGCGCGATGTCATCCTGCATGCGGAACAGATCGCCGAGCGGCGCCTGCACCGTGTGCGACGTCAGCACGGTGCCGCCGGGCACTTCGACGAGCTGCGCCGTGGCGCGGAGCTGATCGCCCGCGCGCAGCAGCGTCCCCGTGACCACACGATCGACGTTGACATCGGCAGCCAGCGCTTTGAGATCCGGCGCATCGCCGGCGAAGCGCGCCGCGACCGCGCTCGAGCGAACCACCAGCGAGCCCGTACCGGACAGCGACGTCGTGATCGCATCCGGCAGGCTGAAGGCGAGGAAGTCGGTCTCCGGATCGGCCTTGAGGATTCGGAAGGGCAGCACAATGAGGCGCGTCATCGCGTGCGCCTGCGCAGTGCCGGCTTCGGTCTCGAGACCGCCGGCCCAGCGGAGTTCCTCGGCCATCACCTCCGCTGATGGCAGACGCTCCGACGGCCGCTTGGCCAGTGCCTGACGAATGACGCGGTCGACGGCAGCCACGATGGAGGATCCGCTCAGCGCCGGAGGCTGTTCGTACACAGTCGCGTGAATGACGTCGGCGACCGTGCGGCCATCGAACGCGGGCCGTCCGGCGAGCATCTCGAACAAAATCGCGCCAGTGGCAAAGAGATCGCTACGTGCATCGACGGTCTCACCGCGAATGGCTTCGGGCGCCATGTAGCGCGGCGTGCCCATGATCGTCCCGGTGCGAGTGATGTCGGCCGCGGTCATCGCGTTCTCGAGCTCGGGTCGCGCCAGGCCGAAGTCGAGCAGCTTGACGCCGTGCGGTGTGCGGAACACGTTCGAGGGCTTCAGATCGCGGTGAATGATGCCGCGCGCATGCAGCGCTGACAGGGCGGAGAGTATCTCGAGGCCGACGGTCACCGCGTCGGCCACGTTCAAGGGTCCGCGCTGCAGCTGATCGGAGAGCGGCTCGCCGTCGAGCAGTTCCATGGCGATGAACAGCCCGCCGGTGTCCTCGCCGATTTCATAGATCTGACAGATGTTCGGATGGTTGACGCTGGCCGCAGCCCGCGCTTCTCGCCACAGCCGTTTGCGCGACGCCTCGTCTCCGGCAACGGTCGGCAACGTCTTCAGCGCGACGGTACGTTCGAGCCGTTCATCGCGCGCTTCGTAGACGACGCCCATGCCACCCTGGCCGAGCTTGCGACTGATCGTGTAGTGGCCGAGACGCGACGGGATGCTCTGCCGCGCGGCGTCGGTGATCTGATCCGGCGCTGCCGGCGGTGTCGCTCCTGTCAGCCATTCGTAAAGCGACCGCAGCGGTCCACGCGACGTTCTGTCCTGCGAGTCAGTCACCGAGCCTCGATCTTACCCTCGGCCGCGGCGTGAGCGAGCAGGGTCCGTCCTGTCGGACGGGGCCAAGTCATGGCAGTTGACCGAGAGAAATAGCGTCACTCTTCGACCATCGCCTTCAGCCGGTCGAGCGCGACGTCCCACTGATCGGAGATGCGATCCAGGCAACGCCGCGCCATCTCGAGACGGCGTGTCTCGAGCTCCCAGATCTGCTCGCGCCCGCTCTTCATGTTTCTCGCCAGGCCGGCCGCCGACAGCGCGTTGAGATGCTTGGTGACCGCCTGACGAGTCACGCCGGCGCCCTCGCTGAGACGCGTGATCGAGAGCGGACCTTCGGCACAGAGCCGGGCGACGATCTGCAGACGCGTTTCGTCGCCCAGCGCCGCGAAGATTGGCGCGCTCTCGTGCAGCCCCTGACTCGCGGAAAGCGGCCGGCGAACGCGGGCCGCTGCCGCGCTACGACTGCGAGACATAGCGCTGAATGAACTGGGTCTGCTCGTTCCAGCCTTCGTCATTCATCCGGAACGCCTTGGCTCGGCGCGAGAGCGGGATCTTGTCGAAGCCGGATTCGACGATGGTCAGCCGGGTGCCGACGGGGACGTCCTCGAGCGTGAACTCGACGAGTGTCATCGGCTCCGCGCTGTAGTCGTCATTCGGATCGCCGGGATGCCAGCGATAGGAGAACAGCCGTTCCGGCTCGATCCGCTCGACGGCCATCTCCATCTTGTGGCCTTCATAGCCCGGGTACGTGATCGTGCCGCGAATCGTCTGGCCGGCCCTGAACGGGCCGTCCAGCTTGACCTTGAACCATTCGCCGAACTGTTTGGTGTCGCTGATGGCCTGCCACACGCGGCTGCGTGGCGCCTTGATGAGGACGGTTTTTTCGATACGATCTGTCGCGGTCGTCGCTGTCATATATGCAACCTCTTGGTTGCCTAAGTGTAGCGCACGCCGCAGGAGATGTGCAACCTCATGGTTGCACAAAACTGGACCGTCAACCGCGGGTGTTGACGTACACGAGAGAGAATTCTGAACCGTTGCCGCGCGGCTTCACCGACACGATGCGCTGCTGCTCCTCAGTGCCAGTGATCAGCTGAACGTCACGAGCCGAAGAATGTTCCCTGCAGACCGGGCGACGATTGTGCCGCCCGCCCCGGAAATCGACATCGCCGCGGCACTCGGTGACCGGGCCGTAGGTCTTCATCTCGCTGCGGTAGAAGTCGAGGATCTTGTCCTGCGCGTCGCGAGTCTCGTACTTTGCGGCCACCACGCGCACGGCGAACCAGCGGCTCGAGACGTTGACGTTGGCGCTCTCGGGATCGTCCTCGTCCCGGAGCGGCTGTGCCCCTGGATAGACGGGCAGGCCGGTATCCGGATTCTTGACGTCGGTGCGCACGGAGACGGAGCCGAACGGGCTCCTGACGTCAACGTTCTTGCCTGGTCCGGCGTCGTGGACATCGACGCCGCAGGCCGCCAACGGCAGGAGCGCTGAAAAAACCGATGCCAGAGTCAGCGATATTCGAGCGGCTGGTTTCATGCTTTCGGATACGCGATCGACGTTCGGCCGGTTCCTCGGCAGCTCAGATGTAGCGCCACCACCATTCGGTATGACGAGCTTTGAAGTGGCCGTACCACCGGCAGGTTGCGTAGAGGATGACCACAGCGATGGCCCAGACGAGGTACAGCAACGGAAGACTCCAGACGTAGCCTTCGGGTGGTGGCGGAGGCGCCATTGGGTGGTTGGCGAACAGCCATCCGCTGACCTCGCCCATCCGAACCTGCGACACGATCATCGCGAGCACGTGGATCAGCGGGATGTGCAGCACGTAGTAGAAGAACGGCACGCGCCCGAAGACGGTCAGCCACCGCGCGAACACGCCACGAGCGCCTTCGACGAGCGGAATCAGCGCGATCGTCGGGCCCAGCGTCATCAGCAGAAACATCAACGACGCCGGATACTTCGTCGCGTTCAGAAAATCGAGGCCCGATTGCCACGGTCGCGGATCGCCGTAGAGATTCAATCCGCGCAGCACGAGGAAGGCCGCGACCGAACCGAGTCCAATCGCGAAGCAGATCCGATCGCGTCTGTGCGGCTCGAGCATCAGCACTGCGCCAAACGCGTAACCCGCCGCGATGACACCGACCCACGGCACGAGCGAGTACAAGACCCACAGCTGCGGCCCGTCGCTGCCGAGTGAGATCGGTCCCGCCGAGAAGCCGAGATAGAGAATCTTCCACAGCCCCGAGAGGCTGCTCTCCGCCAGGCGCTGTCCGAGGCCCGGGATGAGATCGAGCACGTTGTGTCCGGCGATGACGACGACGCCGAAGGTGGCCAATGCGATGAGCGGCAGCCGGACCTGTCCCGCCGAAGCCGGCAGGCGAAGGCGGACGAGCAGCGCGAGCGCGACCATGCACCAGCCGATCACCCAGATCACACCGGCCATGTTGTAGCCGGAGAACTCGACGTTGAAGGTCCACGCGACGCGCAGGATCGTCAGCTCGAGCAGCACCAGCCACAGTCCCCGCGTGACCAGATAGCGCGCCACATGGTCATGTCGCCGCGCGTACATGAAAGCGCTCGTGCCGGCGAGAAAGACAAACGCCGGTGCACAGAAGTGAGTCACCCAGCGCGTGAAGAAGATCCCGGCCGTTGGTCCGCCCGCGGGCAGGCCCGAGTACACGCGCACATGATCGATGGCCATCAACACCATGACGGCGCCACGCAGGACATCCATGGACGAGATGCGCGCAGGCCCGGCGACGCCGACCCTCACGGTCGTGCTCATGCGCGGCGATTTTATCGCGGCACTCTTTTGGGTACCCCTTGAATGGAGGGCCAAATCATGAGGACAACTCGACTGTTGCCGGCGTTGATGGGCCTCGTGTTGCTGATCGGCAGCGCCATGCCTGCCGCCCAGACGCTTGGCGAGAAAGAGCGATTCACGGCCATTGCGATGGTCAACAACACGCGTGCCTCGGGATCCGGCATCGTCCAGATTGACATCAACAGGTGGTCCACGTCTTCCGAACGCGCGACGCTGTTGAATACGCTGCAGAAGCAAGGCGCTGCGAAACTGCTCGACGCGCTGCAGGACATGCGACCGGTTGGCACGATCAAGACCCCTGATTCGCTTGGCTACGACTTGCGCTACGCGAACCAGACACCGTTGCCTGAAGGCGGACGCCGCATCGTGATCGCGACGGATCGGCCGATTGGCTTCTGGGAAGCGGCACATCGGCCGCGGACGATCGACTATCCGTTCACCGTGATCCAGATGGAGATCGACAAGGACGGGAAGGGGAAAGGCACGCTTTCGTACGCCACCAAGATCATCCCGGCCGGGGACACGATCGTGCTCGAGAATTTCGATACCTCGCCGATCATGCTGACGGAGATCAAGGCGGAGGCGCACACATAGCCCTTACCGCGAATGCTCAATGCCCAATGC
>Ga0111539_10004590_pt1 | contig 18049 bp, 11 predicted proteins | sample RhiMethybrSRZTD1_FD_79667 | JGI IMG/M metagenome (GOLD analysis project Ga0111539, IMG submission 79667) | Populus rhizosphere microbial communities from Tennessee, USA - Rhizosphere MetaG P. TD hybrid SRZTD1 (version 2) (version 2) | ecosystem: Host-associated > Plants > Roots > Rhizosphere >... | reverse complement strand
GAAGCCAGAAGCCAGAAGGAAAGTTAAAAGTAAGAAGCCAGAAGCCAGAAGAAGGGATTTGGTGGTTAGAACGCGCCGTGAAAAATGACGCGCGCTGCCAAAACCACGGCGAGCACGGCCCCCGTGACTTGCACGGCAAATGTGGCACGCAGCTTTCGGACTGAAACTGTCAGGATCGCAATGATCTGATCGCTTTCGTCGAGCAGAGGCTCGACTTCTGGTGCCAGTTTCGGTTGGTCGGCGAGCACCAGGCGAAGCCAATAGCGGCATTCGCGGGCCTCGCGAAGTGCAATCACCTGTTTGGCGGCAAGGTCCCGCTTCGAGTGCGCAGCTTTTGCCTCCTCCAGATTTGATCCGATCGCAGTTCCTGCACGGAGAAACTGATTCAGGATGTGTTGGGGTACGGGCGCGAGAGCTACGATCCTGCGATAAAGCCTGAGAATCTGGAGCGAGAACCGGAAGCTGCGGGATTGAAACGATTCAAGGGGAGCCATAGTACCCGCAGCTCTTACGCAAGCCTGGTGCCGCTTCACTTCTGGCTTCTGTGTTTCTTATTTCTAACTTTCCTTCTGGCTTCTGGCTTCGTGCTTCGTGCTTCGTGCTTCTGACTTGCCTTCTGGCTTCTGGCTTCGAACTTCTAACTTATCTCTTCACCGCCCTCAGCCTCGCCGGCGTCGGCTCCAGCGCCGGCGGGTAGCCGACCCGCCGGTGGTGGATCGCGTGCAGAACTTTCGCGAGCGTGAATTCGATCTCGTCGAGCTCGTCGTCGGCGAGGCCGGAGTGGACGAGTTGTTCTTCGGCGACGAGGCGGTCCACGGTCATGCGCGCGAGGGCGAGACTCTCTTCGAGCGTCTGCGGCGTGCGGCTGCGGGCCGTGGCTTCGATCTGATCCGCGATCATGAGAATGCCGGTTTCGCGGGAGCGCGGGCGCGGGCCGGGGTACCGCAGCGGCGCGGCCGGCGGGTCGGCGTCGTGGCCCCCGCGATCGACGAGCGATCGCATTTCCGACGTGCCGTGGTGTTCGCGCACGAAGTCGGCAATGCGGTCGCCGAGGCCGTGCGCGAGCACGAGCGCGACGCCGTTCGTGACGTGCGCGATGAGCACCCGCGCGCGTTCGCGCGTGCTGACGACAGTGTTCGCGTCGCCGCGCTGGTTCTCCGCGAACTCCTCGGGCGTCACCGTCTTGCCGACGTCGTGATAGAGCGCGCCGACGCGCGCGATGAGGGCATCGGCGCCGACCGCGCGCGCTGCGACGTCACAGAGCACGCCGAGATTCGTCGAGTGAAGGAACGTCCCCGGCGCGCGCGTCATCAGCTCGCGCATCAGCGGGTGGTCGTAGCTCAACGCTTCGAGCAGCGTGAGCGACGTGACGTGTCCGAGCAGCCGCTCGATGCCGGGACTCATCGCGAGAACGATGGCGCCCGAGAGGGCTCCGCCGACGAGCGAGGCGGCGACGCCCGCCAGCACGCCCGGCCCGGGCCACGTCCAGATCGCGATGATGCCGAACACGGCCGCCGACGCCGCCCCGGACCAGAGTCCCGCACGTACGATCGATCCGCGGCCCGTCGGCTGCGCCACGCGTGAGGCGCCGACCAGACCTGCTACGAGGGTCTGTAGTCCGGCGAATGGCATCATGCCGGGTACGGCCTGGACGACCGCCGCCAGCGACAGAATTTGAATGATCGTGGGACCGAATCCCACCGCGAGGCGCGTATAGATCGGCAGCGCCGCTATCGGAAACACGGCCGCCGCGGCCACGGAAGCGACGGCGCGGTCGCCAAACATCCGGGCGGCTGCGAATTCCCACACCTGGAACAGCGCCGCCCAGAGCACCATGCTGAGCGGTACGTACGCAAGATCGCGCACGCGATTGACGCGCACAGCCATGGCCGACGGCTTCACGACGGTTGTCGTGGGCATTCGGAAAACTGATGGTACCACTTCACACGGTTGTCGTCCGGTCGGACCCGGGTCAGTTTTTCTCGCGCATCAAGCTCTTAATCACAAAAGTGACATTGGCCGGCCGCTCGCCGAGGCGGCGCATGAAATAGGGGAACCACTCACGTCCGTAGGGCACATAGATACGGACGGTGTATCCGTTTCGCGACAGCATCGTCTGGAGGTCGCGCCGGATGCCGTAGAGCATCTGGAACTCGAACGTCTCGGGCGCGAGGCTGTGCTGCGCGGCAAACGTCCTGGTGCTCTCGATCATCGCCGGGTCGTGCGTGGCAATAGCCGGGCGCGTGCTCCGGCGCAGCAGGATCCGCATCAACTCCACGAACGCGGCGTCCACATCGCGCTTGTGGTGGAACGCGACGTCGCGCGGCTCGCGGTACGCGCCCTTTACCAGGCGCACGCGGCCGCCCAGGCGCAGGACGCGCTCGAGATCGGCCGGCGTTCGCTTCAGGCTCGACTGCAGCACGACGCCCACGTCGCGGTACCCGATGGACCACAGCGTCTCGAACGTGTCGAGCGTGAGATCGGTGTACGCCGATCCCTCCATGTCGATCCGGACGAACACGCTGGCGTGGCCGGCCGCGTCGAGCACGCGGCGCAGGTTGTCGAGCGATGTCGCCTTGTCGATGTCGAGGCCGAGCTGCGTCAGCTTGATCGACAGATTGCGGCTGATGCTGGAGTGGACGATGGCGTCGATCGCGCTGATGTACGCGCGCGTCGCCAGCGTGGCGCCCTCGCGCGTCGCGACGCTCTCGCCCAGGTGATCGAGCGTCACTTCGAGGCCGGCGCGATGGATCTCGTGCGCCGTTGCGATCGCGTCGTCGATCGTCTCGCCGGCGATGAACCTACGCGCGAAGCCGGTTGGCCCCCGCAGACCGTAGCGCGACGCTAGCGATTTGAGCGTGCCGCTGCTGGCCAGGAGCGAGAACATGGCCTTCGGCAGCGCCTCGAGCATTAGTGCGTGGTCTTACGGCGCTGGATCAGGTGCTGAATGGTACGCGCGTAGTAGCGCAGGACGATGCGGTCGCGGACGCGGATGTGCTGACGATCGGTCACGAGCACGCCGCGCTCGTCGAGAAGCGCGAGTCCCTCGTCGGCGGCGGCCCTGCCGGTGCGCACCGCCAGGTTGGCGCCTTCCGCCGCGAGCATCGAGATCATCTCGTCGAGCCGCTGCACGAGTTCCGCGCGCGTCATCTGACGCCGCACGCACGCGGCGACGAGCGCCGTCGGCAGCACTTTGTGCAGCAGTCCGATCGTGTCGTGCACGCGGTGCGTCAGCGTCACGAGATCGCGGCGCGACTCGGGATCGAATGACGACAGGGGAATCGGCGCCCCGAGCGTCACGAACGCGCGCGCATGATAGCCGACCGCGTGCCGGACCATCTCCGCCACTTCCTGCGTGAACGGTCGCGGCCGCTTACGAATGGCCTCGCGCGAAATGATGCGATCCTCGAGCGTGAGGTCGTAGGCCACCGCCATGGGGACAATCGACAGCGACGCGCGATCGGCCAGCAGCGCGGCCTGGAGCAGGCCCGTCTTCGGCGGTTTCATCTCGCCGCTATAGCTGCGGCCGCCTTCCGCGTAGTACAGCAGGTCGCGGCGCTTCAGGACTTCGGCAATGTACGCGCGCAAGGTGACGAGGTACAGCGGGTCCTTGCTGTTGCGCCGGATCGGAATGGCGCCGGTGACGTGGCGGTGGAGCAGTCCCAGCGCGCCGCCGAACAGGTTGATGCCCGCGGCCGTCAGCGGCGGACGGACGCCGTTGTCGTCGAGCACCAGCGGCTCGACGAGGTAGTCCAGGTGGCTCTTGTGGTTCGAGACGTACACGACGCGGCCCAGGCGCGTGGCCTCAACGGCGTGCTCGACGTGTTCGGCGATGCGCTTGACCTTGCGGAGGATGGGATACAGCGGATGCTGCAGCGCGCGATAGAACCGGTAGCGCTGCGTCGTCTTCAGCTCGTCGAGATATGACTCGATCCGTTGCCGCGAGTCTGCCGGGCCCTCCGCGCCGCGCAGGTACTTCGCGACGTCGTCGCGCGCGAGAACGGCCTGGGCAATATCGTCCGCACCCACGTGGGGAATATACACCGTCCTACGTGCTGGAGGCTCTTGCGATCTCGTTGCCGATCGCGTCGGCGAACTCCGTCGTGCTCGCGGTGCCGCCGAGGTCGCGCGTGCGCGCGTCGCCCCTCTGGAGCACCGCGTGCAGCGCGCGTGTGATCCGTGCCGCGGCGTCCGCTTCGCCGATGTGCATCAACATCAGGACGGCTGACTGCAGCAGCGCAATCGGGTTTGCGATGTTCTTGCCTGCGATGTCAGGCGCGCTGCCGTGCACGGCTTCGAACACGGCGACGTCCGTCCCGAGATTCGCCCCGGGCACGAGGCCGAGACCTCCAACGAGACCGGCGCCGAGATCCGACACGATGTCGCCGTACAGGTTCGGCAGCAGCAGCACGTCGAACTGCTCGGGTTTCATGACCAGCTGCATGCACGCGGCGTCCACGATGCGTTCGTCGTACGCGACATCGGGAAACCGTTTGGCCACGTCGCGCGCGGACTTCAGGAACAGCCCGTCGCCGAGCTTCATGATGTTCGCTTTGTGAATCGCCGTGACCTTCTTCCGTTTGTGCGTGCGGGCGTACGCAAACGCGAACTCCGCGATGCGGGTGGACGCCTTTTCCGTGATGATCTTCAGGCTCTCGACGACGCCGGGGACGACGACGTGCTCGAGGCCGGCGTAGAGATCCTCGGTGTTCTCGCGCACGATGACGAGATCGACGCCGGCGAACCGGCTCGTCACGCCGGGCAGATTGATGACGGGCCGGAGATTCGCGTAGAGATCGAGCGCTTTTCGCAGGCCGACATTGACGCTCGTGAATCCTTCGCCGACCGGCGTCGTCACCGGGCCCTTGAGCGCGACCCGATGGCGGCGAATCGAATCGAGCAGCGTGTCCGGCAGTGTCTGGCCGGTCTTCTCGACCGCGAGCACGCCGGCATCGTGCCGCTCCCATTCGATCGCGACGCGCGTCGCCGCCAGGATGCGCACGACCGCATCGGTGACTTCGGGACCGATACCGTCGCCGGGCACGAGGGTGATGTGGTGCATGGTTGGGGAAACCTGGAGATTTGGGATTTGAGGATTTCGGGATTTTGGGATTTCGAGATTTCGCGAATTGGGCTGAAATCCGAAAATCCAAAAATCCCCAAATCCGAAAATCCCAAAATCCGTGAATTTGCAGATCTAGGATAGAGGCAAATGACGAAGCGAAGCATAGTGGCCCTGCTGGCCGCGCTCCTGCTCGCAGGTGCGAGCCTGTCGGCCCGTCAGGCGCAAACGGCCACCGGGCAGGTCATTGGCGTTGTCCGCGACCCGTCCGGGAGCCCGCTGCCAGGCGCGACCGTCACGTTGAGCGGCCCAGCGACGTCGCAGCTGCTGACGGCCGTGACCAGCGTCAACGGCGAATTTCAGATCGCCCGTGTGCCGCCCGGCACGTACGTGATGAACGTCCGCATGGCGGGTTTCTTTCCGTTCACGCAATCGGACATCGTCGTTCGTGCCGATGTGCGGACACAGCTGCTGCCGACGCTGGCGTGCTGCCCGCCGGGGCCGGCCGGGCTGGTCGATCGTGCTGAGCCGGCGACGGTTCGCGTCCGCATCACGACGTCGCTCGGCAACATCGACGTCGAGATCGACATGGCCCATGCTCCGGTGACCGCCACGAACTTTCTGAAATACGTCGACGCCGGTCTGTACAATGGCGGCCGCTTTTACCGCGTGACGCGCGAGGGGAACTACACGCCGACGCCACCGAACCGGCCGCTGATGGAGATCATTCAGGGCGGCATCGATCCGTCGCGCCGCAGCGAGGCGTTCAAAGCCATCCCGCTCGAGCGGACGACGGTGACCGGTCTGAAGCACGTGACCGGCGTCATCTCCATGGCGCGCGGCAATTCAGCCGACACCGCGACGTCCGAGTTCTTCATCCTGCTGAACGATCAGCCGTCGCTCGACATGGGCGGCAAGCGATTCGACGACGAGCAGGGAGCGGCGGCGTTCGGCAAAGTAGTCACCGGCCTCGACGTGGTGCGCAAGATCAATCAGGAGCCGATCAATCCACAGAGTCCGCAGCAGTTGGCGACACCGGTGGTGATTCAATCGATCGCGAGAGTGAAATGACGAGCATAGCGGCTTCCATACCCTTGAGAGGTTTCTCGATGTTTCGCATCACGTCCAAGACGATTGCTGTTCTGCTCGCTCTCGCCGCCGCCGGGTGCTCATCCTCTGCACCGCCGCCGGCCACGGCTGTCACCGATCCCAACGCGCTGCCGAAGATCGAGTTCGAGAAGTACACGCTGCCAAACGGACTCGACGTGATCCTGTCGGAGGATCACCGCCTGCCGATGGTTGCGGTCGACGTGTGGTACCACGTCGGCCCCGCGAATGAGGCCGCCGGGCGGACCGGATTCGCGCACCTGTTCGAGCACATGATGTTTCAGGGCTCGAAGCACGCGTCCGGTGAGTTCTTCAATCGCGTCGAGGCGGCCGGCGGCACGAACCTGAACGGCACGACAAATCTCGACCGCACGAACTACTTCGAGACGCTGCCCGCCAATCAGCTCGATCTGGGCCTGTGGCTCGAATCCGATCGCATGGGTTATCTGCTCGACACGCTCGACGAGCAGCAGCTCGCCAACCAGCGAGACGTCGTGCGCGGCGAGCGGCGGCAGAGCATCGAGAACGTGCCCTACGGGATGGTCAACGAAGCGCTGTTCCACAACGTGTACCCGAAGGGCCATCCGTACTACGCGAACGTCATCGGATCGCACGCCGACATCCAGGCCGCGAAGCTCGACGACGTGAAGGCGTTCTTCAAGCAGTACTACACGCCGAACAACGCCAGCCTGGCCATCGTCGGCGACTTCGACAAGGCGAAGACGAAGCAGCTCGTCGAGAAGTACTTCGGTCCGCTCAAGCGCGGACCGGCGGTGACCAAGGCCGCCGTGCCGCAGCCGGTCCTGACCGGCGCGAAGAAAGTCGTGGTGCAGGATCGGGTGCAGTTGCCGCGCGTGTACATGGCGTGGATGACGCCCGCGTTCTTCAAGCCCGGCGACGCAGACGCCGACGCCGCCGCCTCGGCGATTGGCGGCGGCAACTCGAGCCGTCTCTACAAGAAGCTCGTGTACGAAAAACAGATCGCGCAGGACGTGGTGGCGTTCCAGTACTCGATGGGTCTGGGATCGATGTTCCAGATCAATGCCACCGTTCGACCCGGGCACACGCCCGATGAGGTGCAGGCCGCCATCGACGCGGAACTCGAGACGTTCCGGCAGCAGGGGCCGGACGAGAAGGAAGTCGAGCGCGCGCGCAACACGTTCGAGACCACCATGGTCACGGGCCTCGAGACGCTCGGCGGTTTCGGCGGCGTGGCCGACACGCTCAACATGTTCAATCACTACGTCGGCGATCCCGGGCATTTGCCGAAGTACATCGACGAGCACCGCAAGGTGACGCCGGCAACCGTGAAGGCGTTCGCACAGCAGTACCTGAAGGCGGACGCACGCGTGATCGTGTACGGCGTGCCGGGCCAGACAGACTTCGGCCCGCAGGTGGCGACGCCGCCGATGCCGAAGACCGCGCCCGGCACTGGCGCCGAATCCGTGAACGCCGACGAACCGTGGCGCGCGACGCAGCCGAAGCCGTCCGGATCGCTCTCGATCACGCTGCCGACGCCGGCCTCGTTCACGCTGCCGAACGGCCTGACCGTCATCTACAAGGTGCGTCCCGGACTGCCGGTGGCCGCGGCCAGCCTCGAAGTCCGATCGGGAGGCGACTCCAATCCCATCGATCGGCCGGGCCTCGCGAGCTTCACGGCGAGCATGCTCGACCAGGGCACGGCGTCACGCGATGCGCCGAAAATCGCCGACGACCTTGCCCAAATCGGGGCGGCGTTCCAGGCAAACTCTTCAAAGGACGCGATCGTGTCGTCGGTGGGATCGCTCTCGAAGAATTTCCCGGCGGCGCTCGAGCTGCTTGCGGATATGACACTGCGCACGAGCTTTCCGCAGGCCGAAGTCGAACGGCAGCGGGCGAGCCGGCTCGCGAGCCTCGTTCAAGCGCGACAGGATCCCACCACACTGGCGTCGATGGCCGCGGTCAAAGCGCTCTTCGGCGACAAGCACCCGTACGGCTACATCGAGCTGGGTGACGAGGCGGGCAACAAGGCGGCGTCGCGGGACGATCTCGTCGCGTTCTGGACGAAGAACTTCGTGCCGTCGAATGCGGCACTCGTGATTGCCGGTGGGCTGAACGAGGCCGACATCCGGCCGATGGTCGAGAAGACCTTCGGCGCATGGAAGGGCGGCCCCGCCCCGACCGTGACGCTTGGAGCGCCGTCAACGACATCCGAGCGGCTGGTGGTCGTGAACACACCCGGTGCGCCCGCCACGGAGCTGATGGTGACGACGATCGGACCGGCGCGGTCGACGCCTGACTACGCGGCGACGAACGTGATGAACGCCGTGCTCGGCGGATTGTTCTCGAGCCGCATCAACCTCAACCTGCGCGAGGAGCACGGCTACACGTACGGCGCCGGCTCGCAGTTCATCTATCGCAAGATGCCCGGACCGTTCTGGGTCCAGACGAGCGTTCGCAACGACGTGGCGGTCGCCGCCACCAACGAGATCTTCAAGGAGCTGCACCGCATAGGCGAGACGCCGATGAGTGCAGAGGAGCTGGGCATGGCGAAAGACTTCATCGTCGCCAGCCTGCCGGCGGACTTCGAGACGAGCGTCAGCACCGTCGCGAGCCTGGGCGGGTTGTACGTGTACAGCCTGGGCCTCGACTACTACTCGAAGTACCCCGGGCAGATTTCGGCGGTGACCGCCGAGTCCGCGCAAGCCGCGGCGAAGAAGTATCTCGATCCGTCGAAGATGATCGTCGTCGCGGTTGGCGACAAGGCGAAGGTCGAAGCGGGGCTGAAAACCGTCAAGAGATAACGGCGGCGTACGGCGTCAGAGCCTTCGAGCGAGAGCGGCGGCCACACGTTCGAGCAGCGTGCGGTCTGCGGCGCCGAACGCCGCGGGGGTGTCGCTGTCGATGTCGATTTCGCCCAGCACTTCGTCGCCGCGCATGATCGGCACGACGATTTCTGACTTCGTCTCGATGCTGCACGCGAGATAACGCGAATCGCAGTCCACGTCGTCGACGATGATCGTCTGCTTCTCGCTGGCGGCCGCGCCGCAGATGCCGCGGTTCAGTGGGATCCTCGTGTGCGGCGATGGCTTGCCGACGTACGGTCCCAACACGAGCGTCTCGCCCTCGAGCAGGTAGATGCCGGCCCACGTGTAGTACGGCCGCCGCGCCTTCAGCTCGGCCACCAGTCGCGTCATCGCTGCCTGCGCATCCGGCGCTGCAGCAATCAACGCGTCGAGATCGTTGGCCAGGACATCTGTCTGCATCGAGTCCTCAGTGGGTGTCTCTGGTCTCGAACCACAGCAGGCCGAGGCCGAACACGATCGTCGCCACCATCAGCGCGTTCGATGCGCCGTGCAGGCGGCCGAACTCGACACGCCGCGCGTCCGTGGCCGGCAGGCTCGCGACCGGACCCGGCACGCTCGCGCGGATGAGTTCGATGCGCGGCGCGATGTAGAGCGCGCTCGCGAGGCTCAACGCGAGCATGGTGGCAGCGATCCAGATTCGGATGCCTGTGCGGCGCGGGCGGGGCCCGAGCGCGGCACGAGCGCCGATCGACGCCAGCAGGGTGGTGCCGAGGCCCCAGGCGACGTGCTGAAAGCGGGCGAAGACGTCGCCGAACGCCGCGCCCGCGAGTTCGCGGCCATTCGGGGCGTGCTGCTCGAGCACCTGGAACAACGTCGGAGCCGCGACGCCGAGCGCGACGAGGCCGCCAACCCACAACGCGAGCGCGACGACCGCGACGAACCGCAACAGCGACATCCGGTCGATTATGGCAACTTCGCCGGCGAAGCGCCAAGCATCGGCGGCGTACAGTAGACTGACGACACGTTTTATGTCCGCTCCGTCCATCGCCGTTCTGCACAACCTCGCCACGCAACTGCGCATCGACTCCGTCCGATCGACGTCCGAAGCGGGTTCTGGTCATCCGACGACGTGTCTGTCTGCGGCCGATGTGATTGCCGCGCTCTTCTTTGCCGAGATGCGGTTCGATCCGCACGATCCGCAGCATCCCGAAGCGGATCGGTTCGTGCTCTCCAAGGGCCACGGCGCGCCGATTCTCTATGCGGCCTGGGCGGCCGCCGGCGCGTTTCCGCGCGCGGATCTGCTGAACCTGCGAAAGATCACGTCTGATCTCGAAGGCCATCCGACGCCGCGGCTGCCGTTCGTGGACGTCGCCACCGGATCGCTCGGCCAGGGACTGGCCGCTGCGGTCGGCATCGCGCTCAACGCGCGGCGCATCGGCTCCGACTACCGCACGTACGTGATGCTGGGCGACGGCGAAACGGCCGAGGGCTCCGTGTGGGAAGCGGCCGAAGTCGCGGCCATGCAGAAGCTCGACAATCTGTGCGCGATCACGGATGTGAACGGCCTCGGTCAGAGCCGCGCGACGCAGTGGAATCATCATCTCGACGCGTTCGTCTCACGCTATCGCGCGTTCGGCTGGAACGCCGTGGCCATCGACGGCCACGACATGAGCGCCATCCTCAAGGCGCTTGCCGATGCGCGCGCCACCAAGGGCAAGCCGACGATGATCGTGGCCGGCACGTTGAAGGGCAAGGGCATCTCGTTCATCGAAGGCAAAGACGGCTGGCATGGCAAGGCGCTGAAGAAGGGCGAGGAGATGGACAAGGGCATCGCCGAGCTCGAAGCGCAGTACCAGAAGACGTCCGATCCCGCGCCCGTGATTCCGAAGCCCGCGCAGCGGCGCACCGAAGGGCCGCTGCCGGATTTCGTCGCGAAGATGCCCGCGCCTGCGTACAAGCTGGGTGATTCGGTCGCGACACGTGAAGCGTTCGGCGCCGCATTGCCGCAACTGGGCGCGATCGATCGACGAGTGGTGGCGGTGGATGCCGACGTCAAGAACTCCACCTACACCGAGAAATTCGAAAAGGCCTACCCCGATCGGTTCTTCCAGACGTTCATCGCGGAACAGGCGATGATCGGCGTCTCGATGGGGATGGCGAGCCGCGGCGCCATTCCGTTTCCGACGACGTTTGCGTGCTTCCTGGAGCGCGGCGCCGACTTCATCCGGATGGCCGGCATCTCGAACCTCAACATCAAGCTCGCGGGAACGCACTGCGGCGTGTCGATCGGCGAAGACGGTCCCTCGCAGATGGCGCTCGAGGATCTCGCGATGGTGCGCGGTCTGCCGAACGCGACGGTGCTGTACCCCTGCGACGCCGTCAGCACCGAGCGGCTGCTGGCTGTCGCGGCCGCGACGCGCGGGCCGGCGTACTTGCGCTTGAGCCGGCCGAAGACGCCCGTGATCTACGGCAACGACGAACAGTTCCCGGTAGGCGGCTCCAAGACGCTGCGAAAGAGCGACAAGGACCAGGTGGTCGTTGTCGCCGCCGGCGTGACCGTGTTCGAAGCGCTGAAAGCGCACGACGCGCTGGCGAAAGAGAACGTGCACGTCCGCGTCGTCGATGCGTACTCGGTTCAGCCCATCGATCGCGACGGCATCGTGGCCGCCGCCAAGGCGAGCGGCGGGCGCGTGATCACCGTCGAAGATCACTACGCCCACGGTGGTCTGGGCGACGCCGTGAGCGAGGCAGTGTCTAACGACGGTGTGCGTGTCCAGCGCCTCGCGGTCCGTGAGATCCCGCGCAGCGGCCAGCCCGATGAACTGATCGATCGCTACGGCATTTCCGCGCGCGCCATCGCCGATGCCGTGAGGACGATGCTGAAGTAGCACCGCCATGCGCGCAGAAGCTCTCCGGCTTCGTGCGTTGACACGCGTTTTCCTGGCGCGATTCTTCGAGAGTGAGACGGACGCGTCCACCGACGCGCGGGCCGGCGTGTTCTGGCTCGTCGCGTGCCTGGCCGCGCCCGGCTTCGTCCTGCCCATCTACCTCGGGCTCGGCGTCATGGCGCCCACGGTCGGACTGCACAGCGATCCCTCCGAGTGGGGCTGGAGCATGATCGCGAGGTTCCGGGGCGTCGAGGCCCTCCGCACGATCTCCCTCACCGACAAGACGATGTACGTCGGGTACGCGCTCGCGATCGCCGCGCTGATGTCAGCCATCGTCTGGCAGCGCCTTCTGGCCGATCGACGCGACGCGCTGATCCTTGGCGGGTTGCCGGTGCGCGCGCGGACGATCGTCACCGCGCGTCTGACGGCCATCGCCGGCTACGTGCTGCTCGTGGCCGCTTCGGCGCATCTGCTGGCGTCGATTTCGTTCGGTGCGTTTCTCGCGGCCGGGAATTCGCCGGCGTTTGCGCTGCGCGGCATCGCGTCACACTTCCTGGCGTCACTTGCGGCGACCGCGTTCGTGTTTTTCGCCATCGTCGGCGCCCAGGGCGCGCTTTTGACGCTGGCAGGACCGCGCGTGTTCGCACGGGTCTCGCTGGTGCTGCAGCTGGTGTCGGTGGCCGCGGTGACCGTCGGCGTGTTTGCGCTGCCCTTTGTCGGACGAAGCGCCATCGACACGATTCACGCGAGCGGGCCGAACAACCATCCGTGGCTGCTGTGGATGCCGCAGATGTGGTTTCTCGGCGTGTACGAGTGGCTGTTGGGGACGACCGATCCCGTTCTGGTTCAGCTCGCGCGTGTGGGCGGCATCTCGCTCGCGGGTGGCGCCGGCCTGACGCTGCTGGCGTATCCGATCTCGTACCACCGGATGAGCGTGGCCGCGGTCGAGCAGGCGGCACTGCGAAGGCCGTCACGCGCGGGTCGAGTCGTCATTCGCGTGGCCGCGCTGATCTCACGCGGCCCCGCCGTTCGAGCCATTGTCGAGTTCTACTTGCTCACGATTGCGCGGGTGGATCGCCATCGGTTTGCGATCACCGGCGCGCTGGGGTTGTCCGTTGTCTGGCTGATGGCGGCCGGCGTGCCGCACGCGAGCACCGGTACGGCGCTGCTCGCGTTCTTCACCGTACCGGTCCTCGCGGTCGTCCTGCTGCTCACGAGTCTGCGGGTTGCCGCAGGGCTGCCGTCAGAGCTGTCCGGGGCGTGGCTGTTCGACGTCACCACGCCGAGCGGCGCCGACGTCCGCACCGCGCTCACGCGCACCTGGATGACGCTGGTCGTCTGGCCGGTGACGGTCGTCTCGGCGGTCGTCATCGGATGGAAGTGGGGGATTGGCGCGGCCGTCGTTCACCTCGCGTTTCTGCCGGCGCTCGGATGGTGCTACTCGCAGGTGTTCGCACTGCGACTCTCGACCGCGCCCTGTACCGGGACCGGTGGGCTCGACGGTTTGGACCTCCGCAAGCGGTGGCCGCTCTTCGCCGCTGGTTTTCTCGCGGTGACGACTGTGCCGCCGGTCATCGAGTACACGTTGATCCTGATTCCCCTCGCGACGCCGCTCGTGATCGCAACACTCGTGGCAATCGCGGCGTTCTTGCGGCGCGCCGCCGCAGCGCACGATGCGGTCGGCAACACAACGGCCGTAGACGTGCTCACCGCTGCTCTGCAGGATCCGAAAGCGGAGCATGGCCCCATCGCCCCATTGCCTCATTCCGACATTGCCCCATTAACAAACGAAGTGGACTCATGGTGGGGCTTGTCAGGATTGAAGCCATCCGCGATTGGCAGAGACGTCCGCGTCGCGATGCGGACGCTGGTGCGCTCGCCGACGTTCTGTGTGTTCTCGATCCTCACGCTCTCGGCGGGCATCGCGGCGACGACGGGTACGCATGCGATGGTTGCGGCCGTGCAGGGGAGGGCACCTGAGGTACGCGATCTGGACAGCCTGGCCGTGATCACCGCGCCGAGGTTCGGTTCGATCTCGTGGCTCGACTTTGCCGACCTGCGCGGCCGCGTGAGCACGTTCAGTGCGGCTGAATCGTCAACGGACTTTCCGTCGGCCGTGTCGTCGCCGGCGCTTGCCGCGACACTCGCGTCAGGCACGATGGTGACCGGCGGATACTTCCAGATGCTTGGCGTCCGCGCGGTGCGCGGGCGGATGATCGAACCGGCAGATGACGCGCCGAGGGCGGCACCGGTGGCGGTGGTGTCGGACAGGTTCTGGCGGACGCGACTCGCATCGGATCCGTCGGTCGTTGGATCGGTCGTGCACATCGGCGGCGAGCCATTCACGGTGGTGGGCATCGCTCCGCCGACATTCGCCGGCATCAGGACCGGGAATCTCTGGACCGGTTTCTGGGTGGCGATGTCGCATCCGCCGCCGACAAATCGCGACCTCACGGCCATTCGCGATCCGGCTCGGCGCACGAGCACGTACCTGCGCGTGATTGGCCGGATGGCGCCCGGGAAGACGATCGAGGTCGCGCAGACGGAAGTGACGTCGATCGCCCAGGCCCTCGATCGCGAGGCGCCGATCCCCTCCTCGCGCACGCGAGCGGGCGTGCCACTGGGTCGATCGTGGGCGGTCACCAGTCTGCGCACGTACATCGCGCCGCCAGGCGGCTGGGGCCTGGTGCCGATCGTGGCGCTGCCGGTCCTCGTGCTGCTGATCGCGTGTGCGACGCTGGCGAACCTCGCGCTGGCGCGCGGCGCGTCACGGAGCCGCGAGTTTGCCGTGCGTCGCGCGCTCGGCGCTTCGCGCTGGGACCTGGTGCGATCGCTCGCCATCGAGCACGGGCTCCTCGCCCTCGTCGGCGGCGCGGGCGGGATCCTGCTCGCCAGCGGCATCATCCGCATCGTGGCGGCCAGCGCTCGGCGTGTGCTCGGCGCCAGCCCTCAGTACCAATTCGATGTGCCGATCGCCGCCGGCTCCATCGCGACGGCGTTCGCGGCCGCCGCGCTCGCGTTCGTCATCGTGGGCCTCATCCCTGCGATCAGCCTCACCCGGTGGACGCTGCGGCCGGCCATCGAACCTGACGTCGTGAGCTTGACCGCCTCCCGCTGGGGCGGCCGTGCCCGTGTGATCACCGCACAGGTCGCCGCGACGGTGATGTTGCTGCTTCTGGCCGCCGCCGCACTTCGCGAGGCGTGGCGCATGACGAACCGCGCCGATCCGATCGATTCGGCCGGTCTCGCGGTCCTGGACGTGCCGTTCAGCCTTCATGAACGCGACGACGCACGCGTGCAGGAGATCGTGTCGCGAACACTTCAGCGTCTGGCGGGCGATCGGCGCATCCGCGCGTCAGCGGCGATTTCGAACTTCCCGATGTCCGCACTCGTGTCGGCATACACGGCGGCGCCAGACGCGGGACTGACCGGCGCGGATGCGGCGAATGCGCGCGCATTCGTCTCAGGCACCGCAGGGATGTTTACTGCGCTCGGCCTGCCGATCGATCGAGGACGCGCATTTGACGCGGCCGACGAATCCGGCCGTGCACGCGTGGCCGTCATCAACGAAGGTCACGCGCGCGCGCTGTTCGGAACGGCCGACGCGGTGGGTCGCACGATGCTCATGCGCGTGGGATCAGGCGCGACGAATGCCGCGACGATTGTCGGCGTGACGCCCGATCTGTATCTGGGCGCCGGCGGCAGTCCGATTTCGCTGCTGTTCGTGCCGCTCAGCCAGGTCCCTCGGATGGACGTCACGTTCGTCGCGCGCACGGCGCCGGGACAGGAGTCAGCCGTCACCGGCGTGATGCAGGCGGCCCTGCGAAGCGAAGCGCCGGATGCCGCGCCCGCCTTCGCGGGACCTGCCGAGATGATGGCGAGCGCGCCGGCCGTCGCGACCCGCATCATGAGCCGCATCACCAGCGGCCTGGCGCTCGTGGCGCTGTCGCTGTCGATGATCGGACTCTACGGTGTGCTGTCACAGATCGTCGCCAGCCGGACGCGTGAGCTGGGCATCCGCGCCGCGCTAGGCGCGAGACGCCGGCATATGCTCGAACTGGTGGCCGGCGACGCCGCGCGTCCGCTCGTGATCGGCGTCATCGTCGGGCTCGCGCTCGCCGGCATCGGGCGTCTGTCCATGCCGATGTTTCAAGGGCCGCTCGACTGGGCCACGATTTCCATTGCCGCCGGACCGCTGTTGCTTTCGGCGTTCATTGCCACGATGCTGCCGGCGTGGCGCGCGTCGCGCATCGATCCGGCTGTGGCCCTTCGCACCGAGTGATACGCCCTATGTACCGTTTTCGTCTCGTTCTCGTCCTCGCGCTCGTCCTGGTTTCCGCTGCGGCATTGCCGCGAGCGTCCCGCCAGGCGCCCGCCCCGCAGACGTCGACGCCCGCATCGAACGCCGGTCCGTCCGGCGTGCGTGAGGCGGCGTGGTCGCCGGACGGCAAACGCATTGCCGCGTCGTGGTTCGATGAGATCTGGACGATGACGCCCGACGGCAAAGACACGAAGCGGCTCATCGCGAAGCCCGGCGACTGGACGAGCGAGCGCGATCCGGCGTGGTCCGCCGACGGAAAAACGATCGCCTTCAGCGCGACGACGGCGAGCGGCGAGTTCGATGTGTGGATCGTGCGGGCCAATGGAGGGATGCCGGACCGGGTGACGTCGATGCCGGGCGACGAACGCTGGCCCTCGTGGACGCGCGACGGACGGCTGGTGTTTTCACACCGCGCGCCGAAGGGTTCCTGGCAGTTGTTCGTCGCGGCGACCGACGGCGGCGCCGCCACGCCACTCGTCGCGGTGCCTGAGGCGGCCGAGTGGCAGGGCGTGGTCTCGCCCGACGGAAGGCGCGTCGCGTTCGTCTCCGATCGCGATCCGGACAACAGCGGCGACACCGACATTTGGGTGCGCGCACTGCCGGCGAATCGCGACGCGGCCGCGGCGGCCGCGACACGCGTCACGCGCGCGGCCGGCAGCGAGTCGCTGCCCGTCTGGGCGCCCGACAGCGCGCGCATTGCGTTCGCCGCGTCACGGGCGGGGCAGTCGGGCGTCTTCGTGGCGACGGTGCCTGTCGCCGACGAAGGCGCGGGCGCGGGACGCGGTGCACGCGGCGGCGGCATTGGCCGCGGGGGCCGGGGCGGCGCCGCTGACGCTGCTGCCGACAACGCGCTCCTGGCCTCGAGGCACTACGGCGCGCCCGCCTGGTCGCCCGACTCGCAGACGCTGCTCATCGCCACGCGTCCGCTGGCCGGCGGCACCTACAACGGCGATCCGAATCGTGTGGATGCCGAGCCGCCTGCGGCGTTCGGCGCCGACGCCGACTACCTGTTGTGGCGCACCGACGCGCCGCGCGCCATCGACGAGGGCGCGCGCTCGCTGACGCTGCCTACCGCGACCGGCGCGCGCTGGGTCGTCGCGTTCGACGAGGTGTGGCAGACGCTCAAGTCGCTCTACTACGCGACAGGACCGTCGGCCTCTGCCTGGGACACGCTCCGGACGAAGTACCGCCCGGCGATGGCGGCCGCGCGCGATCGCGACGCCGCCGAGGACGTGATCGATCGCATGATCGCGGAGCAGCCGCTCATCAAGCAGGGTGTCGAATCGACGCGCGCTGCGATTGCCTCTGGACATCCGCTCGCGTCCGAAGCCGGTGCGCGTGTGCTCGCGCAAGGCGGCAACGTCGTCGATGCCGGCATCGCCGTCGCGTTCGCCCTCGGCGTCGTCGAGCCCGACGCGACCAGCATCGGCGGCGATGGGCAGGCGATTCTGTTCTTGAAAGGCATGAAGGCGCCGATCGTCGTCGAGTACAAGGACATGACGCCGAGCCACGCGACGCTGGACAACCCGCGGCTGTTCACCGCGACGGGCGGCCGGACGGCCAACGACGGTCCGACGGTGGCCAATATTCCGGGCGTCGTCGCCGGTCTCGATCTGCTGTATCAGAAGTACGGCAGCAAGAAAGTGCAGTGGGCCGATCTCGTCGCGCCGGCGATCGCGCTTGCCGACAACGGGTTCGTGCTCGACGAGGCGCTGCCGACGACGATCGCGGAAGGGCGAGCATCGTTTGCGAAGTACCCGGAATCCGCGAAGCTGTTCCTGCCCGGCGGCCGCGCGCCGAAACCCGGCGACCGGTTCGTCAACAAGGACTACGCAGAGACGCTGCGCACGCTGGCGAAGGAAGGCGGCCAGTCGTTCTATCGCGG
>Ga0111539_10004589_pt1 | contig 18052 bp, 13 predicted proteins | sample RhiMethybrSRZTD1_FD_79667 | JGI IMG/M metagenome (GOLD analysis project Ga0111539, IMG submission 79667) | Populus rhizosphere microbial communities from Tennessee, USA - Rhizosphere MetaG P. TD hybrid SRZTD1 (version 2) (version 2) | ecosystem: Host-associated > Plants > Roots > Rhizosphere >... | reverse complement strand
TCGGCTGCGCCGGCTGGGGCCGTGCTTCTTCTTGCCGGCCAGGAGCTGGCGCTCGGGTCTGCGGCGCGCGGCATCGACGAGCGCACCAAGGGCGCGCTGACGAAGGCCGCCCGCGCCGCCGATTTCACCGCCAAGGCCAAGACCTCGATCGAGGTGCTGGCGCCCGCCGGCATCGACACCCCGCGGCTCATCTTGCTCGGCATGGGCAGGGCGGCCAAGGAGCTGGATCGCCTGAAACTTGGCGGCTTTGCCTTCGCCCAGCTCGGCGCGCGCAAGGGCGAGACCGGCACTATCGTGGCCGACCCCGCCGACCCCGGCGAGGTGAGCGCGGAGGCGTTCGCCGCCGACCTGGCGCTGGGCGCGCTGCTGCGCAGCTACGCCTTCAAGAAATATCGGACCAAGAAGACCGAGGAGGGTGCAGAAGAGGAGGCGCCGCCGCAAGGCCTGCGCACGCTCACCATCCAATGCGCCAAGCCGGACGCCGCAGCCAAGGCCTTTGGTGCCCGCAAGGCGCTGGCCGAGGGCGTGTTCCTGGCACGCGACCTCGTCAACGAGCCGGCAAACATGTTGGGCCCCGTCGAGTTCGCCGAGCGCCTGCGCGATCTCTCCCGCACCGGCCTCGAGGTGGAGGTGCTCGACGAGGAGCGCATGCGTGCCCTCAACATGGGAGCGCTGTTGGCGGTGGGGCAGGGCAGCGAGCGGCCCTCGCGCATGGTGGTGATGCAATGGCATGGCGCCAAGTCCAAGCGCGCCAAAACGCTGTGCTTCGTCGGCAAGGGCGTCACCTTCGACACCGGCGGCATCTCCATGAAGCCCGCCGCCGGCATGGAGGACATGAAGGGCGACATGGGCGGGGCTGCATGCGTCGCCGGCCTGATGCTGGCGTTGGCCTCGCGCAAGGCCGCCGTCAACGCTGTCGGCCTCGTCGGCCTCACCGAGAACATGCCTTCGGGCAAGGCGACGCGGCCCGGCGACATCGTCACCAGCATGTCCGGCCAGACCGTCGAGGTGCTCAACACCGACGCGGAGGGCCGCCTCGTGCTGGCCGACGTTCTCTGGTATGCGCAACAACAGTTCAAGCCGCGCTTCATCGTCGATCTGGCGACCTTGACAGGGGCGATCATGGTGGCGCTGGGCAAGGAGTATGCCGGCCTCTTTGCCAACGACGACAAGCTGGCGGCCGAGCTTTCCGCCGCCGGCGAGGCGACCGGCGAGAAGGTCTGGCGCATGCCCCTCGCCAAGGCCTACGACAAGCTGATCGATAGCAAGAATGCCGACATGAAGAACATCGGCGGACGCCACGGCGGCGCCATCACGGCCGCGCAATTTCTCCAGCGCTTCGTCAAGGACACCGCCTGGGCACATATCGATGTCGCCGGCACCGCCATGGACTCCGCTCGCACCGACATCAACCAGAGCTGGGGCTCGGGCTGGGGCGTGCGCCTGCTCGACCGCCTGGTCGCCGACAACTACGAGAAGGCGGAGCGCTGATGGCGGGTGGCTCCGTAGCGATATAAAGCGACTGTTAATACCAATTAATGCCTGATAATTTTCCATAATATGCATTATGCGAATGTAAGATGCCTCGCCGTCGGCTAGGCTCCCACGGCTTTTTCGCGATGCCGGTCATTGCGCGCCTTCGATCGCTCACGCCTCCATCCCGAACTGACGCCGGTACGCCGCGGGGCTGAGCTTCATCTGCTTGCGGAAGTGGTGGCGCAACGTGGCGGCCGAGCCGAAGCCAGCCGTGGCCGCGACCTCCTCGATGGCGGCGTCGGACGACTTGAGCAACTCGCGCGCACGTGCCACGCGCGCGGCAGCAAGCCAAGCACCCGGCGTCGTGCCCGTGTTTGCTTTGAAGCGGCGCAAGAAGGTACGGCGGCTCATCCCGGCCGTTTGCGCCAGCGCCGCGATGGTCGTTTCGGGCGCCGGCTTGGCGCGCATGCGTTCCAGCAACGACCCAAGGCGCCCCCCTTCTCTGGCCTCCGGCACGGGCGCCTCGATGAACTGGGCCTGGCCGCCGTCGCGATGCGGCGGCACGACGAGGCGCCGCGCCACGCTGTTGGCCGCCGACGCGCCCCAGTCGCGGCGGATGAGGTGAAGGCTCAGGTCGATGCCCGCTGCGCTGCCGGCGGCGGTGAGCAGGTTGCCCTCGTCGATGTAAAGCACGTCCGGCACCACGGAGATGGCGGGATAGGCGCTAGCTAGGCGCTCGGCGTAGCGCCAATGCGTCGTCGCGCGCCTGCCGTCGAGCAGCCCGGTGGCCGCCAGCACGAACACGCCCGAGCAGAACGACAGGAGGCGCGCGCCCCGCTTGTGCGCGCGTCGCAGGGCCGCGATCAGCCGGTCCGGCACGCGCGCCTCGGCGCCGCGCCAACCGGGCACGATAATGGTGCCGGCGCGCTCCACCAGGCGCAGGCCGCCGTCGCTCTCGATGCGGATGCCGCCAGCGGCGCGCAGGGGACCGGGCTCGATGGCGGCAACGCCAAATCGATACCACGCCCCACCCATCTCCGGCCGCTCGAGGCCGAAGATCTCCACCGCCACGCCGAACTCGAAGGTGCACAGGCCATCGTAGGCCAGCGCCACCACCAGCCGGTTCTGGGGGGCGCGGGCTCGCGGGCGCTTTGGCACGATCTTTACGCTCGTTGGCATCCGTGCCACTTGTCGCGTATCATCGACCCGGCGTCAAATGCGCCGGTCCAAGCTTCCGTCGCAATCCGCAGGAGACCCGAGCATGCCGAGCCATGTCACCTCCACGCCGCCCGTGCCGCCCTCCGACGCGGCCAGGCATTTCGCGCACAAGCTGGCGCTGGAGACCGATTGCTGGGATGTGCGCGAGACCTTGAAGGAGGGCTCACCCGACTTCGTCCTGCTCGACGTGCGCGGACCTGCCGCCTACGCCAAGGCGCACGTGCCCGGCGCGACGAGCCTGCCGCACGGCGAGATCACGGCCGAGCGCATGATGGCCTGGCCGCACGACACGCTGTTTGTCGTGTACTGCGCGGGCCCACATTGCAACGGCGCCGATCGGGCGGCGTTGAAGCTTTCCCGTCTCGGCCGACCGGTCAAGGTGATGTTGGGCGGCATGACCGGCTGGGCCGACGAAGGCTTCGCCTTCGAGCACAGCACCGAGGTTGAGGCCTAACGGGGTCTGGATCGGGTAGGCGTGCAGGATCGGAACAAGGGCAGCCCAGAGGCGTTGAGCGTAGGCTCGACGCTTCCTCCACGATCCTGCGCTGCCTCCAAGGAGACCCGCCCCCGTGAACAAAGTCAGACCCCTCGAGACCCGCCACAAACCCGCTTCGGCGCTCGACACTCCGACCGACCTTTCCGCCGAGGCCGTGACCGCCATCTCCAAAGCGCTGAACGGACTGCTCGCCGATGCGTTCGCCCTCTATCTGAAGTCCAAGAATTTCCACTGGCACGTCAGCGGCCCGCATTTCCGCGACTACCATCTCCTGCTCGACGAGCAGGCCGAGCAGATCTTCGCCACCACCGACGAGCTGGCCGAGCGCGTACGCAAGATCGGCGGCATCACGCTGCGCTCGATCGGCGACATCGCCAAGCATCAGAGCCTCAAGGACAACGACAAGTCCTTCGTGGCGCCCGGCGACATGCTGCGCGAGCTGATGGCCGACAACAAGGCCATGGCCGCCGCCATGCGTAGGGCGCACGAGCTTTGCGACGAGCACGAGGACGTCGGCACGGCGAGTCTGCTCGAGACCTTCATCGACGCCACCGAGCGGCGCACGTGGTTCCTGTTCGAGGCGAGCCGCGAGCCCGATACTTCGGGTCATTGACCGCCTCGTCACTCCTCGGAAATTGGCCCGCTCCGCAGCGACTTGACGGCCGACCTGCGGCGCTTGCTCTCCACCCGACGGCGCTTGGAGGCGAGCGGCGGCCTGGTCGCGCGGCGCGGCTTTGGCGGAGCGGCGGCCTGCCGGATCAGGGCAACGAGCCGCTCGCGCGCGTCCTCGCGGTTGCGCGCCTGGCTGCGGAAGCGGTTGGCGGTGATGACGATCACGCCTTCTCCCGTTAGACGGCTGCCGGCCAGCCGCTCGAGGCGGGCGCGCACCGCCTCGGGAAGCGAGGGCGACCGGCGCGCATCGAACCGGAGCTGGACCGCGGTGGAAACCTTGTTGACGTTTTGCCCGCCCGGCCCGGAGGCGCGCAGGAATACCTCCTCGAGCTCCGCCGGAGCGATGGCGATGGTGTCGTTGACCTGCAGCATCGGGGTGCCGAATCGAGGCGAACTTGCCTTGCATTTTCGTGCTATCAGACCGCCTCGTCGATGACCACAGGCGGAAACGGCGATGAGCAAGGACGCGCGTAAATCCCTCCCCGATCTGCTGGCCGTCATGGCAGCGCTCAGGACGCCCGGCACGGGCTGCCCGTGGGACCTGGAGCAGAATTTCAGGACGATTGCGCCCTACACCATCGAGGAAGCCTACGAGGTCGCCGACGCCATCGAGAAGGGCGATAGGGGCGCGCTCAAAGAGGAGCTGGGCGATCTGCTGCTGCAGGTCGTCTATCACGCGCGCATGGCCGAGGAGGAGGGCGCCTTCGCCTTCGCCGACGTGGTCGATGCGATTTCCGCCAAGATGATCCGGCGCCATCCGCATGTGTTCGGCAGCGAGGTTGAGCGCGCCGCCGGCGCGGCGCCTGGCTTCTGGGAGCGCATCAAGGCGGAGGAACGCACCTCAGCTCCCCCCACCCCTAACCCCTCCCCGCGTCATGCCGAAGGTGTGTCTTCGACACGACGGGGAGAGGGACCGCGCGGCGTCCTGGGCGATGTGCCGGTCGCGTTGCCTGCCCTCACGCGCGCCGTCAAGTTGCAGGACAAAGCCGCCAAAGTCGGCTTCGATTGGCCCTCGCTCGCGCCGGTGTTCGACAAGCTCAAGGAGGAGCTCGGCGAGCTGGAGGCCGCGATCGCCAGCAGTGGGGACCGAGCAAAGATCGGCGAGGAGTTCGGCGACTTGCTGTTCGTGGTTGCCAACGTCGCCCGCCACCTGAAGGTCGACCCCGAGGCCGCGCTGCGGGCGGCGAACCACAAATTCATCCGCCGTTTCCACCGCATCGAGGAGCTGCTGGCCGCGCAAGGGCGAGAGCCTTCGCAATCGACGCTGGCAGAGATGGACGAGTTGTGGGACCAGGCCAAGCGCGAGGAGCGCAGAACGGGGTCAGACCCCTCGCCTCCACGTTCGTAAAAGCGCAACTGTCATAGCCGAGGGGTCTGACCCCGTGTCGCCCCACGCGTCGCCGCCAACCCTGCCCGCTTGAGCTGGCCGTCGAGTTTGCCCTTGATTGCGGGGTCGATGCGCAAGCGCGCGGTCACGGTGCCGCTCTCTCCCGTCTCCTGCTCCAACACCTCGGCGTTGGCGTGGAGCCAGCTGAGCAGCCGGCCGGCATCGGGTGGAATCTCGAGGGTGAGGACCTCGTCCTTGGCGCCGAGCCGGGCATCGATGCCCGCACGCAGCGTCTCGACGCCCTCGCCGGTCATGGCCGAGACGAGCGCGGGGGCGCGGCCGCTGCGGAGAATGGCGCGCTCGGTCTCCAGGCGCGCCGCCGCGTCGAGCTTGTCGGCCTTGTTCCACACCTCCAGCACGGGCGCATCGGCAGCCTCCGCGTCGATGCCGAGGTCGGCCAACACCGCCGTCACGTCGTGGGCCTGCGCCTCGCTCTCGGCATGAGCGATGTCGCGCACGTGCAGCACCAGATCGGCCTCGACCACCTCCTCCAGCGTGGCGCGGAAGGCGGCGACGAGCATGGTCGGCAGATCGGAAATGAAACCGACAGTGTCGGAAAGGACGATGCGTCGGCCGCTCGGCAGCCTGAGCTCGCGCATGGTCGGATCGAGCGTCTCGAACACCTGGTCCTTGGCGGACACAGCGGCACCAGTCAGGCGGTTGAAGAGCGTCGACTTGCCGGCGTTGGTGTAGCCGACGATGGCTACCACCGGCAGCGGCACGCGCTTGCGTCCCGAGCGATGCAGCGCGCGCGTGCGCACCACGCCGGCCAGCTCCCGGCGGATGGCGTCGATGCGATCCTGGATCAGGCGGCGGTCGGTTTCGATCTGCGCCTCGCCGGGGCCGCCGAGGAAGCCGTGGCCGCCGCGCTGCCGTTCCAAGTGCGTCCACGAGCGCACTAGTCGGCTCTTCTGATAGGTGAGGTGCGCAAGCTCGACTTGCAGGCGCCCCTCGCGCGTGCGGGCGCGCGCGCCGAAAATCTCCAGGATCAGGCCGGTGCGGTCGAGCACCTTGCAGTTCCAGGCCTTCTCGAGGTTGCGCTGCTGCGTCGGCGAGAGCGCATGATCGACGACGGCGAGCCCCGCCTCGTGCTCGGCGATTTGTGCGGCGATCTCCTCGACCTTGCCGGAGCCCAGCAGCGTCGCCGGCCTCGGGGCAAGCAGCGGCACGATCTCAGCGGCGCGCACGTCGAGGTCGATGGCCCTGGCGAGCCCGACCGCCTCCTCGAGGCGGTCCTCGATCGAATGGGTCGCCGGCTCGGCCGAAGCGGTGCCGTTACCATTGACGCCACGAGGCGCGCGCTCGTCTCGGCGCCGCAGCACCAGCACGATGGCGCGCGTCGGAGCGCGCCGGCGGTCGACCGGACCGCGGCGGGGCGACTTGGATGACGCTTGCTCTTGCGAGATGGCTAGCCCTGTTGGGGTTCGGCCGGATCGGAGTCCATGAGATGCACCGGAGCACCGGGCATGATGGTCGATATGGCGTGTTTGTAGACGAGCTGCGAGTGGCCGTCACGGCGCAAGAGGACGCAGAAATTATCGAACCACGTCACAATGCCTTGCAGCTTGACACCGTTGATGAGGAAGATCGTAAGCGGCGTTTTGTTCCTGCGCACATGGTTCAGGAAGGTGTCTTGTAGACTTTGGGCTCGTTCGGCCATTTTTGTTGTCCATCGTTGTCTTGTGGAAGGCGGCCGTTTGCGCGCCCCCACGCCCGCGCCCCGATAAAATGCAGATTCATTTCCGTGTACACAAGCAGATTCGGCGCTGGCGCGAGGTCAAATCGCCTTTTGGCAAACCGTCGCCTAAAACCTCCGGCAATTGGGCCGGGGAATGAAATTCGGCGTCCAGCCCGAGGGAAGGACCACACGGAAAACCCGTAGCCAAATGGCGCGATCGTTGTCATCGCCAAATGCGATCGGCGGGGGCAACGACGCCGCGGTTGCCGGGATCGGGAAGCGGACACGCGCGGCCGCGCCGCCAGCGTCACGCGCGAGTCCTGCAGGGGACCGAACGTTGCATATGCCGCAGCGCGCAATAGTCCACGCTGCCGCGCCTCGGCACGCGGGCAGATAGCTACGCGCGGCCCGTCACGTGCCGGTGCGCGGCAGGTCGCCGGTGCGCTCCTGCGAGCTGACGCCCAGCGCCCTCAGCTTGCGGTGCAGCGCCGAGCGCTCCATGCCCACGAACTCGGCGGTGCGCGAGATGTTGCCGCCGAACCGGTTGATCTGGGCGAGCAGGTATTCGCGCTCGAAAATCTCGCGGGCCTCGCGCAGCGGCAACGACATCAGGTGCTCGGCGCCGCCGTTGACGGGGAGCGGCACGTTGGAGCCGATCTCCTCGGGCAGCATGTTGGCGGTGATGATGGCGTCGGGGTCGCCGCCCGAGAGGATCATCAGCCGCTCGATGTTGTTCCTTAGCTCGCGCACGTTGCCCGGCCAGTCGTGCGCCTGCAGCACGGCAACGGCGTCCTCGCCGATCTTGCGCGGCGCCAGCCCCGAGGACTGCGCCACCTGGCCGACAAAGTAGGTGATGAGCATCGGGATGTCGTCGCGGCGCTCGGCGAGCCCCGGCACGCGTAGCGGCACGACGTTGAGGCGGTGGTAGAGGTCCTCGCGGAACCGGCCCTCCGCCATGTCCCGCTCCAGGTCGCGGCTCGTGGAGGAGATGATGCGCACGTCGACCGACACCTTCTGGCCGCCGCCGACGCGCTGGAACTTCTGCTCGACCAGCACGCGCAGCACCTTGCCCTGCGTCTCGAGCGGCATGTCCGCGACCTCGTCGATGTAGAGCGTGCCGCCGTGCGCCTCCTCGAGCGCGCCGACCTTGCGCGGCCCGGCATGGCCCTCGGTGCCGAACAGCTCCTCCTCGACCCGGTCGGGCGCCATGGCCGCGGCGCTGAGCACGACGAACGGCCCGTCCTTGCGCTGCGACAGCCCGTGCATCACGCGCGCCACCAGCTCTTTGCCGGAGCCGGCCCCGCCGCGGATCAGCACGCGGCTGTTGGTGGGCGCCACGCGGTCGATGGAGGTGCGCAGCTGGTTGATGGCCGGCGACTTGCCGATCATCTCGAAGCTGACGACGGAGCGCTCGCGCAGCTCCTTGACCTCGCGCTGCAGCTTGGAGGCCTCCAGCGCGCGCAGTGTCACCAGCAGCAGCCGATCGGCCTTGAAGGGTTTCTCGATGTAGTCGTAGGCGCCGCGCTTGATGGCGGTGACCGCGGTCTCGATGTTGCCGTGACCGGAGATGATGACCACGGGGAGATCGGGGTGCGCCTTCTTGATGATATTGAGCACCTCCAGGCCATCGAGGCGGCTGCCCTGCAGCCAGATGTCGAGGATCACGAGCTGCGGGCGCCGCTCCTCCACCGCCTTGAGCGCTTCATCCGAATCGCGGGCCAGCCGCGTACGGTGCCCGTCGTCCTGCAGGAAGCCGGCCACCATCTCGCGGATGTCCGCCTCGTCGTCGACGATCAGGATGTCGGATGCCATCTGTCGCTCCTTCACACGTTGGCAATCATGCGCCGCCGTCGGCCGCAGCCGCCGCGGGCTCGTCACGCGATGCCTCTTGCGCCGGCGTCTTGCTGGCCGGCAGGGAGATCCGGATCAAGGCGCCGTGCGAGCGCCCCGGCGCCGGCGGGGCGTCCTCGAGGGACAGCGTGCCGCCGTGCTGCTCCACGCTCTTGAGCACGATGGCGAGGCCGAGGCCCGTGCCCTTGTTGCCCTTGGTGGTGACGTAAGGCTCCAGCAGGCGGTTGCGATTGTGCTTGGGCAGGCCCGCCCCGTTGTCGATGACCTCGATGTCGACGCGGTCGCCATTACGGCGCACCATCGTCTCGATGCGGCCGCGCCAGTCCGCCTCCTTGTTGGCGTTCTCGCTCCAGGCCTGCACGGCCTCCTGGGCGTTCTTGACGAGGTTGCTGACGGCCTGCCCCACGAGGCGGCGATCGCAGGTGACGACGATGGGCTCCCTGCCGACCTTGGTGTCGAAGACGATCTCGACCGTCGTCATCTGGCGGTCCAGCACCGCCGCGCGCACGACGTCGCGGATGTCGTGGTCTTCCATCTGCGGCTTGGGCGTGCGCGCGAAGGCGGAGAACTCGTCGACCATGCGCGTCACGTCGCCGACCTGGCGAATGATGGTGTCGGTGCAGCGCTCGAAGGTCTCGACGTCCTCGGTGATCATCCGGCCGAACTTCCGGCGCAGGCGCTCGGCCGAAAGTTGTATCGGCGTCAAGGGGTTCTTGATCTCGTGGGCGATGCGCCGGGCGACGTCGGCCCAGGCCGAGGTGCGCTGCGCCGAAACGAGCTCGGTGACGTCGTCGAAGGTCAGCACCGAGCCGTAATCCTCCTCCCCCTTCTCCTCGTGCGTCACGCGCACCGAGAAGTTGCGCTCCTCGCCGGCGATGATGAGCGTGACCTGGTGCTGCGTCCGGCCCTTGTGCTCGTCGGCCCTGCCGAGCAGGCCGGCGAACTCGGGCACCGCCTCGGCGAGCGGCCGGCCGACGAGCTTGGCGCCGTAGAGGCCGAGCAGCTTTTCCGCCGAGCGGTTGGCGAGCGTGATGCGGTCGTGGCGATCGAGGCCGATGACTCCGGCCGACACGCCCGACAGCACCGCCTCCATGAAACGGCGCCGCTCGGTGAGCTGCGTGTTGGCCGTGACGAGGTCGGTGCGCTGGCGCTCCAGCTCCTTGGTCATGGTGTTGAAGTTCATCGACAGGCGGCGCAGGTCACCCTCGCCACGACGGATCGGCAGCTCGACCTTCAGGTTGCCCTTGGTGACGTGCTGGGCGGCGCTGATCAGTCGCCGGATCGGCGCCACGAAGCGTCCGGCAAACCAGATCCCGACCCAGATCGCCGCCAGCAGGGCGGTGAGCGAGATCATGAAGTACATCATGCCGTGCGCGAACTTGAGGCCGCCCCTCACCTGGCGCAGGCTTTCGTAGGTGCGCACGCCCGCCTCCGTGCGCCGCAGGTGCTTGACCACCTCCGGGTCGACGCCGCGAGCCACATAGAGGTAGGCGTCCGGATAGCTGCGCAGCTTGGTCAGCGCCGCGACGCGGAAGGTGTCGCGCGGCATCAGCAGCGGTACCTGCCCGCCCTCGGCGGCGCGGATCAGATGCTCGGGCGGGGCCACGTAAGGGATCTTCTCGTCCTCGAGCACGGCCACCTTCACCGCGCCCTTGGCATCGATCACATAGGCGACGGGCAGGTCCCGCAGGCCGGCCTGGGCAAGCATCAGCTCGCGAAACTTGGCCGCGTCGTTGGCGACGGAGGGGGCCGCATCGTCGAGGTCCTTGGCCATGTTGACGATGTCGGTGCGGATCACCTGGCCGTGCTCGTCGAGGTAGGCGTGCGCGACGTTGAGCGAGTTCTGCACGATCGACATGGTCTGCTGGTTGAACCAGTTGTCGAGCGCGCGCGAGAAGGTGGTGGTGGCGGCGATCGCCAGCAGCAGGGCCGGCAGCGCCGCAATCAGGCTGAACAGGCCGACGATGCGGGCGTGCAGCCTGGCGCCCGCGACCTTCTTTTCCCACGCCCGCCACAGTCCCACCGCGTGCACGGCAATGACCGCGACCATGGCGACGATCAGCAGCAGGTTGACGAATAAAACGACGTAGACGACCTCCTCGCGGGGCGCGATGGGCGTGAGATTGGTCAGGATCAGGAAGGTCGCGAGCGCCCACACCACCGAGAGGCTGACGACGACGAGGCCGACCCAGAAGGCGCGGCTGCCGGTGCCCGGCAGCGGCGGCGCACCGGCCTCCAGGATCGGGTCCAGCGGCGTCTCGGCCTGCGCCAGGCGACCGCGTACGCCGCGAGCCGTCTCCCGCACGGCGGCAGAGGCGCCTTGGGCTGCCTCCCGCACCGCGGCAAGCCGCCGGCTCACAGCCCCCTGAATGGCGTCGATGGTTGGATATCTGCTCACTGATCGCGGTTTTCTTTTGCAGCAAAGCAACCACAGTGATCAACGTGCACTGTGGCATTTTCGCGACAATGTGGCTTAGCTATTTGCCGCGCCAGCGTCAAGGGCAGGCGCCAAGCTGTGCGGGGATCGTCACGCTCAACCGGCGAATAGAGGGGGTGCGGGCTTGCGGGTCACCTTTCCGCCACCAAACTGTGGGAGCGCCTAAGTCATTGAATGGCCGGCCGCGAATGGACGCACCCCGAGTGGGACGGGGGGCGGTAAGCGGCGCCGGGGGACCCTGATGCGCATCTTGAGCCGATACGTGTTTCGGCAAGCGGCCGGCGCGCTCCTGCTGATCCTCCTGTCCCTGACGGGCGTGGTGTGGATCGCGGTGGCCCTGCGCCAGCTCGAGCTGATGACCACGCAGGGCCAGGACGTGCTGCGCTTCCTGGCCATGACCACCCTCGCCATCCCCAGCATGATGGCGCTGATCGCGCCGATTGCCCTGCTGATCGCCTCCATTCACGTGCTCAACCGGCTCGGGGGCGACAGCGAGCTCATCGTCATGACGGCCGGCGGCATGCCCGTCTGGGCGCTGCTCAAGCCGCTGGCGCTGCTGGCGTTGCTGACGATGCTGGGCGTGTCGGCGGTCAACCATATGGCGGGCCCGTGGGCGCAGCGCAAGCTCAACGAGCTGGCGATCCAGGTGCGCACCGATCTCATGGCGCAGATCATCCAGCCCTGGCGCTTCACCTCGCCGGAGGCCAAGCTCACGGTGCACATCCGCGACCGCGCGCCCAGCGGCGAGCTGCTCGGGCTGATGATGCACGACGCCCGCGACCCCAAGCAGATCGTCACCTACCTCTCCGAGCGTGCCCGGATCATCAAACAGGGTGGCCAAGCCTATCTGCGCATGGACAAGGGGCATATCGTGCGGCGGCTGGAGAACGAAGCGGCCCCGCAGATCATCGCCTTCGATCGCTACGCGGTCGATGCCAACCAGCTCGAGCAGCGCGCCGACCAAACCAACATCGTGCGGCCGCGCCAGCGCTACACGCCCGAGCTGCTGAGCCCCGATCCCAACGATCCGATCTACAAGATGAACCCGGGGAGCTATGCTGCCGAGTTGCACGAGCGCTTCGCCAGCCCGCTGCATGCCTTCGCCTTCGTGCTCGTGGTGCTCGCGTTCATGGGCCAGGCCCAGACCACGCGTACGAGCCGCATGCAGGCGGTCATCGCCGCCTTCGCGCTTGCCGTGCTCGCCCGCATCCTCGGCATCACCTGCGCCAACATGGTGGTCCTGCGCCCTGCGGCGGCGCCGCTCCTCTACGCGGTGCCGGCCGCCACGGCCGTGGTGGCAGCGTTGGCGATCCAGTGGCACATGTATCCGCGGCGGCGGTCGCGCATGGCGCGCGCGACGCGCGGTTTCCTCGAGTGGATGGGCGTGGGCCTCGCCGCGTTGTGGCCGCGGCGACGGGCTCCCGCAGCGTCCGGGATCGGGGCTTAGCCGCACATGCTCGGACCCCGCACGTTGCGCCGCTATGTCGCCAAGCGCTTCCTGCTGTCGATCGTTGGCGCATTCGCCGTCTGCGCGGCGCTGATCTTCATGATCGACATGATCGAGCTCTTGCGCCTGTCGCGGCGTGCCAGCGACCTGTCGATGATGTCGCTTCTGTGGATGGCCCTGCTGCGCTTGCCGGCGTTCACGGAGATCCTGCTCGCGTTTGCCGTGCTGGTCGGCGCCATCGGCGCGCTGCTGAGCCTCAACCGCAAATCGGAGCTGATCGTCATGCGCGCGGGCGGCATGTCGGTGTGGCAGTTCCTGCGGCCGGGCCTGGTGGTGGCGCTGGTGCTCGGCGTCGCCGCCGTCGCCCTGTACAATCCGCTGGCGGCTGCCGCCCGCTCGGAGGCCGAGCGGCTGATCGCGGAGGCCTTCGGCAGGGAGGCCAGCCTGCTTGCCAGCTCCGGCGAAGGGTCGTGGCTGCGCCAGGACGGCGTCGACGGACAATCGGTGATGAGCGCAAAAGCGATCGCCGATCAAGGCCTGTCGCTGGTCGGCGTGATCGTCTTCCAATTCGATGCGCAGGGCCGGTTCGTCGAGCGCATCGATGCCGACCGCGCCACCCTGGCCGACGGCTACTGGGAGCTGCACAAGGGGATAGTCTCCCGCCCAGGTAGAGAGCCGGAGGTCTTCGATTCGTTCACTATCAGCACCTACCTGACGCGCGAGCGCGTCGGAGAGGCTCTCGGCTCGGAGATTGCCGTCTCCCTGTGGCAGTTGCCGTCTCTGATCGAAGTGGCTGAAAGGGCAGGACTTTCTGCTTCTCGCTACAAGATGCAGTACGCCCTGCTGCTGTCCCGCCCGATGTTGTTGATGGCCATGGTCATTTTGGCCGCAACTGTGTCCCTGCGGTCATTCCGGTCGGGGGGGACCCAGACTATGGTTATCACTGGGATGGTCGGGGGAATCGGTTTCTTCCTGCTGACTGAAGTGTCGCGCCAGATCGGCATCGCCGGTCTGGTGTCGCCCACGACAGCAGTTTGGGTCCCGATCGGCCTCGCTTTGCTCGTTTCGCTGACGGTGTTGCTGCACCAGGAGGACGGCTGAGTGATGCGTCGAGCGCCGATACCGCACGCGGAGTGCGGCAACGCGCGGGTTTGTAGCCGTCGTAAAGGCTGGCTGCGACTCGTGCGTGCGCTCGTCTTGTTGTCGACGCTGGCCGTCGCGCTCACCCTCATCGCTCTGCCGTCGACTGCGCAGGACCCGAGCATCTTTGCCGGCACCACGCAGAAGAAGTCCTCCTTCGCGAAGCAGAAGGGCGGTATCCTCGGGCCGACGCCCCACATCGACAGCGCCCAGCCTCTCTACCTGCAGGCCGACCAGCTCCTCTACGACACCAAGAACAGCCGGGTGGTCGCTCAGGGCAATGTCGAGATCTACTACAACAACTACATCCTGACCGCCGACCAGGTGGTCTACGACCAGGCCGTCAACAAGCTGATCGCGGAAGGCAACGCCCAGCTGAAGGACCCCAACGGCGGCATCACCAGGGCCGACCGCTTCGAGGCTCTCGACGACTTCCGGGACGCTTTCATCCAGTCGCTCAGCGTCGTCACCGCCGACGATACCCGGATTGCCGCCGAACGTGCGACGCGCCGCGAGGGCAACACCACCGAGTACGAGCGCGGCAAGTTCACCCCTTGCAAAAACGATCCGGGCATGCCGCCGCTGTGGTGCATCGGCGCGGCCCGCATCATTCACGACCAGCGCGCCGCCACCATCACCTACCAGGATGCGCAGTTCGAGCTGTTCGGCGTGCCGGTGATCTACCTGCCCTACTTCCAGCACCCCGATCCTTCAGTGAAGCATCGCACCGGCTTCCTGATGCCGGAGTACAGCAACTCCTCCGTGCTCGGCTTCGGCTTCCATCTGCCCTACTACTTCGCCCTGGCGCCGAACTACGATTTCACCTTCCATCCCCGCTACTGGTCCAACTACGGCGTCTTGTGGCAAGGCGACTGGCGCCATCGCTTGGCCAACGGCCAATACACGGTGTCGATCGCCGCCATCGACCAGGGCCGGGACGGGACCGCGCTCGCCAATGTCCAGGAACCGGGCTGGCGCGGGTCGGTGCAGACCAAGGGCCAGTTCTCGATCTCGTCCTGGTGGCGGTTTGGATGGGACGTGACGGTCGAGAGCGACGAGAGCTTCCGGCGCTTCTACCAGCTCGATCCGATTTTGCAGACCGATCGCGTCAACACGATCTATCTGCAGGGCATGAGCGACCGCAACTACTTCGCCGCCAAGCTCTACCAGTTCGGCGGTCTGCTGCTCACCGATACGGCCTATTCCAACGCCTGGGTGCATCCCGTCATCGACTACAACTACATCTTCGGCGCACCGGTGCTGGGCGGCGAGCTGGGCTTCAACCTGCATGCCCGCTCGATGACCCGCAACGACAGCACCGACACCAACCGCGCCGTCCTGGAGGCCAATTGGCGGCGCCAGATGATCGATCCCATCGGCCAGGTGTGGACGCCCTTCGGGCACGTGCGCGGCGACGTCTTCAACTACGCGGACGCCAAGGACCCCGTGACGCTGGCGCCGCTGCCGAGCGACACCGTGCTGCGCGGCGTGGCCGCCACCGGCGTGCTCTACTCCTACCCGTTCGTCACCCACACGGCCTCTGCCTCGCACGTGTTGGCGCCGACCGCGCAGATCATCGTGCGCCAGAACAGGGGCGACCAGCGCCGCCTGCCCGACGAGGATGCCAAGAGCCTTATCTTCGACGACACGCTGCTCTTCGACATCGACAAGTTCTCAGGCTACGACCGCTTCGAGACGGGCACGCGCGCCAACGTCGGCATGCAGTACACGCTGCAGGCCAACAACGGCGTCTACGCCCGTTTCGTGTTCGGCCAGAGCTTCCATGTCGCCGGCGAGAACCCGTATGTCGATCCGGGCCTCGATCCGACGGGCAAGTTCTACTACTCGCCGACCAGCGGCCTCGACACCAACCGCTCCGACTACGTCACCGGCCTCTATCTATCGCCGTTCGCGGGCCTGAGCCTCATCACCCAGAACCGCTTCGACGAACGGGATTGGAGCCTGCGGCGCAACGACACGATCCTGCAGGGCAACTACGGCCCGCTGTCCGGCTCGGTGGCCTACACCTTCACCCACTTCGATCCTGCGATCGGTCTGATCGACAATCAGCAGGACATCATGACCAGCATCGGCCTGAAGCTCACCAATCATTGGAGCGTGTCGGGATCGCTGCGCTACGACCTCGATGCCAAGCAGCGCATCCAAGACATCCTCCAACTTAAGTACGCCGACGAGTGCTTCGTGCTGACGGCCAGCTACATCGAGACCTTCGTCCAGAACGATGCGCTCGGCCTCAAGCCGGACCGCACCTTGATGCTGCGCTTCGAGCTCAAGCACATCGGCGAGTTCAACTACAAGACCGACCAGCTGAACCACTTGTTTGGAGACCAGAACCAAGGACCGAAGCTGTAGGCGCGTAATCGACTGCAGCGGACCTCGCCATCGGCGCACTCCCCGGGCCATCCCACCCCCTTGCGATGCGCGCGCGAAGTCCCCTCTGCCATGCCAGCGCCACGGTTGTCCTGTGGATACGTGAGATCGCCGACGAGCCGTCGGCGATAAACTCGGGTGTTTCGATTCGCGCCCTCCAACCGGTCCGGCCGCCATGCCTCAGTCCGCCGCCCGTCGCTCCGCCATCGCGGCGCTTCCTCTCGCCCTTGCCTTGGCATTGACGAGCGCACCCGTGCCGCTCGCCGCCCAGGGCGCCCCCCGCCAGGCCGCTGCGCAGGGCGCACCCAAGGCCGAGAAGCCCGCGTCGCCGCCCGGCAAGAGCGAGCAGGCCATCGTCGTGCTGGTCAATGACGAGCCGATCACGGCCTACGAGATCCAGCAGCGCACCGCGTTCCTGGCGCTGAATTCCGGCGGTGACGGGCAGGACCTCAAAGCCAAAGCCGAGGCGCGCTGGGCGCAGATCGTCAAGGATCCGAGGACCAACGAGCGGCTGCAAGCCCTATTCCGGGAAAAGAACGTCAAATCGCGCGAGGAGGCGCAGGCGATCCAGAAGGAATACGCCTTCAAGCTGCAGCAGACCATGATCGAGCAGATCAAGCGGGAGTCCCGCGATGCCATGCTGCCGAAGTTCAGGAAGGAGGCGCAGGAGGAGCTGATCGAGGAGCGCCTGAAGCTGCAGGAGGCCAAGCGGCAGGGCGTCGAAATCAGCGACGAGGAGGTCAAGCGCGTTATCAAGGACCTGGCCGAGCGCAATAAGCTGAGCGTGGACCAGTTCGTCCAGAACATCAAGGCCTCCGGGGTCGACGTCTCGACCCTGCGCGAGAGGTTCAGGGCGCAGTACGCCTGGCGCGAGGTGGTGCGCAAGCGCGGGCAAATGCTGATCTCCATCAACCAGCGCGACATCGAGCAGATGATCACGGCCTCGGCCAGGGACGCGGGCGAGGATACGGTTGAGCTGCAGGTGCAAAAGATCACGCTGCCGGCGCCGGCTAAGGATCAGAACGCCATGGCCCGGCGTTACGCCGAGGCCGAGGCGCTGCGCACGCGGTATGGCGGCTGCGCTACCCTGCCGGCGCTCGCCAGGGAGGCGGGCGACGCGCGCCACGACGACTTGAAGTATGTAAAGCCCAGCAGCCTGCCCGAGCCGACCCGGTCGCTGCTGCTCAGCGCCAAGGACGGCGACATGCTGCCGCCCGCCACCGCCGCCCAGGGCATCGAGGTCTATGCCGTGTGCGGGCGCCGTCCGATCAAGGTCGACGAGAAGGAGCGCGAGAAGGCGGAGGGCGAGCTGGCGCAGAAGGAGTTCGAGATCGTGGGCAAACGCTATCTCCGCGACCTCAGGCAGGATGCGCACATCGAGTATCGGTGAGCGCCGACATGACTGCTTCGCCCCGCGACGGCCGCCATCCCGATCCTCGGGCGGCGGAGACGCCGATCGCCGTGACGATGGGCGACCCGGCGGGTATCGGGCCCGATATCGCCCTCATGAGCTGGCTCGAGCGCTCGCGCCTGCGCCTACCCACCTTCGTGGTTTACGGCGATCCGCAAGTCCTCCAGGAGCGTGCCCGTGCGCTCGGCGTGCGCGTGCCGATCGCCACTGTCGCGGGCCCAAGCGACGGGTTCGGCGCGTTTGCGGATGAGTTGCCCATCGTGCCGGTGCCGATCTCGGCTGGGCAGGGCGGCGGCGATGCGGCCATCGTCGCCGCGATCGAAAGGGCGACAGAAGCCGTCATGAGCGGTGAGGCGCTGGCGCTTCTCACCAACCCCATCGCCAAGCGCACGCTCAATCTGGCCCAGCTGCCCTACCCCGGGCACACCGAATTCCTGGCCGAGCTGGC
>Ga0111539_10004588_pt1 | contig 18052 bp, 16 predicted proteins | sample RhiMethybrSRZTD1_FD_79667 | JGI IMG/M metagenome (GOLD analysis project Ga0111539, IMG submission 79667) | Populus rhizosphere microbial communities from Tennessee, USA - Rhizosphere MetaG P. TD hybrid SRZTD1 (version 2) (version 2) | ecosystem: Host-associated > Plants > Roots > Rhizosphere >... | reverse complement strand
TCCGCGCTCTGGTAGCCGGCAGCCGTCGATGCCCGCTCCACTCCCGCACGACGCCTTCGCGCGCGCGGTGCGGGCGGCGTTCGGGGCGGCCGCACGCGTCGTCGGCGAAGAGGCGCTGGCGGGCGATGCCTCCACGCGCCGCTACGTGCGGCTCCGCCTCGCCGGCGCGGACTGCCCTCAGACGGCGGTCGTCATGATCCTGCCGCCGGATGCGCGCTCGCCCGAGCTCGGCGGCTCGAGCGGCGCCGAGAGCGAGCTGCCGTTCGTCAACGTCGGCCGCTACTTCGGGACGCACGGGCTTCCGGTGCCGACGCTCTACCACGACGGTGCGGCCCGCGACGGCCTCCTCCTCTTGGAGGACATCGGCGACACGACGCTCTTCGCCGCCGCGAGCGCGGCCCCCGGCGAAGCCGGCGCGCTCTTCGAGCATGCCGTCGATCTGGTGGTCGAGCTGCAGGCGCTCGGTGCGCGCGCCCCGGATCCGGGTTGCTACGCCTTCGGCCGCCGCTTCGATTTCGCCATGGCCTACGCCGAGGTCGAGCACTTCATCGAGCACGGCATCGAGACGCGGCAGGGTCGCGCCCTCCCCGCGGGCGAGCGCGCCCGCCTCCTCGCCGCCCTCGAGCCCGTCTGCGAGCCGTTCGCGACCGCCGAGCCGGTGCTCTCGCATCGCGACTACATGGCCTGGAACCTCCACGTGCGGGAGGGCCGGCTCCGCATGATCGACTTCCAGGACGCGCTCCTCGCGCCCGATGCCTTCGACCTTTCGCAGCTGCTGACGGATCGCACCACCATCACCGTCGTTCCCCCCGCGCTCGAGGACGCGCTCGTTGCGCGCTTCCTCGCCGGCCGCGCGGCGAAGGGGCTTCCGGTCGAAGGCGACTTCATGCGCCGCTATCGCCTCTGCGCGCTCCAGCACGCGCTCAAGGTGATCGGGCGCTTCCACTTCCTCGACCGCGTGCGCGGGAAGCCGGGCTATCTGGCCTATCTGCCGAGCGTGTACGTCGTCGCGCGGCGCATGCTCGCGGTGCTGCCCGAGGTCGCGGACGCCGTGCCGCTGGTCGCGGCGTACGTGCCGGAGCTCCGGCCGGAGGCATCGTGATCCGCCGAGCCATGGTGCTCGCCGCGGGGCTCGGCACGCGTCTCAGGCCGATCACGGACACGACGCCGAAGCCGCTCGTTCCCGTCGCCGGCCGGCCGCTCCTCGACCACCTCCTCGCGTTCCTGCGCGCCGGCGGCATCGAGGAGGTGGTGATCAACCTCCACCATCTCGGGCCGAATATCCAGGCGCACGTCGGCGACGGCGCCCGCTTCGGGCTCCACGTCCGCTACTCGACGGAGGATCCGATCCTCGACACGGGCGGCGGCATCAAGCGCGCCGAGCCCTTGCTCGCGGGTGAACCCTTCGTGGTCGCCAACGGCGACAGCCTCCTCGAGATCCGCCTGCGCGACCTCGTCGAGTGGCACGAGGCGCACGGGGGGGTGGCGACGCTCGCAGTCAGGCCGGACCCCAACGTGGCGCACTATGGCACGGTGGAGCTGAATGACACGGATCGCGTCTGCCGCATCGTCGGCCTGCCGCCGACGGCGAAGCCCGGGCCGCGCGCGCTCATGTTCCCGGGCCTTCACGTCCTCGAGCCCGAGGTCTTCCGCTGGATGGACGCGGGCGGCGTGTTCAGCATCACGCGCGTCACGTATCCACGCATGATCGAGGCAGGATTGCCGGTTTTCGGCTGGGAGACGCACGCGCGCTGGATCACCATCGACACGCCGGAGGCCCTCGCCGCCGCCGATCGCCTCCTGCGAGACGCCCCGTTCGGGGCATGACGCCCCGGCCCCGCTGGCCGCGGGGCACAATCTACGCGTCAGTTCCTGCCACGTCCCGGCTTGGTTCTTGACTCCGACTTCTCGTTTTAGTACCCGGCATGTCGGTGGGCGCGCTGCGTCATTGCGCGGTTGGGGAGGCACGTAGGGGCCGTCTGAGGGGCGGAGGGGTCGCCGTGGCACATGCCTTGCTGTGGAGGGACGGGCAGCAGATGGAGAGCATCTAGGCCACCATGGGTCTCACCATCGTCCAGAAGAGCGATCTCTCCACCCGCAAGCGAACGGGGCGGATCGCCCTGGTGCTGGCCGGCGGCGCGGTCACGGGCGGGGCCTACAAGCTCGGCGGACTGAAGGCGCTCGACGACTTCCTGGTCAACCGGAAGACGACCGACTTCGACATCTACGTGGGCCTCTCGGCCGGGGCGTTCCTTGCCGCCCCGCTCGCCGGCGGCGTCACGCCGCCCGAGATGCTGCGCTCGCTCGACGGCAGCTCCGACGAGTTCACGTACCTCTCGCCGCTCGACTTCTACAACCTGAACCTCGCGGAGTTCGTCAGCAAGCCGCTCGAGTTCGTCGTCGACCTGCTCACGTACTTCCCGGATCTGTTCGGCGATTTCGTTCGCCGTACGCCGGACCTCTTCCGCAACCTCCGCGATCCGGTCGACCGGGCGCGCCGGCGGCCGACGCTCTCGAACCTCATCGAGTGCGTGAAGCCGATCGTCGACGCCATCGGCGGTGCACGCGAGTTCCCCTTCCCGCTCGCGTACATGCCCTCGGGCCTCTTCGACAACTCGAGCCTCGAGCGCTACCTCCGGCACAACATCGAGCGCCGCGGGATGACGAACGACTTCCGCGTGCTCTACCGGCTGCGGGGCGTCGAGCTCTACATCGTGGCGATGAACCTCGACACCGCCGAGCGCGTCGTCTTCGGGCACGACGAGGACACGTCGCTCACCATCTCCGAGGCGGTGCAGGCGTCGACCGCCCTCCCCGGCTTCTACAAGCCGGCGCGCCTGAAGGGCTTCGACTACGTCGACGGCGGCGTCCGCCGGACGGCGAACATCGACGTCGCGATCGAGCATGGAGCGGACCTGGTCATCTGCTACAATCCGTTTCGCCCGTTCTCGAACAGCGTCGTCCGCCGCTACATCCCGGAGCGCCACCAGTACGTCCGCGAGGGGAAGCCGCTGGCCGACCAGGGCATGCTCACGGTTCTGAACCAGGTGCTGAGGACGTTGCTGCATTCGCGGCTCCAGCTCGGGATCCGCCAGTACCAGGACGACCCGCACTTCCGCGGTGACATCATCCTCCTCGAGCCCGGCGAGACCGATCTGGCGTTCTTCAAGATGGCACCGCTCAACCTGTGGGCGAGCCGCAGCGCCGGGGCGCACGGGTACCTGTCGGTGACGCAGTCCATCGAGACGCACTACGAGCTCATCCGGCAGATCCTCCAGAGCTACGGCATCCTGATGACCCGCCGCGAGGTGCGCGAGGGGCTCGAGCGGCTGCTCCAGACCGAGACCACCGACGCACCGGACGACGTCCTCCTGCGCGACGTCCCCAAGCGGAACCTTCACGTCGCCTGAGACCTTGCGGCGCGTGACCGCGTCCGCCTTACACAATCGGGTTGCGTGCGCCGAGCGGCCTCTGTAAATTTGCCGGTCTAATGTCGATCACCGGGCAGAACGCCGCCGCCATCGCCGCCGAGTACGCCAGCCGCCATCCCCGGGACATCATCGGGCTGGCCGTGCGCGAGTTCCCGCAGGACCTCGCCATCTCCTTCAGCGGAGCCGAGGACGTCGTCCTCGTCGACCTCGCCGCCAAGGCGGGCGGGAAATTTCGAGTATTCTCGCTGGATACGGGCCGTCTCCACCCGGAGACGTACCAGTTCCTCGAGCGCGTCCGCGACCACTACCGCATCCCCATCGAGACGTTCTTCCCCCAGCCCGATGCGGTCGAGAAGCTGGTGCGCGAGAAGGGCCTCTTCTCGTTCTACAAGGACGGCCACAAGGAGTGCTGCGGCGTGCGCAAGGTCGAGCCGTTGGTGCGCGCGCTCAAGCCGCTGAAGGCATGGATCACCGGCCAGCGCCGCGATCAGAGCCCCGGCACGCGCGCCGAGGTGCCGGTGGTTCAGATCGATCCGACGTTCGGCTCGCCCGAGCGCCCGCTCGTGAAGTTCAATCCGCTCGCGAACTGGACCTCGAAGGACGTGTGGGCCTACATCCGCGAGTTCGACGTGCCATACAACGCGCTGCACGACCGCGGCTTCTTCTCGATCGGCTGCGAGCCCTGCACGCGTCCCGTGAACCCCGGCCAGCACGAGCGCGAGGGCCGGTGGTGGTGGGAAGAGGAGACCATGAAGGAATGCGGTCTCCACGCCGGTAACGTGAAGAAGTAAGAGGCCCGTCCGCAGGACGGGTGGAGCCGGGCTCGGCTTCGCCGAGCCCGAGCGACGGGGTCCGGGGGCATCGGAGGAGCGCAGCGCGCGTCCTCGCGCGCGAGCACCGCACGGGCCCCCGGGAGATCTAGATCCCGCCTACGTCGTCGGGGTCCACGTCGCGCGCACGCTCGCTGGTGGTCACTGCCTCGCCGAAGCGCTCCTGGATGAGCTGCAGCACGCTCCGATAGACCTTCTCGTCGCCGCCGTCGCGGACGACGAAGAACGGGGCCCGCTCGACGCCGAGCCGCGCGCCGAGCTCGGCGCCGGGGCTGGACGGGTCGTTCTCCCGCGCCCACACCACTTCGTCGATGCGCTCCCACAGGCCGCGCGCCTTCAGGAACTCCGTCACCTCGGCGCACTTCCGGCAGTCGCTGCCGTCGGCCATCTTCTTCTTGACCATGGTGATGTGCACGGCCGACCGTATATCACGGCTCGCCCTCCTCTTCCTCGCGCGCCGCCATGGCCTCCGGATAGAGCTCCAGGAGCGGCGCGCCGAGCCGCTGGACGATCCAGCGGTGAAGGGCGCCCACCACGTCCTGCCAGGCCGGACCCGTGAGCGGCCACGCCCCGGCGTCCGGCAGCACGACGTGCTCGGCCGCGAGCCGTCCGGCGAGCGCGGCCGCGTCCGTCGGCGGCAGAAGGGGATCGCGCGCGCCGCTCACGACGAGGGTCGGCACGCCGGCGGCGAGACCGTCGGGCACTCCGCGCGCGGCCTCCCAAACGGCTGCCGCGGGCTCCGGGCCGAGCGTCGCTCGCGCCTGCCGCCGGGCCGATTCGGGCAGCGCGCCGAGAAGCAGCTCCTCCTGGTACCCGCTCGGCGGTGAGACCGGCCTGCCGAGAAGGAGCGGCACCGCGGAGCGGAGCCCGAGCGTCAGCTCGCGGGCGCCGCGGCTTCCGGGAACGAGCGGGGACACGAGCACCACGCCCCGCGCGCTCTCGGGCCGGGCGGCGGCGAGTGCCGCCGCGGCGCCTCCCCCGTGTGCGACGAGCACGGTGGGAGCGCCGACCTCCGCCATGTAGCCTCTGACGGCGGCGACCCGTGCCTCGTGCCCGCCCGGGACGCCTCGCAGGTCGAGAAGGTGGGACTCCCAACCTCGGTGCGCGAGGAAGCCGGCGCAGCCACGCCAGGCCCCCGGCCCCGCCCACAGCCCGGGGAGAAGCACCAGGCATGCGGCGTAGCGCCCCCCTTCGGCGCGCTGGATCTCGGCGAGCACCATCTCGCTGACCGACGAAAAAGGCCCTTCGGAGCTACCGAAGGGCCTTTCTCCGGGCCCGCTTCGGGACCCGTTTCCCGCCTGAGAAACCGAACTACAAAACCGTCGCTTGTTGCTGTTTTACGTGCCTAGCAGCGAAAACTCGGTTGCAGGTACTACCGCAAACGCGGTCACTACTTCTTCTTCGAGCCCTTCTTCGTAGCCTTCTTCTTCGCCTTACCCTTTTTTGCCGCCATGTTCCCTCCTGTTTGGTGAAGCCTTGTGTGCTTGCCGTCCCCTCAGGCGAGAATCCCAAACCACCACCCCGCCTCAACAACCGCGCGGAGTATACGGAGCCGTAGGTGGCCGGTCAAGACTTGACCAGCGTTTTGGAAATTTTTTTTTAAACCCACTCCGCGGCGTCCGTGCTCGGGATTCGGGCGGCTAAAATGCTGTCCCCAGTTTCGATCGTGAAAGAGTAGCAGACCGTTTTACCATCCACGGAGCGCCGCGGCGGTTGCCTCCGTAGCGGCTTTCCGTTACCCACCGTCCCGGTGGTGCGGACGGGCGAAGGGCGGATGATCAGCGCGCTGCTGCTGATCGCGACCGCGGTGGTCCTCGCGTCCGCGCTCTTCGGCCGGCAGGGGGCCCGCCACCTGAGTCGTCTCCGCACGGAGCGTCGGCAGGTCGCGGACGCGACCTTCGCGCTGCTCCGCGGCAATGCGCAGCTCCGGGACGACATCGAGCGCCTGCGGCACGACGAACGTCTCATGGAGCAGCTCGCGCGGCGCCAGCTCGGCCTCGTCAGGCCGGGCGAGCTCGTGTTCCGCTTCGGCCGTCAGCAGGGCCGGTGAGAAACGCCGAGGGCGTTTCTCGGCCAGCTGCTAGGCCTCGTCCTCGCCGGACGCGAACTCCTCGTACTCGTCCGCGTCCATCAGGTCCTCGAGCTCGGCCTCGTCCGTGATCTTGATCTCGACGAGCCATCCCTCGTGATAGGGGTCCTCGTTCACGATCGCCGGATGATCCTCGAGCTCGCCGTTGATCGCCGTGACGGTGCCGCTGAGGGGCGAGACCAGCTCGGACACGGTGCGCACGGACTCGAGCTCACCGAACGGCTCGCCCTTCTCGACCTCGTCGCCGACGTCGGGAAGCTCGACCGCGATCACCTCACCCAGCTCGGCCTGGCCGTAGTCGGAGATGCCGAGCTGCGCGCGATTCCCCTCGACGCGAAGCCAGAGGTGATCTTCGGTGAACTTGAGGATCTCTGCCATTGACGGGCTCCCTCGCCCTGGTGGGACGGAGGTTTAGGCCGGTTTTGCCGGCCCTTATAAAGCCCGCGCTCACCCTGTCAAGCCGTTCTCGTCGCTTCAGGAGCAGCCGCTCGTCGCGCCGCAGTTCAGGCACTTGTAGCAGCTCCCATTGCGGACCATGAGCGCTCCGCAGTCGGAGCAGCTCGGCGCGTCGGCCTGTGGGCTGAAGGCGAACGCCCGGGCCGTGCCCGCGTCCGCGGCCTCCACCTCGCGCGCCGCGCCCGCGGCCGGCTCCTCCCGCTCGACGAGGCCGACGGCCGTCCGCGCCTCGACACCGAGGAAGCGCGTGCCGAGGAAGCGGAAGAGGTAGTCGATGAGCGACTTCGCCATCGGGATGTCGGGGTTCTTGGTGAATCCCGACGGCTCGAAGCGCGCGTGGCTGAACTTCGACACCAGGACCTCGAGCGGCACCCCGTACTGGAGCGCCATCGACGTGAGCACGCCGATCGTGTCCATGAGGCCCGAGATGGTGCTCCCCTCCTTCGCCATCTTGACGAAGATCTCTCCGGGGGTCCCGTCCTCGTAGAAGCCGACGTGGATGTAGCCCTCGTGGCCCGCGATGTCGAACTTGTGGCAGATCGCGGAACGGTCGGTGGGCAGGCGCCGCCGGACCGGCCCGACCGGCGCCGCCTCGACGGCCGCGGCCGCCGTCGGCTTCGTCGGCTTCGCGGTGTTGAGCGGCTGCGTCTTCTTGCAGCCGTCGCGGTAGATCGCAACCGCCTTGAGGCCGAGCTTCCACGCCTGGACGTAGGCTTCCTCGATCTCCTCGACCGTCGCCGCCTCCGGCATGTTGATGGTCTTCGAGATGGCACCGGAGATGAACGGCTGCACCGCGCCCATCATGCGGATGTGGCCGAGGTGATGGATGGTGCGCACGCCGCGCGCGGGGCGGAAGGCGCAGTCGAACACCGCGAGATGCTCGGGCCTGAGCGCCGGCGCGCCCTCGATGGTCTCCTGCTCGTCGATGTACTCGACGATCTCCTGCACCTCGCGAGAGTCGTAGCCGAGCCGGCGGAGCGCCCGCGGCACGGTGTTGTTGACGATCTTCAGGACGCCGCCGCCGACGAGCTTCTTGTACTTGACGAGGGCGATGTCGGGCTCGATGCCCGTCGTGTCGCAGTCCATCATGAACGCGATCGTCCCCGTCGGGGCGAGGACGGTCACCTGCGAGTTCCGCACGCCGTTCGCGCGCGCCGTCTCGACGGCGCCGTCCCAGGCGTCGCGGGCCGCCGCCAGGAGATCCAACGGCACGAAGGCGGAGTCGAGCTTGTACGCGTGGCCGCGATGCTTCTCGATGACCTGGAGCTGCGGCTCCTCGTTCTTCGCGTAGCCTTCGTACGGGCCGAGGTGCTGGGCCAGCACGGCCGACTGCCGGTAGGCCTGCCCGCACATGAGCGCGGTGATGGCGCCGGCGAACTGCCGCCCCCCTTCGGAGTCGTAGGGGAGGCCGAGCGACATGAGGAGCGCGCCCAGGTTCGCGTAGCCGAGCCCGAGCTCGCGGTACGCGCGCGCGTTGGCGGCGATCGCGGGCGTGGGATAGCTCGAGCGCGCGACGACGATGTCCTGCGCGGTGATCGCCACGTCGACGGCGTGGCGGAACGCGGCCACGTCGAACGTGCCGTTCGCGTCCGTGAACTGCAGCAGGTTCAGGCTCGCGAGGTTGCAGGCGCTGTCGTCGAGGTGCATGTACTCGGAGCAGGGGTTCGACGCGTTGATGCGGCCGCTGTTCGGGCACGTGTGCCACTGGTTGATCGTGGTATCGAACTGCATGCCCGGATCGCCGCACTGATGCGTGTTGTCGGCGATCATCCGGAGCAGGTCGCGCGCCGGCATCGTCTCGCAGACCCGCCCGTCGAGGACGTAGCGCGTGCTCCACGGCTCGCCGGCGGCCGCAGCGCGCATGAAGTCGTCGGTCACGCGGACCGAGTTGTTGGCGTTCTGGAAGAAGATGGAGCTGTACGCCGCGCCGTCGAGGGAGGAGTCGTACCCGGCGTCGATGAGGGCCCAGGCCTTGCGCTCCTCCTCCGCCTTGCAGCGGATGAACTCCTTGATGTCCGGGTGATCGGCGTTCAGCACCACCATCTTCGCGGCGCGCCGCGTCTTGCCGCCCGACTTGATGACGCCCGCCGAGGCGTCCGCGGCGCGCATGAACGACACCGGACCCGACGCCGTCCCGCCGCCGGCCAGGCGCTCCTTGGCCGAGCGGATACGCGACAGGTTGACGCCCGAGCCGGAGCCGCCCTTGAAGATGACGCCCTCGCGGCGGTACCAGTCGAGGATCGAGTCCATGGTGTCGTCGACCGAGAGAATGAAGCAGGCCGAGCACTGCGGGTGCGGCTCGACGCCCATGTTGAACCACACCGGGCTGTTGAAGGAGAGCTTCTGGTGCAGGAGCAGATGGGTGAGCTCGTCGGCGAAGGTGCGCCGGTCCTGCGGGCTCGCGAAGTAACCCTGGTCGTCGCCCCACTGCGCGAGCGTGCCGACGACGCGTCCGACCAGCTGGCGGACGCTGCGCTCGCGCGTGGGCGTGCCGAGGGCACCGCGGAAGTACTTCGAGGCGACGACGTTGGTGGCGAGCTGCGACCAGCTCTTCGGCACCTCGATGTCGCGCTGCTCGAAGACGGTCTCGCCGCCCTCACCCGAGATCAGGGCGGAGCGCGTCTCCCACTCCACCGTCTCGTACGGATCGACGCCGGCGGGCACGAAGCGGCGCGCCAACGTGATCCCGCTGGGGCGCGCGGCGGCTGCCGGCGCCGCCTGAGCCTGCTCTCCACCCTGCTCCGCCTGCCACACCTGCTCCTGCGGCCGTTCCGTCGGCATCACCGCACCTCCCCGTATTTAGTTGCGGCGGCCGCCATACACCACTACATATTGTGCCGTCAAGGTGCGGAGGGCAAGTGGGGCGATTTTTTTCGAGGGCGGCGTGCCGCGCTCGCGTAACGACCCGCCGACGCCGCTCGCCGACGTGCTGCGCGCCGTGCTCGAGCGGCTTCCCGACGCATCGCGCCTCGCCGATCACGAGCTCTGGTCACACTGGGACGCCGTCGTCGGCCCGACGATCGCGGCGCACGCGCGCCCGCACCGCCTGCAGCGCGGCATCCTCATCGTGTCGGTGGACGCACCAGAATGGATGCAGGAGCTGCAGTTCGTGAAGCAGGATCTGCGCGAGCGCCTGAACGCCCGCATCGGCCGCGCTGCCGTGCGGGATCTCTACCTGCTGCTCGCGATCAACAGCTGAGCCCGCGGGCGATCGCCTGCTCCGACGCCACGGTCTCGGGGAAGTGCAGGCGGACGCTCTCGGCGCCGTCGGCGGCGAGCGCCACGAGCGCCGCGACGTCGAGCGTGCGCTCGGCTCGCAGCACCGCCTCGGGCGAGGCACGCGTCGTCGGATGCCGGGGCACGAAGAGCTGGCAGCAGTCCTGGTCGGGAATGATCGACGTCTCGAGCGTCCCGAGCGCCGCCGCGGCGTCGGAGATCTCCCCCTTGTCCATGCCGATGAGGGGCCGCAGCACGGGCAGCTCCGCGGCCTGCTCGATGACCGCCAGGTTGCCGAGCGTCTGCGAGGCGACCTGGCCGAGGCTCTCGCCGGTGACCAGCGCCTCGGCCTGGCGCCGGCGGGCGATCTCCTCGGCGATGCGCAGCATCATGCGGCGGTAGAGCACCACGCGCAGCGGCCGGCGCACGGCGGCGACGATCTGCCGCTGCACCTCGCCGAAGGGCACGAGGTGCAGCACGGCGTCGAGCTGCCAGCGCACGAGGACCCGCGCCAGCTCGCGCGCCTTGTCCTGACTCGTCCGGTCGTGGAACGGCATGCTGTGGAAGTGGACGAAGTCGACGCGGCACCCGCGGCGCATCATCCGCCACGCCGCCACCGGCGAATCGATGCCGCCTGAGAGCAGCGCGAGCACGCGGCCGCTGGTGCTGACCGGGAGCCCGCCCGCGCCCGCATGCTTCTCGACCGAGACGAATGCGCGCTCGGGGACGATGTCGACGGTCACGGTCAGCTCCGCGTTCTCGAGGTCGACGCGCGCGCCCGTCGCCTCCTTGACGACGCTCCCGAGGAGCCGGCTCACCTCCGGCGACGGCAGCGCGAAGAGCTTGTCGCTGCGCTTGGTCACGACGCGGAAGCTCCCAGGGCGCCGCCCCCCGAGGCGCGCGAGCGCCACCTCGCCGAGCCGCGCGACCGCCGCCATCGGGTCGCCGCCGCGCGGGCCGAGCGGCACCTCCACCGCGAGCGCGAAGTTCGCGAGGCCGAAGACGCGCGCGAGACGCGCGCGCAGCTCGGGCCAGCAGGCGACGTCGTGCACCGGAAGCAGGAGCCGCGACGACGCGCGGTCCACCGAGCCGACCGGCAGGTCGACGACGAGGCGCGCGACGTGCTCCGCCAGGCGGCGCACGAAGTACGGCCGGTTCCGTCCCTTGAGGACGATCTCGTGGTAGCGCATCAGGGCGACGTCGCCCGCCATCGCTCGCGTCATACCACAGGCGGATGCTAGGGTCGCTTGGCGCATGCCCGGAGACTTCACCACTGCGCTGCCGCGCGCGCTCGCGCATCACCGGCGGACCACGTTGGCGCGACCCGACAAGACCGTCGCCGCGGTGCTGGTCCCGGTGTTCCTCGCGGGGGGCGAGCCGCACCTCGTCTACATCCGGCGAGCCCACGACCTGCCGCACCACCGCGGCCAGATCGCGTTCCCGGGCGGGCGGCACCAGCCCGAGCACGACGGGACGCTCGAGGCGACGGCGCTCCGCGAGGCCAGCGAGGAGATCGGCCTCGCGCCCGCCGACGTCCGGCTCGTCGGCGCGCTCGACGATACGGAGACGGTGGGCTCGCGCTTCGTGATCACGCCCTTCGTCGGCCTGGTGCCGTATCCATACATCTGGCGTCCCTGCCCGCGCGAGGTGGACACCGTCTTCACGGTGCCGCTCGGCGCGCTCGCCGCGCCGGGCGCGGAGCGCCAGGAAACCTGGAACTTCGGGGGAACGCAGGTGCCGGTCGCCACGTTTCCCGTGGAGGGTCACGTCATCTGGGGCGTGACCCAGCGAATCACGCGCAACCTGCTCGACGTTCTCGCGGTGGATGAGGGAGAAAACTGATGCGGTGGATGGTGTTGTTGTTGCTGGTGGTGATCCTCGGCTCGCTCGGACTGGTCGCGGAGCCGTTCGCGCCCGTCGCGACGTTGCACACGCCTCCGGACGTGATCGGACGCGACACGGTGCTGCGCGCGTCGGCGACCGATCGTGGCACCGGCCTCGCGCACCTCGAGCTCAGGCTGGTGCCGCAGAACGCCACCTCGGGCTTCGTGCTCGCGAGCGAGGACTTCCCGCGGCGCTCGTTCCGCGGCAGCGGCGTCGGCGAGGCGTCGATCGAGGGCACGGCCAAGGCCGCCGGCGCGCTCGCCGAGGGACCGGCGACGCTCGAGGTGTGGGTGCGCGACCACTCGTGGCTGCCCCGCTTCACGCGGCAGCCGGCGGCGACGCACGCGGTGACCGTCGACCTCACGCCGCCGGCCGTCGGCGTCATCTCCGAGGAGCGCATCGCGCGCCTCGGCGGCTCGGAGACCGTCGTCTACCGCGTCGCGCCCGATACGACCGAGAGCGGCGTCCAGGTGGGGCGCGAGTTCTTCCCGGGCGTCGCGGGGGTCCTGGCGGACGCGAACCTCCGCGTCGCCGTGTTCGCGCTGCCGCAGGACGCGCCCGACGCGCGCCCGGTGGTGGTCGCGAGCGACGCCGCGGGCAATCGGCAGCAGGCGGGCGTCGGCATCGTCGTGAAGCCGCGCGTCTTCGCGGACAAGCGCCTCGAGGTGAACCAGGACTTCCTGTCGCGGAAGGTGCCCGAGCTGCTGCACGCCAACGGCATGCCCGACAACGGCAACCTCGTCGAGGGCTATCTCCGCATCAACCGCGAGCTGCGCGCCAAGACGGAGACGCGACTGCGCGAGATCTGCCGCGAGAGCGCCCCGAAGCCGCTCTGGGACGGCGCCTTCCTCCGCCTCCCCAACTCGGCGCCGCTCTCGGGCTTCGCGGACCGCCGGAGCTACGTCCACGACGGCCAGGTGATCGACAACCAGACACACCTCGGCTTCGACCTCGCGTCGCTCCGCGGCAGCCCCGTGCCCTCGTCCGCCGCCGGTCGCGTGGTGTTCACGGGCCCGCTCGGCATCTACGGCGACACCGTGATCGTCGACCACGGCCTCGGCGTGTTCACGCTGTACGGGCATCTCAGCGAGATCACCACCACCGTCGGCAGCGACGTCCAGCGCGGCACGCCGGTCGGGAAGACCGGTGAGACGGGCCTCGCGGGCGGCGACCACCTGCACTTCAGCGTCATGATCCACGGCGTCCACGTCGACCCCGTCGAGTGGTGGGACGCGCACTGGATCCAGGACCACGTGCTCCGCCGCCTCGCGGCGCACCCGAAGGCCGACGGAGCACCATCGTGAGCGAGCGGCGCGCCGCCGCGGTGGCCGCCCTCGCGAAGCTCGGCATCGACGCCGAGGCGCTCGCCGAGGGACGTCTCGCGGCGGACGCGCTCGTACCGCTCGTCAACGGGGCCGATGCCGTCCGGCTCGTCGCGGCCATCGGCGACCTCGGCTCGGCGGGGGCGGCGGCCGCGCTCGCCGGCCTCGAGCCGCACGCCGGCGGCGCCGCGCGGCGCGAGGTCCGCCGCGCGCTCTACCGCCTGCGCCAGCGGGGCGTGGCCACTCCGGAACGTCCCGTGGACGAGCCGCCGCGCCGCCGCGACCTCGGATCGGACATCGAGGGTTTCGTCTCCGCGCACGACGCGAGCGGCGACCGTCTCCTCTGGCTCGTGAAGCGCCAGGCGAGCGGCGGCTCGCTGGTCGTGGCCGCGCAGGCGAACGAGCCGGAGGGGCTCCGCGACGTGCAGGCCGTCGACATGAGCCGGAAGCACCTTCGCGCCGTGCGGCAGCGGCTCGCGCGCGAGGGCGGCGTCACGCTCGTGGCGGCGCCGTGGGCGACGGTCGACGCGCTCCTGGTCGAGGCCCACGAGCGCACGACGACGCGGGACCGCGCCCGCGACTACCTGCGCGTGCGCGCGGAGGTGACGGCCGAGCCACCTGCCGCCCCTGCCGAGCCGCTCTCGTCGCAGGCGCCGCCGCCGGGCCTCGACGAGGCGCGCACGCTCGCGGCCGCCTCGGCGCCGCTCCTCGGGGAGGCGCCGTTCGCCGCCTGGGGCCCCGGCGCAGAAGCGGCGGCGCCGTTCGTCGCCGAGATCACGGCGCTCCGCGACAGCCCCCTCGTGCTGAACGAGCTGCAGCAGCGCGAGCGCGTGCGCGAGGTGCTGCGGCGGGCCGCGGAGGCCCTCTATCCCGCGGCGGCGTTCGCGCGACGCCTCGAGGGAACCGCGTACGTGCTCGCCGAGACCGGGCGGGGACCCGCCGCGCGGGCGGCGCTCGCGATCGCCGCGCTGCTGCGCGCGCGTCCCGCGGAAGGCTACGAGACGCCGTTCGTCAGCGGCGCCGTCGAGCGCGCCCTCGGGACGCTCCTTTCGGCCGACGTCGCCCGCCAGACCGAGGAACGACGGAGCGCACTCGTCGCGACACCCGGCGAGGTTCTGAGAGCTCGAGAGTCATCCCGTCGCGGGCACACTCGAGGCTGATCTCGCGCTGCCGGCGGAGCGGCTCGGCCCCGAGGTGCGTCAGCACGAGGCGGCGGCAGTCGATCTCGTCGGCGCGCGCCGCGAGCTCGCGGTACGAGATGTGGATCGGCACGTTCGGCTCGAACGTCGAGCACTCGCAGAGGAACAGGTCGGCGCCGCGCGCCTGGGTGATGAACTCGTCCGACCACGCCGAGTCGCCCGAGTAGACGATCGCGCGCCCGTCGGCCTCGAGCCGATACCCCAGGCAGCGGAGCTCTTCCACGTGCGGCACGACGAAAGGCCGAACACGGACGTCCCCGACGGTCTTCTCCGTGCCGGGCGCGAGCTCCTCGTACTCGAGGGGGAAATTCATGGGCTCGAGCGCGGTCTTCTCGTAGAGCGCCTCGAATAGGCGCTGTGTCCGAGCCGCGATGTCGGGCGGGCCGTAGACGGCGAGCGGGCGCGAGCGCGGCATCGCGTAGCGGTACTCCATGAGCAGGAACGGTATGCCGGCGAAATGGTCGCCGTGGAGGTGCGAGATCAGGATGAAATCGATGCGCCCCGGGTCGATCCGCAGCCGCTTCAGAGCCTGCAGGATGGTCGGCCCGCAGTCGACGAGGAACGTCCGCTCCGGCGTCTCCACCAGGTAGGAGCTGTGCATGCGACCGCCCGCGCCGAAGGCGTCGCCGCAGCCGAGAATCGTCACCTTGACCAAGGCGACTCCCCGCAGGGTGATGCACAGCTCTGAACGGCGTCCGTCACGGTCGCGTCGCGCTCCCCCCGCGGCGGGCAGCACCGGCCGAGCCCCGATGGCGTCCTCTCCGTGGCATGCCCGTTGCTCCTACATAAAACAGCCCGTGAGCCATCACCAGAGGTAAATGCCATGGAGCCAACGACCGGCCTCGCAGAACCCATCGCCTTCCACAGCGTCATCCAGATCCTCCAGATCGGCGTCCTCGCCCTCCTGGCGGGTTGGGTCGCCGAGCAGCTTACCGGCATCCACGTCCGCGGGCTGGCCCTGTTCAGCGGCGTCGCGGGCCTCTACTTCGGGTCGTGGGTGTGGGCGATGAGCGGCTGGGCGAACGGCCCGACGGTCGCGGGCGCCGGGATCGCGCCCCTGTTCGTCGGGGCGCTGGCCGTCAGCGGCTTCGTCAAGCTACTCGCGCTCGGCGCCTCCGGGCCGCGCTGGTAGGCCTCCCGCCGGGGCGCTCTCGAGCGCCCGGAAGCGTCGTTCGAGGTCGCTGAACGACTGCTCCATGCGCGCGGCGCGCCCGACCACGTCGTCGAGCTGACGCGCCGCCTGATCGCGCTGCTTCTCGGTGTCGGCGAGGCGCCGCTCGAGATCCTGCACGGCCTCGGTCCGGCGGATGAAGAAGTCGCCGGCGCCCGACTGGAGGAGATAGCCCATCCCGACGGCGCCGAGCAGGACGCCGAGCAGGAGCGCGAACAGGAACCGCATCACGGCCGCCATCGATTCACCCCCTCAGCGCGACCCGAGACTTCGTCTCGGTCGCGACCCCCCGAGCGTGTCGCGACGGTATACGCGCGACCGGGGTGTCGCCGCTGGCAAAGCCAGCGCGACATTCGGACACGTGCCACCGGTAACCCCCCGCCGCAACTCTGTGCGACCAGTCGTGATCACCGTTTCTCCCGTCCCGTTTGATTGCCGCGGCGGCTTTGCCGACCGCGGCACGACATCCGCCGCGACAGCCGTGTCGCAGCACTCTCGCCCCTGACCCGAGACGAAGTCTCGGGTCAGCCTCCTAGCTCCGGCGCGGCGACGTCGGCAAGGCGGCCGACGTCGCGCACCACGACCTGCAGGGCCGCGAGGCTCGGCCGCGCCGCGGCGCGGAGATCGTTCAGCAGCGCCTGCACCGCCGCCAGCGGCCGCTCCGGCAGCGAGCCCCCGCCCGCGAGCGCGGCGGCGGTGAGCCGGCGGCGCGCGCGGAGGACGTCGTCGACGAGCCCGGCCGCAGCCCGCCGCGACCAGGCATCGTCTCCCACGATGCCGCTCAGGCGCGCGAACAGCCATGCGAAGTCCACCTGCTCGCCGAGCGCATAGTAGGGGGCGGCCGCGGTCTCCGGGTCGATGCCGTGCGCGCGCGCGACGGTGACGACGTCGAGCGCGCCGGGGAGCCACTCGGCGGTCGCGAGGTGGCGCGCGAGCGGCGCCGGCAGCCCCGCCATCTCGAGCTCCGAGAGGAGCTTGTGGAACGCCTCGGCCTCCGCGCCGACGAGCCAGTCGGCGAGCCGCGGGCGGATGCGGCCGACGTCGCGCCCGAGCGACTCGGCGATCTCTGCGGCGGAGCGCGCGCCGTCCGTGTTGCCGAGCACCCACTTGGTCACCAGCTCGAGCACCCGCTCGAGGGCGAGCTGGCACGTGGTCTCGGCCTCGCTCGAGGACGCGCCCCGGACGATGGCCGCGAGGAGCTTCCCGGCCGCCGCCACCTCCCACGCGATCGTGGCCGCGCGCGCCGCGTCGGCGCCGCTCGTCCCCGTGTCCCGGGCCACGCGATGGACGAACGTCGCCCCGAGCCGGTCGACGAGGGTGTTGGCGAGCACCGTCGACGTGATCTCGCGGCGTAGCGGATGCGCGCGCACGGCCGCGGGATACCGCTCGCGTACCGCGGTCGGGAAGTATTCGAGAAGATACGGCTCGACGAGCGCGTCGTCGCAGAAGCTCGACGCGGCCAGCTCTCGGCGGAGCGCCAGCTTCGCGTACGCCATGATCACGGCCAGCTCCGGACGCGTGAGGCCGAGGAAGCGGGCACGCCGCGCGCGGAGCGCGTCGCGGTCCGGCAGCCCCTCGAGCACCCGGTCGAGGCCCGCCCTCCGCTCGAGCGTGGCCATGAGGTCGCGGAAGTCGAGGAACCGCGTCCGGCTCCGGAGCTGATCGAGCCCGAGGCCGAGGCCCTGGCTGCGGTTGTGGGCCACGACGCCTGCGACCACCTCGTCGGTGACCGCCCGAAGCAGCCGATTGCGCTCCTCGGCCGTCAGGACGCCGGTCTCCACCAGCCCGCCGAGCAAAATCTTGAGGTTCACCTCGTGGTCGGAGAGGTCGACCCCGGCCGAGTTGTCGATGGCGTCGGTGTTGATCCGTCCGCCGCCGAGCGCGTACTCGACGCGTGCCCGCTGCGTGAAGCCGAGGTTGCCGCCCTCCGCCACCATGCGCGCCCGGAGCGCGCTCGCCCGCACCCGCACCGGATCGTTGACCGCGTCGCGGATCTCGGCGTCGGGCTGGCCCGTGGCGCCGACGTAGGTCCCGATGCCTCCGTTGAAGAGCAGGTCGACGTCGAGCGTCAGCACGGCCTGCACGAGCCGCTCCCCGCTCACCGCGACGCCGGAAGTGAGGCCGAGCATCGCGGCCGCCTCGGGCGACGGCGTCACCTTCTTCGCCGCGCGCGGCACCACCGCGCCGCCGGGCGAGAGCGCCGCCGGGTCGTACGCGCCCCAGCCGAGCACGGCGGTGAAGAGGCGGAGCCGCTCGGCGAACGCGCGCGTCGGGTCGGGGTCGGGATCGAGGAAGACGTGCTGGTGGTTGAACGCCGCCTTCAGCCGGACGTTCGGCGAGCGCTTGAGCGCGTTGCCGAAGACGTCCACGCCCATGTCGCCGATGCCGGCGACCGTCAGCGGCGCGGTCTCGAGGTCGAGGCCGAGCTCGCGCGCATGCACGCGGACGCACTCC
>Ga0111539_10004586_pt1 | contig 18056 bp, 17 predicted proteins | sample RhiMethybrSRZTD1_FD_79667 | JGI IMG/M metagenome (GOLD analysis project Ga0111539, IMG submission 79667) | Populus rhizosphere microbial communities from Tennessee, USA - Rhizosphere MetaG P. TD hybrid SRZTD1 (version 2) (version 2) | ecosystem: Host-associated > Plants > Roots > Rhizosphere >... | reverse complement strand
TTCTTGCCTTCGCGCAGACCGACGGTCAGCCAGACATTGGCGCCCTGCACCTTGTCGAGCGTTGCCTCGCCAGGGCCGTAGCGCACGCCCGCGATCTCCACGCCGCCCTTGAGCTTGTCCAGGGCCTCCTGCGCAATGCTCCCGTGGGCGCGCGCGCGATAGCGCCGCAGCCACCCGGTTGCTGGCAGTTCCAGGTGCCGCGCCAATTGCCCGTCGTTGGTGAGCAGCAGCAAGCCCTCGGTGTTGAAGTCGAGCCGGCCTATGGAGATCACGCGCGGCATATGCTGCGGCAAAGCCTCGAACACGGTCGGGCGCCCCTGCGGGTCGCGATGCGTCGTGACGCGGCCCCGGGGCTTGTGGTAGCGCCACAGGCGTGGCGGCTCGGGTGCGGGCAACTCCTGGCCGTCGACGAGGATGCGATCATCCGGCGTGACATCGCGTGCAGGGCTCGTCAGCACCTCGCCGTTGACGCTCACCCGGCCAGCCGCAATCCAGCGCTCGGCCTCGCGCCGCGAGCAGAGCCCGGCGCGCGCGAGCGCCTTGGCGATGCGCATGGGGCCCGATCGCTCCCCGTCGCCGTCAGCACCGCGGACAGCAGGCGGGCGCCGTTGACCTGGCTCGGCTTTGTGCATGGAATGAGGCGTCCCAACCGGTGAAGTTCCTGCTCACGGAGCCCTTATGACATCTCGCCCCGGGGAGAACCATATGCGGGCAGCACTCGCCGAGGCGGAGGCCGCCGCGGCGCGCGGCGAGGTACCGGTCGGTGCGGTGGTGGTAAGCCGCGACGGCGCCGTGCTCAGCCGCGCCGGCAATCGCACGCGCGAGCTCAACGATCCCACGGCACATGCGGAAATGCTGGCGATCCGGGAGGCCTGCGCCGCGCAAGGCTCGGAGCGCCTCGATGCTGCGGACATCTACGTCACGCTCGAGCCGTGCCCGATGTGTGCCGCCGCCATTTCCTTCGCCCGAATCAGGCGCCTCTACTTCGGCGCCAGCGATCCCAAGGGCGGCGGCGTAGAGCACGGTCCCCGCATCTTCAGCCAGACGACCTGCCATCACGCGCCGGAAGTCTACGGCGGATTGGGAGAGGTACCGTCTGCCGACCTCTTGCGACGCTTCTTCGCGTCCCGCCGTTGAGCGTGCGCTTGGCCGCCTTGGCGCTCGCAGCCAGCAGCTCCGCGGCCGGGCGAATCGGCACCAGGCCGTGCCGCTCGTAGAGTTCCTGCAGCGGGTCCCAGTCCCTGAGCACGGTGCGGTAGATCCAGCGATAGGTGCGCTGCGCGTCGGCCACCGCGCAGGCGCGCACGCGGCCTATGAACTCCCCCGTAGCGGCGACCTCGAGCCAGTTGATCACCAGGTGCAGGTAGGTCGATTCGTAGTTGCGCGCCCCGTCGGGAAGCTCCGTCGGTGCTTCCGGATAGCGGCGCACGAGCTCATCCATGAAGGCCGCGACCGGGTCGCTGTCCGGTGTACCGAGGTGCCACAGGTACCAATGCATCTGCTCGTGCAGATAGGTGGAAAGGAGCAGGTCCTCGCTGTCGGCAAAGCGGTTGCCGAGGGTCAGGATAGGATGGCTGAAGGTATCGCTTCCGGGAACCACGCGCACAACGCGCGTATACTCGTAGCGGGAGAGGTCGTGACGGCGCCGCAGCGCCTGAAGCATATCCCGCACGCGATCTGCCTCCCGGCGCGCGTGGTCGAGGTCGAGATCGATGCGAAAGCCATCGCTGGTCGCGCGCGGCACTTAGGGTTCCCCTCGATCGTGTCGCTGAATGAAAGGTTAATGCGGGTGCGTCTAGCACAGACAAGGTTGTGACGGCCAAGCAAGTTTCCTCGACGCGCAGCAATTCTTCTGTGTAAAATTCAACTTGTTGTGGCAAGTATTTGAGAAGGCTTATATTTTGACTGGGCCGTGACTGTGCCACGGCGGAAAAAAATCGTCTACATCTTGAAAATTCGAGCGAACCGAGGGGTTGACGCCGGGCGTAGCAGAAGGCGCGAAGCGTCGAACTTGAGCTTGACGGGAACGATGGAGGGCAACACGACGAGATCATCCCGAAACGGCGCCACTGCATGCATCACGCCGGTCAGGGCTTGGGCGTGCGCGTCGAACCCTTGAGAGGGAGCAGCCGACGCTTGCGGTGCGGAAGGCTCGGGGGCGACGCAAGAGGCAGGGTCTCTGCGGTCTGGCTGGCCAGCACCCGCGACAGCTGGCGCCGCAGCTGCGCCTTGGCGGAAGCGGACGCCGCCAGGATGTCCTTGAAGCGGTGGAAGTCGAGCACGTGGAACTCGTCGACCTCAACGCTGATGTAGATATCCGGCTGCTGCGCCTTGAGCTTCTCGCGCACGATCGAGCGCTGCATGATCTGGGAGGAGGACATGAGGGTGGAGAAGGCCGACGGATGGGCCGGCGGGCCGGATCCTGCCGCGGGGGCGCCGCTCACATCGATGGCAACCGTGATATCCGCTTCGTCGCGCAGCACGTCGAAGGGCAGAGGGTTGACAAGGCCGCCATCCACAAGCAGCCGATCACCGATGGTTACCGGCGTGAAAAGCGCAGGCAAGGCCATGCTGGCCGCAATGGCTGACCGCAACGGCCCCTCGCTGAAGATCGCGGGCTCCTGGGCATAATAGTCGGTCGTCACGATTTTCAGGGGCACCTGCAGGCTGGCGAAATTGCGCGCGACGCCCGAGGGCAGCACGAACTCGAGCAGCGCCTCCGGGTTGAGCAGCGAAGAGCGGATCGGCAGGAAATTGAAGATTTTGAGCACGGGTTCGGACCTGGACGACAGGAGCTGACGTACCAGGTCGAAGCGCTGGCTCAGCGCCTCCTCGGTATGGGCGCGGATCAGGCTGGCCGACAATCCCGAGGCATATGTGGCGCCGAAAATGGCGCCGATGGAGGTGCCGGCGATGACCTTGGGCTTCAGGCCCAGCTCATCGAACACTTCCAGCATCAGGATGTGGGCAAGCCCACGCGCGCCCCCGCCGCCCAACGCCAGCCCGATCGACGGCAGCGTCGCAGGCGGTGTCGTCGGCTTCCTCACCTGCAGGGCCTTGCCGGTCGGTGTCATGGCAGTGCTGCATGCCGCATCGTCCCCTCCCCGCGAGCGAGAGGAGGGTCCGTGCCCCGTACTCTTCTCAAGGCCGGCCCGTTCACCTGGCGCACCCTATTGCGGCAAGGAACGCAATGAGCGCGGAGAGGGTGGCTTGTGGGTTCTCCTCGGCCAGGAAGTGACCGGACGCCACCGCCGTGCCGCTCAGATCTGTGCACCAGGTCCGCCAGACATCGAGCGGGCTGGCGCCGCCACGGCCCAGGTAGTCGCTGCCCCAGAGCAGGAAGGTCGGGCAACCGATCTTGCGACCGGCGGCGAGATCGGCTTCATCCAGCTCACGATCAAGCGTCGCACCGGCGCGATAATCCTCGCACACTGCGTGCACGCGCCGCGGGTCCTTCATGAGCGCACGATAGTGCGCCAGCGCCTCGGCCGAGAAGGCCGAGAGGTCGCACGGACCCGCCCAGCTCTTCAAGGTGTGCTCGAGGTAGTAGACGGGCTCCCTGCCGATCAGGGTCTCCGGCAGCGGATGGGGCTGAGCCAGGAAGGCCCAGTGATAGGCGCGGACGGCGCGCTCGGGCGTGATGCGGCGCCACTGCTCGGCGGTCGGCAGGATGTCGATGGGGATCAGCGCGCGCACGGCCTCAGGGTGATCGAGCGCCAGACGGTATGCGACGCGCCCGCCGCGGTCATGGCCCGCGGCGATGAAGCGCTCGTGCCCCAGGGCCCGCATGACCTGCAGACAGTCCTCGGCCATGACGCGCTTGGAGTAGGCCTTGTGATGCGCATCGCTCACCGGCACGGAGCTGGCGCCATAGCCGCGCAGGTCGGGCATGACGAGCGTGGCGTGGCGGGCCAACTCCGGCGCGATTCTGTGCCAGCAAGCGTGCGATTGAGGATAGCCGTGCAGCAGGAGCAGCGGCGGCCCCGTGCCCCCGATGCGCAGGAATATCTCGGCGCCGCCGTCCGTGGCTATGCGGTGCTCGGCGAAGCCGGGGAACAGATCGGCGATCGCATTCATGATCCGCTCCGCTCGCGGGCGATGGCGCGCCAGCCGATGTCGGTGCGGTAGAATCCGTCGGGCCAGTCGATGGCGCGCACGGCTTCGTAGGCGCGCCGCTGCGCCTCCGCGACCGTTTTGCCGCGTGCCGTGACAGTGAGCACGCGGCCGCCGTTCGCCAGCAGGCGGTCGCCGTCGCGACGCGTCCCGGCATGGAAGACTTCCACGCCCGGGAGCTTGCGGGCGGCATCGATGCCACGAATCTCCGTGCCCTTCGCGTAGTCGCCGGGATAACCCTTGGCTGCCATGACCACGGTCAGCGCCACGTCCTCCTGCCAGCGCAGGTCGAACGTTCCGAGCACGCCGTCGACTGTCGCCAGCAGCGCCGCCAGGAGGTCGGACTTGAGGCGCATCATCAGGACCTGGCACTCGGGATCGCCGAAGCGCACGTTGTACTCGTAGAGCTTGGGACCGTCCTTGGTGATCATGACGCCGAGGAACAGGACGCCCTTGAACGGCGTGCCGCGGGCGGCCATGCCGCGCACCGTCGGCCGGATGATCTCGTCCATGACGCGGCCAGTCATTTCGGGCGTCATCACCGGGGCCGGCGAATAGGCACCCATGCCGCCGGTGTTGGGCCCCGTGTCGCCGTCGCCGACGCGCTTGTGGTCCTGCGCCGAGGCCAGCAGCAGGACATGCTCGCCATCGCACAGGGCGAACACGCTCGCCTCCTCGCCCTCCAGGAACTCCTCGATGACGATCTCGGCGCCGGCGGCGCCGAAGGCGCCGTCGAAACACGCGTCGACCGCAGCTTGCGCGGCTGCAGCCGTCTCGGCGATGACGACGCCCTTGCCCGCCGCCAGACCGTCGGCCTTGATGACGATCGGGAGCTTCTGCGACGCCAGGTAGTCCTTGGCGGCACGGGCGTCGGCAAAGCGCCCGTAGGCGCCCGTGGGGATCGAGAACTCGCGGCAGAGGTCCTTGGTGAATCCCTTGGAGCCCTCCAGTTGCGCGGCAGCCTTGGAAGGCCCAAATACCTTGATCCCGGCGTCTGCGACAGCGTCGGCGAGGCCGGCGACCAGGGGCGCCTCGGGGCCGACCACGACGAAGTCGATCGCGTTGTCTCTGCAGAAGCGGATGACGGCAGCATGGTCGGCAGGGTCGAGGGAGACGCAGGTGGCCACCGCGGCGATGCCGGCGTTGCCCGGCGCGCAGACGAGCTTGCCGATCAGCGGGCTCGCCGCCAGCGCCCACGCCAGCGCATGCTCGCGTCCGCCGGAACCGATGAGGAGAACGTTCATCAACCTAGCCCGAGCAAAAGCCTTGGAAAGGCACCTCGCAGCGGCCCCGCAGGCGCCATCCTGATGTATCATCGAAAGCTGCGGTCAACAAAGCCAGAGGATGCTTGTGAACGAACTGCCCCGTGGCGCCCGACCCGATGCCAGACCGGGCGCAAACCTGCCGGAATACTCGGTGTCGGACCTCTCGGCGGCCATCAAGCGAACGCTCGAGGGCGCCTACGGCTATGTCCGCCTGCGCGGGGAGATCTCAGGCTTCCGCGGCCCCCAGTCCTCGGGCCACTGCTATTTCGCGCTCAAGGATGAGAAGGCCAAGATCGAGGCGGTGATCTGGCGCAGCACGGTGCAGACGCTGAGGTTCAAGCCGGCGGAAGGCCTTGAGGTGATCGCGACCGGGCGCGTGACGACCTACCCGGGCTCCTCCAAATATCAGATCGTCATCGACGCGCTGGAACCGGCGGGCATCGGCGCCCTGATGGCGCTGCTGGAGGAGCGCAAGAAGAAGCTGGCCGCAGAAGGACTGTTCGAGGCGGGCCGGAAACGCAAGCTGCCGTTCCTCCCCCGCGTGATCGGCATCGTCACCTCTCCCTCCGGCGCCGTCATACGCGACATGCTGGCGGGCTTTACCGAGCGCTTCCCCGTGCGCGTTGTGCTTTGGGCCGTGCGCGTGCAGGGCGAAACCTGTGCGGGCGAGGTGGCGGCGGCAATCCGCGGATTCAACGCACTGCCTCCGGATGGCCCCGTGCCGCGTCCCGATGTCCTTATCGTCGCCCGCGGCGGCGGCAGCCTGGAAGACCTGTGGGGCTTCAACGAGGAGATCGTGGCGCGGGCCGCTGCGGCAAGCGCCATCCCGCTCGTCTCTGCGGTCGGACACGAAACCGATTGGACGCTCATCGATCTCGCCGCCGACGCGCGCGCGCCCACGCCTACCAAGGCCGCGGAATGGGCGGTGCCCAGGCACTCCGATCTCGTGGAGCAGACTGGCAAGCTGGCGCTGCGGCTCGACACGGCCGCGCGCCGGGCGCTGGATGCCGTGCGCACGCACTTTCGCGCGGCGGCGCGCGGGCTGCCGCGCCTCAGCGATCTGCTGGCGCTGCCGCGTCAACGCTTCGACTCCGTCGACAGACGCCTGGGCCGGGCCTTGCTGGCAAACACCCGGGCCCATGCCGTGCAGCTCGCGCGCTGCGCTTCGCGCCTGCAGCTGCGGCTGCTGGAAGACCGGATGGGCCGCATCCGCGACCGATTGGATGGGCTCGGCCGGCGGGCCCATGCCTCGCTCGCGCGCATGACCGCGCCGCGGCGGGGCAGGCTCGAGCGGATTGGCGGCCGGCTCGGGCCACAGGCAATAGTGGCCCGCATCGGCCGTGCCCGTGAACGTATCGATACGCTGGCCGGGCGCGCCCGCCGATCCCTCCTGGCGCAGGTCGGCATACACAGGCGCCATCTCGATGGGTGCAGCAAGCTTCTCGCATCGCTCGGCTATCAGGGGGTGCTGCAACGCGGATACGCGCTGGTCCGCGACAGCGAAGGCCGGACGCTCCGCTCGGCGGCGGATATCGCCCCCGGGCAGCGCCTTGACGTGGAGATGGCGGACGGCCGGATCGATGTCCAGGTTTTGGGCAGCAGCGTGCGGGAGGCTGCGAAGCGCCACACGCCGGCACGCCCACCTGCACGAGGCAAGTCGGGGACGCCGGGCGGCGGCCAGGGGTCGCTGTTCTGAGGCGATGCAGCACTGGCGCGCGGAAGGCACCATCTGTATGCTTGCAGTGCATGTCCGTAGGGTTCGGAAGGTGGTCGAGCGCTGTCTGCGTCTCGTTTCGAAGCCCGCAGCGAGGATGGCAGTACAAGCGCGATGAACCGGTTCGAAAGGCTGCTCGGCCTGAAGGGAGAAGCGAGGCTGCGCTTCCTCGACGGCGAGTTCCAGGTCATCACGGCAGGCGATTTCGTGCGCTGCGCCGTCACCGGCGAGCCGATCATGCTGCCCGACCTGCGCTATTGGAGCGTGGAGCTCCAGGAAGCCTACGCCAGCGCCGAGATTTCCTTCGAGCGCTTCGGCACCGTCAAGGCGCGCGGGCGCAAGTAGGCCTCCAGATCGGTCACACCTTCATCTTCGGATCGAGCCAGTCGCGCAGCGCATCGCCGAACAGGTTGAAGCCGAACACCGCGAGCGAGATGGCAATGCCCGGGTAAATCGCCACCCAGGGCGCGCTCTCGGCGTATTCCTGAGCGCCGCCGCGCAGCATCAACCCCCAGGCCGGCACCGGCTCCTGCACCCCGAGCCCCAGGAACGACAGCGACGCCTCGATCAGGATCGCCTGGCCCACGGCCGCCGTCATCATGATGAGGTAGGGGGCCATGACGTTGGGTACCATGTGGCGGAGCACGATGCGCGTGTGGCTGAAGCCACAGGCGCGCGCCGCGTCGATGTAGGGCGTCTCCCGCACGGCCAGCGCGCTCGATCGCACGACCCGCGCGCACCGTGGAATGAAGGGAATGGTGATGGCGATGATGACATTCAAAGTGCCGGTACCGAAGATCGACACCACCGCCAGCGCCAGGATCACCAGCGGGAATGCCATCAGCACGTCCATGACGCGCTGGAACACCAGGTCGAAGCGGCCGCCGAAGTAGGCGCTAGCAACACCGAGGATGAGGCCGAGCGTCGCCCCAACGAAGGCGGAGACGAATCCGACCAGCAGCGCCGTGCGCGCGCCATAGACGATGCGGGTGTAGAGATCGCGGCCGTACTGGTCGGTGCCGAGCCAGTATTCGCTGCTCGGTGCCTCGAGCATGGCGCCGAAGTTGTTGCGGGTGGGATCGTAGACGGTCACCACGTCCGCGAGAACCGCCATCAGGATCATCACGGCGACGACGAGGCCCCCGGCGGCGCCGAGCGGGTTCTGCACGCAGAACTGCCACACTACCGCCAGACGCGACCGGCGCGGCTTGGCGAAATCGCCGGCGGCGGAACTCGGTTGCGAGATGGTGGCCATGCCAGCGTCCTCAGCGGCTATAGCGGATGCGCGGGTCGAGCCATGCGTAGACGATGTCGACCACCAGATTGGTGAAGGCGAAAATGGCGACGACCATCATCACCAGCGCCTGAGTCATGTTGTAGTCGTGGTTGGAGATCGATTCCACGAACAGCTTGCCGAGACCGTTGAGATTGAACACCTGCTCGGTAACGACAAGGCCGCCCATCAGGAACGCGAACTCGATGCCGATGATGGTGACCACGGGCAGCAGGGCATTGCGCAGCGCATGCCGGCGCACGATCAGCTTGCGGAACACGCCTTTGGCCCGGGCCGTGCGCACGTAGTCCTCGCGCAGCACTTCCAGCATGGCCGAGCGCGTCATGCGCGTCGCCACGGCCGAGTAGCGGTAGCCGGTAGCAAGCGCGGGCCAGATCAGCATGCTCAGATTGTAGAACGGGTCCACCCAGAGCGGCACGTACTTGATCGGCGGCATCCACGGCTGGCCGAACCACGCCTTCGAGGTGATAAGGATTCCCAAGATGATCAGGATGCCGAGCCAGAACGACGGCATGGCAACGCCGGCGATGGAGAAGGCGCGCACCACGTAGTCGATCCACGTGTTCTGCTTGACGGCGGAGATCGTGCCGAGCGGGATTGCGATCAGGACCGCGGTCAATGTCGCCATGATGGCGACCTGCAGCGACAGCTGGAAGCGCAGGCCCACCTCGTTGACGATCGGCCGTCCCGTCCACATCGACTTGCCGAGGTCGAACGTGGCGAGGCCTTTGATGAAGGCCAGGAACTGGACGAGGTAGGGCTGGTCGAGGCCGAGCTCGACCCGGCAATTATTGATCACCGTCGGGTCCATGCTGCCGCCGCCGGTGGCGAGCCGCAGCACGCAGACGTCACCTGGAATGAGGCGCATCAGCAAGAACACGAGGGCGGCCGCTCCCAACAGCGTCGGGATCATCAGAAGCAGCCGCTTGAGCACGTAGCGGAGCATGGGTTCGCACGGACCTGGCGTGAGGCCCGACCAGCGAGACAGCGAGTCCGCCGACCGGGCGCCGAGTGGGTATGCGCCTCGCGCCGGCCTACTTGTCGAGCCACACGACCGAGAGGTCCTGGTTCAGGTAGTGGCTCGGCGTGATGTTCCAGCCCTTCATGTAGCTACGGTGCGGGATGATGCGGTACCACCATAGCGTGATCAGGTTGTGGGCCTGCTCGTCGAGCACGCGCTTTTCATAGGCGCGCATGAGCTTGCGCTGCTCGGCCTCGTCGGCCGTCCGGTTCATGGCGTTGTGCAGCTTGACCAGTTCGTCGTCCTGGAACTTGCCGTACTGCGCTCCATCGGTCGGCATGAACTTCGAGGTATCCGACAGGGGATTGACGACCGACTGGCAGTTGAACTCGAGCGCGACGTCGAAGTTGCCGGCGTTCAGCGAGGCGTAGAACGGTCCCGTTGCCTCCATCTTCTGCTCGGCGGTGACGCCGACCTGCTTCCACTGGTCGAGCAGCCACGTGCCGACGATCGTGTAGGGCTGGTCGACGGCGCGATTGGTCAGCGTGAACTTGAGGTCGGATACGCCGGCCTCCTTCAGCAGCTTCTTGGCCTCGGCCCGTGATTTGTTGATGTCGGGCCAATAACCCGCAAGCTTCTCCAGCTCCTCCTTCTTGGCAGCCAGCGGATGGTTCGGGAAGACGATGCCGCCCACGGACTTGACGATGGCGATCTTGGACAGGTCCTTCGATCCGCCCCAGCGATCAACGGCAAGGCTCAGCGCCCGGCGCACGCGCACATCGTCGAAGGGCTTCCTGGAATGGTTGGGCGTCATCAGCAGGACGCAGTTCCAGTCGCTTTCCTGGACCGTGATGTCCTTGCCCAGCGCCGCCACGAGATCGTCCCGGCTCTTGGGCGGCAGGCCGCGGAATTCGGCCGCCGCCTGATCGCCGCGGATGGCCTGCACGCGCAGCGTCTGCGTCTTGGCGAAGATCGCCTCGAAGCCGTCCAGGTAGGGCTTGCCCGCGTGATGGTAGTTGGGGTTGCGTTTGCCCTTCACGAGAGCGCCGGCCTCATGCGTCTCGAAGATGAATGGGCCCGAGCCCATCACGTTCTTCTCGTACCAGTGCTGGTCCTTGTCGAGGGTCGCCTTCGCGTAGATGAAGTTGAAGGGGTTGGCGAGGGCTGGGATGAACGCACCCGAGGGGTACTTGAGCTTGAACACCAGGGTGTCATCGCCGCTGATCGTCACGCTCTCCACCATCCCGAACTGCTCCTTGCGGGCACTCGAGACGCCCTGGGGCGGGAAGATGATGCGCTGGAAGGTGGCATGGACGTCCGCGACGGTGACCGGCTTGCCGTCATGGAATTTGACGTCCTTGCGGATCTTGAAGGCGTAGCTCTTGCCCCCGTCCGTCGGCTTCGGCATCTCGGTGCAGGTGTCGCAGACGTAGTTCTGGGCAGTCTTGTCCTCAGGGTCGATGCGGATCAGCGTGCTGTAGAAGGGAGCGATGGGATGCGCCAGCGCAAACGTGGTCTCCCTATGGCCATCGAAGCTCGGCGGTTCGTCAGGCACGACGAATTTCAGGATGCCTCCCTTCTTGGGCTGTTGTGCCTGGGCGGGCTCGCCCGACGTCGACGCGGCGAGCAGCAGGGCCGCCGGAAGGAGATGGAGTAAGCGCGAGCACTGAACCTTCACGTCGAGTCCTCCCTACAAAAAGCTTACGGACGGCTCGCCCCGACGGCTGCCGCTCTCTTGTGTACCGTCCATAGCATGGTCCAAATTGCCGATACTTTCAAATGCCGCGTGCGCGACCGTAGACTTGGAGGTGGCCCGGGGGCCGTGGATGGCCCTGCCCCCGCCGGCCGGATGCGGGCCGGCGGCCGAAAAGGGGAAGTACGATGCATCCAGGAAAAAAACTCCGGCAGGCGCTGGCCAAGAAGGGTCTGATATCCGCGCCGGGAGTCTACGACATGATCTCCGCAAAGGTCGCGGACGGGCTCGACTTCGATGCACTCTATATGACCGGGTTCGGAGTTTCGGCCTCGCTCGGCCTGCCGGACGCCGGCCTTGCCAGCTACACGGAGATGGTGCAGCGCGTTGCCCAGATCTGCCAGGGTACCCGCACACCCCTGATCTGCGATGGAGACACCGGCTTCGGCGGCCTGCTCAACGTGGAGCGCACGGTGAAGGGCTATGAGGCTGCCGGCGCCGCCGCCATCCAGATCGAGGACCAGGTCTTCCCGAAGAAGTGCGGTCACACCCCCGGCCGGCGTGTCGTCCCCGCCGAGGAGATGGTGCGCAAGATCCAGGTGGCCGCGGCCAGCCGCGTCTCGCCCGATTTCCTGATCGTCGCGCGCACCGATGCCCGCACCAGGCTGGGCCTCGACGAGGCCGTGAGGCGCGGTGAAGCCTACGCCAGGGCCGGCGCCGACATTCTGTTCATCGAGAGCCCGGAGAGCGAGGAGGAGATGGGGCGGATCGGACGGCACTTCGACGTGCCGCTGATCGCCAACATGGTCGAGGGCGGGCGCACCCCGATCCTGCCGAAGAAGCGGCTGGAGGAGCTGGGCTACCGGATCGCCATATTTCCGGCCACCGGGCTGCTCGCCACCGCCAAGGCGCTCACGCACGCCTTTGCCGTGCTGAAGCAGAAGGGCTCGACCGACACCCTGGCGGGCGAGCTCTACTCTTTCGACAAGCTCTGCCGCCTGGCCGGCTTTGAGCACGTGTGGGACTTCGAGAAGCGTTGGGCGGAGGAGTGAGCGCGACATGGAGTTGCCGGCCCATGCCCAGGCGATCACGTACGACGACGCCTGGCTGATCGGTGGGGCACGCACGCCCTTTGCCGACTACAACGGAACCTTGCGCGACGTGTCGGCCACGGACCTCGGCATCAAGGCCGCGCGTGCGGCGCTCGGCGCCACCGGCGTGGAGCCCGAGGCGGTCGATGCGGTGGTGGCATCCTCCGTCGCCCAGACGAGCTTCGATGCCTTCTTCCTTCCGCGCCACATCGGCCTGTACTCGGGAGTGCCGATCGGCGTGCCGGCCCTGCTGGTGCAGCGCCTGTGCACCTCCGGCTTCGAGGCGATCCTGCAGGCGGCCGATCAGATCGCGTTGGGCAAGGCACGCGCCGTCCTCTGCGTCGGCACCGAGTCCATGACGCGCAACCCCATCGCCGCCTATGGGCACCGCGGAGGCTTCCGGATGGGGCAGGTCGAGTTCAAGGACTTCTTGTGGGAGGCCACCCTCGACACGGCACCCCGCTCGCGCATGGGCGACACGGCCGAGGAGCTGGCCAGGCGCTACCAGATCACGCGCGAGGATGCCGATGTGTTCGCGGCGCAAAGCTTTGCCAGGGCAATCGCGGCGCACGCGCAGGGGTTCTTCGATGGCGAGATCGTTCCGCTGGCAGCAGAGGCGTTCGAGCGAGAGGGCTACGCTGCCCGCGAAATCCGTCTGCCGCGCAAAGTCGGCACCTTGGCGCAAGACGAGCACCCGCGACCGACGCCGCTGGGCGCCTTGCGGCCGCTGAAGGCGGCCTTCAAGGGTGTTCAGACCGGCGGCAACAGCTCGGCCATCGTCGACGGCGCGGCCGCCGCCGTGGTGGCGGAAAAACATTGTTTCACGGGAAACAGCGCCGCCAGGGGCCCCCTTGCCCGTATCGTTGCGGGAGGGACGGTGGGCGTGCCGCCGGAGATCATGGGGATCGGGCCGGCGCCCGCCATCCGCGCCGTGCTCGCCAAGGCCGGCCTGAAGCTTGCCGACATCGACCGCTTCGAGGTCAATGAGGCGTTCGCCGCCCAGTACATTGCGGTCGAGCGGGAGCTTGGCCTTGACCGCGACCGCGTCAACGTCAACGGCGGGGCCATCGCCATCGGCCATCCGCTCGGTGCCACCGGCGTACGCTGCACCCTGACGCTGGCCCGCGAGCTGAAGCGCTCCGGCGGCCGCTACGGGATCGCCACCGCCTGCGCCGGCGGCGGGCAGGGCGTCGCCATCCTCATCGAGAACCCGCAAGCGGCCTGAGAGCGAACTCCATGCTGGTCAACACGCGGTCGATCCGGGTGCAATGGGGCGATTGCGATCCTGCGGGGATCGTCTTCTACCCGCGCTATTTCGAATGGTTCGATGCCTCCACCATCCTGTTGTTCGAGAAGGCTACGGGCCTAACCAAGATCAAGATGCTGGAGAAGTACAACGGCGCCGGCTTGGCTCTTCTGGAAGCCCGCGCCGTCTTCAAGATTGCGTCGCAATATGGAGAAGACCTCTCGGTGGAGACGCGCGTGACCGAATTCCGCCGCTCAAGCTTTTTCGTGCATCACAAGGTAGCCAAGAGCGACGGCGTCCTGGCGCTCGAAGGCTTCGAGACGCGGCTGTGGACGGCGCGCGATCCCGACGACAAGAACCAGCTCCGCTCGTCGCCAATGCCGCCCGAGATCCTGGCAGCCTTTCAGCGAACCTGAGGCAGGTTCTGGCCGCGGGATAGTTTGGCACTCCATCGATAGCATGCGATATTGTCGGCCACCGGGGGCGTAACGATCTCCGGCGGCAGGCGTAGACGGCTGTCGATGGCAACAAGGTGCGTCGATCGAACCGCACTTGCGACGGAGGAGACGTATGAACCGGCGTTCCATTCTGCGAGCCGCAGCCGCCCTTGCCCTGCTTTCCGTGCCAGGGCCGGCGCTTTCGCAGGACTCGGTCAAGATCGGCCTCATCGTGGCAATGACGGGCCAGCAGGCCTCCACAGGCAAGCAGATCAAGGCCGCAGTCGACCTCTACATGAAGGAGCATGGCGACACGGTTGCCGGCAAGAAGATCCAGGTCATCCTGCGCGACTCGGCGGGCGTCCCGGACAACACCAAGCGGCTCGCGCAAGAGCTGATCGTCAACGAGAAGGTGAGCATCATCGCCGGCTTCGAGATCACGCCGGCTGCGCTTGCCGTCGCGCCGCTGGCAACAGAGGCAAAGGTGGTCGCGCTGGTGATGGCCGCTGGCACCTCGATCATCACGGAGCGGTCGCCCTACCTCACGCGCACAAGCTTCACGCTGCCGCAGTCGTCGGTGATCATTGCGGACTGGGCCGCCAAGAACGGCATCAAGAAGGTGGTCTCGATCGTATCGGACTATGCGCCCGGCGCCGATGCCGAAAAGTTCTTCATGGAGCGCTTCAAGGCCGCGGGCGGCGAGGTAGTAGAGGCCATCAAGGTCCCGCTGGCCAATCCGGACTTTGCGCCCTTCCTTCAGCGTGCGGCGGACGCCAAGCCTGACGCCATCTACGTGTTCGTGCCCTCCGGACAGGGCGGAACGTTCATGAAGCAATTTGCCGAGCGCGGGCTGGACAAAGCCGGCATCAAGATCATAGGCCCGGGTGACGTCACGGACGACGACCTGCTGCCGGCCATGGGGGACGCCGTGATCGGTGCGGTTACCGCGCATCTCTACTCGGCCGACCACGACTCGGCGAAGAACAAGGCCTACGTCGAAGCCTTCAAGAAGTCGGCAGGCTTCCGCCCGAACTTCATGTCGGTTGGCGGCTATGACGGCATGCACCTCATCTATGAAGCGCTGAAGAAGACGGGCGGAAAGGCCGATGGCGACGCGCTCATTGCCGCCATGAAGGGAATGGCCTGGGAAAGCCCGCGCGGCCCCATCTCCATCGACCCGGAGACGCGCGACATCGTGCAGAACATCTACATCCGCAAGGTCGAGCGAAAGAACGGCGAGCTTTACAACGTCGAGTTCGCGACCTTCGAGGCAGTCAAGGATCCGGGCAAGATGAAGAAGTAGCAGGACGCTGCGCGGGCGCGAGGTCACCTCGCGCCTTCATCGGGGCCATTCCGTCATGCTGACGATCCTCTTCGACGGAATTGCCTACGGCATGCTCCTGTTCGTGCTGGCGTGCGGTCTCGCCGTAACGCTGGGGTTGATGAACTTCGTCAACCTGGCGCACGGGGCGTTCGCGATGGCCGGCGGCTATTGCGCCGTCATCGTGGTCAACACCTGGGGTGTCCCGTTTCTTCTGGCATTGCCCATCGCCTTCCTCTTCAGCGCCCTGCTGGGGTTCATTCTGGAGCGGACGCTGTACGTTCATGTCTACCGCAAAAGCCACCTCGATCAGGTGCTGTTCACCATCGGCCTCGTGTTCATGTCGGTCGCGGCCGTCGACTACGTCATGGGGTCGAGCCAGGTGTTCGTGCAGCTGCCGGACTGGCTCCGCGGCCAGTTCCATGTCTTTGGGGTGGGCGTCGGCCGCTACCGGCTCCTGATCATCGTCATCTGCGGCCTGCTCACCTTGGGCCTGCAGCTGGTCCTCTCGTACACGCGCTTCGGCAGCCGGCTGCGGGCGTCCGTCGACGATGCCCGCGTGGCGCGGGGGCTCGGGATCAGCGTCAACAGCGTGTTCGCGATAACCTTCGCCTTCGGCTCCGGATTGGCGGGCCTCGGTGGGGCGCTTGGAACGGAGATCGTGGGTCTCGACCCCACGTTCCCGCTCAAGTTCATGATCTACTTCCTGATCGTCGTTACGGTCGGCGGCACCTCGAGCATCACGGGGCCGTTTCTCGCCTCCCTCCTGCTGGGAATCGGCGATGTCGCCGGCAAGTACTACTTTCCCACGCTCGGCGCCTTCGTCATCTACACCATCATGATCGTCGTGCTGATATGGCGGCCACAGGGACTTTTTGCTCGCGGGAGCGCGCGATGAGCACCGGCGACCGCCATGCCGAAATCTATCGCCGCCTCACTGCACGGTCCCGCTGGCATCCCCTCGAAATCGCCTTCTGGGGGGTCGCTCTCGCGTCGGTGTTTCTCTTGCCGGGGCGACATCTGATCCTTGCCGAGATTGCCATTCTCGGCTTGTTTGCGCTGTCGCTCGACCTGATCCTGGGCTACGCCGGAATCGTCTCCCTGGGGCACGCCGCCTTCTTCGGCTTCGGCGCGTATGTGGCCGGGCTCCTTGCCAAGCACGAAATCATCACCGAGCCGCTGCTGGCGCTCGTCGTGTCCGGGCTGGCCGCCGCGCTCCTCGGCTTCCTCACCAGTTTCCTGGTGCTGCGGGGCTCGGACCTCACCCGCATCATGGTCACGCTCGGCGTGGCCCTCGTGCTGCGCGAGATTGCCAACCGCTATGCCTGGCTCACGGGCGGGGCAGATGGACTGCAGGGCGTCGAGATGAAGCCTGTGCTCGGCCTCTACCGCTTCGACATGTTCGGCCACACGGCCTATTGCTACGCGCTCGCAGTGCTGTTCGTCCTGTTCCTGCTGGCGCGCCGCATGGTCAACTCGCCGTTCGGTTTGTCGCTGATGGCCATCAAGGGCAACCCGCTGCGCGCCGCCGCGCTCGGCATCCCCGTGAACCGGCGCCTGGTCGCCGTCTACGCCGTTGCTGCGGGCTACGCGGGCGTTGCCGGAGCCTTGCTGACGCAGACCACGGCCTTCGCCTCGCTCTCGGTCTTCGACTTCGACCGCTCGGCCGACCTGCTGCTGGTGCTGATCATCGGGGGTGCCGGCTACCTCTACGGCGGCTTGATCGGCGCTGTCGTCTTCAAACTGATGCAGGACTACCTGGCCGCCCTTACGCCGCAATACTGGCCCTTCTGGATCGGCCTGTTGCTGGTTGCCATCGTGCTCGTCGGCCGCGAGCGCATCACGGGTTGGACGCAGCCGATCCGACGTCTGGCGGCACGCCTCGATTGGCGCGGCGGCCATCGCCGTTCCGCTGCTGCCGCCGGCCAGGAGCGGTAGGCAGATGGCGCCCGTTCTCCAGACGGTGGGACTCGAGAAGAAGTTCGGAGGCCTGACCGCGACCAGCAATGTTTCGCTTGGCATCGAGCCGGGCGCGCGGCACGCCCTCATCGGGCCCAACGGGGCCGGCAAGACGACTCTGATCAATTTGCTCACCGGCGTGCTGAAGCCCACCGCCGGCCGCATTCTCCTCGATGGACGCGACATCACGACGCTCGAGCCGCATGCGCGCGTTCGCCTCGGCATCGCCCGAACCTTCCAGATCAACCAGCTGTTTGCCGATTTGACCCCCCTGGAAACCGTTGGTCTTGCCGTCTCCGAGCGGCTCGGGACGGGAGCGGACTGGCGGCGCATATTCGGGAACCGGCCGGACCTGGTCGACGAAACTTTGACGCTGCTGGAGAGCTTCCGGCTGCTCGACGTGATGAACGAGCGCACCGCCATCCTTCCCTACGGCCAGCAGCGACTGCTCGAGATCGCGGCCGCAGTGGCGAGCCGCCCCCGCGTGCTGCTGCTCGATGAGCCCGCTGCCGGCGTTCCGGAGGACGAGCGGCATGTCATTCTCGCCACCGTCGGCGCCCTGCCCGCGGACGTCACGGTGATGCTCATCGAGCACGACATGGATCTCGTGTTCCAGTTTGCCAAACGCATCTCCGTCCTGGTCAACGGCGCGCTGTTTGCGGAGGGCACGCCTGAGGCCATCGCGCGCGACCCTCGGGTGAAGGAGGTCTATCTGGGCGAGGCCGGCGATGCCTGACCTGCTGCATGTCGAGGGCTTCTCCGCCGGCTATGGCGAGGCCGTCGTGCTCTCCGACATCGGCCTTGCGGTCCCGGACGGACAGTCGGTTGCCCTGCTGGGTCGCAACGGCACCGGCAAGACGACGCTGATCAATTCCATCGTCGGCCTCACCACGCACAGGGCAGGCACCATCCGCCTCGACGGGCGCGACATAACGCGCGAACGTCCGGAGCGGCGGGTGTCG
>Ga0111539_10004585_pt1 | contig 18059 bp, 16 predicted proteins | sample RhiMethybrSRZTD1_FD_79667 | JGI IMG/M metagenome (GOLD analysis project Ga0111539, IMG submission 79667) | Populus rhizosphere microbial communities from Tennessee, USA - Rhizosphere MetaG P. TD hybrid SRZTD1 (version 2) (version 2) | ecosystem: Host-associated > Plants > Roots > Rhizosphere >... | reverse complement strand
GGTTCTTCGTCAGGCTCGAGATGAAGAGACCGACGGCGATGAAACATCCGCCGAGCAGGAGCAGGCCGATGTAGGAGGTGATGATCGGCTTCCACTCCGGCCGCCCGCCGTAGAAGTACAGCGCGCCGAGATGGAGCAGCGTGACGAGGAGCATCACCGCGTACAGCGACAGCGCGCCGAAGAACTTGCCGAGGACGATCTGGAAGTCGGTAATCGGCGAGGTGAGCAGCAGCTCCATCGTCCCCGAGCGCTTCTCCTCGGCATACGTCCGCATCGTCACCATCGGCATCAGGAACAGGACGAGGATGGTGACGTTCTGCAGCAGCGGCCGAATCAACTGCTGATTCAGGTTCATCGACTGCGGCCCGAACTGGCTCATCTGCATGCTCTGGCGGACGAAGAAGTTCAGGATGGCGAAGAAGAAATAGCCGTAGAGCAGCGCCCAGAGGCCGATCGCGATGTAGGCGATCGGCGAGGAGAAGTACGACTTCAGCTCTTTGTGCGCGATGGCGAGGATGTTACTCATTGACCATTTCTCCTTCGGGCACCGGGGACGCGGCGCCGGGCTGCGCCGGCGTCTCTTCGGTGGTCAGCGACAGGAACACGTCCTCGAGGCTCAGGCGCAGCGGCCGCAGCTCGAGCAGCCCCCAGCCGCTCGAGACAACGGTGCGCGCCAGATCGCGGCGGATGTCGTGCCCCTGCTGACTCTCCACCTCGTATCCGGCGAAGCCGTCGTGGCCTGCTGTTGCGACGACGCGGGTGACGCCGGGGACGCGTTCGAGCGCGGACACCGCGTCGGCGCCCATCGTGTCCACCTGCACATACATCGTCTCCGAGCCGCGCAGCCGCGCGGTGAGGTTTTCCGGCGTGTCGACCGCGACCACGCGCCCCTTGTTGATGATCACCACGCGCTGGCAGGTCTGCGACACCTCGGGCAGAATGTGGGTGCTGAGCACGATCGTGTGATCGCCGGCGAGCTCCTTGATCAGCTGACGGGTTTCGATGATCTGCTTGGGGTCGAGGCCGGCGGTGGGTTCGTCGAGGATCAGCACGTCGGGGTTGTGAATCAGCGCCTGGGCGAGGCCGACGCGCTGTTTGTAGCCTTTCGACAGCTTGGCGCAGAGGCGGTTGGCCATGTCGTCGATGCGGGTGCGCCGCATGACCGCCTGGATGCGCTCGCGGCGCTCGCCGCCAGGCACGCCCTTGACCTTGGCGACGAACTGCAGGTACTCGAGGACGCTCATGTCCGGGTAGAGCGGCGGCGTCTCGGGCAGGTAGCCGGTGCGGCGCTTGGCTTCGACCGGCTGGTCGAAGACGTCGAAGCCGGCGACAATGGCCTTGCCCTCGGTGGCCGGCATGTAGCCGGTGAGGATCCGCATCGTCGTCGTCTTGCCGGCGCCGTTCGGTCCGAGAAAGCCAAGAATCTCGCCGCGCTCGACGCGAAAGCTGATGTCGTCGACGGCGGTCACCGGGCCGTAGCGTTTGGTGAGGTGCTGGACCTCGATCACAAGGGATCTCCTGTTTAGAGCTTTTCCAAAAGAAAAATGCTAACCCGAACCGCCCGGCTTTGTGTAGCGGGGACGGGGAACCTTATCACCAATGTAATGGAGGGACGATGGCGGCAGACGTCGGATCGAAGGCGCCCGATTTCACCTTGACCAACCAGGATCGGCAGCCGGTGACCTTGAGCGAACAGCGCGGGCGGCCGGTCGTGCTGGCGTTTTTCCCCGCGGCGTTCAGCTCGGTGTGCCAGAAGGAGCTGTGCACGTTCCGCGACTCGATCGCGCGGCTGGGGCAGGCCAGGGCGCAGGTCTACGGGATCAGCGTCGATACTTTCTTTACGCTGAAGGCGTTTCACGATCAGCAGAAGCTGTCGTTTCCGCTGCTCAGCGATTTCAACAAGCAGGCGATTCGCGAGTACGGCGTGTTCAACGAGGACATGATCGGGCTCAAGGGCATCGCGAAGCGCGCCGTATTCGTGATCGACAAGGACGGCGTCGTCCGGCACCGCGAGGTGCTCGAGGATGCGCGGAACGAGCCGGATTACGAGCGTGTGTTTTCTTCGCTCGCTTCGCTTCCGTAGGGGCCGAGCTTGCTCGGCCCCCACCTGTGCTAGTATTCACATATGAGCATACGCTCATATGTCCAACTCAAGGCCCGGCTCCTCGACGAGGAGGCGGTCATCGACCTCGCCGAGACCTTCAAGATGCTCGGCGACACGACCCGGGTGCGCATCCTGGACGCGCTGGCGCGCACCGAGGTGCCGGTCTGCGATCTGGCCAACGTCCTCGGCCTGACCCAGTCGGCGGTCTCGCATCAACTGCGTCTGCTGCGCAGCATGCGCCTGGTGAAGTCGCGCCGCGACGGCCGCCACATCTACTACACGCTCGACGACGACCACATCCTCGACCTGTTCGAGCAGGGGCTCGAGCACGTGCAGGAGCGCAACGTCGCGCGCGGGGCGAAGCGCGCGTGACTTCCACCACCTGCACCGTGTGCGAGCTGCACGCCGAGTCGACCTTCAAGATCGAGGGGATGGACTGCCGCGAGGAGGTGACGCTGCTCGAGCGCCGCTTCAAGACCCTCGCCGGCATCGAGGATTTCTCGGCCGACGTGATGGGGCAGCGGCTGCACGTCAAGTACGACGCCGCGCGGCTGTCGACGGCGACGATCACCGACGCCGTGGCCGACACCGGCATGCGCGCCTGGCTCGAGCACGAAGAGCCGGTGGCCGCGGCGCCGGGCGCGGAGCGGACGCGGCGCGCGCTGGTCTGGGTGTCGGGCGGGGCCCTCGTCGCCGGGCTGCTGCTCGAGCGTTCGGCGGTGGCCGCCGCCGCGCCGCCGCTGTTTGCCGTGGCCATCGCCGCCGGGCTCGCCGCCGTCGGCCGGCGGGCGTGGAGCTCGCTGCGGGCGCGCGTCCTCGACATCAACGTCCTGATGGTGCTGGCGGTCGTCGGGGCGATCGTGCTGCGGCAGTATTCCGAAGCGGCCGCCGTGATTTTCCTGTTCGCCGTGGCCCAGGCGCTCGAAGCGCGGACGCTCGAGCGCGCGCGCCTCGCGATCACCGCGCTGATGGACCTGACGCCGGCCGACGCGCTGGTTCGCGACCAGGCGGGGGAGCGGCGGGTCGGCGTCGATGCCATCGTCCCCGGCGCGACCATCATCGTCAGGCCGGGAGAGAAAATTCCGCTCGACGGCACCGTCGTGTCGGGGCACAGCGAAGTCAATCAGGCGCCGGTCACCGGCGAGTCGCTGCCGATCGAAAAAGTGCCCGGCGACGATGTGTTCGCCGGCACGATCAACGGCCGCGGCGCGCTCGACGTCCGTGTCACCAGGCTGCGCCGCGACACCACGCTCGCCCGCATCATCCACCTGGTCGAGCGGGCGCAATCGCAGCGCGCGCCCGCCCAGACGACGGTGGAGCGCTTCGCCCGCGTGTATACGCCGGTTGTGATTGCGCTGGCCGCGGCGGTGGCCGTGGTGCCGCCGCTCGTCCTCGGCGCCGCCTGGCAGGACTGGCTCTACCGCGCGCTCGTGCTGCTGGTGGTGTCGTGCCCCTGCGCGCTGGTGATCTCGACGCCGGTGTCGATTGTCGCGGCGCTGGCGTCGGCGGCGCGCAAAGGGGTGCTGATCAAGGGCGGGATGCACCTCGAGCGCGCGAGCACGGTGCGCTGCGTCGCGTTCGACAAGACCGGCACGCTGACCCGCGGCGCGCCGGAAGTGGTCGACGTCCTCGCGCTCAACGGCACCCCCGTGGCCTCGATCGTCGCCCTGGCGGCCTCGGTCGAACGACGGTCGGCGCATCCGATTGCGCAGGCGATCCTGCGCCGCGCGGCGTCGGGCGACGCGGTGGCGGCGCCGGCGGAGCGCGTCACCGCGCTGCCGGGCCGCGGCACGGAGGGCACCGTCGCCGGCCGGCGGGTGCTGCTCGGCAACCATCGCCTGTTCGAGGAGCGGTCGCTCTGCTCGCCGGAGATTCACGCGCACCTCGCGGCGATGGGCGCCGCGGGCCTCACGCCGGTGCTGGTGGCGCACGGCGGCCAGGCGATCGGCATCATGGCGATTGCCGATCGCGCCCGCGAAGCGAGCCGGGCCACGGTGGAGCTGCTGCGCGAGCAGGGCGTGCAGCGCGTGGTGATGCTGACCGGCGACAGCCGCGCCACTGCGGCGGCGATTGCCGCCGAGCTCGGCGTCGATGAGTTCCGCGCGGAACTGCTGCCGGAGGACAAGGTGACCGCGGTCGACGAGCTGCGGCGCACGCACGGCGCGGTGGCGATGGTCGGCGACGGCGTCAACGACGCGCCGGCGCTGGCGTCGGCCGATGTCGGGATTGCGATGGGCGCCGCGGGCAGCGACGCCGCGCTCGAGACCGCCGACATCGCGCTGATGGCCGACGAGCTGCTGAAGATTCCCTACGCGTTCCGCCTGAGCCGCGCCACGGTGCGCAACATCAAGGTGAACCTCGCCATCTCGATCGTGCTCAAGGCGGCGTTCATCGTCGCGGCGGTCGGCGGCTTCGCGACGCTGTGGATGGCGGTGCTTGCTGATACCGGGGCGTCGGTGATCGTGATCGCCAACGCGCTTCGGCTGCTACGCGCTGACTGACGCACCGCGCGCTACGATCGCTTTCCGTCCTCGTTCTCTTTCTTCTCCGCGTCGCGCGCGGGCTGCGCCGGTTTGGCGAGCCACACCTTCGCGACCCTCAGCCCGTCGAGCGCCTCGACGCGCAGCTTTCTTCCCTCGACATCCATCGTGTCGCCCACTTTCGCGCGGCGGCCCAGGCGGCCGAGCACGAAGCCGCCCATCGTCGTGTAGGTGCCCTCGTCGATGTGCAGGCCGAACTGCTCGTTGACGTCGCCGACCAGCGCCAGGCCGTCGATGTCGGCCGACCCGTCGGGCCGCGTGACGGTGCGCGTCTGCGCGCCGAGCTCCCCCGGGATCTCGCCGATGATCCGCTCCATCAGCGACTCGAAGGTGACCAGCCCCGCAGTGCCGCCGTACTCGTCGATCACCAGCGCCTCGCGCACGCGCCGGCGGCGCATCTCGGCCAGCAGATCGTCGGCGCCGAGCGTCTCCGGCACCGTCAGCACCTCGCGCGCCAGCGTGCCGGCGTTGAGCGACATGTCGCCGGCGGCAATCGCTTTCAAGAGATCGGTGACGTGCAGCATGCCGACCACATCGTCGAGGCCCGTGCGGTAGACCGGCAGCCGCGTGTGCGTCCCCTGTCCGATCTTCGCCGTCAGGTCGCGGAGCGGCATGTCGGCGGGGGCCGCCACCAGCTCGGTGCGCGGGATCATCACCTGCCCCGCGTTCAGATCGGCGAAGCCGAAGACGCGGTGGAGCATCTGCTCCTCGTGCTCCTCGAGGACGCCAGCTTCCTGGCTGGCCGTCACCAGCATCTTCAGCTCCGCTTCCGAGTGCACCATCGAGTGGCCGCCGTCGGAGCTCAGGCCGAGCATGCTGACCACCGCGCGGCCCATGCCGTTGAGGACGCGGATGAACGGCCAGAACGCCTTCATGAACAGCTCGGTCGGCTTCACCACCAGCAGCGAGGTGCCTTCCGGCTTGTCGAGCGCGATCGTCTTCGGCGCCAGCTCGCCGAGGACGATGTGCAGCGCGGTGACGATGGCAAAGGCGATGGCGACGGCGATGCTGTGCGCGGTGGCTTCGGCGATCGCCACCGGCAGGAAGCGCAGCGCCGGCACGATCATCGCCGCCAGCGCCGGCTCGCCGATCCAGCCGAGGCCGATGCTCGACATGGTGATGCCGAGCTGGGTCGCGGCGATGAACGGATCGGGATCCGACACCGCGCGGCGGACGGCGCGGGCGGCGCGGTGCCCTTCGGCGATCAGCTGGTCGACCCGGGTCTTGCGGACGGTGACGATCGAGAACTCGGCGGCGACGAAAAAGCCGTTGGCGAGGACGAGCGCCAGCACGGCCGCGAGCCGCCACAGCGCTTCGCCGATCGAAAGCTCCATGGGCGGAATGTTACGCTTTTCTGTTGCTGAAGAAGTGCGCGTCGACGAAGTGGTCGATGATCGTCTGGTTGGCCTCGTCGACCTTCTCGAACTGCACGCCCATGCCGACGCGGCGGTCGCTCCACGCCACCTTGCCCTCGGCGTCGATGTCCTTCTTCGATCCCGGCATGCGGAAGCGCACCTTGATCTTCGCGCCGCTCTCGAGCGGGCTGGTGGTGCGGATGGCGATGCCGCCGTGACTGAGGTTGAGGGTCAGCGCCGCGGCGATGGTGTTGCCGAAGCGGTACTGGATCGGGATGCCGAGCACCACCCGGGGGCTGCCGCGGCGGTTGAAGTTGTCGGGAAACAGGTGCGGCGCCAGCGACGGCAGGATGTGCTGCACCGCGCTGTACTCGTTGACGTAGCCGGCGACGCCGAGCGCCGCCAGCTCGCGCACTTCGTCGGCGCTGGCGATGGTGCCGCTGAAGATCAGCACCGGCAGCCGCCCTTCGTCGAGCTTGCGGATCGATCGCACGAGATCGACGCCGGGCGCGTGCGGCAGCCGCAGGTCGACGACGATCAGATCGATCTGCGCCAGGTCGGCGCGCACCCGCGCCAAAAGCTCGGCGGCGCTCTTGACCACGATCGCCTTGTGCCCCGCCGTCTCGACCGCGGTGCGAAAGCGGTCGCGCACGAACGCCGTGTCGTCGGCGATCACAACGGTCTTCGTCGTGACCGGAGCAGTGCTCATCTCAGGATCTGCGGCCGCGCGCCCGCCGGATGGCTCCGGCGCGTTGCAGTGGTCAGCATCTTGTCGATATAATCCGGACCTTGTTGCGATCGCGCCTGCCGAGCGGAATTCTGGCACGTCACGTCCCCAATTGCCAATCCGTAACGTGTGCGCGCGCTGACCGGGTCACCGAGCGTCCCGGCAGCATCACGAGGTGAACGAGGACGTATGGCGACCTGCCCCGAATGCGACGCCGAGATCGAGGTCGACGAGTTCGACGTCGACAAGGGCGATCAGCTCAGTTGCCCTGAGTGCGGCACGAATCTCGAGGTCGTCGGCCTGTCGCCCATCGAGCTCGACATCGCGCTTGACGACGACGAAGACGAAGACGACGAGGACGACGAGGAGAAGGACGAGGAAGACGAAGACGATGAGGACGAGGACGAAAAAGACGACGAGGACCTGGACGAATGATCGAGCCCGCGGCTAAGGAGCGCGCGCTGCGCGACACCCTGGCCGCGCTCGATTCGGTCATCGTCGCCTACAGCGGCGGCGTCGACAGCGCCTATCTCGCCTACATCGCCAGCCGCACCCTCGGCGATCGCGCCCTCGCGGTCACCGCCGACAGCCCCAGCTACCCCGAACGCCATCGCCAGCTCGCCATCCGCATCGCCCGCGACTTCGGCCTGCGCCACGAGATCATCCAGACCCGCGAGCTCGATCGCCCCGAGTACCGCGCCAACCCGGCGAACCGCTGCTATTACTGCAAGCACGAGCTCTACACGCACCTCTCGCGCCTCGCCGACGAGCACCACGCCGTGGTCGTCGACGGCAACAACGCGGACGACCGCGGCGACTACCGCCCCGGGCGCCAGGCGGCGCGCGAGTTCGGCGTCCGCAGCCCGCTCGACGACGTCGATCTCACCAAGGACGAGATCCGCGAGCTGTCGCGGCGCGCCGGCCTGCCGACCTGGGATGAGCCGGCGTCGGCGTGCCTGTCGTCGCGCATCCCGTATCATTCGGAAGTGACCGACGAGAAGCTGCGCTCAATCGAGCGCGCCGAAGAGGCGCTGCGCGGCCTCGGCTTCCGCATCTTCCGCGTCCGCCATCACGGCGATCTCGCCCGGCTCGAGATCGCCCGCAGCGAGATGCCGCGTGCGCTCGAGCCCGATGTCGCCGCCGCGATCGTCCGCGCGTTGAAGGACGCCGGCTACAAGTACGTCAGCCTCGACCTGCAGGGCTACCGCATGGGCAGCCTGAACGAGGCGCTCTTCCTCCGCCCGGCGTAAACAGGCGGGCATCGAGCGCGACGGGCCATGGTTCGCCACGCTCACGATCAGCAGACAATAGCCGCCGCGCCGGCCGCACACACCAGGCTGGCGGCGACCGCGTTTCCCGCCGGCCTCGCGCTCGCGTTCCTCCTCCTCCACCTGCCATATCTGCCGTCGTCGCTGGAAGATCTCGATTCGGTGAACTTCGCGCTCGGCATCCGCGACTACGACGTCGCGCGCCACCAGCCGCATCCGCCCGGCTACCCCGTTTTCATCGCGCTCGCGAAAGCCGTGCATCTCTTCGTGCCATCGGAAGCGCAGGCGCTGGCGCTCGTCGGCATCGTCGCCGGCGCGCTGGGCGTGCTGGCAATGGGGCTGCTGTTCCGGCGCATCGAGGGCGCGCGCGAGCCCGGCGTCTGGTGGATCGCCGCGATCGTCGTCGCCATGACCGCGCCGCTCTACTGGTTCACGGCCGCGCGCCCGCTCAGCGATACCGCGGGCCTTGGAGCCGCGCTCGCCGTGCAGGCGATGACGCTTCAGGCGCGGAGCGGCCGCGGGTTCGCCCTCGCCGCGTTCAGCGCCGGACTGGCGGCGGGGCTGCGATCGCAGGTGGTGTGGCTGACGGTGCCTTTGCTGATTGTCCAGTTGCTGGTTGCTAGGGGCTGGTTGCTAGGTGGGCGCCGGCGGGCGCCGGCTCGTGGACAGCTAGCAACTAGCAACCAGCAACCAGCACCGATCGCGGCCCTCGCGGCTTTTGGCGCGGGCCTCGCCGTGTGGTTCCTCCCGCTCGTCGTCGTCAGCGGCGGCCCCGCGGCCTACTGGCGCGCGCTCTCCAACCAGGGCAGCGAAGATTTCGAGAACATCCAGATGCTCTGGAACGCGCACACGCCGCGCGACATCGCCAACGCCCTGTACTTTGCCTTCGTCGCGCCGTGGGCGACGTGGCCGGTGGCAACCGTCGTCCTGGTCTGCGCGGCGCTGGGCCTGGTGTGGCTGTGGCGCCACGCGCCGGCGGCGCTCGTCGCGCTGACCGCGGCGTTTGGTCCCTATCTCCTCTTCGATCTCGTGTTCCAGGAGAGCTTCACCGGCCGCTATGCCTTGCCGCTGGTTGTGCCGATCGCTTACCTGGCGGTGTCGGGGCTGCGCGTACTGCCGCACGACGTGGGGCTCGCGGTGGCGGTCGCCATCGCGATGTTCGATGCGCACATCGGCGGCACGTCGATTGCCGCGTTCGCCCGTTACCAGGCGCCGGCATTCCGCGTCCTCGACGAGATGCGCGGCGCAGCGGCGGCGTCGACGCAGCCGCCGGTGATTGCGATGGACCGGCGCAACGAGTTCGACTTTCGCCGGCCGATCGTGTGGGTGGGCGATCGGATGCCCGCGATCTCGCGCAAGCTGCCGGCGCCGCCGCAGCACGAGTGGCTCGAGGCGGTGAAGTACTGGAACGGCGGCGGCCGCGCCGCGGTCTGGTTCCTCGTCGATCCGAGGCGGACCAGCATCGATCTCGTGCAGCATGGCGAGCCGTCGCGCTATCGCTGGGCGCTGCCGTACCCGGTGCTGGTCGGCGGGGCGCGCCCGAACGAGATGGATTGGTACGCCGTCGACGCGCCCGAGTGGTACGTCGGCGAGGGTTGGGCGCTGACGCCCGAGGCGGCGGGCGTCGCCATCACCGATCGCCGCGGCCCCGAGTTCGGCCCGATCGAAGGGTGGGTCAGCGACCAGACGGCGCGCGCCGGACAGCTGATGATTGGCGGCCGCAACTTCGACGCGCGGCCGGCCCGGCTGATGCTTTCGCCGCGCGGGCAGCCGTGGCGCGAGATCGCCGAAGTGCCGCCGGGCCCGTTCCTGCTGTTCACCACCCTGTGGCCCGACGATGCGGCCGGGTCGGCGGGGTACGTCGGGTTCCAGATCGCGGCGATGCAGCCGGTCAGGCTGGGCGTCGAGCAGTTCGATGCGTCGGCGTCGCGGCCGCTCGTCGGCTACGGCAACGGGTGGCACGAGCAGGAGTTCAACCCCCGCACCGGGCTGCGCTGGCGGTGGCTGAGCGAGCGCGGCGAGCTGCTGTTCCGCACGCGGTCGCCCCGCCTGACGCTGCACCTCGAAGGCGAGTCGCCGCTGACCTATTTCGATCGCCCCTCGAAGCTCGTCGTCCGTGCCGGCGACCGCGTCGTCTTCGACAAGGAGCTGTCGTCGGATTTCGCGCTGAACATCCCGATCGAAGGCGCCGGGCCGATCGTCCTCGAGACCGACCAGGTCTTCGCCCCCGCCGATCGCAGCCGCCGCACCGGCGACCGGCGGCACCTGGGGCTGCGAATCTTCAAGTGCGAGCTGAAGATCTCTTCCTAGGCCTGTGAAACCGCAGAGACCGGGGAAATCGCAGAGAACAAAAAGTACAAAGATTTCTGCGATCTCTGCGTGCTCTGCGGTTACGCCGGCGGTTGAATGGGGACACGCGGTGGGTGGATTGGCTTCTGCGCCAGGCACAGGAGCGAGCTGCCGAACGGCGCATCGAAGCGGCGGATCCATCGGGCCTCGAGGCGCAGCGCGGCGGTCATCAGCGCGTTGATTGGCGCCGGCGGCACGACGATGTCGCGCTGCTGGTCAGGCTGGTGGCGCAGCCCGCGCAGGCGCTGCCACGACCGGCTGATCGCCAGCGGCGCGAACAGCGTCGCGTTGGTGTAGGTGAGGCGGACAATCGTGAAACCGGCCGCCTCGAGGTGCGCGCGCAGCTCGCCGCGCTGATAGCGCCGCACTTCGCCGCCAAAGGCGGAATGGTCTCCCCTCAGCATGGTCATCGCCGCGACGTTGATGAGTGCGTGGCCGCCCGGCCGCAGCAGCCGGTACATCTCGGCGATCGCCAGGCGTTCGTCCGGATCGGCGAGCGCGTAGAGCACGTCGAACGAGGTCACCAGATCAAAGGCGGACGAGGGGAAGGGGACGGCGGTGACGCTGGCGCGGGCGAGGCGCGTGCGCCCCTGTTCCAGGCCGATCCGGAGCCCGATTTCCGTCAGATCGAAGCCGTAGGCGCGACCGTAGGCGCCGAGCCACTCGACGTTGGCGCCGGTGCCGCAGCCGCAATCGAGCAGCCGCGCGCCACGCGCGCGGCCCAGGGCGAGTTCGACCAGCGGGGTGACGAAGGCGCGGAATCCGCGGAACCAGAAGTGGCGCGCTTCCGCCGCCGCGGTCGCGCGCAGCAGTTGATCCACGGCGGCGATTGTAGCGTGTGGTATGCAGGCTTCATTGACACTGCGAAATCAAGTTTGTAAAGTGCGTGCCCTGAGGAGCATTAAATGATTCGCGTCCGACAGCTCGTCTCCATCATTGCGCTCAGCTCCGTTCTCATCGTTGCTGGCTGCGCCAAGAAAGCTCCGGCCGCAGCGCCGCCGCCGCCACCGCCGCCGCCGCCCGCTGCGCCGCCGCCGCCGCCACCGCCGCCGCCTCCACCACCGCCGCCGCCGCCCGCGCCTGCGCCCGCGCCGCTCACCGAAGACGAAATCTTCGCGCGCAAGTCGGTCGATCAGCTCAACGCCGAGCGGCCGCTCACCGACGTCTTCTTCGATCTCGACAAGTCAGAGGTGCGCGACGACGCGCGGCCGGCGCTGCAGAAGGACGCCGACTGGCTGAAGCGCTGGACCAGCGTGCAGGTGACGCTCGAGGGGCATTGCGACTCGCGCGGCAGCGCCGAGTACAACCTTGGCCTCGGCAACCGCCGCGCCACCGCGATCAAGGAGTATCTCGTCAACCTCGGGGTGCCCGCCGCCCGCCTCGTGGTCGTCAGCAAGGGGAAGGAACAGCCGTTCTGCAACGAGGAGAACGAGGGCTGCTGGTCGCAGAACCGGCGGGGACATTTTCTGATATCGGCGAAGTAGACGGACAAGGCCCGCCTTCGCGCCGAAGGCGCTACGGCGGGCCACCCGCCTCCCCTGCCCTACCCGCGACGATGCGCTCCAGTTCGGCGTCGCGAATGCGATACTTCGCGACCTTCTTTCCATTCACCAGCAGCACAGGTATCTCCAGCCCGTAGAGCGCTTCGAGGGCGGGATCCGTGGAGATGTCGATCTCAGCGACGGTGATCTCGGCGTCGCTGAAGGCCGCAACACGCTGCACGACCGCTTTCATCTCGTCGCAGAGGTGGCAGCCGGGGCGGGAATAGAGGGTCAGCGCGACCACGCTAGGAACTGATCCACTCCTTGTCCTGCGCGCGCGTGTCGACGGTGCCGACGAGATCGGCGACGGCACCAACCTGCTGGCGCGTCATGTAATCGGTGATCCCGTCGAGCAGCTTCGGCCAGATGAACGGGTCGACGAAGTTCGCCGTCCCGACCTGGACGGCCGTGGCGCCGGCGATGATGAACTCGAGCGCGTCGCGGGCGCTGGCGATGCCGCCCATCCCCAGAATCGGGATCTTCACCGCCTGCCGGCATTCGTAGACCATGCGCACCGCGATCGGCCGGATCGCCGGGCCGCTCAGGCCGCCGACGATGTTCGAGATCTTCGGCCGCCTGGTCTCGACGTCGATCACCATCGCCAGGAAGGTGTTGACCAGCGAAACGGCGTCGGCGCCGGCTTCCTCGGCGGCGCGGGCGAACGAGGCGACGTCGGTCACGTTCGGCGTCAGCTTCGGGATCACCGGCAGCCGCGTCACCTTGCGCACCGCGCTGACCACGTCGTAGGTGCCGTTCAGGCTGCAGCCGAACTGGATTCCGCCTTCCTTGATGTTCGGGCAGGAGATGTTCAGCTCGATCGCGGCAACGCCGCCGGCGTCGGACATGATGCGCGACACCTCGACATACTCGTCGAGCGTGGTGCCGCAGACGTTGACGATCACCGTGGCGCCTCGGGCGCGGAGCTCCGGCAGCTTCTCGTCGACGAACCGCCGGGCGCCGATTCCCTGCAGGCCGATCGCGTTGAGCATTCCGGCCGGCGTCTCGACGATGCGCGGCGCGGGGTGCCCTTCGCGCTCTTTCAGGAACAGGCCCTTCGACACGACGGCGCCGAGCGACGAGAGGTCGACGACGTCGGCGTACTCGACGCCGTAGCCGAAGCAGCCGCTCGCCGCGATCAGCGGATTCCTGAGCGTGAGGCTACCGATTCGAACTGATAAATCCATTCTCGTTGTGGTGTCCGCCTTCAGGCGGACCGTGACGGGTCCGGCTGAAGCCGGACACTACGTCCACACGATCTCGTCGGCCGCCAGCACCGGACCCGACAGGCACGAGCGCACGTGGTGGAACCCGCCGTTGCCGTTCCGCATCGGCACGACGCAGCTGTAGCAGCCGCCGAGGCCGCAGCCCATGATCCGCTCGACCGACACCTGGCACGGCCGGCCGTACTTCATCGCCGTTCGCGCGGTGGCCGCGAGCATCCCTTCCGGGCCGCACGCGTAGAGCATCAGGGCCGACGACGACGGGTGCGCGGCCAGGCGCCGCTCCAGCGGCGCGACGACGCGGCCGCGCTCGCCGACGCTGCCGTCCTCGGTCGTCAGCACGAGCTCGACATCCAGCGCGCGGAAGAAATCGAGGTAGAAGAGCTCGGCGCCGCGCCGTGCGCCGTAGAAGAGAATCGACTTTACGCCGCGCGCGCGCAGCGCCTCGGCGAGCGTCGCAAACGGCGCCAGGCCGACGCCGCCGGCGACCATCCACGCCTCCGCCGGCGGATCGACCGGGGTGAACGGACGGCCGAGCGGCCCGAGGCACTCGATGCGCTGCCCGGGGCGCGCGTCGTACAGCAGCCGCGTCGACGGGCCGATGCGCTTGCTCAGGATCGAGAGGCCGGTGGGCGATCCGTGGTCGTCGCGCAGGATCTCGAAGACCGAAAACGGGCGGCGCAGCAGCGGATCGAAGCTGCCGCCGGGCTTGACCATGACGAACTGGCCGGGCGCCGCGGTGGAAGCAATCTCCGGCGCCGCCAGGGCGACGACGTTGTAGTCGTTCGACAACGGCCGGTTCGCGACGACCTCCGCCGACACGTCAACCGGCATCCGGGGCAGTATACTGCAGCGAAAATTCGGACTTCCCCGTGAGATACCTCAGGATGCTCGCGAACTCGATGGCGGCAGCCACGCTCGGCGCCGCTTATGTCGTCGCCATCGTCCTGTGCCTGAACCCGCACCTGCCGCTCAACCCGGCGCGGCTCTCACCGCTCGCCGGTACGGTCGGCCTGTTCTACGCGGCGAACCTGACGTTGATTTTCTACGTCGTGCTGGCTGCGTGTCAGTTGCTCGGGCGGGATGTGTTCTCGCCGGCGTGGCTCAGCGTCGGCGTGCTGGTGTGGCTGGCCGCCCTGGCATCCGGCGCCGGCGCGGCGCTGATGTGGAAGAACCTCGCCACCTTCGCGCTGGTCGTCGACGCCGGGACCGCATCGGCGCTCGATCGCAGCGCGATCGTGCTGGCCGCGGTGTCGGTGCTGTGCGTGCTGCTGGCGGTGTTCCGTCGCAGCATTCCCGAGGCGCGCGCGATCTGGGCGCCGCTGTTCGTGGTGGTCGCGGCCGCGTCGGTCGCCGTGCCGCTGGCGCTGCGCGGCCGCGGCACGCCGCCGGTGCTCGAGGCGCGTGCGATCGAGGCGAGGTTCGACGCCGCCCGCACCGAGCCGTCGGCGCGCGTCGTGTTGATCGCCATCGACGCCGCCTCGCTCGATCTCGTCACCCGCGCCGCGGCCGAGGGACGGCTGCCGAACTTCGGCCGGATCCTCGACGCCGGCGCCGTCCGTCACCTGGCGACGCTGCGTCCGACGTCCGCTGAAGCGGTGTGGGCCGCGGCGGCCACGGGGAAGCTGCCGCAGAAAAACGGCGTCCGCTCGGCGGCGATCTATGAGATTGCGGGCAGCGCCGACGCCATCCAACTGCTGCCCGACTACTGCTTTGCTTACGGCCTCGAGCGCTTCGGCCTGCTGGTGCAGCGCCCGCACACCTCGGCGACGCTGCGGGCGCGCACGCTCTGGAGCATTCTCAGCGACCACGGCTTCTCGGTCGGCGTCGTCGGCTGGCCGTTGACGCAGCCGGCGCCGCCGGTGCGCGGCTTCCTGGTCAGCGACACGTATCACCGCGTGGCGCAGACGGCGATGGGGCTCGAAGATGCCGGCGCCGTCTACCCGCCCGATCTGCAAGTCGACGCGCACGCGGCGATGGCCGGCGCGGGCAAGGCGCCGGCGGTGGTTGCCGCGGCGATCGTCGACGAGCCCCGCTTCGAGACGCCGGCGCGCATCGATCGCGCCAACGATCTGATCGCGCAGGCGCTGGCGCGGGCGCGGCCGCCGCAGGTGACGATCACGCGCTACCAGAGCCTCGATCAAATCGGCCACTACTTCCTGCGCTATGCGGCGCCCTCGGAGTTCGGCGACGTCAGCGACGACGAGCGGCGTCGGCTCGGCTCGGTGCTCGAGCGCCATTACGCGATGATCGACGACGCGATCGGCCGCGCGATGGCCGCGCTGGGCCCGGAGGATCTGCTGCTGGTGGTGTCTGGCTACGGCATGGAGCCGCTCGGGTTCGGCAAGCGGCTGGTCGAGCGCGTCATCGGCGACCCCGACGTCAGCGGCACGCACGAAGCGGCGCCGGACGGCTTCCTGATGGCGTACGGCGCGAGGGTGGCGCGCGGCCGGGAGCAGCCGCGGGCGTCGGTGGTCGACCTGGTGCCGACGATGCTCTATTTCCTCGGGCTGCCGATCGGGCGCGACATGGACGGCTACGCGCGGGCGGATCTTTTTCAGCGATCGTTCAGCGAGGAAAGGCCGATCACGTTCATTCCAACGTATGAGAGATAGAGAGAGCAAGGCGGGCAGGCGGGAAGGCGGGAAGGCAAGGGGCTGGAAGCAAGGTGGAAAGGTTGGACGCAATGAAACGCTCGATGATTGCCGCGCTCGTGGTGCTTTCGTGCCAGCTGGTGGGCGCGCAGCCGTACGCGCCTGGCTATGTGGACCCACGGCCGGTGCTCGACGCGGCGGCCAGGGCGATTGGCGTCGACGCCTTGAAGTGCGTGACGATCTCCGGCGCCGGCTACTCCGGCGCGGTGGGCCAGCAGTGGTGGTCCGATCGCAACGTCGACTGGCCGCGCGGCGAGCCGCTGGCCAACTACACGCGGACGATGAACTGGGATGCGAAGACGATGAAGGAAGAGTTCGATCGCAAGCCCGGGATCAACCCCGCGTCGTGGAAGTACGGCGCCGGCTGGATGGGCGGCACGCCGCTCCAGCGGCAGTCGCGCCAGACCTTCGTCGTCAGCGGCCAGCACGCATGGCATCTCGACGGCCCCGGCGGCACGCCGGTCGCCTCGCCGCCCGACGATGCGGAGCGGTGGCAGCTCGATCTGTGGATCAACCCGCACGGCTTCCTGAGAGCGGCGCGGATGCCGGGCGCGAATCCCGTCGCCGTCTGGCGCTGGGAGCTGGGCGAGATGGGACGCGACGGCCCGACGGTCGTGCCGGAGAAGGTGACCGTCGTCTCGATCCAGATGGGCAAGTACCGCATCGACGCGACGATCAACAAGGAGAACCTGCTGCAGCGCATCCACACCTGGGTGCCGCACCCGGTGCTCGGCGACATGAACTACGAGCACGAGTTTACCAACGCGAGCTACGTCGATCTCGGCAACGGCATCCGTTATCCGACGGGCTGGCACCATCACGAGGGCTGGGACGACAACTACAACACCCAGAACATCACCGCCGGCCACAACGGCTTCGGCGGCACGTTCAAGGACATCAAGGCGAACGCCTGCGGCGATCCGATCACGGTGCCGGAAGGCGTGCGGCAGGCGACGTTCCCGGTCCGGGTCGAGGCGCAGCCGCTGGCCGACGGTGTCGTTCTCTTCGGCGGGGCGACGCACAACAGCGTCGCGGTCGAGTTCAAGGACTTCGTCGCCGTCGTCGAGGCGCCGATCGACGAGGCGCGCAGCCTGGCGGTGATCGAGGAGGTGGCGAAGCGGATGCCGGGGAAGCCGATTCGCTTCCTGGTCAACACGCATCAGCACTTCGATCACATCGGCGGCCTGCGCACCTACCTCCACATCGGCGCGACGATCGTGACCCACTGGAAGAACTTCGACTTCTACAACCGCGACGTGCTCAACGCGGTGCCGCGGACGCTGCAGCCGGACATGGTGTCGCGCTGGCCGCCGACCGAGCTCTTCGAGGGCTACAACATCGAGACCGTCCGCGAGAACTACGTGATCACCGACGGCACGCGGATCATGCAGATGTACTACGTCCACCCGCTGCAGCACGCGGAGGGCATGCTGATGGCGTACCTGCCGAAGGAGAAGCTGGTCGTCGAGGCGGACCTTTTCGACACGCACGAGCCGCCGCCGGCGACGCCGACGCGCGCGCACACCAGCTTCTTCAACGAGGTGCGGACGCTCAAGCTCGACGTTGCGCGGATCGTGCCGATCCATGGCGCGCCGGTGCCGTGGAGCGACTTCGCGAAGCTGATGGCGGCGCGCTCGTCGGCGGGCGCCCCGTAGCGCAGCCCTTCAGGGCTGCCCGCGAAGGCGGGTGAGGCAGGTAAGGCTGGCGGGTGGGCAGGTCGGTTTACGGGGCGGGTAGGGCACGCTGATGAAGGGCACGATTCGAGCTCTGGTTCTTGTGGCGCTCGTGGCGGGCGCGGTTGCCACCATCGCGGTGGCGCGGCGGCGCGATCCGCCACAGCCTGGTGCGGCCTCGCTGACCTGGATTGCGGACGCCCACCAGCTCGGGCCGGTCGGCTATCGCGATCCGGCCGGCGCGATTTCGCCGGACGGGCAGTGGATCGCGTACTCCGAGGGGCGCTTCCTCCGCGTGCGCCCGGCCGGCGGCGGCCCGAGCGCGGCGCTGCCCCCGAACGAGGCGCAGATCCGCAACCTGACGTGGAGCCCCGACAGCCGGAAGATCGTCGCCGACGGGTATCTCACGCCGTCAGGGTGGGCGCTGTTCGACCTGGCCACCGGCACGCGCCAGGCGCTGTGGGGCGATCGCGATCCGCTGTCGGCGCGGCTCGACGGCAGCGGCACCGCGACGACCGCGAAGGTGTCGGAATTGCGCCAGCTCGCCTGGTCGCGCAACGGACGCTTCATCGCCGGCATCGTCAACGGTCGCGAAGGACAGGAGCTGTGGACGGTGGCGGAGGATGGC
>Ga0111539_10004581_pt1 | contig 18068 bp, 13 predicted proteins | sample RhiMethybrSRZTD1_FD_79667 | JGI IMG/M metagenome (GOLD analysis project Ga0111539, IMG submission 79667) | Populus rhizosphere microbial communities from Tennessee, USA - Rhizosphere MetaG P. TD hybrid SRZTD1 (version 2) (version 2) | ecosystem: Host-associated > Plants > Roots > Rhizosphere >... | reverse complement strand
GTCCACCGTGGCGCCATCGAGGATCACCACCTCGTCGCCGACCACGACATCGCTGGCGACCGTGCAGGCATGCACGCAGGCGTTGCGGCCGACGCTCACACGGTCGCCGACGATGCAGGGGAAGATCTCGTGATTGATGTGCAGCGTCGAGTGCGAGCCGAGATGGAAGTCGTCGCCGACCCTGACGAAATGCCCATCGGCGCGCATGACGCTGAGCGGCCCCAGCCACGCATTGCGCCCGACCGTGACGCGCCCCAGCACCGCCGAGCCGACGCCCGCATGCATCGGCGGCGTGGCGAAGCTGGGCGAGACGCCGGCGTACGATAGGATGTGGGGTGCTCTTGCTGACATGCTTTTCACGTTACGCAACCGTAGCATTTTGGCAACCTCGTCATGCCCGCGCAGGCGGGCATCCACGCTACTATCGTTGGGCCGGAGAGTTGCGTGGGTCCCCGCCTTCGCGGGGAGGGCCGATCAATCCATCTCGAAGGCGCCCTTGTAGTCGAGCTTGAGGCGGGCGTCCTGGTCTTCCTTGCGCAGCAGGCAGTTGCCGACCGCCAGTACGTCGATCTCGCTGCCCATGAAGCAGCGAAACGCATCCTGCGGCGTGCACACGATGGGCTCGCCGCGAACATTGAAGCTGGTGTTGACCAGCACCGGGCACCCAGTCAGCTCGCGGAAGCGCGAGATCAGCGCGTGATAGCGCGGGTTGGTCTCCTTGTGCACGGTCTGCACGCGCGCGGAGTAGTCGACGTGCGTGACGGCAGGAACCTCCGAGCGCGGCACATTGAGCTTGTCGATGCCGAACAGCGCACGCTCGGTCTCGCTCATCGGCCGCTGCCGCTCTTCGCGCACGGGGGCCACCAGCAGCATGTAGGGCGAGTCGGTGTCGAGCTCGAACCAGGCGCCGACTTCCTCGCGCAGCACCGATGGCGCAAACGGCCGGAAGCTCTCGCGATATTTGACTTTCAGATTGAGGGTCCTCTGCATGCTGGGCGAGCGCGGGTCGCCGAGGATCGAACGCGCGCCAAGCGCCCGAGGCCCGTATTCCATGCGGCCCTGCATCCAGCCCACGGCCTTGCCGTCGGCCAGCGCCTGCGCGGTGGTCTTGACGAGATCGTCGTCGCCGAGCGTCGAGAATTTTGCGCCCGCCGCCGTCAAGGCCGCCTCGATCGCCGGCTGCTCGAAGGCGGGCCCCAGGTAGGAGCCGTGCATGCCGTCCGGGCCCGAGCCGTTGCGCTCGCGCGGGCGATCGAAATACGTGTGATAGCCGACGAGCGCCGCCCCCAGCGCGCCGCCGGCATCGCCCGAGGCCGGCTGCACCCACAGCTCCTCGAAGATGCCCTCGCGCAGGATCTTGCCGTTGGCGACGCAATTGAGCGCGACGCCGCCGGCCAAGCACAGCCGGCGCTGCCCGGTCTCGGCGCGCACGGACCGGGCGAGCCGCAGCACCACCTCCTCGGTCACCGCCTGGATGGAGGCCGCCATGTCCATGTGGAACTGGGTCAGCAGGTCGGCGTCCGGGTTGCGCACGGGCTGGCCGAACAGGCGCGAGAACGCGCCGTTGGTCATGGTCAGGCCGGTGCAGTAGTCGAAATATTTCTGGTCGAGGCGGAACGAGCCGTCGTCCTTCAGGTCGACGATGGTGTCGAGAATCTTTTGCGCGTACTTGGGCTCGCCGTACGGCGCCAGACCCATCACCTTGTATTCGCCGGAGTTGACCTTGAAGCCCAGGTAGTAGGTGAAGGCCGAGTAGAGCAGGCCGATGGAGTGCGGGAAGTGCATCTCCTTCAGCACCTTCAAGTCCTTGCCGCGGCCGAGCGCCAGCGACGTGGTGCTCCACTCGCCCACGCCGTCCATGGTCAGAACGGCGGCCTCCTCGAAGGGGCTCGGATAGAAGGCGGAAGCCGCGTGGCTCAGGTGGTGCTCGGAAAACAGCAGCTGCTTGTCGGCATCGAACTCGGGCGCGAGCTTCTGCAGCTCCTTGGCCAGCAAGCGCTTCTGGAAGAGCTTCTCGCGCAGCCAGACGGGCATGGCCATGCGGAAGGAGGAAAACCCACGCGGCGCGAAGCTCAGATACGTTTCGAGAAGCCGCTCGAACTTGATCAGCGGCTTCTCGTAAAACACCACCGCATCGAAGTCGCTGACCTTGCAGCCGCAGTGGTCGGCGCAGTAGGCGACGGCGTGCGTAGGAAACCGCGCATCGTGCTTCTTGCGCGTAAAGCGCTCCTCCTGGGCAGCGGCCGCTACCTCACCGTCGACGACGGCCGCGGCCGCGCTGTCGTGATAGAGCGCCGATATGCCGAGGATACGCATCGGGTGGGACCGAACCCTCGACCTAGAAGAGCGTGTAGATGAAAGGCGCCACCGCCGAGCCCTGGGTCAGCACCAGCACGGCGCCGAACAGGCCGAGCACCACGAAAATCGGCAACAGCCAGAACTTCTTGCGCGTGCGCATGAAGCGCCACAGCTCATTCAGGAACGACATCGTTTCCCTCTCGTTCAGCTCCCTGCGCGCCCATTGCCCACATGGCCGCAAATGTCAATAGGCGAGCCCGGCCGCCGCAAGCCACGCGAGCCATGCTACACCTTTCGAGTAAACGCCCGTGCCGCCCGCCGCCGCACGTGCAAGCATGATTTACGCCGGGTTACCGGGCGCCCGGCGCGGCACAACAGGCTCGCCCAGGGCAGGGAGGTTGCGAGGATCATGTCGTTTTCGCTTCTCAGGCGCGCGTTCGCCTCGGCTTTGACCATGCTTGCGGCAGGCCTGCCCGCCACGGCACAGGAATATCCCACGCGCAACGTCACGATCGTGGTCCCCCTCGCGGCCGGCACCGGCATGGACTCGATCGTACGCATCTACGCGGAGGACTTGTCGAAAGCCCTCGGCAAGCCTGTCATCGTCGAAAATCAACCGGGTGCCGCCCTGATGCTGGCGGCGCAGAACGTGGCGCGCGCCACGCCCGACGGGCACACGCTGCTCGTCTCGTCCTCGGCCGCGATGGCCGTCAACCCCACGCTCTACAAGAAGGTCAACTACGATGCCGCAAAGGATTTCGTGCCCTTGGCGCTCTACGCCAAGTCGCCGTTCGTGCTGATCGTCAATCCGTCTCTCGGCGTCAACACCCTTAAGGAGTTCATCAGGAAGGCGCAGGACAGCGCCGCCAACCCTCTGACCTACGGCACGTCGGGCGCCGGAACCCTGCAATACCTGACCATCGAGACCATGAAGCGCGACTTCAAGTTCCAGGCCAATCACGTGCCCTATCGCAGCTCGCCGCAGATCGTCAGCGATGTGGTCGGCGGCCATATCGGCTCGGCCATGTCGGAGACCGGCGCGGCGCTGTCGCTGATCCTGGAGGGCAACCTCAAGGCGCTGGCCATCACATCCTCGGCGCGGCATCCCTCCCTGCCGCAGGTGCCCGCGATTGCCGACGCGGTCGACATGCCGGGCTTCGAGGCGGTGTCCTGGCACGCGCTGCTGGCCCCCGCGGCGACGCCCGGCCCCATCATCGATCGCCTTCACGCCGAGATGCAGCGCATCGTCGGCGATCAGGCATTCCAGAAGCGCGTCACCGAGATCGGCCTCATGCCCCTGCAGCCGAGCTCGATCGAGGCCATGCAGAAATACATGGCGGGCGAGCGCGAGCGTTGGGGTGGGGTGGTCAAGTCGCTGGGGTTGGCAGGCTCGCTGTAGAGTGCAAGCTGCCACCAGCAAGTCGGGCCAGAGGGATGTCCATTTGGCACTGGGCTCCTTCGGGAGAAAGCACGTAGTCGACCGTCCCGCCCAGCTCATAGGGGACAAGCTCGCGAACGACATGCATGCCATAGCTCGATTTGCTCTGAGATGGGACCAAGGGTCCGCCGGTCTCGCGCCATGTGAAATCGAGCCGATTGCTGGCGGTGCCATTGAGCCTCAAACGCCACCTGATCGACACTCGTCCAGACGGGACGGAAAGCGCCCCATACTTTGCAGCATTGGTGACCAGCTCGTGAAGCACCATACCCATCGTCTGGCCAGCCTCTGCACTCAGCATCACTTCGGGGCCGCCAATCTCGGCGTTAGAGCCTGTCGCGTAAGGCGCCAATTCGCGCTGCACCAGTTCAGCTAGCGGTATACCGAGCCACCGCCGATGGCTCAAAAGCTCATGTGTCGATCCCATAGAGCGAATGCGGCCGTCGAGCGCAGCCACGAAGTGCTCCATCGAGCTGCTGGCGTCCATCGTGTGGGCGGCGACGGCCTGGACGGTGGCGAGCACGTTTTTGACGCGATGATCGAGCTCGGCGACCAGCTTGCGTTGCTGCTCCTCCACCTGCTTGCGCTCGGTTATGTCGATGCTAACGCCCACGACTCGGTGCGGGCGCCCTTCGCCGTCATAGGATACGAAACAGCGTGTCTCGACCCATCTCACCTCGCCACCAGCACGAATGATACGGTATTCTACCGTGTATTCGCGCCGGCGCTCACGGAACGCCTCTCTGCGGAATCCTCCCACCCGCCCTATATCGTCCGGGTGCACACTAGCTAAACAGTCGCTGCGTGCTTTCTCGGCAGTGCCCTCAGGAAAGCCGTGGATGGCCGCATAGCCTGCAGAAATCTGCATGATCTCGGTGTCAATGTCATATGCGTAGCTACCGACGAGCGCCGCTTTTCCGGCCAATGCAAGCTGAATGTTGCGTTCAGCCAGGGCAAGCTCGGCTTTCTTGCGTTCGCTGATATCGACCGTCATGTTGACGACACCGACGATCGCGCCGGTCTCGTCACGCAGAGGGGTCGGGTAGGGGGCGATGGGCATGCGCGTGCCGTCCTTGCGTTCAATGATTGCTTCTCGGCCTCGCACGATGTGGCCATGCTTCAATGCGATCTCGGTTGGACAATCTTGCAACGCCATTGGTGAGCCGTCGGCATGATAGAAGTGCGACAAGTCACTCCACTTGTCTTTACCCAGCGTGGGCTTAACCCCCCACAGATCGACAGCGCTTTGGTTGCAATAGGTTATGTGCCCCTCGGCATCCGTCACGTAGATCGCCGCCGGCAAAGCCCCAAGCAGGTCGCGGAGTTTGTGCTCGCTTTCCTGCAACCGTTGCTCGGCTTGCTTGCGCGCCGTGATATCCCGTGTGATGCCACGCACGCGCACCGGCTGGCCCTGAGCATCGCTCTCGATCGAACCTTCCGTAGTAGCCCAACGTGCGCCTCCGCCGGATGAGCACAACCGAAACTCCAATTCGAACGCGGCATCTGTACGGACGGCTGCCCAGAATTGCGCCATCACTCGGTCGCGGTCCTGCGGGTGGATTCTTTCGACAAATTCGACAAAATCGTGCGGCTCTGGGTATTCCGCCCGACCTAGAAGGCGCCCCACCGGTCCGGTCGAATGCACGGCGTTGCGAGTGAGGTCGACATCCCAGGCGACGACATTGGCGGCTTCCAGGATCGATCGAAGACGTACTTCGCTTGCGACGATCGTTGCTTCGTGCCGGCGCCCCTCGGCAAACAGAGCAGCAAGTGCGAGTGCGGCCAGGGTGGTACCCAGCATGGCTACCTGGGCCGCAAGCACGCGGTCTGCGATTGGCTGGCCCGGATCGCCATAGCGGCCAACTTCGCTGGTTGTCGTCCACACGATGGCGGCGCAGATCGTGAATACCGCTCCTGCAGCGAATACCGGACGGCAGCGTGAAGCGAGCCAGAGCAGCAGTGGGAACAAAAATGAAGCTGGTGCCACCAGCGACCAGGACCCTGCGAACAGAGCCAAAGCAAATCCGTTCGCCACGGACACAATGACGACCGCGAACGTGCCCTCGAGCAACTCACGCGGCGATGGCACCTCGCGGACGGCGGCGGCTACCCCGATCAGGAGTGGGGCAACCGTTATGACGCCCAACGCATCAGACGCGAACCAGACCTTCCACACGTCCAAGAACGATGCTGTGGAAGGGCCGAAGTGTTTCATCGCACCCGCGGCGCCGAGCGCAGCCGTGCCGGTCGCGACAGCAGTTGCGGCGAAAAACCCCAGCACACGCCGCAGGTTGTCGAGATCAAAGGCGGGGCCGAACCAGCGCCCGATCAGCCACATCAGCAGGAGGGCCTCGCCGGCATTGCACAAGCCAAAAGCGAGGGCGCTCCAGCCGTTCCGGTCGCTCAAAAGCGCGGCTGCGGCACTTGAACCTATCACGGCCACCGCCACTGGCACGCGCGCTCTCCGTCCAAGCGCAACCAAAATGCCAGCAGCGATGCCGGAGGCAGGCCAGAATACGGCTACGCGCTCCGCCGCGGTCAAGAGAGCAAGGCCCAGTTGTGCGGTCAGGAAATAGGCGGTGCCAACTGCCACGGCGATTCCGACGCTTAGAAGCCAACCTTGCGGCTCGCCACGTACGGTAAGCCCCCCCTCGATCTGCTCGCCAAGCTTCCGTAAAATGTGGCCCGCACCGGCGCCCTTCGCGCTCATGTTTGCTTCTGCCGTATCTGCATATGGACTTGAATCCCCCGCCGGATCGAACACGCGCGCCCCCCAACCTTTAGGCGCCCGATGCGCGGCGTCGAACTAGGGGTTCTACCGAAAATGGCCGGCGGAAAGCCCTGATAAGACTGACAATTCTGGGCCAAAATATTGCTGCGGGACACGGCAGTAGTCGCGCCGGCAAGATTGCCGATAGCTGCCGATTTGGTTGCGCTGCAGGGGATCTAGCGCTCGCGCCGAGGGCGGCCCGAACGATCTGACCCAGTTATGAAATTCATGTTGGTGTCGCGATGGCTTGTCACCCAAGCGTCACTTGGCTGGCGGAGGCGGCGCGAACGGCGTGCTGGTCGCTGGCCCCTCGCCCCACACCAGGATCGTCGCCGGCTCGTCCTTGGCGCCGTCGAAGTGCACGCCCTTGGCGTAGTGGATGACGTGGCTGCCGGCCGGCATCGGCACGGTGGCGTTGGGGTCGAAGTTGGGCCCCGATCCGACCCACCAGGTGCCCGACACGACGATGAAGAAGCGGTCGTTGGGGTGGAAGTGCGGCCGGCTCATGTTGCCCGGCAGCCATTGCAGCAGCACAGCATAGGGACCGGGCTTGCCGGGATCGCCCTGCAGCACGGCAGAGCGGTTGGTGCCCGCGGGGTTGGTCTTCCATTCGATCTGGTCGGGCAGCTTGAAGCCGACGATCTTCGGATCGAGCTGCACGGTTTGCGCAACCAGCGTCTGCGTCATCGCCGCCAGGACGATGACCGCACCGGCAAACTTTCTCCTCACGGACATGACGTCTCCTCCAGCACTTCAGCTGCGGGCCATGGTCGGCCAAAAGACAGCCCTTGCCAAGCCGAAGCTGCCGCCGGGCATGCATCGGGAACCGATGGCGGTCGCCCGCGGTTGCTCCGGTGGGCCAAGAGAGGCGGCAGCAGCATGACACAATTGGAAGAGCAACCGGCTGGTTTCGCTCCGTCGGGTAAGGGGGAACATATCGAGCGGCTGCGCGCGCGAGCGGCGCTGGCAATGGTGATCGCCAGCGTTGCCGTGGGCTTCATGGCCGGGCGGGCGTCGGTCTGGCTGGTGCCGTTCGACGCTCCCGCCGTTGCCAATGCACGCACGGAAGCGGTGCGCGCCTTCGAAGCGATCTTCCGCCCGCGGGAGCAGCCGGCCAATGAAGGGCTAAGTCCCCCGCCGACGCCCCGGACGGCCGCCGCCGACCCGGCGCAGCCGGCAGTCGATCCGTCGAGCACGGCCCCAACCCCTGCGCCCGCGGTCGACCGGGAGGCTTCCCGTTCCCCGCCAACGCCCGACGCCATCCCAGCCCGCGCGGGGGTGACGCTGATCAACCCGGGTAGCGCGGAAGCGCGTCCGAACCCCTCCGAACCGAGCCGCCCCGGTCGCGAGAGTGCCGAAAAGTCCGCCGATGCCTCGCCTGCTGGCAAGGAGGAATGCGAGCGCCGCTTCTCCTCGTTCCGACCGAGCGACGGCACCTATCAGCCTTTCGGCGGCGGCGCGCGCGTCCGCTGTCCCCTGCTTCGCTAGCCCTGCGCCGCTGGACAGTCGTTGCCCCCGGCGCTACCCGTCGGCGCGGATCAATGCCAGCGACGGCGGGGACCCATGCGCATCGCGCTCTGCAACGAGGTGATCCGGGAGCTGCCCTTCGAGCGCCAGTGCGCGTTCGCCCGCGCGGTGGGCTACGACGGCCTGGAAATCGCGCCGTTCACGCTGTCGCAGGAGCCGCACGCCCTGCCGGCCACGCGCCGCGCCGAACTGCGCCGGGCCGCCGCCGATGCCGGCATCGCCATCACCGGCCTGCACTACCTGATGCTGGCGCCCCAGGGCCTGTCGATCACCTCAGCCGATCCCGCGCAGCGCGCCCGCACCGTCGACGTGATGCACCGGCTGTGCGATCTCGCCGCCGACCTCGGCGCCGGCGTCCTCGTGCACGGCTCGCCGGCCCAGCGCACGCTCGCGCCCGGCCGCGAGGCGGAGGGCCGCAAATGGGGTGCCGAGTGCTTCGCTGCGGTCGCCCCGGCTGCCGAGAAAGCCGGCGTCGTCTATTGCATCGAGCCGCTCGCCGCCCCTGACAACCAGTTCATCCACACGGTGGAGGAGGCGGCGGCCATCGTGCGCGCCGTCGCCAGTCCTGCGCTCCGCACCATGGTCGATTGCGCCGCCGCCGCCCGCGCCGAGACGCAGGCGATTCCTGACCTGTTGCGGCACTGGCTGCCCACCGGACTCATCGCCCACATCCACCTCAACGACCCCAACCGCCGCGGCCCCGGCGAGGGCGATCTGGCCTTCGCGCCGATCCTGCAGGCCCTGCAAGCCGGCGGCTATCCAGGCATGGCCGCGGTCGAGCCTTTCGTCTACCAGCCCGACGGCCCCACCTGCGCCGCCCGCGCCATCGGCTACGTGCGGGGCTTGATGGAGGCCATGGGCTCCCTCTCCCCACCGAACAGTGGGGAGAGGGGACACGCGCGTCGCACCCCCGTTGATTGACACGCGCGCGCCCCTGTCCGTAACTGGCCGGCAACCAACACCGAAAGGAAGCGGCATGGGCGTGCGGCGGCTTGGCATCGTCATGAACGGCGTGACGGGGCGCATGGGCACCAACCAGCACCTCATCCGCTCCATCGTCGCCATCCGCGCCGAGGGCGGCGTGCGGCTCGCCAATGGCGAACGGGTCATGCCGGACCCGATTCTCGTCGGGCGCAGCGAAGAAAAGCTCGACGCGCTCGCCAAGGCGCATGGGCTCGCTCGCACCACCACCAACCTCGATGCGGCGCTCGCTGACAAGAACGACACGGTGTTTTTCGACGCCGCCACCACGCAGATGCGCCCCGCGCTGCTTAGCAAGGCCATCGCCAACGGCAAGCATATCTATTGCGAGAAGCCGGTCGCCACCAACCTCGAGGAGGCCCTCGGCATTGTACGCAAGGCCAAGGCGGCCGGCATCAAGCACGGCGTGGTGCAGGACAAGCTGTTCCTGCCCGGCCTGCGCAAACTCAAGATGCTGATCGATTCCGGCTTCTTCGGCCGCATCCTGGCCGTGCGCGGCGAGTTCGGCTACTGGGTGTTCGAGGGCGACCTGCAGCCGGCCCAGCGCCCCTCCTGGAACTACCGCGCGGAGGATGGCGGCGGCATGATCCTCGACATGCTCTGCCACTGGCGCTACGTGCTCGACAACACCTTCGGCAACGTCAAGTCGGTGTCCTGCCTCGGCGCCACGCACATTTCCGAGCGCATCGACGAGGCGGGCAAGCGCTACAAGGCCACCGCCGACGATGCGGCCTACGCCACCTTCCAGCTCGACGGCAACGTCATCGCCCACTTCAACTGCTCGTGGGCCACGCGCGTGCGCCGCGACGACCTCCTCACGCTGCACGTCGACGGCACGCACGGCTCCGCGGTCGCCGGCTTGCAGGATGTGGTCGTGCAGCAGCGCATGGCCACGCCCAAGCCGGTCTGGAACCCCGACGTCAAGCAGGCCATCGACTTCTACGCGGGATGGCAGCCGGTGCCGGAGACGCAAGCCTACGACAACGGCTTCAAGCTGCAGTGGGAGGCCTTCATCCGCCACGTCTGCGAGGGCGCCGCCTACAAGTGGGACCTCATGGAGGGCGCCAAAGGTGTCCAGCTCGTCGAGTGCGCGCTGCGGAGCTGGAAAGAGCGCCGCTGGATCGACGTGCCGGAGCTGAAGGTCTGATTTGTCATCCCGGGATTTATTCCCGGGATCCATCGTGCCGCGCACTTCCAACCGCTGGGAGTTGGTGGATGGCTGGATACCGGGGACAAGCCCCGGTATGACAGGTGAAGGCGAAGGCAACGGATACGCCACATGAACGCACCCATTCTCTCCTCCCTCAAGATCAACCTGCCAACCACCGCTGGCAAGCTCGAGACCTTCGTGCTGTCCGAGCCGCTCAGCCTTCCAGACAAGGCCAAGGGTGCCTTCAACCGCGTCGCCTTCTCGGCCGCGCATGTGGTGGCGGACGCCGGCGCCGCCAACGATCCGTGGCTCGACTGCACGCTCGATTGGGAGGCGACGCTGCGCTACCGCGAGTATCTGTGGGGCTTGGGGCTAGGCGTGGCGGAAGCCATGGACACGGCCCAGCGCGGCATGGGCCTCGACTGGCCGACCTCGCTGGAGCTGATCCGGCGCGCAGTCGGCGCGGCCAAGGCCTGGGAGGCGCGCAACGGCCGCCCGGCGCTGATCTTCTCCGGCTGCGGCACCGACCACCTCGATCCCTTGGCCGTGCGCTCCATCGACGAGGTGGTCCGCGCCTACGAGGAGCAGATGGCAGCGATCGAGAAGGTCGGCGGTCGCCTGATCGTCATGGGCAGCCGTGCGCTCGCCCGCGTCGCCAAGTCGCCGGCCGACTACGAGCGCGTCTATGCCCGCATCCTCGGCCAGGCCAAACAGCCCGTCATCATCCACTGGCTGGGCGAGATGTTCGACCCGGCGCTTGCCGGCTACTGGGGCGCCCCCGACCACATGGCCGCCATGCGCGCGGCGGTCGAGATCATCAACGCCCACGCCGCCAAGGTCGACGGCGTCAAGATCTCGCTGCTCGACAAGGACAAGGAGATCGTCATGCGCCGCCAGCTCGCCAAGGGCGTGCGCATGTACACGGGCGACGACTTCAACTACGCCGAGCTGATCGCCGGCGATGATAAGGGCCACAGCGACGCCCTCCTCGGCATCTTCGATGCCATCGCGCCGGCGGCCGCCGCCGCGCTCGGCGCGCTCGCCGCCGGCGACACCGCGCGCTTCCACGACATCCTGGCGCCGACCGTGCCGCTCTCGCGCCATATCTTCAAGGCGCCGACCCGCTTCTACAAGACCGGCGTCGTGTTCATGGCCTATCTCAACGGCCTGCAGGACCACTTCGTCATGGTCGGCGGCCAGCAGAGCGCCCGCTCGCTTCCGCACCTGGCCGAACTCTTCCGCCTTGCCGATCGCGCCGGCCTGCTGCGCGATCCGGACATGGCGCGTCGGCGCATGGTGCGCGTGCTGGCCGTGCACGGGATCGCCTGATGCGCGATCTGGCGGGCGACTTGCGGCACCTGTCGATCAACACGGTGACGCTGCGCAAGCAGCTAGCCCTGCCAGCCATCATCGAGGCGTGCGCCGCGCGCGGCATCGGCGCCGTCTGCCCCTGGCGAGACCAGGTGCAGGCGGCAAGCCTCGCCGCCGTCGCTAGGCAGATCGAAGATTCGGACCTTGCCGTCTCCGGCTACTGCCGCGGCGGTTTCTTCCCGGCGGCCGATGCCGCGGGCCTGCGCACGGCGCTGGAGGACAACCGCAAGGCCGTCGACGAGGCCAAGGCGCTGGGCGCCGCCTGCTTGGTGCTGGTGGTGGGCTCTCTGCCAGGCGCGCTGGCCGGCACGCCTGCCTCTAAGGACATCGGCCTCGCCCGCAACCAGGTGAGGGATGGCATCGCCGCCACCCTGGAGTACGCCCGGAGCGTCGGCATGCCGCTTGCCATCGAGCCGCTGCATCCCATGCAGGCCGCCGAGCGCGCCTGCATCAACACTCTGGAGCATGCGCTCGACCTGTGCGACGCCCTTGACCCCCCACGCACCGGTGCCATCGGCGTCGCGGTCGACATCTACCACTGCTGGTGGGACCCCAAGCTCGCGAGCCAGATCGCCCGCGCGGGCGCGCAGCGACTGCTCGCTTACCACGTCTGCGACTGGCTGGTGCCGACGCGCGACCTCCTCAACGACCGCGGTATGATGGGCGACGGCATCGTCGAATTGCGCAAGGTCCGCGCTCACATCGAGGCCGCCGGCTACACGGGCGCGATCGAGATCGAGATATTTTCCGACCACTGGTGGAGCCGCCCCGCCGACGAAGTCCTCGACACCTGCATCGCGCGCTACCGCACGGTGGTGTAAGTGTCATCCCGGCGCTTGTCGCCGGGATCCATCTTGCCGCCAACTCCGGCGGTGCGGATGGCTGGATACCGGCGACGAGCCCCGGTATGACATCGTGGGCGCACTCTTCGGGACCTAGTCACGAGCTTCCAAGTCCATGGCATCATCATCACCCACCGACCCCGCCCTCCTATCTGCCAGCGAGCTCCTCGCGCTCTATCGCACCGAGCAGCTCTCGCCCATCGAGGCCGTGCAGGCGACGCTGGCGCGCATCGAGCGCTTCAATCCGATCGTCAACGCCTACTGCCATCTCGACGCCGCGGGCGCGCTGGCTGCCGCCGAAGAGTCGCAGGCGCGCTGGCTGGCCGGCACCCCCAAGGGGCTCCTCGACGGTGTGCCGGTCGGGGTGAAGGACAACATTCAGGTTGCGGGCCTGCCCACCCGCTTCGGCTCCAAGCTCACGCCGGATGCGCCGCAGAAGATCGACTCGCCGGCGGTGGCGCGCCTCAAGGAGCAGGGCGCCATCATCCTCGGCAAGACCGCCATGCCGGAATACGGCTGGAAGGCCACGAGCGACAGCCCGCTGACCGGCATCACCCGCAATCCGTGGGACACGCGCATGACCACCGGCGGCTCATCCGCCGGCGCGGCGGCCTCCGCCGTGCTCGGCATGGGCGCCTTGCACCTGGGCACCGACGGCGGCGGCTCGATCCGCATTCCAGCCGCCTTCACCGGCTGCTACGGCCTCAAGCCGACGCGCGCCCGCGTGCCGGCCTTTCCGGCCTCCCCGTTCGGCACCCTCGCGCACCACGGACCCTTGACGCGCACGGTGGGCGATGCGGCGCTGGCCATGACCGTCATCGCCGCGCCCGATGCGCGTGATGTCTATGGCTGGATCTCGCCCGCGCCCGACTACCGCGCCGGCCTCGACGACGGCGTGCGCGGCCTGCACATCGCCTACTCGCCCACGCTCGGCGGCCTCGCCAAGCGCGTGGATCCGGAGGTCGCGCGCCTTGCCGCCGCCGCGGCCAAGGCCTTCGCCCATCTCGGTGCCACGGTGGAGGAAGCCGACCCGGAGCTGGGCGCCGATCCCATCGACGCCTGGAATGCGTTCTGGTGGCCGGGCATGGCGCTGCAGCTGCAGGCGTTCGCGGACCGCGCCAAGGAGCTCGCCGATCCGGGCCTCGTCGCCGAGGCGGCGCACGGCCCAGCGATGAGCGCCTTCGATCACATTCGTGCCCAGCTGCGCCGCGCCGAGCTGCACAATGCGCTCGTCAGGTTCCACGAGCGCTACGACCTGCTGCTCACCCCCGCCATGCCACTGCCAGCCTTCGAGGCGGGCCATGTCCTGCCGCCGGCGGGCGGCTGGGGCGAGGCCTGGACCGACTGGGCGCCCTTCAGCTACCCCTTCAACCTGACCCAACAGCCGGCCGCCTCCGTCCCGTGCGGATTGACCGCTGGCGGCCTGCCGGTCGGCCTGCAGATCGTCGGCCCGATCGGCGCCGATGCCCTGGTCCTGCGGGCGAGCCACGCCTTCGAGGCCGCCCACCCGTTTCCCACCCTCGACGCACCGCGCCAAAAGGTCCAGTCCCGATAGGCAAGAAAGCCCGACTCACCGAATTGTGAGCAGGCCTGACTTGTGCTCAGGGTCCGACCAACCCAACATCCCCAGCACCGTGCCGCACGAACCTTCCAACCCGACGCAATTGCCGATGCGCCTGGGGCGCCGTTGTTGCGCCCTCTTCTTCGTCCTGGCTCTCGCTTGCTGGCAAGGCATGGCGCAGGCCGCGCCGCCGATGCGCGAGCTGGTGCAGGCCGAGCTGATCGCCGAGCCGGCCGCCATCGCCCCAGGCGAGCCGTTCTGGATCGGCATCCGCCTGCGCATCAAGCAGGGCTGGCACGTCTACTGGCGCAATCCCGGCGACTCCGGCGAAGCCGTCTCTGTTGCCTGGCGGCTGCCGCCCGGCTTTGCCGCCGATCCCATCGCCTGGCCGACGCCCAGCCGCATCCCCGTCGCGCACCTGGTGAACTTCGGCTACGAGCGCGAGACGACCCTACTCGCGCGCATCGTGCCGCCCGCCACGCTCGCAGCCGGCACTCCGATCCGCCTCGACGCCGATGTCGCCTGGCTGGTGTGCGAGAAGGAATGCATCCCCGGCGAGGCGCGCCTGTCGCTTGTCTTGCCCGATGCCGCCCCGGGCACCTCGCCCAGCCTCGAAGTGCGCACGCGCGCCCTTTTCGACACCGCGCGCGCTGCCCTTCCGCAGCCGACCCCCTGGCCCGCACGCATGGACGTGGGCTCCGAGTGGGTGACGTTGAGCGTGAGCGCACCAAACCTCCAGCGCATCCGCTCTGGAACCTTCTTTCCTTACGCCGAGACGCTCATCCAACACGCGGCCCCGCAGCAGCTGCAGCTGACGAGCTCCGGCCTGACGCTGCGGTTGCAGCGCAGCGCGCTCTCGACCGGCTTGCCGCCTGATGCCGGCGGCGTGCTGGTGCTCGACACTACGTCGGGCCCCACAGCGATGCCCCAGCAGGCATTCGCCTTCGCCAATATCCCCGTCTCCCCCGCTGCCCTGCACGCCACCGCCTCGCTCGCCGCGATCCTGCAGGCGGCCCTGCTCGCCGTCCTCGGCGGCATCATCCTCAACCTGATGCCCTGCGTGTTCCCGGTGCTATCCATCAAGGTGCTGAGCTTGGTCGGACTGTCCGGCGGCAATCGGGAAGAGGTGCGCCGCCACGGCCTCGCCTATACGGCCGGCGTGCTGGCGGCGTTCGCCGCGCTCGGCACCGTGCTGCTCGGCCTGCGCGCCGCCGGCACCGAGGTCGGCTGGGGGTTCCAGCTGCAATCGCCGCTGACGGTTGCCGTGCTGGCCTACGTGCTGTTCGCCATGGGCCTCAGCCTGTCCGGAGTGTTCTACCTGGGCGGCTCGCTGCAGGGCATCGGCACACGCCTGATGCGCCACCCAGGCCTTGCCGGCTCATTCTCGACCGGCGTGCTGGCCGCCGTCGTCGCCACGCCATGCACGGCGCCCTTCATGGCCACCGCGGTTGGCTTCGCGCTCACCCAGCCCGCCGCCGTCGCACTTGCCGTCATTCTCGCCCTCGGGCTCGGTCTGGCGCTTCCCTTCCTTGCCTTGACGCTGGCGCCGCAGCTGATCGCCCGGCTGCCCCGTCCCGGCGCCTGGATGGAGATGTTGAAGCAGCTGCTGGCCTTCCCGGTCTACGCCACCGTGGCCTGGCTGGTGTGGGTGCTGACCCAGCAGGTGGGCCCGGCGGGCGTACTGGCGGCTCTCATCGGCTTCGTGCTGATCGGCCTTGGCGCCTGGTCCTTCAACATCGCCCAGACCGCCGCGCCGTGGGGCCGCCGCCTGGCCCTGGGCACGGTTGCTGCCTCGCTGGTTGGCGCCGCTGCCGCCATCGTCGGCCTCGACCGTGCCGGTCCGGCGAGCGCGCCGCAGCCTCAATCGGCGGCCGGCTACGAGCCTTTCACGTCGCAGCGCCTGGCCGAGCTGCTGGCCACCGACCGCCCCGTGTTCGTGAACATGACCGCGGCCTGGTGCATCACCTGCCTCGTCAACGAGCACACGGCCCTTTCCACCGCCGCCGTCAGGGCTGCCTTCGCCGCCCGCAACGTCGCCTATCTCAAGGGCGACTGGACCAGCCGCAACCCCGACATCACGCGCGTGCTGGAGCGCCACGGCCGCAGCGGCGTGCCCCTCTACCTGCTCTATGCCGGCGCCGCCGAGCCCATCGTCTTGCCGCAAGTCCTCACCCCCGCCATAGTGCTGGGTGAGATAGACCGCATACCCGGTGCATCGCAGCGCCGGGCCTCCCTGACACCCCCGAACAAGGAGTGATTGCATGCAGCCCATGAACAGACGCGCCCTGCTGGTTGCCGGCGTTGCCGGGACGGCCGCAACCCTCACCCTGGGTCTCACCTGCGTGCCCAGCGCCGCCAACCCAGCTGCGCAGGCGCGCATCGGCGCACCGGCCCCCGGCTTCACGCTCACCGACAGCAACGGCAAGTCCGTCTCGCTCGCCGACCTCAAGGGCAAGACGGTGGTGCTGGAGTGGACCAACCACGACTGTCCCTACGTCCGCAAACACTACGGCGGCAACGCCATGCAGGCCCTGCAGAAGAAATGGACCGGACAGGGCGTGGTGTGGCTGACCGTCATCTCCTCGATGCCGGGCTCGCAGGGCTACGTGACACCTGAGCAGGCCAACAAGCTCACCGCCGACCGCGGCGCGGCCCCGAGCGCCGTGCTGTTCGATCCCAAGGGCGACGCAGGTCGCGCCTACGGCGCACAAACGACGCCGCACATGTACGTCATCACCGGCGCCGGCACGCTAGTCTACATGGGCGGCATCGACGACAAGGCCACCACCCGCCTCGAGGACCTCAAGACCGCCAAGAACTTCGTCGACTTGGCGCTCGGCGAAGTGGCGCAGGGCAAACCAGTGTCCATCACCACCGCCCGGCCCTACGGCTGCACCATCAAGTACTCGTCCTGAGGGACGACGCCTCCCTCTCCCCACTTGTGGGGAGAGGGTCGGGGTGAGGGGCGGCGAAAAACTCCGATGCCCGCGTACGCCGACCCGCGCCCTGAACGGATCCTCTCATGACCGACGTGACCCTGGCCCAAGTGGCGCTGTTCCTGGCGGCTGCCGTGGTGGCGGCGCCGTTGGCCAAGCTGCTGCGCATCGGCAACGTGCTGGGCTACCTGCTGGTCGGCGTGCTGATCGGTCCGTTCGGGCTGGGCTTCGTCTATTCCGTCTACGAGGTGAGCTCGATCCTGCATTTTGCCGAGTTCGGCGTGGTGCTGCTGCTGTTCCTGATCGGCCTCGAGCTGCGGCCCAGGCGCCTGTGGGCCATGCGCGCCGCCATCTTCGGGCTGGGCGGCGCCCAGGTCGCCATCACGGCGATGCTGCTCGGCCTCGTCGCCCTGGCCTGTGGCCTCGCCTGGCCGGTCGCGGTGTTCGCTGGCCTGGCGCTGTCACTATCCTCGACGGCCTTCGCCCTGCAGGTGCTGGAGGAAAAGGGCGAGCTGGCGCTGCGTCACGGGCGCATGGCGTTTGCCGTGCTGCTGTTCCAGGACCTGGTCGCCATCCCGCTGATCGCGCTGACCCCGCTGTTTGCCGTCAGCGCCCGCGGCAAGGCGCCGCCCATGGAGATCCTGACCGCGCTCAAGGCCATCGGCGTCATTCTGCTGGTGGTGGTGGTCGGCCGCTACGTGCTCGACGGCCTGATCCGCATCGTCGCCCGCACGCGCGTCAAGGAGGCCATGACCGCCTGCGCGCTGCTGACCGTCGTCGGCGTGACGCTGATCATGGAGCAGGCGGGGCTCTCCGCCTCGCTCGGCGCCTTCATCGCCGGCGTGCTGCTCGCCGACTCCGACTACCGCCACGAGATCCAGGCCGACATCGCTCCCTTCGAAGGGCTGCTGCTCGGCCTGTTCTTCACCGCCATCGGCATGTCGCTCAACCTGCGCCTGATGGTCGACAGCCCGAAGCTGGTGCTGGCCATCGTCGTCGGCCTGCTGGCGGTCAAGAGCGCCGTATTGTACCTCCTCGGTCGCCGCGCCGGATTGGAGGCCGGCCCGTCGCGGCGGCTGGCACTCGCCATCGCCCAGGGCGGCGAGTTCGCCTTCGTGCTGTTCACCACCGGCGCCGCCTCCGGCGTCATCGAGCAGCCGGTCGCCGATCTCCTGTCGGTCGCCGTCACCCTGT
>Ga0111539_10004580_pt1 | contig 18070 bp, 14 predicted proteins | sample RhiMethybrSRZTD1_FD_79667 | JGI IMG/M metagenome (GOLD analysis project Ga0111539, IMG submission 79667) | Populus rhizosphere microbial communities from Tennessee, USA - Rhizosphere MetaG P. TD hybrid SRZTD1 (version 2) (version 2) | ecosystem: Host-associated > Plants > Roots > Rhizosphere >... | reverse complement strand
GAGCTTCCTTCGAGTTGGGGTCGGCACGCATCGTAGTCGGAACGCGTGCGCGGATGCTGTTGCCTTCGATCCTTGCCAACGGTCCGGCCGGCGGGTGACGGCAAGTGAGCGCCGACGCGCCCGTGGTCACCGGCGTGCCATTTCGAGCGCCCGATCGAACCCCTCCTGGCCGACGCGCAAGGCGACCTCGCCGCTCGCGGGCAGCGTGATCGTCGGCGGTTCGAAGTCGCGGATGTAGGCTCCGCCGCGCTGACCGAACGAAAGCGTGGCTTCGATCGTGTAGGACCCCGGATAGCGCACCGGCACGGTCGCTTTGCCCGACGCGTCGACGATCGCCTCTTCGACGAAGAAGTCCGCGGCTTGCATGCCGCGTCCGTTGTCGAGCTGCATGCGCGCCCGGCGCGGCAGCTCGAGCGTGGGTCGCAGGCGGAGCCGAAGTGTGGCTCCTTCGGGCAACGGCGATGGCAACGCGAGTGCGAGGTGCGCCTCGGCCGCCGCTTCGAGCGCGATTGTGCGCGCATCGAACACGCCGTTCACGAACGCGGTCTTGTGCCCCTTGGCGAGCACGATGAGGTCGACGGCAGCTGGCGCTGCGATCTTGACGAAACCAGCCGCGAGTTGGAACCCGCTCCAGTCGTCGCCGCTGCTGCGGATCACCACGAACGCGTCCCGGCTCGCGATCGGCGTCGCGTCGCTGGCGGTCGCGCGGATCTCGAAGACGCGGACGCGGCCGCGCAGATCGATGTCGACGAGACGCGGGTCGGTACACGGGCCATCGGCGATCTCGATGGCGTCGATCGCGACGATCGGTTCGGCCCCACCTGCGCACAGCGCCTGCAACCGGTAGCGACCGGGTTTGAGGCCCTGCCAATCCTGCTGCACTCGACCGTCCTTCGCTTGCAGCTGACGAGGGAGGTTCTGCATGCGTTCCATCATCTCGGCACGACTGTCCTGTTTCTGCGGAGGGTCCGCGGGTCGGAACCGGAGGGTCAACCGTTCGAGTGGTAGCGTGTCGTCGACGAGGAACGTGGCGTGCGCCGATCCGCCCTTCCGCAGCGTGATCTCGAGGCCCGTGTCGCCCGCGGCGCACTCGATGGGTGCCACCGGCAAGAACCCGTTCGTCAGCACGGAGAGCCGGATCGGCGTGCCCTTGGCGATGCCGCTGCGCATCGTGAACGCACCCGCCTTGCCCCATTCCGGTTGCAGGTTCGACTCCTGCTGCCAGCGACCGACCGCGTTGCGCTCGATCAGCATCGGGACCTGCACGGGTTCCCCGCCATCCGCCATGACAACCCTGCCCTCGACGAGGATCGATTGCAGTGCGAGGCGGACTTCGCCGAGGTCGTTGCGGCCCTTCGTGAGCAACCGCGGCGGCAGCTTGCACGCGTGCGGGGCGTCCCTGTTGGCCACGGCGGTGTCGAACGACACAGCGATCTGCTGTCCCGGCGGGACCCTGGTGACGGAGATCCGGAAGCGCCCCGACGCGTCGGTCAGGCCGCGTTGCGCGCTCATGCCCCTGAACTTGCACGTCGCCATGAACTGTGACGTCGCATACGGCATCCCTTGGGCATCGAGCAGGGTGCCGGTCAGCACGACGTCGTCCGCGCCTTCGCTGACGGTCACTTCGATGTGTGGATTCTCGAGCGTGGGGCCAGGAACGACGGCGCTGCGCAGCCTCAGGCTGGCGCTGGCAATCACGAAGCGATCGAGCGCAACGGGGTCGAACACGGCATCGCCGCGTTCGTCGATCCGCACGCCGCCGTAGGCACGGTTCAGCCAATTCAGCCCCTCGATCTCGGCGTTCTCGTTGCGCGGCTGCTCGGCGAACGTCGTGAGGAACACGTTCGGTTCGCCGAGGAACGTGGGGTCGACCGGCTTGCCTTCGGCGTCGCGCACGTGCACGGTCACGGTGCCGCCTGGTGGCAACTGCAGCACGACCTCGGGTGGTGGTGCCGTGACGTCGACGAGCACCGGCGCACTTTCGCCGCCACCGGTCATGTTCGCGACGCATTCGATCTTCGCCGTCGTGTCCTCATTGGCGAGCTGCTGCACGTGGCGATGCTCGAGCCGGCCGGCCGCGTCCGTCTTGCCCAACCAGAGACTCATCGGTCGGTCGCCGTCCTTGTGCTTGCCGCTCACCATCACCCCGCCCGCTGGCCTGCCGCCCGCATCGACGACGAGCACGCGCAACGTGTGGTCGGCACGCAACGCGAGCACGACCGGTGCTGCGGCGTCCTTGGGTACGTGACCCTGCCCCCAGAGCTCGTCCTTCACTGCGGTCACCTGGGCCCCGAAGCTGCCGAGCGGAACGCGGCATCGCCCTTCGCCGTCGGTGGTCAGTGCCAGACGCATCCGCTCGAAGAACGCGTCGTAGTCCTTGCTCGACAGTCCCTGCGGCCTGGCTGTGGGATTCCACCATTCGAAATCGGGTGGCCAGCAGTAGACCGTCGCCTTCTCGATCGGCGTCTTGGTGTCGAAGTGCACGACCTGCACCTCACCGACCGGTCCCGCGAACTGCGGTGCCACGGCCTGTCGTTGGTTCGCGTCGGCCTCGACCGCGGCGCCAGCTGGCTGTTCCTTGTCGTTGGGAACTGGTGCCGTCTGCGTCTCCGCTGCCGCGATGGGAGCTCCAGCCTTGGCCGTGATGGGAGCGTCGGGCAGCAGTTGGATCTCGCTGCGGTCGAAGACGAACCATGCTCCTGCCGCGAGACAGGCGAACAGCAACACGGCGATGACGGCGCGCATCGAGCTTCCTTCGAGTAGAGGTCGCCCCGCATGCTATCTCGGACATCGTGCGCGAATGCCCTCGCCTGCGATTGTTGCCGACGGGTTGGCGGGGGAGTCGCTCGCCGGATCGTTTCGCGCACCGCCTCCGCTCGCTACTCTGCTCCGCCCTATGCGCCTCAGCCAGATCCTGATCTCGACCCTGCGCGAAGACCCCGCCGATGCGGAGATCCCGAGTCACAAGCTGCTCGCGCGCGGGGGCTTCATCGTGAAGATCGCCGCCGGCGTCTACACGTTCGCCCCGCTGATGTGGCGCGTCGTGAAGAAGTTCGCGCAGATCGTGCGCGAGGAGCTCGACCGCGAAGGCGCCAACGAAGTGATGCTGCCGATCATCCAGCCGAAGGAGCTCTGGGTCTCCAGCGGGCGCTGGGACCGCTACGTGACCGACGGGATCATGTTCACGCTGAAGGATCGCAAGGGCACCGAGATGTGCCTCGGCCCGACGCACGAAGAGGTCATGACGACCTACGTCAGCGCGCAGGTCAACAGCTACAAGCAGATGCCCGTCAACTGCTACCAGATCCAGGACAAGTTCCGCGACGAGATCCGGCCGCGCTTCGGCCTCATGCGCGGCCGCGAGTTCATCATGATGGACGCGTATTCGTTCGACGCGGACCAGGCGGGCCTCGACGTCGCCTACCAGAAGATGCGCAACGCGTATTGCCGCATCTTCGAGCGCTGCGGTCTGCGCTACACGGTCGTGCAAGCCGACTCGGGCGCGATCGGGGGTGCTGGCAGCGAGGAGTTCATGGTGATCGCCGACTCGGGCGAGGACTCGATCCTGTTCTGCGAAGCGAGCGGCTACGCGGCGAACGTTGAGAAGGCGACGAGCAAGCTGCCCGCAGCGCCGGCCGGTGGCGCGCCGAAGGCGCTCGAGAAACACAGCACGCCGAACGTGAAGACGGTGGCGCAGCTGCAGCAGTTCTTTCCCGGCTGGGTGCCGGGCCGCATGGCGAAGACCGTGCTCTACAAGGCGACCTGGAAGAACAAGGAGACGGTCGTCGCGGTGATGATGCGCGGCGATCTCGAGATCAACGAAGTCAAGCTCGCGAACTCGCTGGACGCGCTGACCGTGCGGCTCGCGACCGACGAGGAGATCAAGGCCGCGACCGGCGCCGAGACCGGCTTCGCGGGGCCCGTGGGCCTCAGCGAGAAGGTGCCGCTGCTCGCCGACGAATCGCTGCGCGACTGCACGAACCTGCTGACCGGGTGCAACGAGAGCGGCTACCACTGCCTCAACGTGAACTTCGGCCGCGACTGCCGCGTGCCGTCGTGGAAGGAGGTGCGGCTCGCGCGCGCCGGCGAAGGCTGCCCGATCAGCGGGCAGCCGCTCGTGCAGGCGCGCGGCATCGAGGTCGGCCACATCTTCAAGCTCGGCATCAAGTACTCGAAGGCGATGGGCGCGACGTTCATGGACCAGGCCGGCAAGCCGCAGCCGTTCGTGATGGGCTGCTACGGCATCGGCGTCTCGCGCACGCCGGCGGCGGCGGTCGAGCAGAACTTCGACGACAAGGGCATCGTCTGGCCCGCCTCGATCGCGCCGTTCGAGTGCGTGATCGCGATGCTCGACAGCAAGCGCGACGAGCAGAAGGTGCTCGCCGAGAAGCTCTACGCGGAGCTGCAGGCGGCCGGAGTCGACGTGTGCCTCGACGATCGGCCGCTGAGTCCGGGTGCGAAGTTCAAGGACCTCGAGCTGCTCGGTTTGCCGGTGCAGGTGTTCGTCGGTCGCAAGGCCGCCGAGGGAACGGTCGAGTTCCTCGTGCGGCGCGGCATGGTGAAGAGCGAGTGCGCTGCGGGTCAGGCGAAGGCGAAGGTGCTCGCGGCGCTCGGCCGGAGCAGCTGATGGGTCTCGATTCCGTCGAGCTCGTGATGGAGTTCGAGAACTTCTTCGGGATCACCATCGCGGACGAGGACGCCGCGGAGCTCATGACCGTGGGCGAAGTCGTCACACACGTGACGCGGGCTCTCGCCGACCGTGGTCGGCCTCGCCCCCGCGACGTCGTGTTCGAGCAGGTCTGCGAGATCACCTGTATGCAGTGCGGCACCACTCGCGACCAACTCAGCGAGCGCACGAGCTTCGTCAACGACCTCGGCATCGATTGACGCTCGGGATTGGGCACGATCATCGAGTTCGCGGTAGTCTCGCGTCGATGTCCGTGACAGCGCCGTCTTCGTCGGTGCCGCTTGGAGAACCAGCCCCCTCTGCGGCCGAGGTGTTGCGCCCGGCACTCATGCTCTGGCTCGCCACCGAGATCACCTCGGGCATCGTCGGTCAGATCTGGGCGTTCGCGTGGACCGAGGCCGGCCGCTTCGACGATCGCTTCCTCTGGCTCGCTGAACTCGAGTCTCTCGCCGTTGCTGGACTCGTGCTGTACTTCGTCTGGCCGGACCGGCCAGCACGCCGCATCTTCGTCCGGCCGCGCCCGCGAATGGTCGAGCTGTGTCTCCTGGCCGGCGTCGCCGCGTCGCTGCTGTTGTCGATGTGGGAGCGGCAGATACCACTACCACCGGATTCGCACCCCTTGACGACGACGACGCTCGGGATGGAGTTCGTGTGCGGCTGGCCCATGTGGGCGTGCTTGCTGTCGAGTGCGGTGGCGCCTGCCGTGTTCGAAGAACTGATGTACCGCGGCCTCCTGTTGCATCGCTTCCTTCGCGTGATGCCTGCAGGGCTCGCGATCGCCGTGCAAGCGATGCTGTTCTCGGTCACACACCTCGACACGGCCTTCTTGCTGCCGCACTTCGCGTTCGGCATGGTCGCAGGCTTGCTGCGCATGGCGGCCGGGGCGCTCTGGCCTTGCATGCTCATGCACTTCCTCTGGAACGGCTCCATCGTGCTCAGGCTGTACGAGTGGCTGTGACGGTGCCCAAGGAAACGAGTCGTGCACCACGTCGTCGGCGCGCTCGTCGCCGAGCAGCGAATGCGCGAGAGCACGCAGCGATCGCCCTTCCGCGATCAGGCGGTCGACGTCGAACGGTGGGGGATCGGGTGCGTGCGGCATCTGTCCATCTCGTTCCCGTGGCAGACCAGGATGCTCCCGGACCGCCGCGCGGCCCGCTACTTCTTCACGGGCGCAACAACCGCGCGGTCCGGCATGCCGCGCACGGCTTCCTGCTCGCGATCGAGCGTGATGAGGCGCAACAGCGCGAGCGCCTCGCCGGCGGCCCCGACCATGAGGTCGACGTTGTGACCCTTGCTGTCGGCGGCGACCGGACCCGGCGCGCCCGGACCGTTCTTCCACTTGCGGCCGTCGCCGTCCTGGATCGCGACGTCGAGGAGATACTGGCCGGCCTTGCGCGCGAACGCCGCGTCCTTCTCGTCCTTCGTCACGCGCGCGAGGTCGCAGAAGAACTCGACGACGCCGGCCACGCCGCAACAGTAGCTCGGCGGCACATACGGCTTCTCGCCGTCCTTGCCCTGCTTCTCGGCGTTCGCCGCGTAGTCGATCACGAACCGCGCCCCCTTCAGTGCTATGTCGCGCCAACGCTGCTCGCCCGTGACCGCGTGCAGCAGCAAGAACAGCCGGCAGGTCCCCGCGGGCCCGTGGCACCAGCCGCCCATGAACGTCTTCTCACCGCGGTCCGCAGCCGCCCACTTGAGTCCCTCCCCGTCGGCGACCGCGTTCTCGACGAGCCACTGCGCGCCGTCGATGCCGGCCTGCAACAACTCCTTGTCGCCGGTCTCGGCGGCGATGCGCACGAGCGCGTACGCGACACCCGCGGTGCCGTGGCTGAACCCCGGCATGTGGATCCTCGCGCCGCCCATCGCGAGCACCCACGTCGGCAGCTCGCGCTTGCCATCGGCCTGGGACGGCACGCGCACGGCTTCGGCGAGCAGCGCCTTTCCGGCGCGCCGCGCGGCGTCGACGAACCGTTGCTCCTTCGCCGCCACGCCGAGCTCGAGCAGGAACAGGGCCGTGCCCGCGTTCCCGAAGATGATGTCGGGCTGCTTGCCGAACGACAGTCCACCGTCGTCCTCCTCGCGCGCACGCTGCAGCAGCGCGTCGCCGACCTCGATCGCGGTCGCGAGCGCCTCGGCGTCGCCGCGCAGCGCGTGACGCACGAGGAACGCCTGACCGACGCCGGCGTCGCCCGTGTAGAGACCCGTCGTGCCCATCACGCTGCCGCGCGTCCAGCTCGGCCGCTCCTGGCTGTCGAGACGGCGCGCGCTGCGCAGCCCCTTCGCGGTGCGATCGGCGAGCTCGCGCGCAGTCGCGTCGTCGAGCACGGCCGCGGCGTTCTCGAGGAAGATCAGCACGCCGGCGGATCCGCCGTAGACGACCACCTGCGGCGGCTTCTTGCTGCCCTCGCTGTCCGGGAACAGCACTGCGTTCTCGACGCCGGGCACCGGCACGGCCTGGCGCGCGATCCACGCGATCGCGCCGCGCACGGTGTCGCGCAGCGCATCGGCAGGTGCTGCCTGCTGCGCGGCAAGCGGCAGTGTGTCGACGAGGAGAGCGAGCGCGAACGCGGCATGTGTCGTCATGGTCCTGGCTCCCGGTGCGGTCGTTCCGATGTTCACTGGCGCAGGTGGACGTGCACGCCCTTCTTGTTGCTCGTTATCACGTCGAGCCGGCCGTCGCGGTTGATGTCGGCGGCGACGAACTGCGTGCCGATCCCCGAGTTCGAGTGGATGACGTGGGGCACGAACGAGGCCTGACCAGCCTGGCGGTGCAGCTCGAACCACACCAAGACGGCAGCCTGTTGGGAACCGGGGTCCCCGAAGGGCCCGTGCGCGTACCAGCGCTTGCCGGTCACGAGGTCCGGCAGGTTGTCGCCGTTCACGTCGGCGAGCACGAGCGCGTGGCTCTGCGAGAACGACGCGTCGATCAGGTGTTCGGTGAAGGTCCCGGGGGCAGTGTTCGACTGCTCCCACCACCACACGCCATACGAGTGCGGCGAGCTCGTCGCGACGTCCTGGTCACCGTCGCCGTCGAAGTCGGCGACGCAGAGCTGGGCCGCCATCTGCTGGCCGGTCGGTCCGGTGCCGCGCAGGTTGGCGGGACGGAACAGCCATGGCGAAGTCGTGGGATTCAGCGGCGCCTCGTACCAGCCATCGGCCGTCAGCACGTCGGCGCGGCCGTCGCCGTTGACATCGCCGTAGCCGAGGCCGTGGTAGAACTGGTTGAAGCCCGGCTGTCCCGGCGAGCTGACGTGGTGGATCGTCCAGGGCCGCGGCGGGTCGTCGGCACGCAGCCACGCGACACGCGTGCGGGACTCGATGCCGATCAGCAGGTCGAGGTGGTTGTCGCCGTCGACGTCGACGAACAGCGGGCTCTCGTTGCAGGCGCTGGTCGCGATCCAGTTCTTCCGCCAGTGGCCGGGGACGTTGCCGGGATTGCGATACCAGAAGGCAGGCAGGCCGGGGAAGCCGACGCACAACATGTCGACCCAGCCGTCGCCGTCCACGTCCTCGGCGGCGGCGGTGAAGCAATTGCTGTAGCCGGTGATCGGGTCGTAGCTGCCCGGCGGCGCGATCTCGCGGCGCTTCCAGCCGGGCCCCTGATACCAGAACTCGCCCGCGAGCACGTCGAGGACGCCGTCGGCATCGACGTCGGCAACCGCCACGCCTTCGCTGCGGAACACGGGATCGAGCTGGACGGTGTTCCAGAGATACTGGGGTGCCTGGGCGGCGGCGGTCGCGGCCAGCGCCAGCGTCGCGGGCATGAGTCGGCGGCTGTGTGGCATGGATGGATGAAGCGGGAAGGTGAGTCCTGCAGGGCGAAGTGGAAACTGTATCTCGGGTCCGACCCGTGGACAGTGCCCGAGGAATTGGCGCGCGCAGTCGTTCTCGTCACCCGGGGCGATGGTGCCCACCACAACCGCCGAGGCTAGCATCCCGCGCGATGGCGTCCTTCGTTCGCCCGTCCCGCCGTTCGCGTCGGTTCCTGCTCGGCTGTGTCGCGGCGCTAGTGTCGCTGCTGCTCGCCGAGCTCGTCGTACGGCTCGTCGTGCGGCCCGACCGGTGGCTCAGCCCCCAGCGACTCGACTTCTTCGAACGTCAGGCGTCCTCCGCGACCGGCAGCCTGCAGCCCGACGAGGAGCTCGGCCATGTCCCCGTGCTCGATGGGCACAGTCACGACGCGTTCGGCCTCTTGCGCGAGCACGGTCCGACCCCGGGCGTCGCGAAGCCCAAGGGCACATGCCGCATCCTGTTCCTCGGCGATTCGGTGACTGCGCGCGGCCGCATCGTGCTGCCGCTGCGCGCCCTCTGGGGCGGCGGCGCGGTCGAGTTCCTGAACGCCGGCTTCGAGAGCGCGAACCCGATCCAGAGCATCGAGCTCTACTTCCGCCACCAGCGCCAGCTCGCGCCCGACCAGGTCGTACTCACGCTCCACAACAACGACCTGACGGTGACGTCCACGTGCCTGTACGACGCGAACGGCACGCTGCGCCTCTGCAATCCACACGACCAGCGGGCGCTGAACGCCGGTCTCTACCGATGGAGCGCCCTCTACCGTCTCTGGTTCAGCGCCGGCCTGTACGACTACATGCGCGACGACCACTATCTCGATCTCGCCGGGCCGGTGGCTGCAGCGCTGCGCCGGCTGCGCGACGATCTCGCGAGCCGCGGCGCGCGCCTCGACGTGCTGCTGCTCCCGGTCCTGTCGCCGCCGGCCGATTGGCGTCCGCACCAAGCGGCCGCGCGCGAGCGTGAGCTCGAGATCCTCGGCGAACTCGGCATCGCCGCGGTCGACCTGCTGCCAGCGTGCGAGGAGCTGTGCATGGCCAAGATACCGATCACGCAGGTCCCCCGTGACGTCTGGCATCCGAACGACGCCGCCGGTGCGTGGTTCGCACTCGCGGCGGTGCGCGCCGGGTTGTTTCCGGCCGCGACTGCGTTCGCGACGGCCGCTGAGACGACGATCGAGCCGGGCGGCACGCAGCGGATCGCGATCGACGCCGGCGAGGCCTGCGCCTGCGCCGCGTTCCTCGTGCTCGGATCCAAGCGCGGCCTGCAGCCGCCTCTCGAGGTCTTCGGCGTGTGGTTCCCGCTGATCCCCGACGACTACACGAGGGCAACGTGGGAATCCGGGGCGCCGTTCCGCGGCGTGCTCGACGCGAAGGGGCGCACGACGGTCGAACTGCCGGCGTCGACGCCGCCCGACGTCGCAGGCGTGCTGTGCTGGCACGTGATCCTCGTGGAACCGAAGCAGGGGTCGCGCCAGCTCAGCGGTCCGCTGCCGATGATCGTGCGCGGCAGGTGATCGGCGACGATCGAGCTCGGCGAGCGCGCAGCTGCTGCGCGGTGACGAGCCGCCGCGTCCACAGCTAGACATGTCGACAACCGGGGGTAGAGTGCCTCGCCCGCCGATGGACCCCTACACGCGCCTCACGCTGGCCTGGCTCAACGTCCGCTACCGCGACCCGCACGGGTTCCCGCTCGGCACCTACTTCGCGCACGAGCCGATCTACGGCCTCGGGGTCGGCGAGCAGGAGCCGAGCCATGCGCGGCGGATCGTTCGACTCTACCAGCTCTTGCGGCAGGTTCGCGCCGCGGGCGGCCGCACGCTGCTCGACGTCGGCGGCGCCGAGGGCTACTTCGCGCAGCTCTGCCGCGAGCTGCTCGGGATGGAGGCCGTCACGGTCGACCTGTCGTCCGAGGCGTGCCGGCGCGCGGCCGAGCTGTTCCAACTGCCGGCCTGCGCGGTCGATTCCGCATCGCTGCCGTTCGCCGATGCCAGCTTCGACACGGTGACGTGCGCCGAGGTCATCGAACACCTGGCAGAAGCGGTCCCGTCGGTGCTCGAACTGCAGCGCGTCTGCGCCGGCACGGTGGTGCTGGCCACCGAGGAGTGGCAGGAGAGCGCCGCCAAGCGCGCCGAGGAGCTGGCGCACCGCCACGGCGACGTGCACGGCGAACGCAACATACTCGCGGACGTCGACATGAAGGCGCTGTTCTCGCCCTATCCGGTCGACTTCGAACGCCAGGTCGTGCCCGACCTGCGGCTGCTCGGCGACGATCGCAAGATCGACAAGGGCGTCCTGCGGAAGGTGCTGCTGTCGCTGCCGGACAAGCAGGCGTCCGGCCCCGGCACGATGGGCATCGTGGCGTCGATCCGCAAGGGCGCGAAACGCGTGCCGACGCCGCGCGTGCCGAGCGACGAGCAGATCGCCGACCTGCTGATCGAGCGGCGGATGCCGATCCACCGCCTCGGCAAGCCGACGCCCGTCGTGCCGTGGCCGAAGCAACTGCGCATGATCTGCCCCGGTTGCCAGCGTGTCCTGCAGACCGAGTCGCAGGGCTGGTCGTGCACGTGCGGCAAGCGTTTCGAACGCAAGGACGGCGTCGCGTCGTTCGTCAGCAGCGCGGCGCCGTTCCGCAACCGCGTCGACGCGATGCTGGCGGCGCGCGGCGGCGCCGCCTATCCGCAGCAGCGCGACGACCTGCTCGCGCTCGCCCGCCAGCTCGAGATGCCGTTCGATCCGCGGCGGCAATGGGATCTCACGGCCGGGCTGCCCAAGGGCTGGCGCACCAACGACCACGTGAAGCTCGAGGACGGCGCGTTCGCGATCACCGGCGTCGACCCGCAGATCAAGTCGTCGTGGCTCGGCATCGAGCTGCGCGACGGGGCCGTGGTGCACGTCGACCTCGCCGTGAGCTCCGCGCAGCCGAAGGTGCTCGCCGAGGTGTTCTGGTTCGTCGAGGACGACCTGTTCTTCGTGCAGGACAAGAGCGCGTCGGTGACCTTCGACGCCGACGGCAAGATGCGCACGCACCGGTTCGCCGTGCCGCAAGCACTCGCCGAGTCCAACAAGCTCTTGCTGCAGATCCGCATCGACCCGTGCTCCCACGCGCCGGCGACCGTCAGGATCGAAAAGGTCGCGATCGGCTGATCGCGGTTGATCGCCGCTGCGCTGCAGTTCTGGACCGACGTCGCGATCGGCGCGAACGGCCGGTGACACGCTACCGGTCCGCGCGGCCCGGGCTCGCGCCGGGGGTCAGCCGGCGGCGGCGCGGCGGCCCAGCTCGTCGTGGATCTGCGTCAATGTCTCCTCGAGGCCGTAGCGATACTTCCAGCCCGGGTAGTGCTGCTGGAAGCGCCGCACGTCGGAGATCCACCAGATGTGGTCGCCGATCCGGTTCTGCTCGCTGTAGCTCCAGCTCATCTTCTTGCCGGTGATGCGCTCGCACAGCGCGATCGCTTCGAGCATCGAGCAGTTCGCGAAGCGGCTGCCGCCGATGTTGTAGACCTCGGCCACACGCGGCTTGCGCCAGAAGTGCTCGAAGGCCGTGACGAGGTCGTGGCAGTGGATGTTGTCGCGCACCTGCTTGCCGCGGTAGCCGAACACCGTGTAGTGCTTGCCGCTGCGCGCGCACTGCATCAGATACGACAGGAAGCCGTGCAGCTCGGCGCCCGAGTGCCCTGGCCCGGTCAGGCAGCCGCCGCGGAACACGCCCGTATACATGCCGAAGTAACGGCCGTACTCCTGCACCATCACGTCGGCCGCCACCTTCGAGGCGCCGAACAGCGAGTGCTTGGTCTGGTCGATGCTCATGCTCTCGTCGATGCCGTGCTGGTAGTAGGCGTGGGACTGCGCCACTTCCCAACGCTTCTCGAGCTCGACGAGGGGCAGGTTGTTCGGCGTGTCGCCATACACCTTGTTCGTGGAGGTGAAGATGAACACCGCCTTCTCGCAGAACTTGCGCGCTGCCTCGAGCACGACCAGCGTGCCGGTCGCGTTGACGCTGAAGTCGGTCATCGGCTCGCGCGCCGCCCAGTCGTGCGAGGGCTGCGAGGCGCAGTGGATGATCAGCTTCACGTCCTTCCCATACTGCGCGAACAAACGTTCGATCGCCGTCGCGTCGCGGATGTCGGCCGACTGGTGCACGTAGCCCTTGACCCTCGTCTCGAGCTGGCGGCGGCTCCAGTCCGTGGAGGCGCCCTCGCCGAAGAAGTAGCGGCGCATGTCGTTGTCGATGCCGACCACCTGCAGGCCGAGGCCGGCGAAATGGCGGACGGATTCGGCGCCGATCAGGCCGGCGGCGCCAGTGACGATGGCGAGGTCCATGCAGATTCTCGGGGTGTGCGCTCGGGCGGTACGGTTCAGGCCAGGATGGGCTCGAGCTCGGCGCGGTGGTCGGTGATCCACCGGGCGATCTCCTCGATGATGCTCTCCGGCGAGTGGCGCGCGCGCCAGCCTGTTGCCGCCTGGACCTTCCGGCAGTCGCTGAGGTAGCAGATCAGGTCCTGCGGCCGCGTCTCGGGCACGGCGCTGATCGAGATGGTGTTGCCCGTGTACTTGCGGCAGAGAGCAGTCAGCTCCTGCAGCGAGATGCTGATCGCGGTGCCGCCGCCGACGTTGAAGATCGAGCCGTCGAACTCGGCGATGCGGCCGAGCTGGATCTCGAGCAGGTCGTAGAGGTCCTCCACGTGCAGGATGTCGCGCACCTGCTTGCCGGTCCCGCCGAAGCCGATGTAGGAGAGCGCGCCGCGGTAGAGGTGCTTGGCGACCCACAGCACGACGACGCCCTGGTCGACTTTGCCCATCTGCCAAGGTCCGGTCAGCACGCCACAGCGGTTGACGACGCCGCGGATCCCGTAGGCCTCGCGATACTCTTCGAGCAGCAGCTCGGACGCGAGCTTGGAAGCGCCGTAGAGCGAACGCGAGCCCTCGAGCGGAAAGCCCTCGGCGAGGCCGTGCTCCGAGGCGCCGCGCACGGTCTGCCCCGGCAGCATCTGGAAGCGCGTCTCTGCCTCGCGATACTTCAACGCGTTGATGGGGGCCGACGGGTAGACGCGGCTCGTGGACAGGAACATGACGGCGGCGCCGTGGCGGCGCGCGAGCTCGAGGCAGTTCACGGTGCCGACCAGGTTGGTCTGGATCACGTAGTCCGGTGAGCCGTCGCGCCCGGCGAGCACGGAGGGCTCGGCCGCGCAGTCGACGACCAGGTCGACCTGTCCGGTGGCCAGCAGGTCCTCGCGCACGCGTACGTCGCCGTGCACGAACGTGACGCCGCCTTTGCGCAGGCGGGACAGGATCAGCTCCGACCCGCGGCGCCGGAGATTGTCGAAGGCGATGACCTCAGCCGCCGGCCGACTTTGTTTGAACCGGAGCGCGAGGTTCGAGCCGACGAATCCCGCCCCCCCGGTGATCAGGATCTTCTGCATCGGTGATGTTGGTGAAGACTTCGTCGTCGACGCCCTGCACGTTGTGGAGGTGGTCGAGCTTCTTGCCGTGTTCCGCCATGAGGTCGTCGTGGATGAAACGGCGCTCCGCCCAGGCCTTCATGATGGTGGCGAAGTAACGCCGGCCGAGGGTGCGGATGTTGAACTTGGCCGAGCCCCAGGTGCGGCCGTACCAGTTGATCGGGATGCTCGCGACGCGGAAGTTGCGGATCAGCAGACCCAGCGAGATCTCGATCGTCAGATTGAAGTGCGAGGCGTAGAGCGGCAGCAGCGACCGGATCGCGTCGGCGCGATACGCCTTGAACGCGTTGGTCATGTCGTTGTGCTTCGTCCAGAACAGCAGCTGGATCAGCTTGTTGCCCATCCGGTTCGCGATCAGCTTGATGCGCGGGTAGTCCTTCACCACGCTGCCCTTCATGAAGCGCGAGCCGAACACGGCGTCGTAGCCTTCGTTGATCTTCTCGTAGTAGCGGACGATGTCCTTCGGGTCGTCGGACAGGTCGGCCATCACCACCACGACGACCTCGCCGCGGAAGTGGTCCAGGCAGGAGCGGATCGCGCGGCCGAAACCGCCCGGCGGCCGGCGGTTGATCAGGCGGATCGGGCAACCCTGTTGCATCTTCTCGCGCACGACCCGCTCGGTGCCGTCGGTGCTGTTGTCGTTGGCGATGACGAATTCGTGCGGAACCCCCGCCGCGCCGAGTTCGCCGTGGATCGTGTCGATCGACCGCGTGATGTTCTGCTCCTCGTTGCGCGCTGGGATGCAGACGGACAACAGGGGTTTGGCGGTCATGCGTGGGAGTCGAAGCGGCCGAGCAGCATACCACCCACGTATCGTGCGGACGCCCCGAAACGAGAGCCGCGGCCCGGCGACGTGGTCTTACGCTCGTGCATCGCGATCCGGCGTGCGATGATCGCGTCTGCCGATGCGTTCGCTCAGCACGACCCTGCTCTGCCTGGTGGCGCCAGCGTTCGTGGTCATGGCCCTGCATTGGGGCCATGACCCCGTTGCCGCCGAAGCGAGAGCACCGCTGATCCATCGCGAACAGGGCTACGTCGGCTCGGCAACGTGCGCTGCCTGCCATCCGGACCACCACGCGTCCTGGAGGCGCACGTTCCACTCGACGATGACTCAGCTCGCGTCGCCGGCGATCGTGCTGGGCAGGTTCGAAGGGCAGGTCGTGCGCTACGGGCGCGACGCGGCGAGACCGTTCCGCGACGGCGAGCGGTTCTGCATCGAGGTGCCCGCGGCCAACGGTGCCTCGCGCATCGCCGAGGTCGCGCTGACGGTCGGCTCGCGCCGCTACCAGCAGTATTTCGAACGCCAGGTGCGCGGCAGCGGCGCCGCGTTCGTGCGCCTGCCGATCCTCTGGCATGTCGCGCTGCAGCGGTGGCTGCCGCTCGAGACCGTGTTCCTCGGTCCGGATGCCGAGGGACTCGGCGAACACGCCAGCGTGTGGAACGAGAACTGCATCTTCTGCCACAACACGGGGCCGATTCCGCGGCTGCTGAACCTCGCAGATCCGGCGCGCGGCGTCGAAGGCGGCCGCTTCGACTCCGAGGTCGGTGAGCTCGGCATCGCGTGCGAGGCCTGCCACGGACCCGGCAGCGAACACGCCGCGCGGAAACGCAACCCGCTCGTGCGCTACGGCGGCGGCGACGCCCACGCCATCGTCGATCCGAAGCAGGTCGACCAGGAGCGTGCGGTCGGTCTGTGCGGGCAGTGCCACGGCGCGCGGCTGCCCGAGCCACTCGCGCGTCTCGATGCGTGGTTCACGACGGGGCCGACGTTCCGCGCGGGCGATCGCCTCGCGGAACACGTGCGACCGATCCGCCGCGACACACCTGTGCGCGGCAAGGCCGACCCCGAGTTGTTCTCGTTGCGCTTCTGGGGCGATGGCACGCCGCGACTCACCGCCTACGAGTTCCAGGGAGTCACCGATTCGAAGTGCTACCGCGGCGGCAAGCTCACCTGCCAGAGCTGCCATGCGATGCACACGGGCGACCCGCGTGGCCAGCTGCGCCCCGATCGGCCAGGCAACGAGCTCTGTACGCAGTGTCACGCCGAGATCGGGTCCGCCGTGGCAGCGCATACACACCACCGCGCCGACAGTGCCGGCTCGTCGTGCGTCGCGTGCCACATGCCGAAGATCGTCTTCGGCATCCTCGAGGTGCATCGCAGCCACCGCATCGACAACCCGGACCCATCGCGTGATGCCGAGGCCGGCCGACCCCACGCGTGCACGCTGTGCCACCTCGACCAGAACCTCGCGTGGAGTGCCGCGCAGATGCAGCGCTGGTGGGGCGAACGCTACCGAACGCCCACGCGCCGCGCCGACGGGGCACCGCTCGAACTGGCCGATGCGGCGGCCAACCTGCTCGCCGGCGACGCGGCCGCGCGCGCCGTCGCCGCGAATGCGTTCGGCGAGCGTGGCGCCGTGATCGGCCCCGGGTTCGAAGCTGCCGCGCGCGCGTGGCTCGCGGTGACGATGGGGGACGGTTATCCGAGCGTGCGCCTGCTTGCACGACGCAGCTTGTTGGCGCTCGAGGCGCGTTCCTCGTATGGCATCGGCGATCTGGTCCGCGCCGTCGATCACCTGGCCGATGCGGACGCTCGGCGGCGCGACGTCTTCGCGCTGCTCGATCGAATCGCGACCGGAGCGCGCGGGCGGGCTGCGGTTCCTGCCACGACCGCGCTGCTCGACGCCGACTTCCGGCTCCAGCTGCCCGCAGTCGTCCGGCTCACCGACCTGCAGGGTCGCAACCTCATCGCAATCGGCGAATGAACGACACTTCCCCGCGCGTCGCGCTGCGAACGGGCTTGTTGCTGCTCGCGGTTTCCCTGCCACTCGGCCTCACGCTCGAGGCGTTGCACGCGATGAAGGTGCCGGTCTACCTCGGCAGCGCCATGCGCCGCGAGTTGTGGCGGCTCGCCCACGCGCACGGCAATCTGCTCGGCATCTTGTGCCTCGTGCTCTCGGCACTCGGCCCGCGACTCGTGCCGGACCCCGGCAAGCGCCTGCGTTTCGAACGGCTGCTCGCGGCCGGTTCGGTAACGATGCCGCTCGGCTTCCTGCTAGGTGGCGTGCTCAACTCGGAAGGGGATCCGTCGCTCGGCATCCTGCTCGTGCCGGCAGGCGGGGTGCTCGTGTTCGTGGCGTTGGTCCAGGCGATGCGATCGACTCCGTCCTCGTGACCACTACGCATCGCGGCGAGCCAGGTCAGGGTACAGGCGAACGAAGTCGGGCTCGTGCACCGCTACGACCTCGACGGTCGCGCCGCTGTCTGGTGACGGAAAACGCAGGCGGGCGCCATGCAGCATGGTGCGACTCACGCCGAAGGTCGCGTTCGCTGCCGCGTTCGCGGTCGCATCGCCGTAACGCGGGTCGCCGAGCAGAGGGTGGCCGATCGCCGCGAGATGCGCGCGGATCTGGTGCGTGCGGCCGGTTTCGAGGCGCACGCGCACGAGCGTGCTGTCCTTGCGGCGACCCTCGACCGCCACGTGCGACACGGCGCGCTGGCCCTTCGGATCGACGATGGTCTTCGGCCTGTCGCCGCGTGGTTCGTCGGTGACGAGCAGCGGCAGGTCGATCGTGCGCGCGTCGCGCTCGAACACGCCGCTGGCGATCGCGAGGTACTCGCGGTCGATGGCGCCCCGCTCCATCGCCGAGCCGAGCGCCTTCAGCGCCTGCGCATCGCGTCCGACCAGCAAGAGTCCCGACGCTTCGCGGTCGAGCCGCTGCGCGAGCCCGGCGCCGGGCAACACTCGCTCGAGCGCCGTCGCGACCGAATGATCGACGAGCGGGCCGCCGTGCACCGCGAGCCCGGGCGGCTTGTGCAGCACCACGACAGACGGGTCGGCGAAGACGACGGCGATGCGCAGTTGCAGCGTCAGCTCGGCGAGCTCGGCCGCGAACGAGACCGTCTGGCCGGCCCGGACGCGGTCGCCGGACAACGCGCGCACGTGCTCGATCGCGACGGCTCCGGCGGCGCAGAGATCGCGCGCTCTCTTGCGCGAGAAACCGGCGACCTCGTGCAGCAACGCATCGAGCCGGCTGCCGTCATGTCCGTCTGGCACCACGATCGTCGACACTGCGCCGCTCCCCGCAGCCGTTCGTCTGGTGCTTCGCTCGGTCACTTCCCGGCGGATGCCG
>Ga0111539_10004577_pt1 | contig 18073 bp, 10 predicted proteins | sample RhiMethybrSRZTD1_FD_79667 | JGI IMG/M metagenome (GOLD analysis project Ga0111539, IMG submission 79667) | Populus rhizosphere microbial communities from Tennessee, USA - Rhizosphere MetaG P. TD hybrid SRZTD1 (version 2) (version 2) | ecosystem: Host-associated > Plants > Roots > Rhizosphere >... | reverse complement strand
TCGAACCCCCGGTACGATTTAACCCGTACGACAGTTTAGCAAACTGCTGGTTTAAGCCTCTCACCCACCTCTCCAGGTGTAAAGAATAGCCCTTTTAAAGGAAGTGCAAATATAAATGTTGCTATTAAACTATCGCAATTGAGATTAAATAAGTTTAGAGGACGCCAGATCATACCAGTCATTCAAAGTCGACATTCACGGAATTTGATAGTTGAATCATTCCAGTTTATGCAGTAGCCAGTGGTCAATTTCCAAAGGCACGTAGCTACCGGATCCGATCAGTATTGGACATTCGATATTCCTTGTTCGATATTCATTATATCGAATATCCAACACCGAATTTCGAATATCGATCGGAAGTGGAACCCGAAATTTTACGACGTGCCTCTGATGATGGCCGCGGTGGCAAGTGTAAGCACGGAGGCCGTAATCAATATGACGAACATAAGATTTGGCCTTGATTTGCCCCCCGGAAAGAACAGGAGGGAATTAATAGCAATTTCCAACAGAAAGCTAAGCATAAGCTAAGATACGGATTTCCTTGAAGGATGGTTGACCATGTTTTGAACGCTGCCTGCCTGCATTTCCATTCCCTAAACCGATCTCCACAAGAAATGAAGCGCTTTAAATAAATGAAGTAGACTTTAACTTTGTAGCACTTGCAAAAGCTATATGCGTCTTAAAGCCTACTTCAATTTCTACATTGGAACCTTGTTTATTTGAATTCTATTTTGTTAACAAGGTCGCCTACCTTTTCGCCTTCCGCTAATCCCACGTCTGCTGAAAGTTGGTAATGAATGCCGGCTAAAACCCTCGACCATGCGGCTTCAGTTGCATAGGCTTTTAGATTTTCGTATGACCTTGCTCCATATAAATTTTCGTGTGCGCGGTCCACAACGGCATGGTCCTTACCAAAGATACTTGCCAAAACGGTATAAGAAGCTCCCCCTACCGTGGCATGTCCAGAAGGATACTCAGGATGTGGCGGTGTAGGTATTACTGTATTCCACGCCGCCTGCCCTAGTACGCTTCTGATGTAAGAAATAGGACGAATTAAATTGTGGATGTACTTGGCTTTGAAGACAGATATGATTGCTTCGTTTAACGCAATACCGTGTTTTGCATATGTAACGGCAGCTTGATCAAGTTTAAGTTCATTTTCTTCTACTAACTGAGTAGCTATGTGCGTATAGTGGGACGGAGCATTGTAATTGGCGGGTAGGTCTCCCCAATGCTTAACAATTTTAACGTCCTCTTCGGTTAGTGAAAGAGAAATGGTGTAAACTTTATTAACCATTTTGTAAAAATCAGAGTCAGGATTTTCCGAATAAGTAATGGGAGGACCTGGAGCAGTTGAAACAGCACTGTTGGGAATAAATGACCGATTGTTTCCCCAAGATGGCCTTATCGGTGGAGAAAGGGCAGGCGGGGTTGGAACCCATAAACCCGGGCCCTTAGGAACGACATACGAGTTATCTATTGCTCCCTTATAGGCTTCATGCCCGCCATCGCCTTTTGACCACTCGAAAATACTGTTCGCTATTTTTCTTCCATATTCTCCCGACGCGGTCACAATTTGAGCCGTGGATTTATTTTCGTATTCAGCGTTTAAAGCAGATTCTAATGAATCGATAGTGGCCTTATTTGCTTCAGAGGTGTTGGCAAATAAATTTTTCAGAATAAAGGCCATGGCAGCATTGGCGCTGGCGGCCCAATCAATCACCTGATGATTGGGCAACGCGTTAATATTGTCACCGATCAACGGTGAAGCTACTGAATTGTATTCAGGCATTCCTTTTACTACAGCCTCATATAACGTGAGTCCCGAGTAAGCATAGGAACGGCTTGAAACAGCAGGATCAAACCCTGGAGTTTTTTTGGTAAGCTTTTGTTGAAGCTTAATCCATTTGATAGCAACATCGGCCGGATATTTACTAACATTATTGTTGGACGGACCGTGAGGCGTTTCTTCACAACCTGTGAAGACCCATGTCAGAATTGCGAAAGTCAGGATGAACTTTTTCATAGGATTTTGTTTTGGCAGAAAGTACGGCAGACGAGAAAGCCTATCCTACAACGAATGAGCAGTTGGCGGGCTGGGTATTTAATTGTCTAACTTAAGTGAGCAGCTTTTTTAATGTGTTAGAGTCCGTTTGAAAAAAGACCAGGTGCTCCTGTCCGAAAGACTGAACACTCATCCAAGAATCGAGTGATGCTCTAGTACAACCGTTGCTAATAGTCTGAAGTGCTTTTCGAAGGCTCCTATTTTATTTGAAAAAATCATCGATAATTTCAACAAAAGTGACCCGAACGGAATACAAGGCAGATAAAGATACTCATCATGAACCGCTAACTGACTGCATATCTCTACCGATCGCTCACTCCCAATGGTCTCGTACGTAAAAATGGCGTAGGTTGGGGTTCAGTTAAGCAACCAACATTTTTCCAATGAGGTCAGAATATTTTGTAGATACAATAATCTATTCTTTAAGTCTTTACACTCGACAAAAAGCACACTCAATGACTTTTACTCCAATGCTATATGGCTTATCTTTAATTAGGAAAATCCAATAAATTAAACGCCGGGTGACTGGATACTTGGATGACTAAACACTTATACAATCGCTCTTTTCATGATGGTTTAGGAATAAAATATGTGGCCCAAACTATATTGATAGGGGTGTTAGTAGCGGGTGTTAACGATAGCTTCTCTTCGGGGATCAACACCAAATCCGACAGTTTGCGGGCGCTGCTTCTGGTAGCCACGGATACAACAAAAGTTAATGTGCTGAATGCATTGGGTAAACAATTCTGGATGTCTCAACCAGACACGGCCCGGCTTTACGCGTTTGACGCGCTGAATGAATCCAAAAAAATCCACTATCGGAAGGGAGAGGCAGAAGCGCTTCGGATCACAGGTTGGACATACCATTACGAAGGCGATGAAATACAAGCAAAGGCTTATGTGACGAAGGCAATTTCAATTTTCGAACGCATCGGCCACGAACCAGATTTAGCTGCTGCGCTGAACAACCTTGGTGCGATATGTAATAGATTGGGTGATTATGATGAAGGTATGCAGGCACTCGAGCGATCACTTGCTATTTTTCAGCGACTGGGTAATCATGAAGCCATAGGATCTGCGCTCAACTATATTGGGATCAACTATCAAAACTTGGGAAATTATGACAAAGCAATCGAGTATTGCCTGCAAGGACTTCAAATACGCAGAAAGATTAATGATCACCCCGGAATTGCATTTTCTCTTATTAACATGGGAAACATGTACCTGGCGGCCGATAAGCTCACCACAGCGTTGGATTATTATCAGCAAAGTTTAGCCCATACGCAAGAGAAGGGATTGCCTTTGCTCGAATATTCCCTGCTTCAGCTTGGCGAAACATACCGACGGATGGGCCGATATGAAGAAGCGCTATCTTATTTGCAGCGACTATTAAAATCAAATTCCAGTCTGGCAGCGTCAGGATTCAATGCTGTTGGTAAAGTTTACTTTGCCAGGAAAGAGTATGAAGTTTCTTTGAAGTATTTGTTAAAGAGCCTTTCACTTTCACGAAAGGGCCAAGACATGTCTCATGATAATGTACTTAACAATATAAGCAGGGTATACCTTGCCCAGAAGCGTTACCCGCTGGCTTTATCTTATGCGCAACGTAGCCTCGCGTTAGCGCAGAAAACAGGTAGCAGGAAGGAAATTAAAAACACTGCCCAAACGCTATCCGAGATTTACGCAGGACTACATCAATTCGCAAAAGCCTATGAGTACCAGGCGCAATACATATCACTAAAAGATTCCATCACGTCTGAGGAGTATACGAAGCGCCTGGCAGTCCTGGAAGCCAATCTCGAACTCGCAAAAAAACAAGCGCGCATTGAGACACTAACACAACAGCAACAACTTCATCAACAGGAGTTGAAAAGGCAGGCGATGCTGCGAAATGTTTTTATCGCCGGGCTTGGCTTCACCTTGGTGCTGGGTCTCGTGATTTTTCGGAATATTAGTCTAAATACAAAAGCTGAACGGTTACTGAAGGATCGATTGGAAAGGGACCTGGAGCTAGAACGATTGGAGAAAGAGCAAAAGTTATCAGCGTACAAGAGCCGCACCGTTGACTTGGAAATGATGGCTTTACGAGCGCAAATGAACCCCCATTTTATCTTTAATTGTCTAAATTCAATTAACCGCTTTATTCTTAAAAACGAATCTGAGGCGGCTTCTGATTACTTGACTAAATTCTCAAAACTCATTCGATTGATTCTGCAGAACTCCCAGGCAAAGTCGGTATGCCTGGAAAATGAATTGGAAGCCCTCCGGCTTTATATGGACATGGAGGTTTCACGTTTTGAACATCATTTTGACTATCAAATTATTTGCGACCCCGATTTAGAGGTTGAACACTTAGAAGTACCTCCTCTTGTAATACAACCATATGTCGAGAATGCCATCTGGCATGGTTTGATGCACAAGGGAGACAAAGGTTGTTTGCTAATAGAACTGCACCAGGAAAATAAAACACTTTTCTGTCAGATTACGGATGATGGCGTAGGACGCAAGCGTGCGGCCGAGCTGAAGAGCAAATCCGCCAGCAAAAATAAATCGCTGGGCATGAAGATTACAGAACATAGGCTTGAATTAATCAATGCCGTGAATGATATAGCTACGACCGTTGAAGTCACCGACTTAGTCGATTCATCAGGAGAAGCTTGTGGCACAAGCGTGTTATTAAAAATACCTGTTTAGAAAGGCGTGATTGCCGGTTCCAATGCATAGGGTTCTCGTAATTGTTGCAATGTATGATTAAGGCCATTCTCATTGATGATGAAACACATTGCCGGGAGACACTTTCGATCCAGCTAAAAAAATATTGTTCCGAGGTACAACTGCTCGCGCAATGCAATTCTGCAGCTGAGGGTTTGGAAGCAATTGCCCAACACAAGCCCGACGTGGTTTTTTTGGATGTTGAAATGCCAACGATGAACGGCTTTGAAATGCTCCAACAATTCTCGCAGATACCGTTTGACGTTATTTTTACTACGGGATATGATGCCTACGCCATTAAAGCAATCCGTTTTAGCGCCATCGATTACCTGCTTAAACCCATTGACAAGGACGAACTCAAAAAGGCTGTAGCCAAGGTCAGTCAGAAAGCAGATCACTCCCTCAATCAGCAACTCGATGTCTTGCTGGAAAAGTTAGATAACAAACACCCATTGCTGCAAAAAATTGCTTTACCTACGCTTGATGGTTTTGAATTGGTGTCGCTTGAAAATATTCTTCACTGCGAGGCGGATAGTAATTATACACAGATCGTGCTCAAGAACGCAAAGAAAATTCTGGTTTCTCGAACCCTGAAGGAGATTGAAGAGTTATTGGAAGGACATGCTTTTTTGAGGATCCATCATTCGCATGTTGTTAACCTCAACGAAATTGTTCGTTACATAAGGGGCGAAGGTGGCTATGTCGTTATGAGCGATAATACATCAATAACCGTATCACGTAGCCGCAAAGATGCGCTGATGAAGGCCTTTGGGTGACCTTCGCTCTTTTCTTAAATTTTCATTAAGCTTCACCAATCAAACTTAAATGTAAAAAATACATTTATTTCTTGCGACCCTTCAAAAATATACGGAAGTTTATCAAAGTACCTAGACATCGATTGCACGGCTCGCATTGCGAGGAAGTAAAGGACTTCGCGCCGCGAATTCCCAACAAATCTGTATTATGTCCAACATTAACTGATGTTTCATTAATGAAAGCCAGATCCAAAATCCTTTTAACATCACTAATGCTTTTTGCGATCAGCCTACCGCTCTTCCTTGTCAGCTGTCAACCTGAAAAAAAGGAAGATGTTATGCAGGCCAAAGAAATTCAACCCGTTAACGTTGCACAAGTCCGAACGCTGTACGCTACGCAAGGAAATGCCCCGACTGTTGGCGCGATGTATCCACGTGTCATTCAAATAAAACATCATGCTGAGTCAAAGGGGAATCTGCTCGTCACCTTTGAACACTACATGAACCGTGAACCATCATTTCCGATTTATCGAAGCACTGACAACGGCGAAACGTGGAGCTTGCTTTCGGAAGTGGAAGACACAAAAAACAAATTTGGAATGAAGTATCAGCCCCACCTGTTCGAATTGCCACAACAGGCGGGAGAATTTCCTGCCGGGACAATTTTTTGTTCCGGGAATTCCATTCCGAAAGATATGTCATCAACGGAGTTGCTAGTGTACGTGAGCCGCGACGGTGGGAAACGCTGGGAATTTCTAAGCTCAATCATCAAAGGAGGTCGGGCGATTTATCCCAATAAAGGCGAAACACCAGTATGGGAACCGTTCTTAGGACTGGATAGTGCCGGGAGGCTTGTAGCTTATTATTCCGATGAACGATATGAAAACAAGAAGCTTGATCAGATATTGGCGCACAAAGTTTCGGAAGATGGCGGGAAAACGTGGGGCAAAGAAGTATTTGATGTTGCTGTCGCCGATGGAAAGACACGTCCAGGGATGGCAATTGTATCAAAGCTTCCCAATGGAAAATACATGATGGTATTTGAAATTGTGGGGGTCGAGGGCATCCCTGTTCATTACAAGATTTCGGATGATGGTGTCGACTGGGGTAATCCTGCAGACCTTGGAAAAAAAATTCTTACGAAGGAAGGCCATTTTCTTAGATCCACGCCCTATGTAATCTGGTCGCCTTACGGTGGAGAAAAAGGAACCATTCTCGTCTCAGGTATGGCGGTCAACATGAATGGCAGAGAGATCGGTAACGGTTACATGATCAACAGAAACTTAGGGGAAGGTGACTGGACTTATATCGAAGCTCCCATTACTTATGCTACTGGAGGCGATGGTCCTCCAGGAGGTTATAGTCAAACGATGATCACCCTGAACGAGAGCGGAAGCGAGATATTACAGCTAATTCCTGTCCCGAATGGAAACAAATCAAATATGGATATTCAATACGCAAAATTCTATCTTCCTTAAAAATAATAGCTGCATCGTAAGCCCAGTCGTTAACTAAAAATACTGCATGTATCTAGTCATCATATTAATCATATCAATCGTATTAATCATAATCCTTTCCAGCAAAATGCAGATCCATCCGTTGCTGGCGTTGGTTTTTGCCTGTTTGTTTTTTGGGATATTTTCTGGGATGCCGGGGGAAACGATTGCCAAGTCAATCAATGACGGCTTTGGTCAAACCCTTGGTAAAATTGGAATGATCATCGTGCTGGGTGTTATCATCGGAAAATTTCTAGAGAAGTCAGGGGGTGCTTTTGCGATGGCGGAAAAAATAATCCAGTTGATGGGAAAGAAAAATGTCACCGCTGCCATGGCCTTTATCGGTTACATCGTGGCCATTCCGGTTTTTGCCGATAGTGGTTTTATTATTTTAACTCCGTTGAACAGAAGTCTCACGAAACGTGCGGGCTTAAGTTTTGCCACGACGTCAATAGCCCTCGCGTTGGGATTGATAACCACCCACTGCATGGTCCCTCCCACTCCGGGTCCCCTGGCCGCCGCGGGTATTCTGAACGCAAACTTGGGGCTAGTACTTTTGGTTGGTATGCCAGTAGCCTTTGTCTCGATGTTGGCGGGTTTGTTTTACTCCATAAAGTTCACCTCTGACACCTATGTGGATCCGGCGCCGGAACTCAAGGAGGAAGACATTCAAACCCTAATGAAGACAGCCCCGGGCTGGCTAAAATCTTCGCTTCCTATTTTTGTTCCAATTTTATTGATCGTAGTAAAGTCATTTCTGGAATTCTTTGGGCTAGACCTTTCTCAGTCTATCGCAGGTCAAGTCATTAAATTTATTGGAGATCCTGTGATGGCCTTGATCATTGGACTGTTCCTCGCCCTTTTGCTCCCGAAAAAGCTTTTGAAAGATCATTTATCCAACACCGGGTGGGTGGGCGAATCATTGCAGGATGCAGCGATCATCATTTTGATTACCGGTGCAGGAGGTTCTTTCGGAATGATCCTTCAAAACTCTGGCATAGCACAAACGTTAAGCTTGATCCTTTCCCAATGGCCAATAGGGTTATGGTTGCCATTTATACTTACTGCTGCTATCAAAACTGCACAGGGATCATCAACGGTGGCCATTATTACGACTGCTTCTATCTTATCGCCAATGATGGCAGACCTGGGATTTGACAGTGAGATCGGCAGGGCGATGTTCGTGGTGGCAATAGGTGCCGGGTCTGCAGTGGTATCGCATCTGAATGATAGTTTGTTTTGGATTTTTACGCAGCTCACTGGTGTAAACGCCACCTTTAGTTTGAAACGCTACACGCCAGGAACGTTTATCTTGGGGATAACAGCAATGATCGCATTGAGTATTTTATCGCTTTTTGTAAAGTGAAATTTCTGAAATATGAATTTAATTCAACTTCAACACCCGACATCCGGACGCAGAGTAGGCTTGGTTCAGGAACCTTTCGTAATGTTACTCGATCCTTCTGTTACGTCCACATATCAAGTCTTTAAGGAAGGTATTGCACAGGCAAAAAGCGTAACCGAATCTCTTGAGAAAGTTTTATCGAAGGAACGGCTGGAATACAGTACAATCTATGAATCAAAAGGTGACTGGAAAATGCTGCCGCCAATCGACTGTCCAAATGATCCTATGAAATGTATGCTCTCCGGTACTGGGCTTACGCACAAGGCAAGCGCTACCAACCGGCAAAAAATGCACGAGCAAGAGAAGGTGCAGAACCTTACCGATAGCATGAAGATGTATTTGTGGGGAGAGGAAGGAGGAAAACCCGGGGCGAATACAATCGGCATTCAGCCCGAATGGTTTTATAAGGGAAACGGATTAAACCTAAAGGGGCACGCGCAACCACTGATTGTCCCTGGTTACGCTGATGACGGTGGTGAAGAACCGGAGATCGCGGGTGTCTATCTGATCTCAGAGAAAGGTATTCCTCATCGGCTGGGATTTGTTCAGGCCAATGAATTCAGTGACCATGTGATGGAGCGAAAAAACTATTTATACCTGGCGCCTTCAAAAATCCGGCATTGTTCTATTGGTCCTGAGTTGGTTTTAAATGCGAGGTTTGATTCCATTCCCGGCACGGTAAGTATTTTCCGAGGGGGCAAAGTTTATTGGTCAAAGCCCATACGGACGGGAGAAGAAGCGATCACCCACAGTTTAGAAAACCTGGAGTATCACCATTTCAAATACGATCAACACCGTATACCCGGGCAGTTGCACATTCATTTCTTTGGGGCGGATGCATTTAGTTTCGGTGAAAATATCAACCTTCAGCAAGGCGACGAAATGCATGTCAGTTTTCAAAATATGGGAAGGCCATTAATTAATCCCGTTTCTATAGATGATAGTGCATCGAAAATGCATAAAGTCGAGGTCTTGAAATAATTGGTGGATCTTTTTGCCAGGAAGACTTAAAGACACAAGGTATCACGAAGATCGATGCGCTTTGTGAACCTTAGTGTCTTGGAGACTTGTGGCATTTGAATTCGAATTTTTACCACGGGGTCGAGGAGGCTCGGAGTTTCACAACGTTGCGTGGACCCTGTGATGTCTTTGATTCTTATTGGGGAAGTCAATCTTTCAGGGAAATACTGGGCCACAAGTCGTCGCCCCATTGAATTTCTTTAATTCGTAACTTGGGTTTTCCATTGTCCCGTTTATCGTAGGCATGAAATATCAGGTAGTCTTTACCGTCCAGTGTATACGCAGCCTGATGACCGACCGCTGCCCATTCGTCATTTCCTTGAGCCACTAGCGTCCCACCCCCATGGATCATTTTATTTCCTTCCTTGTCCACGTATGGCCCTCTGATGTTTTTTGACCTTCCCACAACAATTTTATACGAGCTCTCCAAGCCACGGCAACAACGATCCCATGATACAAAAAGATAATAGTATCCATTTCTCTTAAATATGAATGGTGCTTCGAGTGAACCATTCTTCATATTTTTGTTCATCGCCAACAATTCCGGGGTATACAACGTCTTATAGTCAAGTTCGGGGTTTGCCGCATCACCAGCATCACGTTCGTCAACTTTCCAATTTCGCTCCCGTGCTGCCACTGTGCTCCATTTCTGCGTCGAGTCGGTGACTATGGAAATCATGTCCGGTCGAAGATTCACCAATTTCATTCCCATCCAGAATGACCCGAATACCATCCAAGGATTTCCGCTGTCATCCATCGCGACATTTGGGTCGATCGCATTCCAAAGATCCCGTCCTGCCACAGATTGAACTACTATACCGTGATCAACCCATCTAAATTTAGGATCAGTTGGAATAAGGGTCTCATTCGTTGCCACTCCAATGGCTGAATTGTTGCGTCCGAAGGCAGAAACAGAATAGTACAAATAGTATATCCCATTCCGATAGATGATATCGGGGGCCCAAATCGAGCCATCAAATTTCGGTATCGTTTTTAGTATCCAAGAAGGTGGCGTACCAAATACAGGTTTTTCTTCTTTCCATGTCTTCATATCCTTTGACGCCTTTACCGGAATCCCTTTGCCGGTATGGAAAATGTAATAGGTATCATTTTGTTTTATCATCACAGGATCATGCACCACGATATCACGAGGCTGTGCCTGGAGCATTGCATTTACCAGCAGCAGCATCGCAGCGAAGAACTTGGACACGTGACGGTTATAGAAAAAAATCTTCATGATTTTATCTTGTTTGAAAATATTGCATTCGAATGAATAATTTTATCAGGACCTGAATCGTTACCACTCAATAACGAATAACGAAACAGCCTGGCCTTCCATAGGAACGGAAATTACAAGCTCATCCTTTTCCACATTCATGTTTTTGGGACCTTCAATCAATTTTAATCGACTGGATTGTTCGAGCGTTGCATATTGCTCGTTGCTAACCACCTGAGGCGATCCCATTTTTTTCCAAACCTCATAAGAATTACTATTCTCCTGATCGATTCGGTAGTGATGTACATCCACCTTAGGTACCTTGATTCCCTGGACCACAATATTGACCGTGGCCGCTGGCGATATGATATTTAAGTCGTGATAATTCCAAACCATAACGGCAACCCTATCCGCGTCGGCTGCAGCGACTGCGTATATGTCCCTGTCTGATTTTCGGATACTGGAATCGCGCGCAGCCATTACCTTGTAAGCGATGTCCCCCGTAACCTCCACCCTATCCCCGGTCATCATTCCGAACATCCGGAAGACGTTTAATACTGGCTTATCTATTCCATTCGTCGCCAGGTCGCGATAACCATTAAACCAGGGTTGATCTTCAAATTCGAAAGCCCAGGTCACAGCTCCTTTAAAGTTAATTCCGAAATGATCAGCCAACTCATATTTTCTGGCAAAGGCCGCAGCGGTGTAGCTACTGTACAATGTGCCGTTGCGGTAAGCATTTGCAGGATAATCCTTGACCGAGCAGGCTGCGCAGCCTTCGGGATCTGACTCTCCTATAACGATAGGCCTGTCCTTTAATGACGGGTAGGAAGCAACGATTTCAAATCCCTTTGAAATGTCCCTGAGCTGTGTTCCCAGGTTCATTAATATAATTGAATCACCTTGTAGTTCAGGCTTGCCCTTGGCGTGAAACGCAATAAAGTCAATGGGAGCGCCAGTCTTACCGGTAACATAATTTTTGCCATTAACTACGTGATCTAAAAATCCGCGAAGAAATGTTTCAGCCTTGTCCCATGATGGGCCCGTGCTATGAGGTCCACCAAAGGTTGCCTTTGGCAAAGCTCGCTTGACCGCATCCGCCGTGTAGTCATACAGCTTATTGTATTCCTCCAAGGTGCCCTGCCAATAACCGATGTTGGGTTCATTCCACAATTCCCAATACCATTTTTCAACTTCGGCCTGACCATACTTTTCAACACAATGCTTCACCCATTGAAAGACGAGCTCAGACCACTTTTCATGATTATTTGGTGGGTATGCCCAGCCCGTGTAAATATCAGAATATGGCGCTCCGGGTTTCCACTTATGCTGATAAGGATGTGGTTTTGATGACAACGCTTCAGGCATAAATCCGATCTCTACCAAAGGCCGCATCCCTCGTTTGAGGTAGACATCAAAAATGCTGTCAGTAATCGTCCAGTTATAAATAGGATTACCTTTAGCATCTTCCGTGTAAGCATTCGTCGAACCCCATTTAAGCGCAGGTGTTCCATCACCTGTAGTCAGCAAGTTGTGCGCCCGGACGTACACCGGCACTGGGCTCAGGTCCGCTATCTCAGACAAAAGTTTTTTCCCATCTTTCATGTAGGTGTAGTTAGGCTCATCGTAACCAAACCACGCCCATACGGGTGTCATCGGCCCTTTCTTTTTATTTATATCAACACGAAGGGTAACGTCTGCCTTAGGCGCTTCTTTATGACCGCATCCCACTATAAAAAAATAAAGAAGGATGCTGCAAAGGTGGTATCTGAGGAATTTCATAATGTCGCTTTGTTTAGGCCCGTTACTTTATTTTACCTTTTAAAAGAGTAAACGAATGCGCAGGAAAACTATAAGTAATTTTTTGACCCTTCGCGCTAATATAGGCTTTCTCCTTTGTTGCCACTTTTTCTGAGTTGAAATCATTCTCCGCTTTCACGTCTGGTCCGTTCACTTCATAGACTTTAAAATTCCCATCAAAATTTCCTTCCTGCAGTAAAATATCCGTTGAGATCGCCTTGTCCTTATGGCGGTTAACAACAGCAATAATCAATTCGCCATTGTTGATAGCGACCGATACATCCAGATAGGGAACATTTTTTTGTTGGGTGGTTTGCTCACCGAGTCCGATGAAAAACTTTTCGGTATCGTAGGTTTCACAGTCGACAAAGACATCCAACGACTTTCCCTGCATATTTTGCGCAAAGAGCTGCAACGGATAGTAGATCGTTTGTTTAAACGAGCCTTTATCATTTGTGAATATCGGGCCAATGACATTCACCAGCTGAGCCATGTTCGCCATTTTTACCACATCCGCATTCCTGACAAAGCCATTTAGAAATCCACCGATCACCAAAGCGTCCTCGAGGTTATAGCGTTCCTCAAGAGCATTGGTCCCCTTGGCAAAATTTCCACCTCTTGCGCGATACCAGACATTGTATTCGTCCCAGGCTATATAAATAGGGTCACGAGTGCCCCGGTTAGCCCGCATCATCTCACGATCGATCATGCCTTTGATCAGTTTGGTTCGTTGTTCCATCACCAAAGGCGTGGACATGAAGTTGTAATAGTTATTGTCAGGATTGCCCACATAGATGTGAATGGCAAGATAGTCGACGACATCTTTGAGCTCCTTTAAAATTGTTGCATTCCATTCATTGGGATCAGCAGTAGGCCTATAGTTAGAAGAGCCTGCCGCTATTAATTTAATGGTTGGATCGGTCAGCCGCATCAGCTTAGCAGCTTCTCTGGCTTTTTTGCTGTAGTCTTCCGCATTTAAATGTCCCATTTGCCAAAACCCATCCATTTCATTTCCCAAACTCCAATACTTGATATTGTAAGGTTCGGGATAACCATGCTTCTTCCTCAACTCGGCATAGTAAGAGCCCTCTTTGACATTAGTATACTCAACCCAACGCTGCGCTTCCTCGATAGTGCCGGTACCCATGTTCACCGCGAAGTAAGGTTCAGTTCCCAGCTTCCTTGCAAAGTTTATAAACTCATTCGTGCCGAATTGATTTGTTTCCAGACGTGCCCAGGCTAATTCCATTCTTGGAATCCGGTTTGGGCCAACACCATCTTCCCAATGATAATTTGAAACAAAATTACCTCCGGGATATCTCGTGATCGAAACCTTCAGATCCTTTGCCGCCTGCAGCACATCTTTACGGAGTCCATTTTCGTCAGATAGCGACGAACCCGGCTCATAGATGCCTCCATAAACGCATCGTCCCAGGTGTTCAACAAAATTTCCGTACAGGAGCGGACTGATCTCGCCGACAACCCTATCCTTGTCAATTTTAATTCTTGCATTTTGCGCCGTCGCTTCAACAAAAGTTAGGACCACGGCAATTGCGAAAAGGAGATTTCTACAAACTTTCATGACGATTTATTTTGCAGGTTTGAATCATTGACTTTGACCGATCGTGCGAGATAATTTTCCCTTGTTATCAAATATTCTTATAGAATCCACCGCGTCATTAATTAAAACCGTTCTCGACGACTGCGATAAATATGTAGAGCCGTAATTCAGTTCAACTTTCCTTTGTCGTGCGCCTTTGAGAAAAACCTTTGCATAAGTTTCACCTTTCTCCGTCTCGACCTTTGAACGGACTGGTGGATTCTTCATGATAAATGATTTTAGCGAATCATTGTTTTGCGTTACTATAATTTGAGAGCCCTTGGCCGTTTCTATCCTTGCTATTCCTTTCGCGTCGCCGTCGACAAAAAAACCAGATGTTTTACTGCCAATAAATCTGAAGTTTCCTTTTCCATCACCCAAAAATGTTACACCCTTAAGCGCATCGAACCTCCCATAGACAATTTCTTGCGAATAGGAATTTCCTACCCCGAGTAAATCGAGGTTTCCGTCACCATTAATATCTTCTGCCAACAATCCGAATACAGGGGCAATCTGTGCTTGTTGCGGCAAAGGCGTGATCTCGAATTTTCCGCCGCCATTATTCCGAACAAGAGATGATTCCAGCATCTTACAGTAAACGGTCTTGTAATTACTCGTGCCCGTAATCCCGACGAGATCGTTCATGGAGTACATGGCGTATTCCTTGTGTTGTAATATTTTTTTCTTCAATGCCGGAAGTTGGCTGGCTAAAATGTCAAGGGCAGGAATCGGATAGTTGACTTCTCCTTCGTAATAACCGATGAGTGGTTCAATCGAGCCGTTGTTATCGAAGTCAGCATAGTTAATGACAACAGGCTTTTCTGCAGATGCCTTCATTGGACCGTTAACGCCCAGGTTACCGGCGACATAGTCCATGTCTCCGTCATTGTCAAAATCTCCGCTTACGAGGCTGTTCCAAAATCCGTCGCTATCCTTTAACCCACTTTCAGCAGTGATGTCCTGAAAGCCATCCTGGGTGTTTTTGAACGCTTTAATCGGCATGGCTTCTCCAGCAACGAGCAGGTCAGGGTGCTCATCATTGTCAAAGTCGGTCCACAACGCCGCAGTCACGATCCCAATAGTTTGAAGCTCAGGCGCCACATCCTTTGTCACATCTGTAAACCTTCCTTCATCATTCCTTAAAATGTAACTGTTAGCCGGGATTGGATATTTTTCTGGTACCGACCTGCCACCGACGAAAAGATCAATGTCGCCATCGGAATCATAGTCAGCACCAACCACACACGATCCGCTTTGAGTCATTTTTGGCAATGCAGCCAAATCCTTCTTGAAATTTCCCCCGCCATCATTTCGGTAAAGCCTATCCTGGTAAAACTGATGACCTTCAAAAAATTCAACTCCACCGCTCACAACATATAGATCCTGGTCGCCATCACCATCGGAATCAAAAAACAAAGCACCCTGATCTTCACTTTCGTAGTCACCCACAAATTCTTTGATCGTAAAACTTCCCCTTGCATTCTGAATTAAAAGGTGCGCCGGAAACCGATAGGAACCACCAACAAACATGTCTTCAAATCCATCATTGTTAACATCACCTACCGCTATGCCCGGACCATTTTGTGATAGCTTATGCTGCAACAGCGGTTGATACAAAAAATCGTTGAACTCATTCTCAGTGTGCCTTAGCTTTATTTCATTTGAATTGGTCAAAAAAGTTTTCCGCGAGCCAGAATTTACTTTTTGCAAAGGGACGTTGCTGTCAGCATATGTCATTGTCACAATTTGATTGGCTGCGATATTCGTGATCGTGCTTATTCTATCGTCACTCCATTTCACTATTATGGTATCGATTTTGAAATTTTCGCCAAGTCCGAAGTGTACAATATTTTCAACGGAGCTTTCGAATCCGTGCACCGGAGTCACATATTTTGACAGGAGAAGTTTTCCACATCGAACAATAACAGTCGCCCCAAGACCGTCTCTGTTCTTCTCAGTACCGGCAAGTCTGACATTGATGTAACTAGATGAATTGGGATTTTTTTCCCGCGTTGTATTCTTAAATACAAATGCTTCCTGATCAATGTTGTTTACAACCAGATCGAGGTCGCCATCCAAATCAAAATCAACATAAGCCATCCCACTTGACATGGACGGCGTATTAAAACCCCATTCTGCTGAAACTTTTGAAAATGTGTTATCCCGGTTATTTTTAAAGGCAAAGTTGGGAACCACAACGGCAGGCCTGTCTAACAATCTTTTCTTCCTTTCCTCCTTCGATAATCCCAACATAGGTTGCATGAATTTAAGGTAATCAAGGTTCGTAACATCTTTTCCATATCCATTGGATATCACAATATCCTGGAAACCATCATTGTCAAAATCCGCTATGAGCGGGGCCCAGCTCCACTCGGTTTTTTCGATTCCAGCCAATTGTCCAATCTCGCTATAGGATCCGTTGTCATTGGCAACCTGGAGGGTGTTTCTCATGTATTGGTAACCATATCCCTGTGAAACGGCGAAATAGAATTTATCATACTGATTAGGGCCAAACATTATTTTACGGTGATAGTTGTCTTCCGGAAGCATGTCGACGGCGAGGATGTCTTGCCGTCCGTCATTGTTAATGTCGCCGACATCATTCCCCATCGCGAAGTGACTCACATGTTTGAAGTATTCATCAACCTTATCAGTGAAAGTACCATTCTGATTATTGACATAAAGATGATCTTTGGACAGGTAGTCGTTTGTAACATACACATACGGCCAGCCATCCACGTTAACGTCCAACACGGATACCCCTAATCCAAATCCCTCGGTAAGAATACCTGCTTCCCTGGAAACATCGGTGAATTTTGGATGACCCGATGCAAGATCAAAATCATTTTTAAAGAGTCGGTCCGTGTTTCGGCTGCTGCCATCTTTCACAATAGGAAATGGCGTAATGGCAGATTTTTCAAACCCTCCTCCCTTCATCAAAAACATATCGAGATCACCATCACGATCATAATCCAGAAAAGTCGACTGAATCGATTCTCCCGTAATCGCTAATCCGTATTCTTCTGCTGATTCAACAAAGGTAAGATTGCCCTTGTTGATGTAAAGTTTATTGGGCGTAACATCCTTATCGCGATTCTTCATTCCCCCGGTGCAAAGGTAAATGTCCTGCCAGCCGTCCTGATTAATGTCGACAATGGAAACTCCATAGGCCCAAACATCTTTTGTATCAATTCCTGATTTTTCCGTTAGTTCTTCAAATACAAAATTTTTCCGGTTGATGTAGATGCGACAGGGAACCATGTTGCCAGAAAAAAAAATATCGGGCAGGCTATCCTTATTAAAATCCGCAATCCCTACACCTCCACCGTTGTATAAATATTCGTAGCTGAGAACGTTAACAGAATCGTCTGTGGTAAGCTTGTTGTTAAATCTAACACCGGTTTCACTGGATGGCAGTGATTGAAACAGTGTGTCCACGGGTTTTGTAAAATTAGATTGGCAATTGGCGAGCAAAAGAAATAACAGAAAGAATGGCAATTCCATCAATTTTTCTTTTCCCATGCAGGCGGGGTTTGGTGCAGTTAAAAATAGGATTGAAATTTAAAGAAATTTAAGGGAAGTAAGATCTGTTGTATCAACATAAGGACCACTGAAGGTCCCTATGCCAATAACAACTTTATTAAACCCAAGTCTTAATTAGCCGAATTTTTGCTAAGGTTAGGATTTCTATCCAACTCGATCTGTGGGATCGGGAGGTATTCTTTACCAGGCGCCCAATTTGCAAATTCAGGATCGTGTGCCTTTAATTCAGCAAGCTTGGCTGGGTCATTAAACCATCCCCACCGGATGATATCATTAATGCGGCTGCCCTCAATGGCAAATTCCATTAATCTTTCGTGCGCGATCTGAGTTTTCATTTGGTCTTTTGAATACGCAGCAAATTCTGCTTCGCGGTCAGGCATGTTTACACGGTCTCTGACTTGTTGTATTAAAGCAGCAGCGGCCGGAGTTTTCCCAAGTTCATTTTTAGCTTCTGCATCCAT
>Ga0111539_10004574_pt1 | contig 18076 bp, 13 predicted proteins | sample RhiMethybrSRZTD1_FD_79667 | JGI IMG/M metagenome (GOLD analysis project Ga0111539, IMG submission 79667) | Populus rhizosphere microbial communities from Tennessee, USA - Rhizosphere MetaG P. TD hybrid SRZTD1 (version 2) (version 2) | ecosystem: Host-associated > Plants > Roots > Rhizosphere >... | reverse complement strand
GCCGAATCGAAATACCTCTCCTGCCTCAAAAAATGCTCCGGCGTGAGCAGCATTCCCTGCGCCCAGTTGACGGAGCCGAGGTTTATCTCTTTGCCATTCATAAATTCATGAGCTTCCCAGGTGGCTGTTGACGCCCAACACCGCATTTTCGATCTCCGTCCCGAGACGCGGGGCGCGGTCGATGTCGCCTATCAACCATTTGAATCGATAGATCCAATGATAGGGGGCGACAAGACGCATCACCTGGTTGATCCGTTTCTGACCTTCGTTCGTTTGATGACGGCGAAACTTTTCGAGCGTCTCTGCCCGCAGCGTGATCTCCATCAGCGCCTCGTCCTCGATCCCGTCGCCGACGATCAGATCCACCCCCAGACGGCTGTCGCGCGAGCCTAGCAGTGAGCGATCCGATGCGTCCATCAGGGTGCGGCGCGGGCGCCATGAGATCGACGCGATTTCAAGATCGAGCAGCAATCGCATCGACAGCCGCAGTCCCGATTCGCGTCCGGTCAAATAACGCAAACGGGGCAAGAGGATCGCCAGCTTATACCACTTCTCCTTCGGCCAATCTTCCGGCTCAATGCCGAATAATCTTATCCATCGCGCGCAGCCGCCGGGGTTTTCCGGCCGCACGTCGAAGAACAGGCCACCCAGCCGCATATGAACGGCAGCCTTCTCGACCGCATCGTCAAAGATCGAAACCAGCTCACTAGTTCCGATCTCGTCATCACGCGACGCCTCGCGCATCCCGACCGGCAGGTGAAGGAACATGCCGTCGCCTTCGACGGTCAGCTCAACTACCGCATCCCGACCGAGAGGCGCGCCCGCGGCGGGCATCTGCTCGATGACGCGAGACCGCCTCCATCCGCGCCCCGCTTTTCTGATCGTAATGCGATCGGCCCCGACGCCCATGCGCAACAATGCCAGGAGCGCCGAGTCAACGGTGTGATGAAATCCGTGACGCGGCCGGACTACGTCCGGCATCAAATCTGCTTTTTCAACCTTTTCAAATGGCTTCAAGCTATTCCATTTTGGTCCAAAAGCGAACCTTCAATCTGAACAACGCCGCATTCGATGCGGCGAAAGCATCACGACTAAGAGTTGGCGTCTCACTTCGAAGGCGGATCTTGATGCGGTCGAAACGTCGGGCGAATGAGTTGAGTCGCGGCGCCAATTAACTTGGCTATGCTATTATCGAGACAGCTTTCCACAAAAACGTATAAATTTGGCGCGGCGCGTTTGATGCTCCCTAACTTGTAACCTATTAGATAAATAAAGTATTCATCCGGCCCGGAACTTTCATTCGGATTCCAAGCAAGGATGTCGCCGTTTTCACTGATACCGAAAGGAATCAACGCCAGCGCTAACTCAGGCGTCCCATCCGGCTCATAATCAAAGTAATCGTTTTCAACCCCTTCTCGTATGACTTTCGTAAGAGTGGCGTTCCGCTTAATCAGATCGTCCCCACCCTCCTTCGGGATATAGATGATGAAAAGGTTACATAACAGGCCGTACCCAAAGTGTTGAGCGAAATCGCGATAAGATTGCGGGAGCTTAAATCCGTCCCGTAGTTCTACAGCGTCAAGCACGTCTGGGCTGGCGGTAATGACTGGCTGCCTGGTTATTTCCAGAGGCGGAAATTTTGTTCCTTGTGAAGGCATAATTAATCCCCCAGTTATATAGTTGAAGCCTGTACAAATAAACGCCAGTTGCAATAAATATCGCGATTTACGCGCAGGCTTCATATGTCTATCCGATATTATCCTTAGCAACATCCGGTATTTTGCCGTCGACCATTATGAACTACATCGTCTACTATCACTTTTCCATGCTGGTCAATCGCATACATATGGACTGACGACGGAATTAGAGAGTTTCCGTCATAGCGTACGCGCGCTTCATAAAGAACTGTATTCCCGGCGGCGACATGCCTTCGAATCTTGCCCTCGAGTGTACTCATGCCAGGATGGTTAGATCCATCCGTCAATGTAATCAAATTGCGTCTGTCACTGCCGCTGCCTCCCAGGGTGTCAGCCATGATATGGCTCCGTTGTTGATGATCTGGGTGCTCTCCACTCACCCATCCTGGGGGGTCGAATGTCGGTGGCGAAGATCCGGTCGGTCGCAGATCACTCGGGGTTATCTCCGCAAAGGCTCCGGTGGGGCGACCCAATTGATCAAGCGGGTAATATTCTGGAGCCAGTCCCAGCGGATCAGCCCAGTTGACCGGGTTATTAGCATAACCGTAAGGATTTATACCTCCAACCAGCCCGATCGGGTCTTTGGTGATATACCTGCCTGTGTCGGGATCATAGTACCTATTGAAATTGTAAAACAGCCCGGTCTCAACATCTTCGTACTGCCCCGGAAATCGCAGATGACTCTGCCCCTCACTGACAGGTAAATCCCTTATCCGTCCGTAAACATCATAACTCGCCGACCAAACAATTCCTTCAACGTCATCAACTATCTCTTGTGGCGTGCCAAGAGTATCCGTGTGATAACTCTGAAAGCCGTCGCCATTAAAACGGCATAGTGGTTTATAGCCCCCTCCACTAAAGACATATTCTGTATATTCCGCTTCGGATTGTTCGGCCAGTAAAACACTACCGTCCCATATAAACCCGGTCTTTCCATCCTTCGAATTTTTTGCGGTTCGCCGTCCTAACGCATCGTACGCGAACTCGACTCGCCCCCCCTCTTTCGACTCGACCGCGACTAGACGGTTGTCTGAATCATAGCTATAACGAATCACCGACCCAGCTCGCCTCTTCTCAATCAAGTTGCCAACCTCATCATAGATCAGCGTCGCCCCATCCATTTGGCTCAGGCGATCCGGCTGGCCGTAACGAAATTCTCTTTCTCCCCTCCGTAACAGGTTTCCGGTCGGGTCGTAAACAAATTGCTCGGCCTTTTTCTCGGGCAATACCACTTCGCGCAATCGCTCGACCGGGTCGTAAACAAAACTGGTGACGCCTTTATTACTGTCGCTCTGCTCAACCAGATTACCTCTGAAGTCATATTCGTATCTGCGATGAAAGAGCGCGCCGGCCGACTTATAGAGCGATTGTTCGATGACACGCCCGCATCGATCATAGTAAAAACTCTCTTCCAGCTGGCCCGGAAGGCGCCGCTTGGTTTCTCTTCCGGCTGAATCATATTCGAAGTCCATCGAACCGCGCGGCGTTTCCACGCTGCTCAGCCGGCTGTTAGCTTCATAGGTGAATTTAACTGTCTGGCCCGCTGGCGAGTGGCGCATGACGCGGCGTCCGAGCGCGTCGTATTCGTGCCGAATGATTTCTCCGTTCTGTGATTCTTCGATGACCCGCCCTAATCCGTCATATTTGAACGTCAGTTCGCTATCCTGCGCATCCGCCACCCTCAATCGGCCGACGCTGTCATAGCTGAAGCTGATGGCGGTTCCATCCGGGCGTTGTCTCTCAATAACCCGCCCACGCAGATCGTAGACAAAGCGTGTGACGCGCCCCGCCGGATCGATGAGCGCAATTAATTGATCCGCCGGATCATAATTAAATTCCCAGGTCAGACCGTCAAAGCCGATTTCACGCGTCACCCGATTTACAGGGTCATAAACGAATCGATGCGCCTCACCACGCTCGTTGCGGACTTCAACGAAATTCGCTTCAGTATCGTAAACGAAGCGCCGCTTATAGCCCAGCGCGTCTACCCGCTCTCCCAGCTTGTTGTAACCGACGTAGCGAAAGCGCGTTTCCGCGCCGTTCGCGTCCACATAACTGGTAAGATTGCCTTCAGGATCATACTCGTAGTGACGCTTTACGCCGTCCGGGCGTTCCACCCGCGTCAAACGCCCCAGAGCATCATGAGAGTAGGTCGTCGCCTGTCCGAGCGGGTTGACGATCCTTACCAACCTGCCTCGTTCGTCGTAACCATAGCTGTTTACGGCCCCGCCCGGCGCGGAGCATTCGACGACCTGGCCCCACTCGTTCCACTTGAACCTCCTCACTCCGCCGAGTTCGTCAACAGCTCTCTCGAGATCACCGAACTGGTTGTAACTATACTCACGACGCTGTCCTAGCGCGTCAATTGTGGCGGTAATGTTACCCCGATCATCGTATTCGAACCTGACCTCCGCCCCGGTCTCGTCGGTAAGCTTTTCGGGCTGTGAATCGCTATTGTAATCGAACCTGCGCGTCGTTCCGTCAGGGTGTGTGACGCTGATGCGTTCGAACTGCGCATTGTATAAGTATTTCGTCTCACGCCCGACCTGGTCAGTCGCCGATAGCAACTCTCCGTTCGAACCGTAACTAAATCGTTCTTCTCCGCCCAACGCATCGACAATTCTCAGGGGCAGGCAAAGTTCGTTGAAATAGTACGTCGTCCTGGCCCTCAACGAGTTTTCGACGACCGTCATTCCGGCCTCGCGGTCGTAGTCGAGCCACCGTTCATATATGCCGCCGTCACCCCATGTGTGCACGCACCGCGCTTCCCTGCCCTCGCCTTTATACTCGAAGTGGAAGCTCAATCCGTTGCGATTCGTTTCGCGGACCAGCAGGTCTTGATCGTAGGCGTAGCGCCAGGGTATTAGCCCGCGGTCGGTGGCGTTCGTCAACCGGCCCTCCGCATCGTAAGTAAAATTGACAAGCCTCGCCGTCCGGGTTGAATCTTCATTCAGCGCCAGGGTCACTTCGGCCAGCCGCCCTGCGCCGTTATCCAAGGTTATATAGGAAAAGTTCAGTCGCGTTCCCGCCATGTCCTCAAGCCGGGCGAGACGCCCATGCTCATAAAACAATCTGATCCGAACGCCATTTCGATTTTCGATCTCGCTTAACCTGAGCGCCGTCGCCTCCGACTTAGCTTCCAGATCATCAATGACTTCTGTTACTGAATCCCGTTCTTTAACCGGCGCAAACTTATAGCCAATTCCGTCCTTCCCGCGAACTACATACACCTTGTCTTCCAACCGTTCCAGCCATTGACGATCTAATGGGTTGAAGGTTTTTTCTCCAATCCCGATCAGGCTGAATCCGGCGAGTAGTCCCTCTTCATTCCGGAGGACGATCATCTCCTGCCCCTCATCTTCCCAGAGGTGGACGTCATATTTATGCATCCAGCCGCGTCCGAGCGGCCCCTCGTAATCAACCGCCGAACTGTCATAAGCGCGGGTGAATTCGATCGGGATGCGTCCAGGCAATTCGAAATCTGTCTGTGAGGTCAATACTCGTCCGGTCGCAATATCTACAGGGTGGCCGGTGATAAGACAAAGGGCCCTCCTTAGCCGGCTGTTTTCCGGCAATTTCAACTGAATCTTGCGGGCCGTCCGCTTAAGCAGCTTGCGCATCCCTCTTAAAAATGACATCCACCCGGGCATCGGGAATCCACCGATCAACACATTCGGGCTACCCATAATGAAGTTGCCCCAGCACGTGAACGGCGTTATTCCAGGGTCCTTTCCCATCCCCACCGAGAGCGCCATCGCCGCGAGGTCCGCCGCCATTTGAAGCCCCGCCATCTTCGCCTCGATTCCCGCCGCCTCCGATTTCGCCGCCGCCTCTTTGGCGTCCGACTCCGATTCCGCGCTGTCCGCCATCTCCTGGTAGCCGGCCTGATCACTCAGCGCCGCCGCCATCCCCAAAGCTCCAAACACCACCGGTAGCGCCATCATCGCCTTATCGAGTTTCCCCAATCCCTTAAAACCCTTTTTCGCCGCTTCGACTCCTTTGATGCCCGGAATCCCGGGCAGGCAGTGTTTAGTGAAATCTACAAACTTCCGCGCCGCCCTCGCGCCTCCGATAAAGACATTTGAGGAACCAGTGAAAACTTCGAACAACGGATAGTACCCCCCGCACCACACTCCGAATCCCACGTCTCCGCTTCGCACGGCCGGCAATCCGTTGATCAGGACGTTGACCGCCCCGGCGCAGATCACCGGCCCGATGCTCGGCAATGGGAAGCCGAAGGTCGGCGGGTGCGGATGGCTGTGCGGCCACCCCAGCACCATGTCGCGAAACAATCGCACGGCTGGAAAACTAGGCAATGCGTTGGCGAGTCCCTGCGTCAATTTCGCCAAACCCAGATTGGCCATATCCAAAGGTTTGAAAACCACCGACATGACTTCGCCGACGAAACCCTGCACGGCGCGCGCCGGGTTGGGCGGCGGCGGCAGCGGCTGGTGCGCCGCAGGGGCTGGGAGGTGGGTAATTCGCCTAAGTTGATCCATAGAGGTTCATCCAATGCCTAAGATTTCAAATCGGCAAGCGCGGCGTTGCAGACGGAGAGACGCCGCGCATCGCCGAGTTCTCGATAGAGGTCCCGCAGGCGCTCCAGATTCGTTCGCTCTCCCTCTTCAAATTTCAACCCGCGGCTCAACTCAACCGCTTTTTCCCAGCGCTCTGCGGCCTCTGCCGGTTTTCCCATCCGGTAATTAGCCGTCCCCATCTGTTCCAGAGCCTGTATCTGTTGCACCGGCAGATTTGAAGCCCGCGCGAGTTGCTCCATCGCGCCGTAGTAGATCAGCGCGTCGGCAAAGCTGTTCTGCATCAACAGGGCGTTACCCAGATTGAAACTTTGGTACATAACCAGGGGCTCCGATTTCAATCCGACCGAAAGGTTGATGGCGCGCTCGTACCAGGTTTGAGCCTCACTGAATTTGTTCTGTGTGTAATGCAAATCGCCGATGTTATTCAGCACTATGGCTTGTTGATGTTGCTGCCCGGCTCTCCCAAAATAATCGGCCAATTCCAGATTGCGAGCCAGCGCCATATCGTAGCGTTGATGGGCGACGTCAAAACCGGCCAGCATCATCTGAATCTGCGCATGTTCTTCCATGGGCAACCGCGGATCATTCGCCTTCTCGTTAAGCTTCTTTTCGAGTGACTCGGGGTCGAGTTCCGGGCGGTATATTTTGACATTCGGCTGACCGCCAAGCCCCCGCTCAAGGTTGGGAGAAATTGCGCCGTCACGGACGATCAACTTAGTCATCCGCAATGACCCGGTCTTCAACTCGTCGTAGACGTAATTGACCAACTCGGCGTATGGATTCGCGGCGTCGATCTCCAGCGGAAAGAAGACCCAGATCACGCGGCGTTCATCCTTGACCAGGCTTTCGACATATCGCATGAGCCCGACCAGCCGAGGGGAAGGCTTCTGCGACTCATCCGTCAGCTCAGCCGGTGGAGTCGGAAGCGCAAGCTCGCCACGCTTAACCAGCTCCTGATTGACGCCGGCAAGTTGGATGCTGATGATCGGAGGGATTTCCCGGACGTATTGGCCCGGATCGGTGAACAGATGACCGAAGATCAGGAAAATGTCTAGAGACTCCGGATCGTCATCCAGAGCCTCAAGCACCTTGAATAGAAGCGCGGAATGATCCGGCTCACAGGGGACAATCAAAAGGTTTTCCGTTCGGCTGTCAACGAACCGCTGAAACTCCGATTGAATGTCCTGCATGATGCTTCTCATGGCGCCTCCACATAATTCGCCGCTTCAAACGCTTCGTTCAATTGATCTTGACGAGCACACCCTGAATCGTCACGCCTTCACTGTCAATCTTGATCGATCCGCCCGGCCCCTGGATGACCAACTCCACTCCGGCGTTGATGACGATCGTCTCCTTGCCGTACTCGGAGATGTGTCGGGCGTCAACGTTGCGCTTATTGGTCACGTTCACCTTCTGATCACGGGTAACCGTCACATTCTGATCACGGACGACCGTCACCTTTTGATCTTCTCCGACCGTCAAAGTGTCGCTCAGCGTCACTGCCGTCTTGCGATGTTGATCGAACTCGAAATCTCCATTCTCAGTAGACGTGTCGTAAACATGAAGCCAATTTCTCTTTTGAATTTCTTCCAGGCGCTGTCCTTCCGCGACTTTGGCAGTTTGATTGCCCGCCTTGATCAAGACCTGTTCCTGTCCGGGTTTCGGCCCGGCAAGAAAACTTTCGCTTGTAATTGAGCCCCAGTTCGCCGCGCTGCCATTAGTGGGAATATGGTTGTCAGAGCCAGCTTGGGGAACTGGAGTCCCTGTGCAAGTTTGAGTGTCTGCGCAATATATATCCGGCATCTGTTTTACCTCCAATTTGTTCTGCCTTGAAAACCCAGGATTCAAAGTTCCATTACGTCTTTTCGTCAAATTTCATCCTGTCTCCCGCGAGAAGAACTTACTCCGAATATGCACCCGTCCTTCCGGAGCATTGAGGAAGATATCGCCTGGAGAATTGAGACAGAGCATCTTCCGTCCTCCTGTTTCAGGGCAGCTATCGATCAACTGAATCGTCTGGCCGCCCGGCGTCGAGATGACGATAGATTCTTTGCCGCCCACGTCCACCAACTGAATGCGATTGCCGCTCTTGGTGACGATGCGCTTGATGTCGTTGCGGGCCATGTCGGCCGCCAACTGCGCCCCATTGCCGCCTACGGCCTTCATAGCTTCACCGTCCCAGAATCCCTGGCGAGGGGCGCTGTCCACGCCGTTCCATAGGGCCCCGATGATATAAGGCCGTTCGGGGTCTCCGTGCTCGAATGCCACCAGCACTTCGTCACCGACCTCGGGCATAAACATAAAGCCTCGCCCGCCCCCGGCGCTCGGAGTAGTCATCCGCGCCCAGGCGCTCCTTTCCTCATCCATCCAGTCATACTTGATTTGAATTCTCCCCATCCCGCGCGGGTCGGCGTGTTCGGCGACGCGGGCGGAGACGACGCCGGACATCCGATTCGGCTGCGGTTGCTCCGAGTGGGTGTAATCCATCCACGGCGTGGCGGTGAATTCGTTGCGGTAGCCATTGCTATGGTCGTATCGGTGGACGACGCTGATCATGCCGTAATCGCCTTTCGCGTTGAAACTATCGCCTTCGATCCGAACCTTGTCGCCCGGTCTTAGATGAGCATTGCGGCTGACGCCGGTGGCGACGATCTTTGAGCCGATGGCGCGCTGGCTCTCTTTTTCGAGCAAGGCCTGATAACTCTCCAGCTTCGGCGCGCGGCCGTCGAAGACCAGGCGGTCCGGAGGCAACTGGTTTGATTGGTCTATCACGGCCCCGATCATGTCGGCTGCGGTTTCAGGAAAAAACTGCGGCTCCTTTTTGACCTGGTTGAAACGCCGGCTCTCCATCGTGCGCGGGTCGTAGCTGCTTCCGTCGAAGGCCGGCTGCCCCAAACGCCCCTTGATCGAAAAATTGACCAGGCCATGTTCATCGTGCCAGCGCATCGTCTGGCCGGTATCCTCGAACCCACGCCTGATCTCCACTCCGTCGGGAGTCGGGCGCATAAAGCATCCCTGGTCATCGGCGATGCGCCGTATGAAATCGAAATCGCTCTCGCCCCACTGCACATAATTCATTTTCGCGCACTCGCCGTCGACGTTGAATTGCAGCTTCAGATTGTCCTCGCCGATGACTTTGTCCGCGACAGCTTGCAGATTCATGCCGTAGAAGTAATGCTCTTCAGGCGTCAGCTGCAGCTTGTAAGATTGAGTCACCCCGCGCAGCCTGGCGATGAAATCGCCGTGCAGTTCGTACTCCATCTCGGCCTCAATCGCCAGGCCGTTGAAGAGGGGTAATTCAGAAGCATTCTCGTCGAAGCCGATGAATTCGATCGATTTGCCGAGGTAGGATGCGACGGGAGGTTGTTGCTGGTTGATCAGACGGAACTCGACGTCTAGCCAGTAATGCGCGCAGAGCTCCTGCCGGATTTCGAGGCGAGAGATCATCGCGTCTTTCAAAGTTTGGCCGTCGATCTTCAAGTAAAAAGGCCATTGACCGCTTGCCATATGAATTTATTCCTCCGGTTGTTTCTATCCGGTTGCGCCGAAGCCTCAGGGGAACGGCAGATGTAAAACCTGAATGAAATCACGGTAGTGATTCCCCGTCACATATACCTCGCTACCCTCGCCCAGGACGACACGCAGCGAGCCTGATTCCGCGGAGGTTCCCAGATAAAATTCCGTGTAGTAGCCGTAAGGCCGGATCGGCAAGTCGCCGTATCTGTTCTCGAAGAGCCGATTTCCGCGCCATCCGAACGGCAACCGACCGATCCGGAAATCGCTTACCAAAAGGTAAAGGTTACTCAGACGCGGATCGCCGAGCGGATTACGACTGTCTGTTTTAACTCCCCATTTGATCGTCTTCATAAGATTCAGATTCCGGAAAATGGAAAACGCTCTTGGTTTTCACTTGATCTGCAGGCGTTCCACCCCCTTGCCCTTGTAAAAGAGCGTGAACACGTACGCCGGTTCGTACGCGTCGCTCGAAGGATCGATCTCAATCATCTTCACTTCGACCCAGTCAATTCCCAACTCGCGCAGGCAGCCATTCATTTGTTTGACCGTTTCCTGTCGCAAGCCGAATTTGAAGGGAAGTTCCGCCAGCGCGTCGCGGACGCCGAAATCCTGCAAACCGGGCCAGCCTCGGGACGGCGTCGTGAGCATGATTTTCAGCAGGCGCATGAGGTTTTCCTCCGCGCCGTTTGAACGCGTCATCCTGCCGATCGAATCGATCCGCAAAGGGAAAGCAAGGTAGTCCATAAAGTCAGAAAGACAGGAGCCAGAAGACAGGGATCAGAAGAAGAAAGAAGACACTTTCAGTCGGTGCGGCCCTGTCTCCGCCATTGCGGACTCCTCTGTCTTCTGACTTCTGAATCCTGACTTCTGACTTCCATCTTCCGTTTCTTCTAAGTTAATTACCGAGAGTGATCTCCTGATAGTTCGCCTGGTTATGCACCGGCGTGAATTCGACATCGAGATAATTGTTGTAAGTGGCGCCGGCGTCGCCGCCGACGTTCGAGACACGGAAGGAGCTGATCCAGGCTTTGCATTTGAACGAGCAGATTACGTTGTTCTTCGAGTCGTCATTCCACAATTCCACCTTAAGGTCCTTGATCTTCTCGCGTGTCGCAACATTGCTGAGGTCGAACAGTTTTTTAAGGGTTTGGAATTTGATGTTATCGGTGTCGTGAAGATCGACGCGAATCTGCACTGCGGTGTTGAGCGTTTGCATCATCGGCATCCCCGAAGGATCCTTCGCCGTGTGCATTGCAAAAACAGCCTCCACCACGTCTATCTTCTCACCATCAAACGTCAGGGTAGCTCTATTTTTAGCCATAACAATCCTCCATCATTTAAAGGCAATCAGTTTTAGTTTATAGACACGACCTAGAGGATTCGTCGAGATTTCGTAGATTCGGAAAAAATCTTGAAAAATCCTGTCAATCCTGTCCGAATTCACGTCTCAGACTCGCTGAGTTATTGGTCACGGTCGAAGGAAGAAGAACAGCTGTTCCCACATCCATTCGAGCATCGATTTAACTTTCGCGCCGAGTCGCGCGCGAAAACTTTGATTCGGCGATTTCGCCTCAATGAGTTCAGGCGCCGGCGGCGGCGTTCGCGTGGCCCCGGCGGTCATGACGCGTAACGGCGCCGGCGGTGTCAGTTTCCCGACCCGTCCGGCACATCGCCCAGCGGCTTGAATTCCGGCACGTCGATCTTGACGCGGAAAACTTCAGCCGGCCCGGTCGGCATCACTTCGAGGTAGATGTCGCATACTCCCTGCATCCGCTTGTTGTAATCCTTATCCACAAACAGGCTGTAATCGAGTATAGTGCCCTGCGACTTCTGTTCTTCCAGCAGCCGCATAATGGGTTTCTCTACCTCTTCATCCATAAATTCGCGAGTCAGCACCTGCCCGGCTATTTCACGCAGGCGGGCTGAGACGGCGCGCTCCAGATACGCCAGTACGCGGTAGGCAGTGAAGAATTTGTAGACGCCGTATTTGTCATCGGCGAGGCTGCGGCAGCCGTAAAAAACAAGATGATTATCGGCGTCGCGTATGATCGGGATCACCTGCATCTCTTGCGAAAGCAGTTCCATCTGGCTGATCAAACACTCGACGCGCGCCTTTTCGACTCCTTTTATCCGCCCGAACTTCGAGCCGATCGGGCCTTGCACCACGCTATCGCGCGCGCGATCGGTGCGCGCAACCGCTCCGGCGAAGATCAGCGAGGCCGGCGCGTAAAGATCATCGGCGTCTTCCGATTGTTTCTCGAACCAATGGGCGTCGCGCAGCTTGAGCGTCCCGACCATGACGACATCGGACGCCGCCTGATCGTCCGGGCGTTTGAGGAACTCATAGCGCCCGCCGGGACGAAATTGATCTACAACCTTCTTGTACGACTCTTCATCACCCAGATCGGTGATGAGCAGCATGCCCCACTTCCACGCTTCCTCTTCAAGCGCCTCACGAATCATCATCGGGATTTCACCCGGCACGACCAGATTGCAGATGTCGTCGCGGAAGTTGAAATTGTCGTTGCGGTTGGTGACGAAGCGTCGAACGGCCTCGAGCGTAGCGCTCTCGCGGTCGCGCATAGCCTGCGGGTCGGCGTTGTAGATGAAGAACTCGACCGGCTTGCGCTGCTTGCCGTCGGGGACGACCGAGTTTTCGAAGAAGAGCCAGATCTGCCGGTAACTGGATTCGAGCGGGCGAATCTCCTCGAAGAGTTTCTCCATCACCTCGTCGCGCACTTTTTCAGCCTGGTCGATCTGTCCCTGGAATTTATTCAGAGTCTCGTCGTAGCTGTCCGCCTCCGTCAGCAACGATTCGAAGTCAGTCAGACGCGAAAGGAATTCGTTCGCCGTTTCCGGCGTAAAAATAGTCTCTATGGCGGTCTTCTGTTCCCCCAACCGCGGATGAATGGCCACGAAGATTTCGTCCAGCACTTTGCGCACTGGCGCTTCCGCGTCGGCGAAGATTTCAGCGATGGTTGCGGTCTTTTCTTCCTGTTGTGCCATTATTCTCCGCCTTTCCCTGTTTGAGCGATCTTCTCCAGCTCAGCGTGTAGACGGGCCAGGGCTGCTAGAATCTGTTTGCGTTGAGCCGGGTTGGACCATGCGCGTTTGACCGATGGAAGCGACCAGCGATCCTTCATGCGATAGAGCAGATCAATCGCGTTCTTCAAATCCGCAATGTCGTTGCGTTGCCCTGGGATCCTCTTCTGGATATTTTCCGGGCTGAAATCCTTGAGGCTGCGAAATTCGAGATCGGCCACGAACTCTGTCGCCTCCGGGCCCGCCTGGGTTTCAAAATGTATTGAAGGCTTGAACTTCTCGAAGGCGTCATTGACGCTATCCACCCGCGCGGCCTCTTCATCTTCGTTATCGACTTCTTTACCCATTTGATCGAGCGTCACCGGAAGCACCACTAACGTCGTATCTGTAGGGACAGGGCGTACCGCAGGCGTGATACCTTTGCGGATAACTTCTATCTTAGGCATATTTTTCCACTCCTAAGGTTGGAGATGTTAATGTGATGATAACGTTTGTATATGCTTAATCTGAGCTACTAATCGTATGAGGAAAACGCTTGATATTCATGTAGCGCCTGGTAACCTGCGAATCGGAGTAACAGAGGATAATGCTCATAATATCCAATAAGTTGAAACGGCTGGATAGGCTGTGTATCCAGGCTGTGAGAGTCCAGGCAATCCCAGGAATTTCCGATCGCCGATTCCCGAATCAGCCCAAGGCGGCGAAGGGAGAACTTCAGCTTATTAGGGGGAACGCGCCAATGCTACCATTGATAATTAGCCGGATCAATCGCAAATTACGTCTATTCTGCTGCGCCGGAAACGGTTATTCCAATTTGACCACAACGCGAATCTCCAATCCCAATAACGACCGTTCCTGCAGACTCGACTCCAGTTCTCTTTTAAGGACATCCACTTCCACTTCGGGGAGAACGAAAGCGTCGCGGTCAAGCGTAATTGTTACCCTCTGCACCCTGTGTAATCCATCAGCTCCTCGTTCGAGTACTGGCATGGCCTCCACCGCGCGGATCTTAGGTTCGAACGCCCTGGCCATCGCTTCCAGGTCGGGATAGGTGACCGGGCGTTCGCGCGAGAGCAGCATCTCGGTGAACCTTCGCCTGGTCTCCATCAAATCGGCGCCGTCATCCCCTCCCGCGGCTCCGGTCACATTTCTGATCTCCAAGGTCCGCGGCGTCGCGCGATTGAGAAACCCTTTGATCCCCCCGGCGCCGACATCGTTGCCCAGTTCGCCATTAGAAAGCAGCGCCCGGACATTGACATAGGAGTCCGCCTCTCCGCGAGGCGTGCGAGCAGGCTCGATTTCGAGTCTGTTCTGGCGAATGCGATAGCGCCCGGCGCCTTCATCGGCGTTCGGTTCAGTGTCGAGCAGATACGTCGCGCCGCGTTCGCCTTTTACCGAGAGCATCTTGACGAGGCGCCGCGTCCGCGCGCCTCCCGTGGTTAACGGAACTATTGCGCCGTCGTTGGAAAAACTGATCGTCTGATTGAGCGCTTCAATATTCGAAGCCGTGGCGCAATGTAGCGCGACGCGAATCAGGTCCTCGGAGACGCTCGCCACCTCTTTCGGCAACCCGATTCGCAGCCAGGCGCGCCACGTGTCGAACAGGTTCTTTTGCCCGGCTTGCCCTGTTTGTTGAAATATCCTTCCCAGGGGCGCTTCCATCTTCACCGGAATCCGGGTCAGGAACCGCCGTTCACGCGGAATATGCGGCAAGACGAAGATGCGACTGCCATAAAACCCTTCAGGCAGCGGGGCCTCTGCGGCAGGCTCGGCGCCTCCGACCAGCCATTCCAGCTTGCGCACGCCGCCGTTACCCGCGCGAGGGCGCATCAATCCTTCGGCTCGTATCCCACCCTCGTTATCGATCAGGCACCAGACTTCGCGTTTCAGATAACCTGCCAGGTCACGAGCCTCGGGCAATAATTCGAAATAGAACCCGTGCCGACTCAGATGTTCCGGATCATCGACGTCAAGCGCAATGTAAATCGCCGGATTGCTTCCCAACTCCGCGGGCGCGGCGTCGAACGAAGGCCGCGCGTCTTCCAGCTCTTTAGTCAGCTCCGTCCCGTGATGTATACGCAACGCGCCGTCCTGATAGATTGCAACCAGCGCTATCCTGGCGGCGGAGACGTCGAGGGGGGTATCGAGCGCGAACGTCAGTTTCTCTCGCGACCTCGCCTCGCCGATCAATTCAATCATCTCTTCAAAAGACTCGCGCCCGCTCGATAAACTGAATCTGATGACGGTCTGCGCCGCTCGCGCCTGACGTTCCGGCATTCCCAACCCTGACATCAGCTCGTCGAGAATCGCCAGCGGGATGTTCTCGGCCGCCTGCTCGTAGACCTCGGCTATCTGCCCGGCGAATGAGCGGAGCAGGACGGCCAGGATCGGGTCCGTCTCCTGCGTCGTGACGCCGTACTCTTTGAGCAGGCGTCGGAAGTCGTCGCGGAGTTTTTTATCTATCTCGGTTGGGCGCGGCGGTTGCCATTGCGACATAAATTTATACGCTGACGAAAAAATTTTGCGGCTTAACCGTGTCTGCCTGATCGTTCATTTGCCTCTCTTGTTATCGTACATGCGCGTCTCCTCGAATCCCTGCCTCGGCCTCGCCGGGCCGCCGCCGCCTCCCGATTCGCCCGAGGCGGGCGGCGACACCCTGGACTTCGGCCCGGACTGCGAAGCGCTGCGTGACGGCGGCAATTTCGCCCCTCCACGGACGGGGATATGTGGCAGCGGCGTTGCCGGCCAGACGATTTTCGGGATTCCCCACCAGAGCCCGGCAAGAATCGCGAGCGCGATGGCAAACCTGAGCAGTAGCCACAACAACTCCTTCCACTGCTCGGGCGGCGGCAGCGGGGCGTCCGCGCTCTCAGTCGCCAGCCTCATCTCTTCCCGCTCCATTGCCCTGTCCGGCGCGCATCCGGCGGCCGCGCGGCAATTCCATGGAATGACTCCCTGAAGGATTTTTTTGTCGAGCGTCTCGATCTGAACCTTGAAATTGAGCGATTTCAGATCGTGATAATCGCGGCGCCGGGTGAAGAACAGTATCCCGATCTGTTCATTCAGCGATTGTTTCGCCCCCGCGAGGAATCTGGCCAGCGACTGGGTGTCGTCAGCCTTGGAATACTGCTCCGTGTTCTCCTGCGGGAAGACCATTTCCTTCAGCGCGTCGGCGTCTATCGCGTCGCCGACACCGATGGTGAAAGTTTGAATGTTGGTTTCGTAGAGATTCTTGACAACGGTATCCAGATCATCCTTCCTCTGCAGCGTCTCCTGATCATCGCCCTCCCTGACGTCATTCTTTCCGTCGGTCAGGATGACGAGCATGTATTGCCGGTCCGTCTCCTTCTTCTTGAGCCTTTGCAGCCGGTTCAGCGCGAAGATGGTCGCGCTGTAGAGCGCTGTGTTTCCATCGCGTCGGGCCTGAAGACTGTCGATCTGCGCCTCCACGCCCTCTCGGGTCTCTGCGAAGACTGCGTTTTCGATTCTCGCCCTCACGTCGTGACTTTCGAAAGGCGCTATGGCGATCCGGTCGCCGGGGCGGAACTTTTCGACCAGAACGCGCGCCGCATCCTTCGCCGCTTCGATCCGCGCGCGCCCCCCCAGGCTGCCCACGATCATGCTGCCGCTGAGATCGAACAACATCATCGCATCCAACTTGCCCTCCGTCGCCCGGTTGGAGACTTTGAACGGGGTGAATTCCCTGCCTTCGCGCATGAAGAGCGAGCTGGCTTCGCGAACTTTGATCCTTTTCTGCAATTCAGAAGCCGAATCGGGCAGTTTGACTTGCTCGGGGTTGGCGAATTTGAGTTCCGCGTGAAAATACGGCCGCGGGTCGTTTTCATCCAGCGCGAGCAATTCGACTCTCTCCGCCGGCCGAATGTCCTGCGCCTTTTCGGCCCGACCGCGACACCCGATGCCGCAAACCGCGACGAGGCAAATCAAGAAAATTTTCGACTTCTGCAAGCGCTTCTTCGCCGCGTAGCGGCGTGGAAATGCAAGCCGCTTGCACAGGTTGAAAATTTTTGTCAGATCGCTACCGTTCTGAGCGCTGTAAGTTCCAATCATTCAGGCCCTGCCTCCTTTCCCCGCAGTCAACGTAATGGACGGGTGCGGTTCGATGTAGAAGCGGCGATCTCTAGAAATCAGGATGGCGTGCCGCGGTTCGACCAGGCTGTCGGGGACGTAAATTTGAAGCTCGGGAGAGAGCATCGTCGTCGATTGGCTCGCGCTCAGACGGCCGATCACATACTTCTCCCCGTTATGGATATCCCACTGCTTGCGGCTCTGCTTATACCGTTTCTGCGTCGCCGCGTCGCTGCTGTTGACGAACTCAAGCACGCCCTGGCGGGTGAGTATCGGCGCGAGGCTGATGAAGGTCGTGATGCCCAGCCCGGCCAGCGCCATCCCGATCGCCTGTGAATTGCCGCCCCCGATGAGATTGGCCAGCAGCAAGTAAGCCAGACCGCCGACCACGCCGCCGGCCATACCGCCCAGCAACCCGTTGAAGACGCGAGAGCGATTTACCCTCCACCAGCGAAAACTGATCCCGAATCCTATAAGCGCCCCCGCGATCAACCATGAGAGTACGTCGGCGGCGAAGCTGGCGTCGATCATCGCCGACCTGATAAACCGCGCGATCCACCCTCCGGCCGCCCCCGCGACGGCCCCGCAGACGACGCCGATCAATATCCATAGCGGGACGATCGCGTCTCCGAGCCGGCGGTCATTGACGCCGACGCTCAACCCGCCGATCAACGCTCCGAGCAGTGTGAAGGCGATCATATCGTAATACTCTACATCTATGGCGAGGGGGATTTGTAACAACGACCAGATGAACCAGCAGATGACCCCGGCCAGGGCCCCGATCAAAGCCATCTCCCAGATCGTCTGTTGAAAACTGCGCCCCTGCTGAACGCGCTGGATGAATGTCTTGCTCTGATCGATCCTCCGCTGCTGATCCTTGATATTGAACCGCAGCATCGTCCGGCCGAGAAGGATCTCGTCGCCGGTGCGAAGCTCGGTCCTTTCGGTGATCTCGTAGAGTTCGCCTTCGCGGTTCAATTCGAGCGAGGGGCGTTTGATCGAGACCCGGATGACGTCATTCGGCCTGACGCCCTGTTCGGGCAACGTCATCGAGCTTTCCAGTTCCTTCCCTTCCCATCGGCATGTGGGATTCCCAAGCCCTTCGCGCCAGCCCCTCAGAACATAGCCGTCCCGCTCCTCGAACTCGGCCAGGATGTCTCCCAGGAGATCATCCAGTACCTCGTTCTCATCTATAGT
>Ga0111539_10004572_pt1 | contig 18083 bp, 11 predicted proteins | sample RhiMethybrSRZTD1_FD_79667 | JGI IMG/M metagenome (GOLD analysis project Ga0111539, IMG submission 79667) | Populus rhizosphere microbial communities from Tennessee, USA - Rhizosphere MetaG P. TD hybrid SRZTD1 (version 2) (version 2) | ecosystem: Host-associated > Plants > Roots > Rhizosphere >... | reverse complement strand
GATTGATCATGCGGGGATCGCGACGCAGACGGTGGTGGAGCGGCAGCTCAAGCGCGAAGGGAAGAGTCGGTTCGACTTGGGGCGCGCGAAGTTCGTGGAGCGCGTGTGGCAGTGGAAGGAGCAGAGTGGGGGGCGCATCGCGGAGCAGATGCGCGTGCTCGGGTGCTCGGCGGACTGGGATCGGCTGAAGTTCACGATGGACGCGGACATGTCGCGCGCGGTGCGCGAGGCCTTCGTGAGGCTCTATGACGAAGGGTTGATTTATCGGGATACGCGGCTCATCAACTGGTGCAACGATTGTCGGACGGCGCTCAGCGACCTCGAGGTGGAGAACGAAGAGGCGCAGGGCGAGATGTACGAGTTCGCGTACCCGGTGACCGGGGAGCACGGGGTGGAGCTCGTGGTGGCGACGACGCGGCCCGAGACGATGCTCGGAGATACCGCGGTGGCGGTGCACCCGGATGACCCGCGTTACAAGGCGCTCCACGGGAAGACGCTCGATCACCCGCTGGTGGACCGGGAGGTGCCGGTCATCACCGATCCTTTGTTGGTGGACATGACGTTCGGGACCGGCGCCGTGAAGGTGACGCCGGCGCACGACTTCAACGACTTTGCGACGGGGAAGCGGCACAAGCTCGATGAGATCAACATTCTCGAGCTCGACGGGACGCTGAACGCGAACGCGGGGGAGTTTCGCGGGATGCGCGTGCCCGAGGCGCGCAAGGCGGTGAAAGCGGCGCTCGCGGCGAAGGGGCTCGAGCGCGGGAGCAAGCCGCACACGCTGCAGCTGCCGCGCTGCCAGCGCTGCAACACGGTGGTCGAGCCGATGATCTCGACGCAATGGTTCGTGCGCATGAAACCGCTCGCGGAGCCGGCGCTCGCGGCGGTGCGCGAGGGCAAAACTCAGATCATCCCGGAGGAGTGGGCGAAGACGTACTTTCACTGGCTCACCAACATCCAGGACTGGTGCATCTCGCGGCAGCTCTGGTGGGGGCACCAGATTCCGGCGTTTCACTGCGGGCACTGCGGGCGCGTGACGGTGACGCGCGACCCGGCGCCCGAGGTGTGTCCGCACTGCACGTACAAGGAGCTGACGCAGGATCCCGACGTGCTCGACACGTGGTTTTCGAGCGGACTCTGGCCGTTCTCGACGCTCGGATGGCCGGAGAAGACGCCGGCGCTCGCGCGCTTTTATCCGTCGAGCGACATGGAGACGGGCTACGACATTCTGTTCTTCTGGGTGGCGCGCATGATGATGATGGGGCTGCACTTCATGAAGGACGTGCCGTTCCGGCGCGTGCTGCTCCACGGGATGGTGGTGGACGAGACCGGCGAGAAGATGAGCAAGGTCAAGGCCAACACCATCGATCCGCTCGATTTGATTCTGGGAGCCGACTTCGAGAGCGTGGTTCAAAAGGCGCTGCCCGGCGCGCCGGTGAAAGAGGCGCTCACGCAGTTCAAGAAGGCGTATCCGTCGAGCGCGCAGATGGGCAAAGGCTTTCCCGCGTACGGTGCGGACGCGCTGCGTTTCACCCTCTGCAGTTATTCGCCGCAGGCGAAGCGGATCGCGCTGTCGCCGGGGCGCATCGAGGGATACCGGAACTTCTGCAACAAGCTGTACAACGCGGTGCGCTTCGCACTGACGCACATCGAAAGCGCGGAGCCGACGGGCGTGCCGCCGGCGCCCGCGCTGCTTCAAAACCGCTGGATCCTGTCGCGGCTCGCGAGCGCGGTGGACGCGAGCACGCGCGGCATCGAGGAGTTCCGGCTCGATGAAGGCTCGGGCGAGCTCTATCACTTCACTTGGGGCGAGCTCTGCGACTGGTACCTCGAGCTCAGCAAGCCGATCTTCCAGAGCGGCAGCGACTCGGAAAAGGCGGAGACGCGGGCGACGCTCGCGCACGTGATCGAGACGATGCTGCGGGCGCTGCACCCGTACATGCCGTTCATCACGGAGGAGCTCTGGCAGAAGATCCCGCGGCCCGCGGGGCGGCCGGTGTCGATCGCGCTCGCACCCTACCCGACCGGCGCCGAGGGGCGAGCGGACGCGGAGGCCGACCGCGCGATGGAGACGGTGATGGCGGTGATCAGCGCGGCGCGTTCGATGCGCAGCGAGCACGAGGTGCACCCCGGCGCAAAGGTGAAGCTCACGCTTCGCACGGCGGACGCGGCGACCCGCGAGCTTTTCGCGGCGCAGGCGCGGTTCGTGGAGTTCTTGGTTAGGACGGAGGGTGCGCCCGGGATCGAAGCGCCGGGCGGGCCGCGGCCCACGGGGACGACGACCGCCGTGGCCGCGGACGTCGAGGTGCTCGTGGGCTTGAAAGGGCTCGTGGACGCCGCAAAGGAAGAAGAGCGGATCGAGCGCACGTTGAAGAAGATCGAGAAAGATATCGACGTGATGGGGAAGCGTTTGAAAAACCCGAACTTCGTGGCAAACGCGCCGGCTGAAGTGGTGGAAGAGGCGCGCAAGCAGCTGGCGTCGCTCGAGCGGCAGAAGGAGCGGCTGATCGAAGCGAAGGCGTTGGTGAAGGAGCTGGACGAGGAGCCGCCGGAGAAGAAGTGAGACTTGGCACGGCTCGAGGGTGGGGTGCTGTGCGCCGCGGACGGCGGGGTTCCCCAGCGTCACGGTCCGGCACGGGCGCTGACGAATCACGAAGTCCTGGTAGAATCCGTTCGGATGAACCGCACCGAACCCGAGATTGTCGACGGCGTGGACCTGACGCCCGGTGCGCATCAGGACTGGCGCGGCGTGGACCTCACGCTGATCCGTCACTGTCTTTCTCTCACACCGACCGAGCGGCTCGCGGAGAACGAGCAGGCGCTCGAGCTGGTCCTGGAGCTCGAACGCGCGCGCGATGGCACTCGCTGACATCCTCGTCACGCTCGCGAGGCACGATGTGCGGTACATCGCTGTCGGCGGCATCGCCGCGGTCCTGCGAGGTGCGCCCATCCACACTCGCGATGTCGACATCGTCTATGACATCGCGGAAGACAATATCGCCCGGCTCCTCGAGGCCTTGCGTGAGCTAGAGGCGTTCTTTCGCGACGATCCACGGAACCTTCGCCCGAACGAGAGTCACCTGCGATCGACCGGTCACAAACTGTTGCGCACCAAGTTCGGCCTCCTCGACGTGCTCGGAAGCATCGAGGACGGTACGACCTACGCCGAACTCTTGCCCCACGCCTCGCGGTTGGACGTGTTGGGCATCCAGGTTCAGGTTCTGAGCGTCGAACGCTTGATCGAGGTGAAACGCAAGCTTTCCCGCCCGAAGGATCAGCTGATGCTGCTGCAGCTCGAAAGCCTGTTGGACGAGCTGAAAAGAAAAGGCTGACCTTAGCGCACGACGATCGCCAGCGCGGGCAGCTCGGCAACGCCCGCTTCACGGGCGAAGGCGCGGTACGGCTGGCGAGCGTTCGGCACGCCCGGAACCACGGCGCACTCGGTGCCGCGCTGCGCGTAGACCGGGCCCTCGTGAGGCGTGGCGCCGACGAGCACGCGATCCACGCTCGGCACGACCACGCTACCCGCCCCTGACGTTTCGATCTCGATACGATCGCTACCGATACTCACCAGATCGAAATCGCTCTGCCAGATCGGTTGGGTGCACGCGGGATCGGAGTACTCCATCCTGGCGATCTCGATCCGGGGCACGCAGCGGACGGCGCCGTCGGGAGTCGCGGCGAGCGTGCACCTGTAGCCGCCGAACACCTCGGTCTCGAGCTCGTCGAAGCGCGCGACGCTCACCCCGCCGACCTTTGCCACGGTCTGAACCAGCCCGCTCGGCCGGGTGACCTTCGAAAGCGCAGCGGGTGCGAAGCTTTGGAGATCTACGGGCTCGCCGATCGCATACGCCACGGACTCGCGATTGCCGGCCGAGCACTCTCCGGGCCCTAGCTGCACGAAGATCTGCTGCAAGCGGGCACCGCCGAGATGAACGGCTGTGACGCGGCCCGTGGTGCTGGCGTCTTGGGAAAACACGAAAGGCAGCGCGTTTCGCCGGTCGCCACACCCCCTCTGGGAGACCGCGGCCGGCACGCTACAAAGGGCGTCGGAGTAGAAGCCGCCCGGCCCTTCCCAGCCGGAGTCCGTCGGCAAGCAGCGCATCCCCTCGACGCTTTCGCGAGGCCAGCATTGAAAGCCGCCCGTGACGTCGCTAAAGGCGTGCGGAGCGCGCGAGCCGTCCTCCGCCTCGAGCTGCCCGACTGCGACGCCGCACCTTGCCGGAACGGCGGCGACGTGTGCGGCCACGAAAGCCGACGGGAACAGACGCTCCAGCGTGAGAAATCCAGGCGCGTCCTGCGCCGCGACGCTTTCGGGCACGCAGTCGGTTTCCGTCTTGCGATACACGGTGGCCGCGGTGAACGGCACTCCCGGGCGAAAGTAGTCGCGCGCGGTCCCGCACTGCGGATCGAGACGCTTGACCACCCGGGGCACGTCGCCCAAGGGCTCGGTCCCTCTCAAGAGCGGCGCGGTGCACTGAGCATCGGCGAACACCTCCGTGCCTTCGTAGATCACCGGCGCCGACGCAGGCTGACAGCGCCAGGTTCCGGCGGGCTCGTCCACTTGCTCGAACTGGCACGACACCTCGAGCTCCGTGTCCCAAAAGTGAAAGAACGACGCGGTACCGTCGCTCGCCTCGGCAAGCACCGCTCTTAGACGCGTGCCGCCCGCGTAAGCGGCGCCGGTCATCGTCTCATCCGGGGGCTCCGGCGCCGGTGCCGGAGTCTCGCCCGATGGCGCGGCCGAACCGCCGCACGCCGAGCCCAAGAACCCGAGCAGAACCCCGAAGCAAGCGCGACAAGTCATGGTCCGATGCTGGAGCGCCGGCTAACATTAGCCAAACTAAAGTTTTTCATGGCTGATAAGCTTTTCTAATGTCGAGCGCGGAGGCCCTGGATCGAGCCCAGCTCGCGACTCTGGTTGCCGTGCTGCGGGCGGGGAGCTTCGATCGGGCCGCCCGCCTGCTGCACGTGACGCCGTCAGCGGTTTCGCAGCGAATCAAGCAGCTCGAGGAGCACATCGGTGGCGTCGTGGTGATCCGAGGCGCCCAGACCCGCGCCACGACGCTGGGCGAAGCGCTCTACCGGCACGGGCTCCAGCTCGAGCTGCTCGAACGCGAGCTCGGCACGGCGCTGAGCGGCGCACCAACGACCCCGGCGACCCCGGTGCAGATCGCCGTCAACGCCGACAGCCTCGCGACGTGGATCACTCCCGCACTGGCGGCATTCACGCGAGCGACGGGCACGCCGATCGAGGTGTTCGTGGACGATCAGGATCACACGACGAGCTGGCTGCGTTCCGGTCGCGTGCTGGGCGCGGTCACGACCGAGGCGCGCGCCGTACAGGGCTGCCGCGTGGACCCGCTCGGGGTCATGAGCTACCGGGCGAATGCGAGCCCGGCGTTCGTACGCCGTTTCTTTCGCGGCGGGCTCACGCCGGAAAACGTTGCCGCGGCGCCGCTGATCGCCTTCGACAGGAAGGATTTGCTCCATGAGCAATTTCTCCGTGCGCTCGGTTTGCAGAAGGCGCCCGTCGCCACGCACTTTCTACCCTCGCCGATGGCGATCGTGGACGGCTGCCTTTCCGGCGTCGGCTGGAGCCTCAACCCCGAACCGCTGGTCGCCGCGCACGTCGCGCGAAAGCGCCTGGTGGACGTCGTGCCCGGCCGCTCGCTGGGCGTCGAGCTGTACTGGCAGTACTGGGCGATCGCTTCGCACACGCTGGAAGCACTGAAAGAAGCGTTGCGTGATCACGCCACACGCGCACTTGGCGCGGCTTGAGGTTGGGGTATTGGGCGGCGCGGGCGGCGGGGTTCCCCAGCTTCGTGGCCCGGCGCGCGGCGAGCGCACGAGCTCGCTTCGCTTCTATCCTCACTGTGCCGGGACGCATGCAACAGCGCTGTCCGGCGTGATCGAGCAGTAGCCGAAGCTGCACAGGGATTGGGCGCAGGAGCAAGATAGCTGGCCGACCGTACAAGGGTTCTTGCGGCAAACCGGCTGAGCGTCGGGATGGAATTCGTAAACACAGACTTCGTCGGTGCCGCACGCGGCAGCAGCGGCGCCGCTTCCGCAGAGGGGTCGCGGCGCACACTCCTGAGCATCGACGTGCCAGATGTTGTCGGCGCAGCGCGCGTGGTAGCGCACCCCTTCGTTCATGCACGCGTCGTACGAGCAGGTTTCCGTGGTCACGTCTTTGCAAGGGTCACACGGGCTGTCGTACCAGGGCGGCCAATCCGGGCAGCGCGGCGGCCAGCAGTCGGAAACTCCTTGGAACGCCAGACGACCGTCGATACATGCGAAGTAGCGACCGCAGCAGCCCGACTCATAACAGGCCTGTCCGGAGCACGGCGCCCCTTCGCGACAAGCTTCGAGCGTGCCGGATCCGCCGCTACCCGCCACGCTGCCGCCCGAGCCACCGGTGCCGCCGTTGGCACCAGCGCCGCTCCCACTCGCCCCGCTGCTCGTACCCGCGCCGCCGTCGGGGAGCGGCGATTCCGTTACCGAGCCGCCGCACGACAACGCGAGCACGGCACCGCCTGCCACCCACGAGATTCCCCGTTCCCATCGAGCCATTTCGGCGAGGTGATTCTAGCTCGAAATCCACACGCGCCCCAGTCGCGAGACGTCGGGAGACGTTGGGACCCTCGGCCGCGGCGCAGCCGCGGACAAGAGGGACCCGGCCGCGCGCAGCGCAGCGAGCACGGCCGGTCGTGAAAGGACGCGAGCGCGGTGGGGAGCAGCTGGCTCGACTTCTTCACTTCAGCGCGGCACGAGCCAGGCGTCGAAATCGGCGTAGTAGCTGCCGCCGGCGACTTCGTTGTCGCGCCGGTAGAGGTCGAAGTTTTCGGGGAGGTTCGGGTAATCCGTGTGATGGAAGCCGCGGACTTCCCATTGTGAGTGCTTGTTCTGGTGCCAGGCGAAGAGAAACGGCTTGATGCCGTCGGGGAACTTCGGGTTCTCGAAGCGCAGCCAGTTTCGGATGCAGGTGCCGTCCTTGGGATCGTTCTCGTCGCCGCCGCTGCAGCGATCCTGAACCTGCGTGATGGCGGGGTTGCTGACGCCCGTGAAGCTCGCGTTTCTGATCACCACGGGCAACTCCGGCACCAGAAAATAGGTCAAGGTCTGAAAGCCGTCGAAGACGGCTCCCTCGACGCGCGGGCGGTCGGCTTCGGTCTGGATCGCGATCACGGCGAAATCGGCGCCGGCGTTGTCGATCGCAGTGAGGTTCGAGAACTGGTAGGAGTTGCCGTACGCGCCGTGGTGGATGCCGTCCGCCTGGTTCGACCACGCCTGGCAGCCCGTGTAGGCGGGCTGGTGGCGCGCCTCGTTCTGCCAGTTGCTGATGCCGTGGGTGGCGTTGTTGTGAGCGACGCTGTTCGTGAGCGTGAAGTTCGCCGGGCGGCCCGAGCCGCCCTCGGCCGAGTGGATCGACCCCAGATTGCCGAACGGGCCGTAGTTGTAGGCGACGCCGGTCGCGACGCAGCCCGAGCAGCCGCTGCCTTCGCCGCCGCTCGGATTGATGCCGACCACGGCGCCGATCGCGTTGCAATCGTCGCGCTTCGGTACCGCGACCTTCGCCGCCAACACGTCCGTGAGCACGGTGTTGGCCGGCGCGGAGCCGTCGCGGATGCAGTGCGTGCCGCCGCAGGTGTCGCTCTCGTAGAGCAACGAAAACCCCTCGCCGATCGTGTCGTAGCCGGCGACGTCGATGACCTCGACGCCGTCGCTCTTTTCCTGGACGTAGAAGTGATTGTCGCCGCCCCAGATCGAGACGTGGCGCACGAACGAGGCGTCGGACTTCTCGTTCTGCTGGTGGAAGTAGATGGGGGCGCGGCGGCGCGGCAGACCGCGGGTGCACGGCTTTTGCGGTCCGAGCCAGCGCAGCTCCACGCTGTCGAGCTGGAGCAGCGCGGCGTCCGCGACGATCATGTGCGCGTGCGCCGTATCGTCGAACGAGCGCACGACCACGTTGCGGCTCAGGTTGGCGGCCTCACCGCGGCGGATGCAGTCGGTGCAGCCGAGGTGCTCGTACGCCGGTGCGGCGGCGAGCGTGACCGCGTTGCCCGTGACGCTCGCGATCGTTCCTTCGTCGAACTGCCGGTAGTGCTCGCGCACCGAGGACTTCGCGGTCGGCGTGATCACGACCTTGTCGTTTGCCTGCCAGCCCGTCGCGTCCTCGACGGAAAAAGAGGGATCGCCGGGCGCGGTCGTTTCCACGAGCTTGGACCACGCGCGCTTCGCGCGGCCCGCGGCGGTGAACACGCCGTTTTCCATCACCCAGACGCCGTAGTCGGAAGCGACGACGCTCAGTGGAAAGTCGATGGGCTCGATTTCGTATTTGGTGGACGGGGGATTGGGCGGCGGGGTCGGCGTCCCCTCGAACTTCGCGTCGTCCATGCCCTGGAAAATGATCTCGGCCGTGGCATCGCAGATGCGGGCCTCCGGGGTGCCGTAGTCGAGCTTGCCTTTGACCACGAGATTGCCGTGAACGGTCAGCGTGGAGTTCTTGGTGCGCGAGGCGCGCAGAGTGGCGCCCGCGGAGATTTCGATGGTGCGGGCCTGGGCGTCGCAGTCGACGACGACTTCGCCAGTGACGACGATGTCCGTGGTCGCGGTCGGCACGCTGCCGCCCCAGGTCGCGGCGTCGCAGAACGAGCGCACGGGGGCGGCTGTGTCCGTTCCGCAAGCGCCGGGGTTCACCGATCCTCCGGTGCCACCGGCGCCGGCGCTGCCCGCCGCGCCACCCGTGCCCGCCGTGCCGCTCGCGCCGCTCGAGCCCGCCGCACCCGCCGAAGCTCCGCTGCCCGCAGCGCCGCCCGAGCCCGCGTTACCCGCGCCGCCGCTCGCCGCACTGCCGCCGTTGCCGCCCGCGCCTGCTCCCGGATTCGCAGAAGGGGTGCTGTCGCTACCGCACGCGATCCAGGCCGTTGATCCCAGAAGCAATCCGAGCACGTGATGGAGACGCATCGTTCTTCCTCGCTGTTGAGTCGTCACGGACATGCAGACAGATCCGGGCGCACGGCCTCCGGCGCGACCGTGCGTAGCTCCGCGAGCTGAGCAGTGGAAAGCGCCGGACAGCCGCTGCTCCAGGCGTCAGCAAGCTTTTGATGGTGTTCCGCGTCGATCGTGCCGCCCGCCGAAAGGTGCGCGGCTTCGTATTCGAGAAAGCGGCGCAGCACGAGAGCGCGATCGTTCGCGGGCAGCCGGCGCATCGGCACCGCGAGCAAGCGCACCGGGCTATCCGCGCTGCCCCAGCGATCGGCGAGCGCGCCGCGCGATTCTTCCCAGCTGCCGTACAGATGAAGAAAGGCGATGTGCGCCGGACCGAGCCCGGCGTTCTCCGCCGCGAGCAGGACGTCCTCGAAGTTGAGCGGGCGCCGCCCCGTAGAGACGCCGCGGCCGGGATTGGACGCGAGCTGGGCCCACCACCAGTCCATGGTCTGCTGCGCCGCGCCCGGCAGCGCGTCCGCCTGTGCCGCTTCGAAGAACGCGAACCCGACTTCGTACGGGTACGCCGGGCTGCCGTCCGGCATGCCGTGGTCCGGGCGCTCGAAGCCGTTCTTGCGCGACCAATCCCAGAGCTTCACGGCCGCAAAACGCAGCACGTCCACCTTCGCGTCGTAGTCGTTCTCGAGCAGCAGGATGTCTTTGCCCACGGTGAGCGCCGCGGACATGAAAGCCTGCGCCGTTTCGAGCGAAGGCGTTGCGGCGAGCGCGCTTTCCGCGTCGGCGAGAACGCCGTTCTTGCGCGTGAACCAGTCGTCCTTGAGGTCGCGCGGCAGCCAGCGCATCCAGGTCGGAGCCCCGGCGCTCGTCGGCACCACGAAGGGATCGACCCCGGCGGCCCAATCCCAGCTCAAAGTCGCGGGCAACGCGGCGCCGCCAAACGCCTGCTCGGTGAAGCTCGAATCGCTGGCGAGGATCGCCGAGTAGCCGGCACCCGCCGCTCCGTGGTTCGTCGCACCCGGCTGAAATGGTGCGTCGTACGGCCGGCCCTTGGTGACGAGGTCGAGCGAGCGGATGTAGCTCGACAGGTCCTGCGCTTCGCTCCGCGTGAAGCGATGAAACATCGCGCGTTCGACCAGGCTCTTGGTCGAAAAGCCGTAGTACTGGAGGTCCGCGCCCGAGTCGGCGTGACAACGTGCGCACGCCGGCCCGCCGTCGCGGCTCACGTCCTGAAAGTAGCTGCGCCCGCGCTCGATCGCCGCGGGCGTCGCGTCGAACGGACGCCAGGCACTGGGATCCTCCGCCGGCAGATCGACCGTGAGCTTCTTCTTTCCGAGCTCGAGCGCGACCGCGAGCACTCGAAAGCCGGACACGGCGGCGCGATCCATGACCTGCCGTGCGTATCGAAAGACGATGCGATTGGGTCCGGGTCGCAGCGAGGCGTTGTCGATGGCGATCGCACCGGAAGCGACCTGCCCGTCGATACGGCGCAGCAACGGACCCCCCAGATCGATCGGCGCCGCGTCATTGATGACGACCAGAGCGCTTTCCGATGCGACCACGTTGTGTACCGTGAGAGCCAGCCGTGCGTTGCCCTGAGCCAGGTCTAGAGCCTCGATCGCGATCGTGACCTCGACCCCTGCTCCCGGCGCCCCGAGCACCTCGAGGGGCAGCGTCGTCGCGGGTTCAGGAGGCGGCCACTCCGGGTTCTGGTGATCCGGCGCCGACTCCGCATCGTCCGGGGGTGCCGCGTCGGCAACGTCGGGCACGCCTGCGTCGGGCGCCGCTCCGCCAGCGCCCGAAGTGCCGGACGTCCCCGCAGCTCCGCTGACCTCGGGCGATGCGCTCTCACTCGAGCAGGCGGCCACGAGGAGCGCGAGGGTGACGATGCACCACGGGGCGAAGCTCATCCGGCCCCAACGGTCGCCCCGACCGCGTCGAACGGCTCAGTAAAGCACCGGCGCTCCGCGAACTAATGGGAATCACTCGATAAAAATTTATGCTGAGCCATCGAACCGCCGCGGCGCAACGGGTGCGACGATGCTCATCGCGGGCTCGAGACCGATCTGATGGCCTGGATGGGCAGCGACGAGGACCTGTTGGCACTCGCGCGGCGTGGCGATCGCGGCGCGGCAGCGGCAGCCGTGTACAGCCGGTTCTCGGACGACATCAACCGGCTGGTGTGGCGTGTGCTCGGCGCCGACGCGGAGCACGACGACGTCGTGCACCAGGTATTCGTCAATGTCGTTGCCGGCCTCGGCAAGGTGCGGGACGCGGAGCGCCTAAAATCCTGGATCACCTCGGTGTGCGTCAAGACCGTACGCAGCGAGATCCGGCGCCGCCGCGTGCGGCGCTTCTTCCACACCGGGCCCAGCGAGATTCACCGCATCGCGGCGCCGGTCGAGGATCACGAGGCGCGCGAGCTGCTCGAAAAAGCGTACACACTGCTCGACGCGTTGCCCGTCGATGAACGGATTGCCTTCGTCTTGCGTTACATCGACGAGCGCCCGCTGCTCGAGGTCGCCGAGGCGTGTGACTGCTCGCTCGCGACGATCAAGCGCCGTCTCGGCAAAGCCGAGCAGCGCTTCAGCCGGCTCGCGAGCCGTGACAGCGCCCTGGCCGAGCGTCTGGCCCGCGGCAGCCGCGGCAGCGTAGCGCCCGAACCCAGAATGAAGGAGCTCGCATGAGCGCGCTCGAAAAGCTCGGCAAGGACGTCGGTACGGCCCTGAAGCACGGTCCCGGCGAACGCCGCGCGCGCCAGCTGCCGGCGCTGCTCGCCGTCGACTGGGGCCGGCGCCGCCGTACTGCCTGGGCGCTGCGTGCCGTTCCCGCGCTCGCCGTCGCGGCTGCGATCGCGGTGGTGGCTGTCTGGCTGCACGGGCGCGGCAGCCGCAGCGCGCCTCCCGCGACGACGATCGAGCTCGTCGCCGACGGCGCGCTCGAAGAGGGCCGCTGGCTTCAGGTCGACGAACGGGCGCTCCGGATGACGTTTGCCGACGAGAGCGAGGTGTTGCTCGAGCCGCGCTCGGTCGCACGCTTCTCGCCGCGCTCGGGAGGCGACGCGCGGCTCACGCTCGAAGCCGGCGAGCTCCGGGCGCGGATTCGGCCCGCGACCGTCACCGGGCGATCGTGGTCGTTCAATGCCGGCCCGTTCCGCGTGCTGGTCGTCGGGACCGAGCTCAGCGTGGGCTGGAATGCTCAAGAGAATCTGCTGAGCGTTCACGTGCTGCACGGCCGCGTGCAGGTGCGCGGCGGCCCGCTCGAACCGAACGGCCTGTTGCTCGCCAGCGACGACCGGCTGCAGGTTCGGCACGGGCAGATCCTGATTCAGCGCGGACCCAGGTCGGTCGAAGAGCTCGCGGCGACGACGCCCTCGACGGTCGCGCCGCCGCCCGCGCCGGAAAAAGCTCCGACGGAGCCGGTGCGACCCGCGAAGCCAATGACCAGCTCGGCACCGAGCGCTCCTGGCTGGCAGGAGCTCGCGCGAGCCGGAGACTACCGGCAGGCTCTGACGAGCGCCGAACAGGAAGGCTTCGAGCCCCTGATCGAACGGCTGGGCGCCGCGGATCTGGCGTTGCTCGCCGATGCCGCGCGCCTGGGCGGCAATGCCTCGCGGGCGCGGCAAGCGCTCCTGACGTTGCGGCGCCGCTTTCCCACGGTGGCGGCCGCGCAGGTCGGCGCCTTCCGTCTCGGGCGGCTCGCCGTCGCGCAGCACAACTATGGCGAAGCCGCGACCTGGTTCGAAACCTACTTGAAGTCGGCGCCGTCGGGGCCGTTGGCCGCGGAAGCTGCCGGCCGTCTGATCGAAACCCGTGCGCGATCCGGCAACCGCTCGGGAGCGGAGGCCGCCGCACGCGACTACCTGGCACGGTTTCCGGGCGGCGCCTACGAGTCCGTGGCTCGAGCGCTGCTCCGCGGCGATAAGCTCGTGCCGAAATGAAATTCCCTCGCTCGGCGCTGGCGCTTCTGGGCTGGCTCTTCGCTGCACGCGCCGCGAGCGCCGCCGAGCTCGGCGTGGTCGTGCTCGATCACAGCCCCCCGGCTGCTCCCGGCACAGCCTGGCCCGAAGCGGAGCAACGCACGCGCGCCGAGCTCGAAGACGTCGGCCTATCGGTCATCGATGTCGAGGTTTCCGATCGCAGCCCGGCCAATCCGGCGTCCGAGCTCGGAAAACTCGCTCGCCAGCATCGAGCGGTCGCCGCAGTGCGCTTGATTCGCTACGAGAAGCCGCCGGGAGTCGACATCTGGGTCGCCGACGAGGTCACGGGGAAAACGAGCTTGCGCCACGTGGCGACCGGCCAGCTGCCGACGTCGGAAGCTGTCGCAGTCGTCGCGCTCGCAGTGGTCGAGTTGCTCAACGCGAGCCTGCTCGAGCTGCGCGCCGCTCACCCGCCGCGGGGTTCGGCGCCTCCGAGCCGCGCGGTGCTGCACCTGGTCGACGACCATCTGGTCCCACCGGCGGCGCCTTACCGGTTCGCGCTGCGCGCCGGGGCCGTCGCGCTCGGATCCCCGGGCGGGCTCGGCGTGATGGCAGGTCCGATGCTCGCCGCGGGCTGGGGCCTGCATCCACACTGGGCGCTCGAGGCCGAGTTGCTCGCGACCGCGGCGCGCAGCCGACTCGATAGCGAAGCCGGCGAAGCGCACGTGGGCCTGGGCATCGGCCGGCTCTTGCTCGCGTACCGCGGCTCGAGCGACGCTTGGGTTCAGCCACTGTTCGGGATCGGCGCCGGCGTGCTGTTCGCGTGGGTGACGGGCGATGCCGGCCCCGGCTATCGCGCCACGACCGACGCGACCGCCGTGTTCCTGCCGTCGGCCGTCGCCGCCGCGGCGGCGCGCCTCGGTGCGTCGTTACGGCTTCGCCTGGCGCTCGGCGCAGGTTTCGCGTTGCCCGAGCTGTCGACTCGCCTCGCGGGTGAATCCATCGCGAGCGCGGGGAGGCCGCTCGTCGACGCGACTGTAGGACTCGAATGGGCGCTGAGCGAACTATGAGCCATCGGTTGATTCTGGTTCTGCCCCTTGCGCTCGCGGCGTGCGGCACGGGCCGGCTCGATCCGTTCGAAAAGGTGCCGCCGGCCGCGCTGCGCCCCCCCGAGCATCCCGCCGAGCAGTGCGACGCCGTGGACACCGACGAGACGAAGAGCTTCGTTCCCGCCGCGCTCGAGCCGGTCTCGACGGGGCTCTCGGCGTGGAGCAGCGGCGAGTTTCAGATCGAGTGGGCGCCCTACCCGCTTTGGTACCCGGATGCCCGTCAGTGGGCGATCTGGGGCAAGGGATTGATCGCTTCGAACGGCCGTCACTACTCGGCGGTCGGCGACGGCGACTCCGCGGGCGACGACACGCCGCGCGACGGCAACACCGTGCTCTACGAATTCGACCCGGTGCTCGGCCGCTTGCGCGCCGTCGGTGACGTGCTGACGGCGTCCGGCAACCACGTCCCCGGCGAAAACGGCTACGCCAAGATCCAGGCCCGCATCTCGGAGGGCCCGTGCGGCCTCCTTTACATGCACAGCTACTGGGGCAGCCCGAGGTTCGTCACTTACACCGGCAACTACCAGGGCGATCTCTTGCTTCGGTATAACCCGTGGACGAAAGGGCTCGAGAGCCTGGGGACGAAGATTTTCCAAATGGGCGTGCCGTCGATCGCGCTGTTTCGTCCGGACCGGATGATCTACGGCACGGCCAGCACGCCGACCGAGCCGCGCGAGACGATTTTCTGGGCGTACGCGATCGACAGCGACTCGGTCGTGTTCCAGAGCCCGCGCCGCCAAGCCACCGACAAGCACATCGCGCTCGATCGTGACGGGCACGCCTATTACTCGGGAATCGGGTCGAGCCTCATGCGCTACGACCCGGCTTCCAACACCGAGACGGTGCTGGCGGACTTCAGCGGCGGTGGCACGCTGCGCGGCAGCACCCGACCCGTCGCCGACGGATCGCTGCTCTTGATCACGGTCGAGCCGAACGAGGTCTACCGACTCGACCCCCTTGCCGGAGCGCTCACACTGCTCGCCACGCTGCCGCGCCAGGCGTCCGACGTCGAGCTCGACCCGACGGAGCGCGTCGCTTACTTCGTCCCGGTGGGACTCGATGGGCGGCCCTCCTTCGAGCTCTACGAGCTCGATCGGACGAGCGGCAGCATTCGCATGTTGCTCGATCTCGGTGCGGCGCTCGTCGCGGCCGGGACGGGTGCGCCGCGCGGCAGCTACACGATCGACGTGACCCCGGACGGCCGCACGCTCTACGTCACTCCGAACTCAGGCGAACCCGATGGCTTCGGCGTGCCGCTTTTCGTCGCCGTGCACTTGCCGGATTCAGCGCTGCCCTGAAACGTGGTAGTCACGAGCTCACGGGGGCATTGGTGACGGCCTCCGGATCACCAAGGGGTTGGCATGTCAGCGGAGCATCGGAGCGACGACGTCATTGGCGGGCGCTACCGCATTCTTCAGGTGCTGGGGCGCGGCAGTGTCGGCACGACCTACGAAGCGCTGGAGCTCGCGTCGAACCAGCGCGTTGCGCTGAAGCAGCTGCGCTTGTGGCACGAGCACGACTGGAAGGTGCTCGAGCTGTTCGAGCGCGAGGCGCGCGTGCTTTCGGGCCTCTCGCATCCGGCGATCCCGCGCTACATCGACTCGTTCCGCGTCGACGGAGCGGGGGGGCCGAGCTTTTACCTCGCCCAAGAGCTCGCGCCGGGTGAGTCGCTCGGAGCCCGGGTGCGCCGCGGATGGCGCGCCAGCGAGAGCGAGGCGCGGCATTTGGCGCGGCAGGCGCTCGCCATCATCGCCTATTTGCAGAGTCTCGCGCCGCCGGTGATTCACCGCGACATCAAGCCGGACAATCTGATTCGCACCTCGGACGGACGCATCTTTCTCGTCGACTTCGGCGCCGTGCGGGACACCTACCGCAGCGTGCTCGGGCACGGCAGCACGGTGGTCGGAACCTTCGGCTACATGGCGCCCGAACAGTTCCGGGGCCACGCCGGGCCGGCGACCGACCTTTACGGGCTGGGCGCGACACTCGTGTTCGTGCTGACGCAGCGGTCGCCCGCGGACCTGCCCCACGAAAAATCGCGCATCGCGTTCCGAAAGGCGGTCACCTTGTCACCGAGCTTCGCGCGCTGGCTCGATCGTCTGCTCGCGCCGGAAGTAGAGCAGCGCTTCGCCGGCGCGGCCGAGGCGCTGCGCGAGCTCGAGCAACCGCGGGCCCGGATTTCGCCACGGCGCATCGCAGCAGCCAGCGCACTCGGCGTGATGGCCCTGGCTCCGCCGTTCGCCTTCGGCGCGTGGAAGCTCTATCAGGCCCGGGCCGCGAAGCATCCGCCGGTCGTCAGCAGCGCCGCGGCGTTGCCGGCGGCGCCAATCGCCCTGCCGCGCAGCGGCCAGCTCGCCTGGGTCAAGGCCTTCGCCGGCCATTGGAGCGTGGTGCTCGAAGTGAAGTTCGCGCCCGACGGCAAGACTGTGCTGAGCGCAAGCCACGACGGCACCATCAAGCTCTGGGACGCCGAGTCGGGCAAGGTCCTCCGCACGATCGGCGGCCAGGGCAAGGACATGAACTCCGGCGTCTTCACGCCCGACGGCGCCTCGATCGTGAGTGCCGGACGAAACGGCTCGGTGCAGCTCTGGGCGGTCGCGGACGGAGCACTGCAGCGCACGTTGCAAGAGCGCGGAGCCACGATGACGACGCTCGAAGTGTCGCCGGACGGCAAGACGCTGGTCGGAGGATCTTTCGATGGCAAGGCGCGCGTCTGGGAGCTCGCGTCCGGGCGGGTCGTGCACGCGCTGCCACACCCCGGACGCGTTTACGCGGTCGCCTACGCTCAGCGCGGCGCTGCGATCGTCACCGGCACGCAAGACGGCGTGATCCGGGTCTGGGACTCGGCGACAGGCGCGGCCCGCGGCGAGCTGCGCGGCCACAAAGCGCCCGTCAACGAAATCGCCGTCGCACCCGACGGCAACACGATCGCGAGCGCGTCGGACGACGCGACGGTGCGCGTGTGGCTGTTGAACCCGCCCCGGCAGCTGCACGAGTTTCCGCGTCAACGAGACGAGGTCTGGGCCGCACAATTCTCTCCGGACGGGTCGAAGCTCGTCACGGGCTGCAAGGACGGAACGCTCGCGCTCTGGGACGTTTATCAGGGCAAGCCCATCGACAGCACGCGAGCCGACTCGCGAGGCGTAGCAGCGATCTCGTTCCACCCCGACGGCACGCGGCTGGCGCTCGGGGGCGGCAGCCAGGCCGTGCAGATCTGGCGTCTGAGACCGCCGAGCTGGCGGCCGCCGCCAATCCGCTCACCCGTGGCGCGCGCTTCGAAGAAGCTCCCGGAAGGCCTGCGTGAAGCGGAGCGTCTGGCGCGCGAGGCAGACGAGATTTTGACCCGCGGGGAAAGCACCGAGAGCTTCCCCGAGGTCACGCGCCGGCTCACGCGCGCGCTCGAGCTCGAGCCGAAGCTCGCGTTGACCCAGGTGGAGCTCGCGCGCATGGAGTTTCGGCGCGCTTACCGCAGCCGGCAGGACTACGACGCGCAGGGCCTCGCGCGATCCCACGAGCTACTCGACCGCGCTGAAGCCCTCGATCCGAAGCTCTACGACGTGCACCTCCGGCGCGCGTGGGCGTTCATGTACCAGAAGGACTACGCGAACGCCCGCAAGAAGGCCGACGAGGCCGAGAAGCTTTTGCCGCGCGACGTGCGCACGCAGATCTTCTTCGCCAAGCTCGCCGAGCGCGAAAAGCGCTTCGATGAAGTGATGCTGCACGCCAAAGCCATCCTCGAGCTCAGCGACGACCCCGACGATCTATTCCAAGCCTACGATGCGCTGCGCGCAGTGTACGACGATCGCGACGAGTCGGAAGCGGTCGACGAGATGTATCGCTCCCTGATCAACCTCTCGCCCGATTCCGCCTGGACCAAGGGAAATTACGCCAATTTCCTGTGCTGGCGAAAGGAGTACGACCGGGCGATCGAGATGGCGAAAGCGGCGCTCGCGCAGCGCAACTACGGCGCTGCCCATTCCACGCTCGCCGAGGCCTACGCCGGAAAAGCCGTGGCCTTGCTCGAGCAGGGAGCCGATCACGCCCCGGTCGAAAAATACATCGAGCTTTCGCGCGACGCGCAGCCGAAAGGGCCCGAACATCACTATGCG
>Ga0111539_10004569_pt1 | contig 18092 bp, 15 predicted proteins | sample RhiMethybrSRZTD1_FD_79667 | JGI IMG/M metagenome (GOLD analysis project Ga0111539, IMG submission 79667) | Populus rhizosphere microbial communities from Tennessee, USA - Rhizosphere MetaG P. TD hybrid SRZTD1 (version 2) (version 2) | ecosystem: Host-associated > Plants > Roots > Rhizosphere >... | reverse complement strand
TTCCGTAGAGCATCTGCAGATTCACGTACGTATAGATCTGTGGGAGAGGCACGTCGCGCAGGACGTGACGCTCGAGGTCCGGGGGCACGGGCACCGCCACGCGTTCGAGCCGCCGCGGCGCGGCCGGTGCCGGCGCGGCCGGCGCGGTCTCGGGGACCGGCGCGGGCACGGCCGCCAGCTCCGCCTGCTCGCGCCGGATGCGCGCCACGAGTGCCTCGCGCGTGGGCGCCGAGAAGAGCTGGTTGGCGAGGTCGAGCCCGTCCATCGCGTCCTTCGCGTAGAGCGTGAGCCCGCCGTACTCGGCCGCGATCCGCGTCGCCGCGAACTTCCGGGTGAGCGCGGCCCCGCCGACGAAGAGCGGAATCTCGATCGCGGCGGCACGGAGGTCCTGCGCGGTCAGGACCATCTGCTGCGCCGACTTCACCAAGAGACCGGACAGGCCGAACGCGTCCGGCTTGTGGGTGTGGTACGCCGCGATCAGCTCCTCGGGCGGGATCTTGATGCCCAGGTTGATCACGCGATAGCCGTTGTTCGAGAGGATGATGTCGACGAGGTTCTTGCCGATGTCGTGGACGTCGCCCTTGACCGTGGCCAGGACGATCGAGCCGCGCGTCGCCGACGCGGCCTTTTCCATGAACTGCTCGAGGTGCGCCACGGCGGCCTTCATGGCCTCGGCCGACTGGAGGACTTCGGCCACGATGAGCTGGTTGTCGTTGAACAGCCGGCCGACCTCGTCCATGCCCCGCATCAAGGGGCCGTTGACGATGTCGAGCGGCTCGGCTTCCTGGAGCTTCGCGTTCAGGTCGTCGATCAGCCCGTCGCGGCTGCCCTCGACGATGTAGCGGGCCAGCCGCTCGTCGAGCGACAGGGTCTCGGCGGCCGGCCGCACCGTCCGTCTCTCCCTGAAATAGGCCGCGAAGGCAGCCACCGGGTCGTCGCCCCGCCAGTAGATGAGGTCCTCGGCCAGTTGCCGCTCCTCTTCCGGAATCGAGGGGTAGCGCTGCAGCCGCTCGGTGTTGACGATCGCGTAGTCGAGGCCCGCCTTGGTGCAGTGGTAGAGGAAGACCGAGTTGAGCACTTCGCGGCCGGCCGGGGGCAGGCCGAACGAGACGTTGGAGATCCCGAGGATCGTCTTGCACTCCGGAAAGCGCTCCTTGATGGCGCGGATGCCCTCGATTGTCTCTACCGCGGAGCCGACATAGTTGGCGTCGCCGGTCCCGACCGGAAAGACGAGCGCATCGAAGATGAGGTCGCGAGCCGGCAGACCGTACTTTCGGGTGAGCAGGTCGTGGCAGCGCTCGGCGATCGCCAGCTTGCGCTGGCGCGTGACCGCCATGCCCTGGCGCTTGTCCTCGTCGATGCAGCCCACGACGACGGCGCCGCCGTAAGCGCGCAGCAGCGGCACCACGTTCTCGAACCGCTCCTCGCCGTCCTCGAGATTGATCGAGTTCACGATCGACTTGCCCTGGCAGTGGCGCAGTGCCGCCTCGATCACCCGGGCGTCCGTCGAGTCGATCATGAGCGGGACCTTCACCTTGCGGGTGATCTGCGCCATGAACCGGTCCACGTCGGCGGCCTCGTCCCGGTCGGGATTGGCCAGGCAGACGTCCAGGACCTGGGCGCTGTTCTTCACCTGCGCGCGGCCGATCTCGGCAGCCTCCTCGAACTGCTCGGCGACGATCAGCTCCTTGAACCGCCGCGAGCCGATCACGTTGGTGCGCTCGCCCACGAACAGCGGCCGGTTGTCGTCGGCGGGATAGAACACCTCGATCCCGCTGACTGCCTGGGGCTCCTGTGGCGCGGGAACGCGCGGGGCGCGGCCGTCGACCAGTGCTTTCAGCGCCCGGATGTGGGCGGGCGTCGTGCCGCAACAGCCGCCGACGAAGTTCACCCAGCCCTCGTCGACGAAGCGCTTCATCTTGAAGGCGAGGCTCGCGGGGGTCTCCGCGTACTGCCCGCGCTCGTCCGGCAGCCCGGCGTTCGGGTAGACGCTCACGTAACGGGTCGACATCGCCGCCAGCGAGCGCAGGTGATCGGTCATGAACTCGGGCCCGGTGGCGCAGTTGAGCCCGATCGAGAAGAGATCGAGGTGCTCCAGGGCCACGTAGAGTGCCTCGACGCCCTGGCCGGCGAGCATCGTGCCCATCGGCTCGATGGTCCCGCTGATCATGAGCGGCAGCTCGACGCCGGCCTCCCGCATCGCGGCGCGGACGCCGAGCGCGGCCGCCTTCACGTTCAGCGTGTCCTGCGCCGTCTCGAGCAGCAGCGCGTCGACGCCGCCCGCGATGAGCGCGGCCGCCTGCAGCGCGTAGGCCGCGCGGACCTCGTCGAAGGTGACGTTGCGGGTAACGCTGATCGAGCGCGTCGACGGCCCCATCGCGCCGATGACGAAGCGCCGGCCCGCCGCTTCGCGCGCGAGCCGGCCGGCGGCCAGCGTGATCTCGTAGGCGCGCTCGGCCAGGCCGTACTCGGCGAGCACGTACGGTGCGCAGCCGAATGTGTTGGTCGAGACCAGGTCGGCGCCCGCCTCGAAGTAGGCGGCGTGGATCGACTGGATCACGTCGGGGCGCGTGAGGTTCAGGTATTCGTTGCACCCTTCGTACTGCGCGCCCCCGAAATCGTCGGCCGCGAGGCCGGCGCCCTGGATCATGGTGCCCATGGCCCCGTCCAGGACGAGGATGCGCTGGGCCACCGCCTCACGGAGTCGAGACATAGGGTTATAGTAGCGCACATGATCACTGAGGCCCTTTCGCTCGACGGTGTGCGCGTCGTCGATCTCTCGCGCGTTCTCGCCGGTCCCTTCTGCGGCATGCTCCTGTCCGACATGGGGGCCGACGTCATCAAGGTGGAAGACACCGGGGCCGGCGACGAATCCCGCACCTGGCCGCCCCACAAGGAGGGCGAGTCGGCGGCGTTTCTGGTCATCAACCGAAACAAGCGCGACCTCACGCTCGATCTGAAGGCCCCGGAAGGGGCCGAGATCTTGAAGACCCTGGTCAAGCGCGCCGACGTGCTCATCGAGAATTTCCGGACGGGCACCATGGAGAGCTTCGGCCTCGGCTACGACGCCCTGTCGGCGATCAATCCGGGCCTCGTCTACTGCTCGATCTCGGCCTTCGGCCGCACCGGCCCGCGGAAGGACGGGGCGGGCTACGAGGCCCTCATGCAGGCGTTCAGCGGAATCATGTCGATCACCGGCGAGCCCGACGGCCCGCCGGTTCGCGCCGGCGTCTCGTTCCTCGATCTCACGACGGGGATCTTTTCCGCCTTCGGCATCGTCAACGCCCTCCTGCACCGGGCGAAGACCGGCGTGGGCCAGCGGGTGGACGGCTCTCTCCTGGAGACGGCCGTGACGCTCCTGAACTACCACGCGGAAGGGTTCCTGCTCACCGGCGCCGAGCCGAAGGCGCTCGGGTCCTCCCATCCGTCGCTCGCGCCATACCGGAACTTCCGGTGCCGCGACGGGCAGTGGGTGTTCATCGCCGGCGCCAACGACCGGTTCTGGCAGCGGCTGGTCGCCGCGCTCGACCTCGGCGCGATGCGGGACGACGAGCGCTTCGCCAAGAACCTCGGCCGCGTGCGGCATCGCACCGAGGTGGAAGCGGCCGTCGCCGACGCGATCGGGAAGCTCGACCGCGAGCCCTTGCTGAAGCTCCTCGAGGACGCCGGCGTGCCCGCCACGCCGGTGAACACGGTCGCCCAGGTCATGAACGACGCGCAGACCGCGGCGCGCCAGATGGTCGAGCGCGTCACGCACCCGCGGCTCGGCGAGATCCCGGTGATCGGCACGCCCGTGAAGTATTCGCGGATGCGTCCCGGCGTGCGGCGGCCGGCGCCGATGCAGGGCGAGCACACCGACGAGGTGCTGACCGAGTGTGGCTACTCCGCCGACGACATCCGGGCGCTCCGCGCGAAGAAGGTCGTCCGGTAGGACGCGAGGGGCTTACGCGACACCGAGGACTCGCGCTGCTGCTCGCGGCCGGCTGCCTCTCGGCGACGCCGGCCCTCGCCGAGCTCTACAAGTGGACCGACACGGCGGGGGTCGTCTACTACACCTCTGACCTCGCCTCGATCCCGCCGGCGTTCCGCGACAGCGCGACGCCCATCAGCACGCCGCAGGCCCGTCCGGCGCAGCCCGCCAAGAGCGAGCCGGCCGCGCTGCGGGTCACCGCCGGAGCGCCCATCACCGCCGAGGCCCGCCTCAACGGCGTGCCGCTCACGCTGATCGTGGATACGGGCGCCGACCGCACCGTGATCGCCCCCGATGTGCTCGAGCGCGCCGGGCTCGGCGGCCAGGGCGGCCGGCCGGTCCAGGTCGTCGGGATCACCGGTGTGTCGACCGCGACGCTGGTGACCGTCCCGATGCTCGACGTGGCCGGCGCGCGCATCGGGCCCCTGGCGGTGATCGCTCTCGCGCTCCCGCCCACGTTGCGCGCGATGCGCATCGAGGGCGCGGGCGAGGTCTCGACGGGGGGCGTCGATGGGCTCCTCGGTCGCGACGTGCTCGACGCGTTCACGCTGAGCGTGGACACCGCATCGGGCCGCGCCACGCTCAACCTGCGCTGAGCGCGGGTTACTTCTTCGCGCTCGGGCTCAACCCGCTCATGCGCGCGATCACGTCGAAGACGACCGCGAAGTCGTAGTGAGCCAGGTCGAGGCCGCGGGCGGCGGTCATCATCTGATCGACGAGCGCCACGCTCGGCAGCGCCACGCCGAGTGCGCGTCCCATCTCGAGGGCCAGACCGAGATCCTTCTTGCTCATGTTCACATCAAACAGGGGCTCGGCCGGCATCCCCAGCACGAACGGTCCGCGGTACTTGACCATCGGCGAGGCGATGACCGACTTCAGCAGCACTTCGACGGCACGCTCGCGATCGATCCCGGCCTTCTCGGCGAGCGCTACCGCCTCGCAGAAGGCGAGCATTTGCACGGCGAGGTTCAGGTTGGTGGCGATCTTCATGGCCACCGCGAGCCCGAGATCGCCGACGTGCGTGATGGTCGGCCCGATCGCCAGGACGTGCGGCCGGACCTTCTCGAGCGCCGCCGGGTCGCCGCCGACCATGAACGAGAGCTGGCCGGCCTCCACCGTCACCGCGCTGCCGGAAACCGGCGCGTCAATCAAGGCGGCGCCGCGGGCGGCGGCAGCCCGGCCCATCTCGCGCGTGACGGCGGGGCTCACCGTGCTCATCTCGACCCACACGGCGCCCGGCCGAAGCCCGGCGACGACGCCGTCCGGCCCGAGGCCGATCGCGCCGAGCGCGGCGTTGTCGGTCACCATGCTGAAGACCGTGTCGGTGGCTTCTGCCACCGCGCGGGGAGACTTCGCGAGCGTGAGGCCGGCGGCGACGAGGGCCCGCGCCTTCTCGGGCGTCCGGTTGTAGCCGACGACGCCGCGGCCTGAGTCGAGCAGCCGCTTGGCCATGCGGCTGCCCATCGCGCCGAGCCCGATGAAGCCGACGGTGGCCATCAGCGCCGCGCTTCGTCGGCCACGGCGATCGCGTTGATCTCGAGCTTGCACCGGGGATGCGTGGCCAGGCGTGAGACCTCGACGGTGGTCGTCGTCGGCAGGTGACCGCCCAGATACTGGGCCCAGACGCGGTTCAGGTCGTCTTGCTCCGCGACGTCGGTGAGGAAGCGCGTCGCCGAGACGAGGTCGGCGAAGGTGCAGCCCGCCGCCTCGAGCGTCTTCTTGAGGTTCTCCATCACCAGCACGGCCTGCTCGCGCATCGTCGAGGGCAGATCGAACTCTTCCTCGCGATGCGGGTGGCTGTGATAGACCGCGGCGGCGGTGACGCCCGAGAGGAACACGAGCTGCCCTCGGCGGACGACGATCCCCGGGGCGTATGGCATCATCACGTCGGTCCGCCGGTCGGCATGGTGAACGATCGAAATGTCCTTGGTCATCCGGTCCTCCGCGCGTCGATCACGCATCCTACCACGGGCCGACGACGCCTCCCCGTCGGGTACACTCGCATCCGTGCCGACGATCGCGGTGCTCGACGACGACGCATCGACGCGTGACGCGCTCGCCGGGATGCTTCGCGATCTGTTTCCGCTGGTGCGGGTGATCGCGGCGCGCGTCGACGACGCGGCCGCTGTCGCCGAGCGCGATGCCGGCACGCTCGTCCTGATCGAGCTTGCCGCCGTCGAACGCGCTCGCCGCTGGCTGCCCGCGGGCGCGCGGGTCGTCGCGTTGACCCGCGAGATGGGCCCGGATACCCTCTTGAGGGCCGAGGCCCTGGATGTGGCCGCGTCGGTGCGGGCGCCGGCCACTACCCGAAGCCTTCGAGCGGTGCTCGAGCTCATGCTCGGCCCAGACGGGGCTCGGGATCCGGATTAGGGAGGCAAGATGGAGCTCGCAGGCCGTGTCGCGGTCGTCACGGGCGGGGGTAGCGGGATCGGTCGCGCCATGGCCGAGGCCTTCGCCCGGGAGGGCGCCGCGGTCGTCGTCGCCGACATCGACGAGGCCGCGGCCGCGGCAGTCGTCCAGTCGGTGCGCGCGCGGGGAGGTGAGGCGCTGGGCATCCGGACCGACGTGTCCGAGCTCGCGTCGGTGCAGGCGCTCGCCGACACCACGCTCAAGACATCGCTCCTCCAGCCGAAGGCCTGAGCGGGTCCCGCCCATCACCACGCGCGACCCGCGCTGGATCGAGACCCCGCCCGCCCTCGCCGAGGTCTCGCGGCGCCTGCGCGAGCCGGGCGAGGTCGCGCTCGACACCGAGGGCGACAGTCTTCACCACTACCCGGAGCGGCTGTCGCTCATCCAGCTCGCGATGCCGTCCAGCGACGTCTGGCTGGTCGATCCGCTGGTGCTCGGCGATCTCTCGCCGCTCGCATCGGTGTTCGCGGCGCCCTCGGTGACGACGGTGCTCCACGCGGGCGACAACGATCTCGTCCAGCTCAAGCGCCGCGGGATCGGCTTTACGGCGATCTTCGACACCTCGATCGCCGCGCGCTTCCTGGGGGCCAGAGCGCTCGGTCTGGACGTGCTGCTCGAGACGTATGTCGGGGTCGAGCTCCCGCCCTCGAAGCAGCGGGACGACTGGTCGCGGCGCCCGCTCTCCGAGGCCCAGCGGCGCTACGCAGAGGCCGACGTGCTGCATCTCTTCGCGCTCAAGCAACGGCTCACCGAGGAGCTGGACCGGGTGGGCCGTCTGGCCTGGGTCGAGGAGGAATGCGCGGCCCTCGCCGCTCTTCCCGCGGTCGAGCGGGTCCAGGATCCCAACGCGTTCGCCGGGCTCAAGGGCGCGCGTGATCTTTCGTCGCGCAGCCTCGCGATTCTCCGCGAGCTCTACGAGCTTCGCGAGAGCCTCGCGCGCTCCATGGACCGCCCGCCGTTCAAGATTCTCGGCGAGGAGACCCTGGTGCGCCTGGCGCTGACGCCGCCGACCGATCTGTCGGGACTCGAAGGAATTCCGGGCTGCACGCCGAAGGTGATCGCGCGCTGGGGCGGGGCGATTCTCGCCGCCGTCGGGCGGGCGCAGGCGCTGCCGGAGACCGACTGGCCGACGCTCGAGCGCCATCCGCGGCCGCGCATTCCGGGGATCGTCGCGCGGCGGATCGAGGCGCTGCGCCAGTGGCGTAAGGACGCCGCGCCGCGCTTCGGCCTCGAGCCCGGTCTGCTCCTGCCCAACCGGCTGATCACTACCGTGGCGTTCGCCGGCCCGCGCGATCCGGCGACGCTCGCGACCCTGGATGGCGTGCGCCGCTGGCGGGCCGAGATCATGGGCGCCGAGATCGTTGCCGTGCTGGCGGCTCCGTGAGAAGGTGAACTCATCATGACCGACTGGCGCGCGAATCTCGTCGACGACGATACGGGTCTGACCACGATTCTGAAGGAGACGAGGACCGTGGCGGTGCTCGGGGCCAAGCCCGGTCCGTCCGAACCCGCCCACTACGTTCCGGCCTACCTCCGCGAGCACGGATACCGGATCCGGCCGGTGAATCCGCGCTTCGCCGGCCAGCGCCTCCACGACGCGGTGACGGTGGCAGGCCTCGACGCGCTGACGGAGGAGGCCGATCTCATCGAGGTCTTCCGACGGCCCGAATATCTCGTCGGCCACGCCGAGGAGATCCTGGCATTGCCGTGGCGTCCGAAGGTCGTGTGGTTCCAGCTCGGCATTCGCAACGACGCCGCCGCCGAGAAGCTCGCGCGGGCGGGCATTCGCGTCGTCCAGAATCGCTGCATGATGCCCGAGCACCGGCGTCTGATCGCCGCGAAGGGAGTGCGCGCCTAGCGATGCCCGGCGAATACGCGTTCGTCATGAAGGACCTGCGCAAGGTCGTCCCGCCGAAGCGGGAGATCCTGCGCGGCATCTATCTCTCGTTCTTTCACGGCGCCAAGATCGGCGTGCTCGGCGCCAACGGCGCCGGCAAGTCGTCGCTGCTCCGCATCATGGCGGGCGTCGACAAGGACTTCCTCGGCGAGGCGTTTCCCGCCGCCGGTCTCAAGATCGGCTACCTTCCCCAGGAACCGCAGCTCGATCCCAAGAAGGATGTCCGGGGCAACGTCGAGGAGGGCGTGGCCGAGACCCGCGCGCTCTTGACGCGCTTCGAGGAGGTCAGCGCGAAGCTCGGCGAGCCGCTCGGCGACGACGAGATGGAGAAGCTGCTTGACGAGCAGGCGCGGCTGCAAGACCGCATCGACGCCGCCAACGCCTGGGATCTCGACCGCACCGTCGAGCTCGCGATGGATGCGCTCCGGGTGCCGCCGGGCGACATGGACGTCGCAAAAATCTCCGGCGGCGAGCGGCGTCGCGTCGCGCTCTGCCGGCTGCTCCTCTCGCGCCCGGACATGCTGCTGCTCGACGAGCCGACCAACCACCTCGATGCCGAGTCGGTCGCCTGGCTCGAGCGCTACCTGAAGGAATACCCGGGGACGGTCGTCGCGATCACGCACGACCGCTACTTCCTCGACAACGTCGCCGGCTGGATCCTCGAACTCGATCGCGGACACGGCATCCCGTGGGAAGGCAACTACTCGTCCTGGCTCGAGCAGAAGCGCGAGCGGCTCGCCCAGGAGGACAAGGCCGACCTCTCGCGCCAGCGCACGCTGGCCCGCGAGCTCGAGTGGGTGCAGATGGCGCCTCGCGCTCGGCAGGCCAAGAGCAAGGCGCGGCTGCAGGCGTACGACGCCATGCTCAACGAATCCTTCGAGAAGCGCGCGGCCGCCCTCGAGATCGCCATCCCGCCCGGGCCGCGGCTCGGCGACGTCGTCGTCGAGGCGGACGACGTCCGCAAGGGCTACGGAGACCGGGCGCTCATCGAGGGGCTCTCGTTCAAGCTGCCGCGGGGCGGCATCGTCGGCGTCATCGGCCCGAACGGCGCCGGCAAGACAACGCTCTTCCGGATGATCGTCGGCCAGGAGAAGCCCGACGCCGGCGCCCTGCGCGTCGGCGAGACGGTGAAGCTCGCCTACGTCGACCAGAGTCGTGACGCCCTCGAAGGCCAGCGCACGGTCTGGGAGGCCATATCCGGCGGCGCCGACACGCTGACGGTCGGCGGCCGGTCGATGCAGTCGCGCAGCTACGTCGCGTCGTTCAACTTCAAGGGCACCGACCAGCAGAAGCGACTCTCGGAGCTGTCGGGCGGCGAGCGCAATCGCCTGCATCTGGCCACGATGCTCAAGAGCGGCGGCAATCTCCTGCTGCTCGACGAGCCGACCAACGACCTCGACGTCGATACACTCCGCGCCCTGGAAGACGCGCTCCTGGATTTCGCCGGCTGCGCCGTCGTGATCAGCCACGACCGGTGGTTCCTCGACCGGATCGCGACGCACATGCTGGCCTTCGAGGACGAGGGCCGCGTGGTGTGGTTCGAGGGGAACTACGCGGACTACGAGGCCGACCGCCGCCGGCGGCTCGGCGCCGATGCCGAGCGGCCCCACCGCCTGCGCTTCAAGCGTCTGCCGCGGAGCTGAGCAGGGGGCGCGAGCAGCAGATCAGCGTGTTCTCGCCGGTCTTCCGTACCCGCCGAAGCCGCACCTCGCTGAAGTAGAGACGCAGCGTGCGGGCGAGCGGCCGCGGGTCGCCGCGCCGATGGCGATTGACGACGAGCGACCCGAGCGGCGTGACCAGCGGCACGATCGCCAGGAGCTTCGGGAGCGCGACCTCCGGCGGATCCGCGTACGTGACGTCCTCCATCACGTAGTCGAACCGTCGCCCCATCCGCGCGAGCCCGGCAATCGCGGTCTCCGCGTCGGCGCAGACCATCTCGAGCTTGCCGACGCGATCGAGCCCGAACCACTGACGGGCCACCCGCACGATCACCGGATCACGCTCGATCACCGTGATGGAGCGCGGGTCGGAGAGCCGGTAGAGCAGGTGCACCTGGGTTCCCCCGCCTAGTCCGACCAGCAGCACCTCGGGCTTCGGCGGCAGCGGAACGGCCTCGAGCGCCTTCCACCAGTACTCGCGGCGGACCGGCCGCCAGTTGGCGTCGAGCGGATAGATCGACAGGATCTCGCCGTGAACCATGAGCCGCCGCTCGTTGCCCTGGTCCATGACGACGATTCGCCCCGAGAGACGCGACCACCCCCTGAAGGCGACGCGGGAGACCGTGCTCTTGACGGCCCGCCTCGCGCGCGGTGGCCGTTCGGCGTCGGACACTGACGGGACCGTCAGCGAGGCTGCATGCGGATCGCGCCGTCGAGCCGGATCGTCTCTCCGTTCAGCATCGCGTTCTCGATGATGTGGAGCGCGAGCGCCGCGTATTCCGCGGGACGGCCGAGCCGCGAGGGAAAGGGCACCTGCTTGCCGAGCGAGGCGCGGATCGGCTCGGGCAGGGAGGCGAGCATCGGCGTCTCGAAGATTCCGGGCGCGATCGTCATGACACGAATGCCCAGCTCGGCGAGATCTCGCGCGACGGGCAGCGTCATGCCGACGACACCGCCCTTCGAAGCCGAGTAGGCAGCCTGGCCGATCTGGCCGTCGAACGCCGCGACGGACGCGGTATTGATGACGACCCCGCGCTCGCCCTCGGCGCCGGGAGTGTTCTTCGCCATGAGCGCGGCGGCGAGCCGGATGCAGTTGAAGGTGCCGATGAGGTTTATCTGGATGACCCGGGTGAACTCCTCGAGCTTGGCCGGGCCCGCCTTCCCGAACGTCTTCTCGCCTATGGCGACACCGGCGCAATTGACGAGGACATTGACGCCTCCCATCCGGGCTCCGGCGGTCTGGAGCGCCGCGCTCACCTCGTCGCCGACCGTCACGTCGGCGGGGGTGAAGATGGCGCGATCGCCCATGGCCTTCGCGACGTCGGTGCCTGCAGAAGCGGCGCGGTCGAGCAGGGCGACCGACGCGCCCGCGGCGACGAGCCGCTCGGCGGTCGCGCGTCCGAGCCCGGATGCGCCACCGGTCACGACGGCTTTCACGGTGCGCAGTTCCATAGACCCTCAGACCCTCCTCGGGCCGCATTCTAGCCGATCGCGTCCATTCCCGGCCGAACCCCACTATCTAGTGAGACCCGGGCCCGATTCCCCAATATCTGCCGTCTTGCTTGATACTCATCATCTGATTAGCTTTCCAGCATGGGCGAGAGCGCGGCGCCGATCTTCTCCAGCCGCACCTCGGCCGGCGGGGCCCTAGCCCCGCGACGGCCTGCGGCGCGGACTCCAAGCCGGGGTGAGATCACCGAGATCGTCGGCAGGCTTTCGTCCGGTCGCACGAGCTATCTCCTGGCGTGCCTCGCCGACGTTGTCGGTCAGGGCGAGACCGCGGCGCTCGTCGATGCCGACGAGACGTTCGACCCGCGGTCGGCGGCGCAGGCCGGGATCGATCTGCGCCGGCTTCTGTGGGTCCGATGCGGAAGCGATCGGGGCGTGGCGCTTCGCGCCGCCGACATGCTCGTTCGCTGCCCGGGGTTCGCGCTGGTCGCGCTCGATCTCGGCGAGCGCGTGCCTCGCCTTCCGCCGACCTTGTCGTTCCGCCTGAAGTTCGCGGTCCGCCGGACGGACGTGGCGCTGCTGATCGTGGGCCGCCGGCGGCTCACGGGCTCGAGCGCGGCGCTGGCCCTCGAGACCTCGCGAGAAGGCATCGAATGGACCGGCCCGGGGCCTGTTCCCACACGGCTGGCGCGGGTGCGGACGAGAACCCGGGTGCTCCGTTCCCCCGGTGAAGAGCCGGGGGATTCGCCGCCGCTCTGGTGGACCGCGTGAGCCGCTACGCCTGTGTGCTCGTCGAGTATTTCGACGCGGCCGCCGTCGAGCGCGGCGAGCCCGCCCTGCGCGCCGAGCCGCTGGGCGTGGTCAACGTCCATAATCTAGAGGCGCGCCTCGGCCGGCGGGGCCTCAGCCCCTCGACGGCCTGCAGCGCGCACATCGTCGATCGCGCGAGGGCGAGCCGCGATGGAGCGCCGGCGGCGAAGATCGCGATGATCGTCGAGGCGAACGCCGAGGCCCGCGCGCACGGCGTGCATCCGGGCATGACGGAAGCAGAGGCGCGGGCCCGTTGCCCCATGCTGGTGACGCGGCCGTTGATCGAGGAGTACGTCCTGTCGGCGCGTCACGCTCTGCTCGAGGCGGCCCTGGCCGTTTCGCCGCGGATCGAGGATGGCGGCGCGGGGCTCGTGTATGTCGACACGGTCGGCCTCGAGCGGCTCATCGGCGATCCCCCGGCCATCGGACGGCGTCTGGTGCATCAGGCGCGAGCGGTCGGGCTGGCCGCCCGCGTCGGGCTGGCGGCGAGCCGCACCGCCGCGCGAGTGACGGCGACGAGAGCCTCAGGCCCGGTGACGGTCGTTCCCGAGGGGCGCGAGCGCACGGCGCTCGCCGGCGCGCCGCTGGCGACGCTCGCGCTCTCCCCGGACCTCGCGGAGACCCTTGCCCGATGGGGCGTGCGGACGCTCGGCGAGCTGGCGGCGCTGCCGCGCGCGGGGCTGTCCGCGCGGCTCGGGCCCGCGGGCCTCCGCGCCCACGATCTGGCGCTCGGCCTCGATCACGATCCGTTCAGGCCGTGGACTCCGCCGCCGTTCTGGGAAGAGGCCCAGGGGCTCGAGTGGGAGATCGACTCGCTCGGCGTGCTCGCGGGCGTGCTCGAGACCGTGCTGGAGCGTCTCTGCGCGCGGCTCGCGTCGGCGTCGCTCGCCGCCGACGCGCTGGAGGTCCGGCTGGGTCTGGCTTCCGGAGGTCATCACGCGCGAAGCGTAGCGCTCGCGTATCCGGTGGTGGAGGTCAAGCCGATCCTCACCCTCGTCGTCCTCGATCTCGAGGCGCATCCCCCCGGCGCCCCGGTGACGCGCGTGGCGGTCAGCGCGCATCCGATCCGGACCCAGCCCGGGCAGGGAGGACTCTGGCAGCCACCCGCTCCCGCGCCCCGCGACCTCGTGTCAGTGCTCGCGCGCCTGGCCGCCCTCGTCGGCGCCGATAACCTCGGCTCGCCCGCGCTCGTCGACTCGCATCGCTCCGATGCCTTCACGATGCTGGCGTTCTCCCCGCCGTCCGAGCCCGAGCCGTTCGATCGGCGGCCGCCCGGGCCTTCGCCTCGCCCCGAGGGCGGCGACCATCGGCTCGCGGTCAGGCGGGTGCGGCCGGCGCGGCGGGTCGAAGTCGAGGCGGTGGGCGAGCGGCCCACGCGCGTCGACGCGCGGCGCGTCCTCGGGTGCGCGGGGCCGTGGCGCGCGTCGGGCGAGTGGTGGGATGTCGACGCATGGGCGCGCGAGGAGTGGGACGTGGTGCTGTCCGACGGCGCGCTCTGCCGCGTCGCGCGCGACCGGCTCGCCGGCCACTGGTACCTCGACGCGCTCTACGACTGACCGTGTTCATCGAGCTCCACGCGCAGTCGGCCTTCTCGTTCCTCGAAGGCGCCGAGCATCCGGAGGCGTTCGCCGCCGAGGCGGCGCGGCTCGAGATGCCCGCGGTGGCCCTGGTCGATCGCGACGGGGTCTACGGCGCGCCGCGGCTCACCCGGGCCGCCGCGAACGCCGGCGTGAAGCCGATCGTCGGCAGCGAGATCACGCTGGCCGACGGCTCGCGCCTGCCACTGCTCGTCGAGGACCGCGAGGGCTATCAGAACCTGTGCCGGCTGATCACGCGGATGAAGCTCGGGGCCCCGAAGGGCGCCGCCGCGATCGCGCTCGACGACCTCGAGCCGTACGCCGCCGGGCTCGTGTGTCTCACCGGCGGCGCGCAAGGCCCGCTCGCGCGACGTCTGGCAAGCGGCGACGTCGACGGCGCCCGGCGGGTGCTCGGTCGCCTGGTGGCGATGTTCGGCCGCTCGAGCTGCTTCGTCGAGATCCAGCGCCATTTCCAGCGCGACCAGGAAGAGATCCTCCAGGGGCTCGTGGCGCTCGCGCGCGCGATCCCCGTGCCGCTGATGGCGACCAACCAGCCGCTCTTCGCGCGCCCGGAGGGCCGCCCGCTCGCCGACGTCTTCACGTGCATTCGCGAGAAGACGGATCTCGATCGCGCCGGCCGCCGCCTGCTGGCGAACGGCGAGCGCTCGCTGAAGGGCGGCGCCGAGATGACCGAGCTGTTCCGTGATCTGCCCGACGCGGTCGCTGCCACCGGCGAGCTCGCGATGCGGCTGGCGTTCACGCTGAAAGATCTCGGCTACCGGTTCCCCGAGTTTCCGCTGCCACCGGGTCAGACGCCGCTCGGGTATCTGCGCGAGCTGACCGAGCGCGGCGTCCGAACGCGCTACGGCACGGGGCCCTTGGCGATCCGGGCGCGCGGTCAGGTCGCCCACGAGCTCGATCTCATCGGCCGTCTCGACCTCGCGGGTTATTTCCTGATCGTCTGGGACATCGTCGAGCATTGTCGGACCCACGACATCCTCGTCCAGGGCCGTGGCTCGGCGGCCAACAGCGCGGTCTGCTACGCCCTCGGGATCACCGCGGTCGATCCGGTCGGTATGGAGCTCCTGTTCGAGCGGTTCCTGAGCGAGGCGCGCGACGAGTGGCCCGACATCGATCTCGATCTGCCGAGCGGCGACCGGCGCGAAGCGGTCATCCAGCACGTCTATCGCCGCTACGGCCGGCTCGGCGCCGGGATGACCGCCAACGTCATCACGTATCGCGGTCGCAGCGCGGCGCGCGAGGTCAGCCAGGCGCTGGGGCTTCCGCGTGACATGCGCGACCGGCTCGCGAAGCTCGTCGCGAACTGGGGTTATCAGGATCCCGAGGAGCTCCTGACGAAGCATCTGCCGGAGGCCGGCTGCGATCCGACGGCGCCGCGCATCCGGCGCTTCGCCATGCTCTGGACGCAGATCCAGGATCTGCCGCGGCATCTCGGCCAGCACTCCGGCGGGATGGTGATCGCCGCCGGCCGGCTCGACGACGTGGTCCCGCTCGAGCCCGCGACCATGCCGGGCCGGGTCGTCGTGCAGTGGGACAAGGACGACTGCGCGGGACTCGGCATCGTCAAGGTCGATCTCCTGGGGCTCGGCATGATGTCGGTGATCCAGGATTCGCTGGCGCTCGTGCGCGAGAGGGGCGGCGACGTCGATCTGGCGCGGCTGCCGCCGGACGATCCGGCCGTGTACCGGAGCCTGCAGGAGGCCGACACGATCGGGGTGTTCCAGGTCGAGAGCCGTGCCCAGATGGCGACGCTCCCGCGCGTGAGACCCGAGCGGTTCTACGATCTGGTCGTGCAGGTCGCGATCATCCGCCCTGGGCCCATCGTGGGCGACATGGTGCATCCCTACATCCGCCGTCGCCGCGGCCGCGAGCCGGTGACGTATCCGCATCCGAGCCTCGAGCCGATCCTGCGCCGCACGCTCGGCGTGCCGCTGTTCCAGGAGCAATTGTTGCGGATGGCGATGGTGACGGCCGGCTTCACGGCGACGGAGGCCGAGGAGCTGCGGCGCGCGTTCGGCTTCAAGCGCAGCGAGCGCCTCATGGCCGAGGTCGAGACGAAGCTGCGCGCGGGGATGGCGCGGCAGGGCATCCACGGCGCCGCCGCCGAGGAGATCGTCCACGCCATCACCGCGTTCGCGCTTTATGGTTTTCCCGAGAGCCACGCGAGTAGCTTCGCGCTGCTCGCCTACGCGAGCGCGTACCTGCGCGTGCACCATCCGGCCGCATTCTACGCCGCGCTCCTCAACAACCAGCCGATGGGCTTCTATCATCCGGCGACCATCGTGAAGGACGCCCAGCGCCACGGCCTTCGCATCCGGCCCATCGACGTCACGCGCTCGGAGTGGCTGTGCGTGATCGAGCCCGACGACACCGGACTCACGGTACGGCTGGGATTACGGTACGTCCGGGGGCTTCGCGAGGCGGCCGGCCGCGCGCTGGTGGCGGCACGGCTCGCGCGGCCGTTCGACTCCGTCCGCGATCTCGTCCGCCGCGTACGGCTCGAGCGCGACGAGCTCGAAACGCTCGCGGCCATCGGCGCTCTGGCGCCTTTCGGTGAGACTCGCCGGGCCAATCTCTGGATGGTGGCGGCATCGTCGCCCGGGCCGCTGTTCGAGGACCCGCCCCGCGAGGAGAGCCCGCTGAGCGAGATGACGGAGGTCGAACGTCTGGCCGCCGATTATGCCGGGACCAGCGTCACGCTCGGCCGCCACCCGATGGCGTTGCGGCGGGCGGCGCTCCGTCACGCCGGCGTGCTGAGCGCGCGCGAGCTCGCGGGTGTGGAGGACGGCGCTCGAGTCCAGGTGGCGGGCAGCGTCATCGTCCGGCAGCGGCCGGGCACCGCGAAGGGCTTCGTCTTTCTCTCGCTCGAGGACGAGACAGGAATCGCCAACGTCATCGTGACGCCGCCGATCTTCGCGCGCCATCGTCTCACGCTGGTCGCCGAGCCCTATCTGCTGGTGGAGGGAATCGCGCAGCGGCAGGACGGCGTCATCTCGGTGCGCGCGACCCGGGCGCGCGGTCTGCCGGCGCTCGGCCACCACGTGCCGTCGCACGACTTCGGGTAAGATCGGTGCCCGGGAGGGGAGCGATGTTCGATCTCAAGGGCAAGGTCGCGATCGTGACCGGCGGCAACGGAGGCATCGGCCTCGGCATGGCCAAAGGCCTGGCGAGCGCGGGCGCGCGCGTCGTCGTGGCGGGGCGGAACCAGACGAAATCCGACGCCGCGGTTCGCGAGCTCGAGAAGATCGGCGGGCAGCCGCTCGCGATCGCCGTCGACGTCGCCGACGAGGCGTCGGTCAACGCCTTGTTCCGCTCCACCCAGGAGCGGTGCGGCCGTCTCGATATCCTCGTCAACAACGCGGGGACCAACGTACGCAAGCAGCCGCAGGATTACACCCTTGCCGACTGGCACCACGTGCTCGACACGAACCTCACCAGCGCGTTCCTGTGCTCCCGCGCCGCCTACGCGCCGATGAAGGCGGTTGGCGGCGGCAAGATCATCAACATCGGCTCCATGATGTCCATCTTCGGCGTCTCGTTTTCGCCGGCCTATGGCCCGAGCAAGGGCGGCCTGGTCCAGCTGACCAAGTCGCTGGCGACCGCGTGGGCGAAGGACAACATCCAGGTGAACGCGGTGCTCCCCGGGTGGATCGATACTGACCTGACTCGGGCGGCTCGCCGCCAGGTCACCGAGTTGCACGACAACGTGCTCCGGCGCACGCCCGCCGGCCGCTGGGGCACGATGGAGGACATGGCCGGAGTTGCCGTGTTTCTGGCCAGCGCCGCCTCGGATTTCGTCACTGGCACTGCCATCCCGGTGGACGGGGGGTATTCCGTCCTCGGCTGAGCCCCACCCCTCGTGTGTGGACGACAATTTCTTTGGTGAGCATTCGGGACGCCTGCTAGGCTCCAACAATGAGCAAAAAATCAGTCGCCACAGCGGTTCTTGTTCTCGCGTTCGCCGCCGGATGCGCCTCCACGCCTCCCAAGCAGGTGCGGAGTGAGTTCGAAGACATCCCGGTTCCGAAGGGGCTCTCGTACCAGGCCGACAAGTCGACCATCATCGAGTCGCCGACGGTCAAGGCGGCGCGCCTCGTGTATCGGGGCCGTCTGGAAGTCGACAGCCTCTCCGCCGCCATGCGGACCACGCTCGAGGCCAACGGCTGGCGCCACGTCAGCAGCACCGCCGTCTCGGATCACGGGGTCACGCAGATCTACGAGAAGGCCGGCAGCTCGCTGGAGGTTCGCCTGGTCGACGGCTGGTGGTACACGCACGTCGAGCTGACTGCGAGCCGCGCTCT
>Ga0111539_10004565_pt1 | contig 18102 bp, 13 predicted proteins | sample RhiMethybrSRZTD1_FD_79667 | JGI IMG/M metagenome (GOLD analysis project Ga0111539, IMG submission 79667) | Populus rhizosphere microbial communities from Tennessee, USA - Rhizosphere MetaG P. TD hybrid SRZTD1 (version 2) (version 2) | ecosystem: Host-associated > Plants > Roots > Rhizosphere >... | reverse complement strand
TCTTGTTGATATGAACGTTGCGAAGCATTGAGCGCGCTGTTGCTGCCGATATCACTGTTTCGCGTGTTGTCGTTCCTGGCGTCGCTGTTCTTCTGCGCGAGTAGTGGCGTCGCTACTATCACAACACCGATCGTCGCGGATAGAAGCAATTTGTACTTCATAGTGGTGCTCCTCTCATCCACAATGTGGTAGGCGTTCCAATATTTCGGAACAAGGTATGGTGGTTCGATTGTGTGGGAAGACTGTTGGTCTAATACTGAAAACGCGTGAGAAATGTTCAGTGAGTTTTGTTAAGCAAGAACTTGTACCTGGCCCACCTTTTTTGGATCAAATGAGAAGGGTGGTCCACCGCTGAGCTACGCCGCCTGTTTGTGGTCGTCGGGGCTTTTTTCGCCGCGCGCTTTGGCGTCGGGTTCGCCGGCTTCGGCGGCGGCGTTTTCGATTTCCGAGTTTATTTCACTGCCGATCAATATCGCGGTGCCGGTGAAGTAGAGCCAGAGCATGAGGACGATCACCGCGCCCAACGAACCATAAGTCGCGCTGTATGAGTTGAAGAAGTGCAGGTAGAGCTTGAAACCAAGTGACGCCAGCAACCACAACACGACGCCAATAACTGACCCCGGCGTCAACCACTTCCACTTCTGATCCTTCACATCCGGCGCGAAGTAATAGATCAAGGCAAACGACGTCACCATGAACGCGAAGACGAGTGGCCACTGAAGCGTCTTCCACGCTACCGGAAAAAACCCGCCGAGCTGATAATGCGCCGCGAGAAAGTCGGCAACCCTTCCGCCCAACAACATCAACAACAAGGCAGTAATCACCAACACCGACAGCGAGATCGTCAAAATGACCGCCACTAACCGCTGCTTCCACCATGGACGCGACTCTTCAACGTCGTACGAAATATTCAAAGCCTGCGTGATCGCACCCATGCCGTTCGACGCCGCCCATAATGTCGCGAGGAGTCCGAACGAGAGTTTCCCGGCATTACTCGCGCCCGTAATCTCCGTCATCGTCGTATCGACGAGTTGAAACGCGGAGCCCGGCATCACCTGACTCAAATGCTCGAATAGCGACTGGCGCAGTCCTTGACCCGAACCAAGCATCAATCCCAACGCGGCTGTAAGAAAAATGAGTAGCGGAAAGAGTGCTAAGAGAAAGTAGTACGCGAGCTGTGCTGCGCGTCCCCAAACATCATCTTCGTTGATCTCTGCCCAAACTCGTTTCCCAAGTTGCAGCCAACTCAAACCGCCGAGTTTCCACAAAGATTTCATGACGCGTCCCTCGCTGGCAAGCACGATGCCATTATCTCGTTTGGTTTCGTACAAACATCCGTGTGAAATGCGTGTTAGAAAATTCCGGCATTGCGCTTGCCGTAATGCGGCACGTGACGAAAGAAGTCTTTCGGACGGCTGAGAAAGAAACAGAGCGTGAAGTTGTTGTACTGAAACAAGGCGATACCCCGGACGCCGACTCCACAATAGTTTAATGGGCCAGTAGGTAACAAACCCATATTTGCCGGGTGGGGAAAACAAACAACTTCTCGAACCCAGCCGGCCAAGAGCATCAGTTGCAGTTGTGGATTCACTCCCGCGCAAGTCGTGTGTGCGGCACGTCGGAAGTTGTAGGAAGACTGCATTGGAGGAAACCATGACTAACGGTATTGATCTAATCTGCTTCTCTCATCTCCGCTGGGATTTTGTATATCAACGCCCCCAGCACCTGTTGTCGCGGTGTGCACGCGACCGCCGCGTCTTCTTTATAGAAGAACCTATTTTTGCAAACAGCTCGATGCGGCTTGAAGTTCGCGAGACCGATTCTGGCGTGCACGTTGTTGTGCCGCAATTGCCGGCCGGTCTTCGTAGCGAAATCGCGATCACAGCAGTAATGAAGGAAATGACGTACAGGCTCTTTCTCGAGCACGCGATTGACGAATACGTGTTCTGGTATTACACGCCGATGGCGCTCAAGTTCACAGGCCACTTCAATCCGGTCGCCGCTGTTTACGACTGCATGGACGAGCTTTCGGCTTTTAAAGACGCGTCGGCACTGTTGCCACAACTTGAGAAGGAGTTATTCCGGCGTGTTGATCTCGTGTTTACCGGTGGTCAAAGTCTTTATGAAGCGAAACGCAATCAACATCGCGCCGTCTACGCGTTTCCGAGTAGCATCGACCCAACACACTTCGGAAAAGCGCGTAAAACCAGCATCGATCCTTTGGATCAAACACAGATTCCACACCCCCGCCTCGGTTTCTTCGGCGTCATCGACGAACGTTTCGATCGCGAACTGTTAGATCAAGTCGCCTCGAGAAGACCAGACTGGAACTTCGTGATCGTCGGACCGATCGTGAAGATCGATCCCGAAACACTGCCGAAGCACGCAAACATCCATTACCTCGGCGGCAAGAAGTACGACGAACTTCCCGCGTATCTCGCGGGTTGGGACATCGCGCTCCTCCTCTTCGCGCGCAACGATTCCACTCGTTTTATCAGTCCGACAAAGACGCCGGAGTATTTAGCAGCCGGTAAGCCCGTCATTTCCACTTCGATCCGCGACGTCGTCAGGCCATACGGCGAAATGAAACTCGTCTCCATCGCCGACACTCCCGATGAGTTCATCTATGCGGCAGAAAAAATCCTGTCGAGATCGAACAAAGAGGAGTGGCTCGCGAGAGTCGACGCATTTCTGGCGAACGTCTCGTGGGACAAGACCTGGAAACAGATGTCGGATTTGATCGACGCAGTGATCGAGAGGAAGCGACTCGTAAAATCAGCCACAGTACCGCTCGACAGGGTAGGACAACGAGCCGGCGCTGCGGCCATTCCCTGAAACTCACACGAACAAGGAGGGTGAATCCAAATGTTTGATTATCTGATTGTAGGCGCCGGCTTCGCCGGCAGTGTGATCGCCGAACGGCTTGCGGCTGGTTCGGACAAGAAAGTGTTGCTCTGTGACAAGCGTCCGCACATCGGCGGCAACGCTTACGATCATTACAACGAAGCCGGAATCCTGGTCCACAAGTATGGCCCGCACATATTCCATACAAATTCCCGGGAGGTGTTTGAGTACCTTTCACGTTTTACCGAATGGCGGCCTTATCAACATCGAGTCAGGGCCAGCGTGGACGGCCAGATAGTTCCGATTCCGATAAACCTCGACACCATCAATAGTCTTTACGGCTTGAATTTGACGTCCTTTGAAGTGGACGAGTTTTTTAAGAAGCATGCGGAGCCGGTCGATCGAGTTAAAACATCGGAAGACGTCGTTGTCAGCAAAGTTGGCAGGGAGTTGTACGAGAAATTCTTTCGCAACTATACGCGCAAGCAATGGGGACTCGATCCCTCGGAGCTTGACGCCAGCGTGACCTCGCGCGTCCCGACGCGTACCAATCGCGACGATCGCTATTTTACGGACACGTATCAGGCGATGCCGTTGCACGGGTACACGCGCATGTTCGAGAACATGCTCGATCACCCGAACATCAAGATCATGCTGAACTGCGACTATCGCGAGATCGAGAAAGAGATTCCGTTTAGGGAAATGATCTACACCGGACCAGTCGATGCTTATTTCGATTACTGTTACGGGCGTTTGCCGTACCGGTCGCTCGAGTTCAAGCACGAGACTCACGACACGCAGGTGTATCAGTCGGCGCCGGTGGTCAACTATCCGAACGAGCATCTGTACACCCGCGTCACTGAGTTCAAGTACTTGACCGGGCAGGAGCACGCGAAGACGAGCATCGTGTTTGAGTTTCCGAAGGCGGAGGGCGATGCGTACTATCCGGTGCCCCGCAAAGAAAACGCCGAGTTGTATGCGAAGTACAAAGCACTCGCGGATCGGACGCCGAAGGTCCACTTCGTCGGCCGGCTGGCGACGTACAAGTATTACAACATGGACCAGATCGTCGCGCAGGCACTGACGACGTACGGCAAGATCGCGGGCATGAAGCGAGTGGAAGCTGCGGCGCACAGTCATGGCAATGGAAACGGCAATGGTTATAGCCAGGTAATTCGTGTTTCAACGCCTGAGATAAGAGCATAAGAAAACACGAATTTAAGAAACGCATGGTTCTGACTCGAAAAGACATCCCCCGACCGGAATACCCCCGTCCACATTTCGCGCGAAGCCTTTGGTTCAACCTCAACGGTGAATGGGAGTTTGACTTTGATGACGAGGAGGAAGGCTTGCGCCTTGGCTGGCACGACGGCCGCAAATTACCTTTGCGCATCACCGTTCCTTTCGCATATCAAACTCCGCTTTCGGGCATTAATGACAAGTCGATCCATGAAGTTGTCTGGTACGCGCGCTCGTTTCAACTGCCGGAGGAGTTTTACAAGCGCGACCTTTTATTGAACTTCGGCGCGGTGGACTATGCCAGCACGGTTTGGGTAAACGGGATGGAAGTCGGACACAACCGCGGTGGGCATGTGCCGTTTCAGTTTGATATCGCTCCGTATTTGAAGTCAGGCGAGAACCGTCTAACGGTTCGCGTCGAAGACCGTCAGGATCCCGAGCAACCACGCGGGAAGCAGTCGTTCACCGGCTTACCTGAAGGCATCGATTACTACTGCACTACGGGAATCTGGCAAACAGTTTGGCTCGAGCCAGTACCGTCGATGCGCATTGAAGAGCTGCGCGTGAACACGGACGCGAAGCGAAACCTGATCGACATCATCGTGTTCCTGCACGCACCGTCTGCAGCGTGGCGCATTGAAGTTGAGGTGATGGAAGACGGCAGGCGCGTCGCGATTGGCGAAGACCAGACGGCGGTGGCAACCGGACGAGTCGCCGTCACGATTCCTTACGCGAAACTCTGGTCGCCCGAGTCGCCGCATCTCTACGATCTGCAAGTGCGTTTGTACGACGGCGACAAGCTGCTCGACGAAATCGCCTCCTACGTCGGATTGCGCGGCATCGAATTGCGCCAGGGGAAGATCTTGATCAATGGCAAGCCGACGTACTTGAAGATGGTGTTGGACCAGGGCTTTTGGCCTGACGGTTTATTGACTGCACCGTCCGATGAAGCACTACAGGCGGACATCGGTTGGACGAAGCTGTGCGGATTCAACGGGGCCCGCAAACACCAGAAGATCGAAGATCCGCGCTGGCTCTACTGGTGCGATCGTCTGGGGCTGCTGGTTTGGGAAGAGATGCCGAACGCGAGAGAGTGGTCGTCAAAGGCGGAGGAACTGTTATCCGCTGAATGGCAGACCGCGGTGCGCCGAGATTTCAATCATCCGTGCATCATCTGTTGGGTGCCCGTGAACGAGAGTATGGGGTTTCCGGGTTTGAGTCAGGAGCACGCGGGCCAATATGCGTTCATCGAGCGGATGGTGCGAGTCACGCGACGTCTCGACTCGACGCGGCCCGTGATCGACAACGATGGTTGGGAACATACGGACATCACCGACATCTGCGCGATCCACGACTACACGCCGACAGCGGAAAGACTCAACACTCGTTACGAGGAGACGTTGAAGAGCGGTGAACTGCCGCCCAAAGTCTGGGTCGACAAACCACTCTTCGCGCGCGGGTCAAAGTACCGCGGTCAGCCAATCCTATTGTCGGAAGTGGGCGGGTTTTTGGCGATACCGACTGAGATTCCGCCGGAGAAACGAGACCTGCTGTACCGGTTCTACGCGTCATTTGAGAAGCCGGAAGAGTTGTTAGAAAAGTATCGCGATTTGATGCGCGGCATTGCGTCGTTGAAATTTCTCGCCGGGTTTTGTTACACGCAATTGACCGATATCGAACAGGAGATAAACGGCCTGCTCACGTACGATCGCCGTCCGAAAATTCCGGTCGAAGAGATTGCTGCGATCCACGCGGAGTTCTTTCGCGAACATCCGTAGTAATAATCTGTAAGGTTCCCATACAAGACAGAAGATTCTATCCGCACATTCTCACGATTCAATCGTGTGGCGCGGTAGTTGTTTGCGTCAGGGGCGGAGGAATGTGCGATGCCAGAAACAACATCACATACAACAACCGATCATAAGAAAATACAACAGTGGGTCGACGAGCGCGGCGGACATCCCGCGCGCGTGAAGGGAACTGAGAGCAAGAACAGCCCTGGTTTGTTGCGAATCGATTACCCGGGTTTCTCCGGCGAAGAGAGCCTGGAGGAGATCTCGTGGGAAGAGTTCTTCGACGGTTTTGAAAAGAACGCACTCGCGTTTCTTTATCAGGACAAGACGGCCGACGGCAAGGTCAGCCGCTTTTCGAAACTGATCGAGCGCGGCAGCAAACGGGATCATTGAGGGAAGAAATCATCCAAGGGGGAGGTAGTTATGGAACGAGCATCCCCGGCATGCGTAACGAGGTAGATCGTGAAACTGAAGAAACTGGAGGACCAGGTCGTCGTCATCACGGGCGCGACCAGTGGTATCGGACTCGTCACCGCACGCATGGCCGCGAAACGCGGTGCGCGCCTGGTTCTTGTCGCTCGTACTGAGCCGGCATTACAAGCGTTGACCGAAGAGCTAAGAGGGCTGGGCACCGATGCGACCTACGTCAAAGCCGATGTTGGCCACGAACGAGATATGCGCAACGTGCGAGACGCCGCCTGCATGGAGTTCGGCGGCTTCGACGCGTGGATTAATAACGCCGCGGTTTCGATCTACGGCAAAGTTACTGATGTCCCGATCGAAGATCATCGACGGCTCTTCGACACCAACTACTGGGGTGTCGTTTACGGTTCGCTAATCGCGGCGGAACATCTTGCAACGAAGGGTGGCGCAATCATCAACATCGGCAGCACGCTCTCCGATCGCGCGATTCCGATACAAGGCACGTATTCAGCCTCGAAGCACGCGATCAAAGGCTTCACCGATGCGTTGCGCATGGAACTCGAGCACGACAAGTCGCCGGTGTCAGTTACGCTGATCAAGCCGGCGACAATCAATACGCCGTATCCGCAACACGCGAAGAATTACTTGCCAACTGATCCGGCCTTGCCGTCGCCGGTTTACGATCCGTCGATCGTCGCGGAGGCAATTCTATACGCGGCTGAAAACCCGGTGCGGGATCTTTACGTCGGCGGCTCAGCGAAGGCTTTGTCGATGGCGGGGTACTATGCTCCAAACTTAACCGACAAGTTCATGGAGCGCACTATGTTTGACACGGAGTCGCGTGAGAAGCATTCTTCAACGCAGCACCGGGCACTGCATCACCCGTCAGGCGAACTAAGAGAGACTGGAGACTACGAGGGTCACGTGGCGAAGACTAGTCTTTATACGAAAGCGCGATTGCACCCTCGTATAACCGCCGGATCCTTTGCGTTTCTCGCAACTGCCTTGGGTTATGCACTGTTGCGGCGCGCGAATGCCAACTCGCAAGAGAAGGAACTCTGATGCGGCAGCCACAGGACGTCGATCGTCTCGCCGTGCGGCACCGTCCAAAAGGACAGCCGGTGATGCACCAGACGTGGGGCAAATTGCTCTTCATGCACTGGCGCATCAGCGAGCAAGTGCTTCGTCCGCACATCCCTGAACAACTCGAGATCGATACGTATGGCGGTTCAGCGTGGATCGCGATCGCGCCATTCACGATGTGGGACGTTCGCGCGCTGCCGCCGTATGTTCCGCCGGTTCCCGGGCTGAGTGCGATGCACGAGTTGAACGTTCGTACCTACGTTCATTACAACGGCGTCCCGGGCGTATGGTTCTTTTCACTCGACACCGATAGCAGCGCCGCCGTTTTAGCTGCGCGCAGCGTTTACCACTTGCCTTATCACGCCGCCGCAATCGAATTGAAGGAACACGGCAAGACAATCGACTACAACCTGAGTCGCGAGGACGACGATCCGCCGGCGGAGTTCAAAGCCATCTGGAAGATTGGGGATCCGTTGCCGCAATCGCAGCCGGGGTCGAAAGAGTTTTTCTTAACTGAGCGTTACCTCCTCTACACAGAACACGACGATCAACTTTATCGAGCACGCATCCATCATGACCCCTGGCCGCTGCAGGAAGCGGAACTGAAGAAGTGGGGTTCTTCGATGCTCGAGGCCAATCGACTGTCCCAACCGCCGGGCGATCCAATCGTCCACTATGCGGAAGAGATCGACGTCGAAATCTGGTATCTCGAAAAAGTCGACTAAGTTGTTTTTTGTTTCCGAACGTACCAAGCAAACAAAACATTGCGCGTTTAATACCGAACAGCAACGATGACGGCATGCTGGTTGAAAACAATTGGCGCGTACGATTCAAGGGGTTTTCAAGGGGTAAGTAGTAATGAAGATCGAAAACATTCGCGCGGTTCCTGGTCCGAATGTTTTTAGTTACCTTCCCGTCCTCGTCATGCGACTCGATCTCGGCGAGCTGTTTGAACGGGAGAGTCGTGAGTCTGAGGATTTCAACGAGCGTCTCCTGAATTTCCTTCCGGGTTTAAGCACACATCACTGCAGCCTCGGCCGGCCGGGTGGCTTTCTCACGCGGCTTGAAGAGGGAACTTATTTCGGACACATCGTCGAGCACGTCGCGTTGGAGCTTACCGACCTCGCGGGCGTCGGCACGACTCACGGCAAGACTCGTCATGAGGACGGACGCGTGTACAACGTCGTGATTGAGTACAAGGCTGAGCAAGCGGCGACGTTTCTGTTGGAACGGGCAGTCGACCTTGTTGAAGCGTTGCTTGGGGGTCGCGCGTTCGATCTGAAGGGGGTCCTGGATCACGCGAGACAGTTGGTAGCCGACTGGGAGCCCGGTCCCACCACTCGCGCGATTATCGAGGCTGCTGAAAGACGCAGTATTCCGTATAAACGCGATGGTACCGGCAGTCGGCTCCAACTGGGATACGGCAAAAACCTTCGTTACGTGCAAGCAGCAGCGACCGACCGAACGAGCCTGATCGCGGTCGAGCTGGCGCAGGACAAAGACGAAACCAAAGAGCGTTTGCGGCGCAACGGAATTCCGGTTCCGACCGGCGTCGTCGTTCGTTCGCTTGAAGAAGCAAACCAGGCGCTCGACACGTTGACCAAACCAGTCGCGGTGAAACCATTGACCGGTCATCAGGGGCATGGCGTTTCGCTTGAAGTCTCGACGCCAGAGGAAATGAAGGTCGCGTTCGAAGCGGCGACTGAGTTTTCATCGACAGTGCTCGTCGAGGAGATGTTTTGGGGTCGAAACTATCGCGTCGTTGTGATTGGAGGAACTGTGGTCGCCGCGAGCGAACGACTGCCGTCGACAGTCGTGGGTGATGGAGTGAATTCGATCCGGCGGTTGATCGAGATCGAAAACCGGAACCCGTTGCGCGGCGTTGGTCACGAACGGCCGTTGACGAAGATCAAAGTAGATACTGACGTGCGGACGCATCTCGCGCACGGCGGAATGTCACTCGACACCGTTCTCGCAGCGGACGAACGAGTCACACTTTCAAACAGAACGAACCTTTCAGTTGGCGCAACCGCACGCGACGTGACGGACGAAGTTCATCCGACGATCGCTCGATTGTGTGAACGAGTCGCGCGTTTGATCGGGTTGGACGTTTGCGGCGTCGACCTGGTAATCGCCGACATCGCAACGCCGATCACGAGTGGCGGCGTCATTGAAGTGAACGCCTCACCCGGTTTACGAATGCATCACTTCCCATCTGAAGGCGTGGCGCGCGACGTGGCGCAAGCACTCGTCGATTCAGTTTATCCGCCGGGCGCGCCGAGCCGCATTCCGATCATCTCGATCACAGGCACGAACGGAAAAACAACTGTCACGCGAATGATCGGCCACGTCCTCAGCAACACCGGACTGTGCGTCGGCATGACGACGACTGACGGGATCTACATCGGCGGCGAGCGCGTCGTCGAAGGCGATACTACTGGACCAAAGTCGGCGCAGGTCGTGCTGTCGGATCCGGTGGTCGAAGCGGCCGTACTCGAAACAGCGCGCGGCGGAATCGTTCGACGCGGGCTGGGTTATGACTGGAGTGACATCGGTGTGCTTACTAACATCGGCGACGACCACATCGGGCAGGACGGGATCAAGACCATCGACGACGTCGTGTTTATCAAGTCGCTCGTTGCCGAACGCGTCCGCGAAGGTGGAACGCTGATTCTCAACGCCGACGACGAAAAACTCGTCGGGCTCGCGGCGTCGGAACGTGTCAACAGAGTTCCCAAGACCATCGTCTACTTCTCCGGCAACGAAAAGAACCCCGTCGTGCGCGAGCATTTGCGTGCCGGCGGAACGGCTTACTTTGCAACTCAACGCGCGCTGATCGAGGCTAAGGGAAGCAGGCACCGAACGCTGGTCAAGCTCTCGTCGCTGCCGATCGTGATGAATGGTGTCGCCGATTTCCAAATTGCGAACTTGCTAGCGGCAATCGCAGCGTGTCGCGCGCATGGCGTCTCGCAGAGCGTGTTGTTGAAGAGTCTGATCAACTTTTCGAGTTACGCAAACAATCCGGGAAGAGCCAACCTTTTTCGGTTGAACGGCGGGCATGTGATGGTCGACTACGGTCACAACTCCGGCGCGTTCGATGCGATCTGCCGCATGGCGTCGAACTGGAGAGACCGCCGCGTGACCGGAATCATCGGCGTACCTGGCGATCGCGACGACACGGTGATCGCACATGCGGCGCGTGTGGCGGCGAAGGGATTCAACCGGCTGATCGTGAAAGAAGATCGGGATCTGCGTGGACGCGCGCCCGGCGAAGTTTCAGGTCTCCTTCGCGACACCGTGCGGGAGGTGTCGCCGGCGATCGAGTGCGAAGTCGTGTTGGATGAAGTCGAGGCGCTGCGACAGGCCGTTGGGCAGATGATGAAAGGCGAAGTGATCGTGGTGTTCTATGAAAAACTGAAACCGATTCAGCGAGTGCTGGAGGAGTTTGCGGCGCAACCAGTTCCGGTCTTGTCGCCCATGCCGCCGCTGGAAGCGCCGCCGAAGGTTCAACCAAGATTCAAGCGTTCATTCCCCACGCGGAGATTTGGTCGAGGGTCACCGCAGGTCTCCCCGGCAGCGTGACCCTCGATCAACACCGGAATTCATCTGGAATAAAAAGCTTAAAGATGGTATAAGCAACGCACCGCCCTATCCCCGAAATTGTTCTTTGCGCGCGTGTGCGCTTTGTATTAATCCCCCAAATCTCCCCAACCGTGCGGCGCGTTCTACATAGCTCTAGGTGTCCTTAAAATAAGGGGGTTTGCGATGCTCAAATCGCTCACAGTTGCCGCCGTTTTTGTCCTGTCTTTCGCCTGTGCAGATCTGGTCTGCGCCCAAACAGGCGGAACCAGCAAATCTCAACCACTTGCTTTGACCAACCATTCGAATGACGCTGCCGCGTCCCGGCCGGTCGAAAAAGTCGTAACGCCGGAAGCAAGGGCGGCCGCGAAGAAACTCTACAAAGAAGGCGTGAAGTACGGTCTCGCCGGTCTGTTTCCGCAGGCTGCGGCCACTCTCGAAAAGGTAGTAGCGCTCGATCCGCAGTTTGCCGATGCGTACTTTGCGCTCGGTCACGCGTATTTCGACATGAAGCGCTGGGCTGACGCCGCGAAGAACCTCGACCGCGCGCTCGAGCTCAATCCCAAGGATGTCGAAGCGCAGGATCGACTCTCGTTCGCGCGAACGATGTTGCAACCATACGGCGGCGGCACTAAGCCGATCTTTGTCCGCCCGGCGCGAACCGTAGAACAGAAGTCAGTACAACTCAGGACAGCAGAACAAAAGTCAGTAGAGCCGAAGCCTGTCGAACCGAAACAAGTCGCATCGACGCAGCAGCCCGTCGGCTCACCAGTTTCTGTCGCGACTAAGGCGCCCACGCCACCAAGCGTAGACAAAGAGGAAGAAGACGTCCCTGACACCAAAACCAACATCGACCAGACGGCGCTGACTCGCATCTACCGCATCGGAGCGAACGACGTTCTCGACATTCGTGTTTCTGATTCGACCTCGTCGCAGTCGACCTTGTTCACGGTAACGCCGACAGGTTTTTTGGAGCATCCACTACTCGGCGAACCGATGCAGGTCGGTGGACTGACAGTCGAAGAAGTTACCACGCGAATTGAAAGCGATCTGAAACGACGCGCGTTAGACAACACGAAAGTCACGGTTGGCGTTCGTGACTACGCGAGTCACGCGATTCTCGTGAGTGGTTTGGTGAAAGACCCGGGTACAAAGATTCTGAGACGAGAAGCGATTCCGCTTTATGTCGTCGTCGCAGACGCTCAACCGCTGCCGGAAGCCGCGCGGGTTACCGTCATGCGAAACGAGTCGAACCAGTTGTTCGAGATCGAGCTCACGCAGGCGAGCGACATGAATCTGCTCGTACGTCCCGGGGATGTCGTCACGCTTCACGCGAATGCGACGCAGTTTCTTTACGTCGGTGGCGAAGTCAAGTTTCCCGGTGAGAAGACATATCGTCGAGGCCTGACATTGACGCAGGCGATAATCGCTGCCGGCGGTTTGGTAGAGAAACCAAAGGAAGCACGGTTAGGACGTGACGATGGTCGCGGGTTCCTGATCGTAACGAAGTTTAAGTTGAAAGACATCGAGTCAGGGAAGGTGCCGGATCCACTGGTGCGACCTGGCGATCGGATCACGGTGGTCAAGTAAAGAGCACTCGGGTAGGGACAAGCTCATGGCTATGCCAAGAAAACTAATCGTGGTGCCGAATGCGGCAACGCGCGAACTGTGGCGCATCGCCGACACCGGCGAAATGGATGATCTCGAAGCAGTGTTGTCGCGCGCGGACATCAATGCGCGCAACGAGCACGGAATGACGGCGCTGATGCGCGCTGCGTATCACGGTCGCGTGCGCCTGGTTCGTGTGCTGCTCGAACACGGGGCCGATCCGAACGTGACGCGAAACGATAACTTCACGGCGCTGTCGTTAGCGGCGTTCTTCGGACATGCAGAGATCGTGGACATCCTCATGCAACACGGCGCGAAGACTGATGTAGCAACGCGGTTTGGTACGTCGCCGCAAATTTGGGCCAAGGCGCGCAGCTACGGCGACGTCGCGCGCAGTCTCGAGAAGCGAAATGACGATCGGAAACAGTCTGTAACACCCGTGATTCCGAGGGAACCTGAGCGTCTGCCAGTGCGTGAACCTGAACGCGTGTTACCAACGGAACCTGAACCTGACGATGAACCGCTCGTCATACGAACGCTGAAAGATCCACCCGAGATCTGGGACCTGGTCCACGAAGCGCCACGAAACTTTAACGCTACGTCAGTATTTATGGCCCGCGTAGGTCGCTTGAACGGTGCGTTGACGATCGCGCTCGTTGCGCTGGTGGTAGTCAGTGCCGGCGCCGTTGCGGCGTTTTATTTCAGAAACAAACTACCAGTGCGATTAGCGAGTGCGCCTGCTCCGGCGGCAGCGAGTGTGCCCGCGAAAACGACAGCGGAGGCGAAGGCTCCGACATCAGCGACGACAGCTCCCGCACCGGTTGTTAGTCAAACATCGCCGGTTGTTAACCAAACAGCGGCCGTCACTTCCAACGTAGCTCCCGACACGCCGCCTGTCGTCACGACAGAACCAGCGAGCGCCGAACTGAACGCCACCGCTCCGATCGGTCGTCGCTCGCGTCCGTTTGCGCGTCCGCGTGGAATTACAAGCGACGTTAACAACCAACCAGCGACTGTCGAAACAGCCGTGGCGCCCCCCATCGTCACGCTCCCGAAACCTGAACCAAAGACTTCACCCGAGGCGGATACGAAAAAACCGACGACTCCAGTGAATTCTCAAATGGTGGCGCAGCCAAAACCGTCACAGCCAAAAGCAAAGGTAATCCAGTGGCCGTGACAAAACAGCACCACGCGATTTCGTTTAACGCGTTTTGTTTCCGCTCGTGTTGAGTTTCTATCACGACGCAAAATGTGATTGACCTCATCTTGCGGAATTCTTATTCTTTCGCCTCTCCCTCCCGAACACGAAGTGTTGAAGCGTGCATTGCCCCAGCAGTGTGCCAGGTGGTAATTGCCGCAGGCGCGGGCGGCTGGCGGGTTTGATTTGTATTCTGGGTACGAGCAAGGAGGAGGAGACATGTCCCGATTTCGCAAGTTCTTTCTAACACTTGGCGCGGTCGCAATCGTTGCGTGTTTGTCGGGTAAAGCACAGGCCGACACGATCACAATCAGCGGCACACAGAGTGGTAACTTTTCAACGGCTACGGTGGTTTGCGAGTTCAATGCGCAAACTAACACCTTTACTTTCACAATCACTAACACGTCGGCCATCACCCATCCGGGATCGACCTCGACCATCACCAGTATCGGGTATGACCTGCCCCCGCTCGGGAACGCCAGCGCGTCGGGACTCAATGGGTTTACAGGTATGCAAGCCCCCAGTCTGTCTTCGACATTTGACTTTTCCGACGGGGATCTGGGCAACGTGCCAGCCGGTTTCAACAGCGTGGTGCTCGACTTCGGTTTCACAACGGGACCTTCGGCAAATTTTAACGGCGGCTCAGTGGCGCTGGGACTGCTGCCGGGTGAGAGCGCTTCGTTTACAGTAACTGGTGCAGCATTCGCTGGATTTACCGAGAGTGAGATCTGCAACGCGATCTTCGTGAGGTTCCAGAATGTTCCAGCGGAAAGCGGCACTGGCAGCGACGTTGGTACACCGACAAGCATTCCCGAGCCGTCGACGATGATGCTACTCGGGACGGCGTTGATCGGTTTAGGCGGCGTCGTGAGAAAACGCATCAAACGCTAATTACTTTTTGGAGTGTCATCATAACGAAAGGGCGTCGCGGTTTGCCCCGGCGACGCCCTTTCACTTTCTTCACTCAAATACTTGCTTACTCCAGTTGGCTCGCTGGACCCTCTGCACGATAGAAGTAGTACTCGGCAGTGTAGGGAACTTCTCGCAACTCATTCAGCGTTCCCGGTTCCGCCGGCGCCAGACCGCCGGTAGTGTTCGTGCGCTGAACGAAGGTGACCTTGCCGAAGATTCCCGGGCCAGTTGCTTCAGTCTGCTTCAGCAGTATCCATTCGATCGCGGTCGGATCGGGCCGGCAGCCAGTATTCGCAACGCGCGCGGCTTTCACTTTGCTGCCGCTCTTGCTGGTCCAATGTGGGCCGACGCCGTGAATGCCGACTTCGCCGAAGTATCCTGACTCCGCGTACAACGTAGCCTCCGGCGCAACGAACGCCCAAGCGGCGCCGTTCCATTTGTAGATCTGCACGCCTTTCGCGTAGACGTGAAACGCCAGCTTGTTACCCTCCTCGACATTGATGCTCTCGCAGCCCGCCGGCAACTCCGGACCGTTATTGTTGTCGAACATTGCTTCGGCCGGCGCCGGTTGCATTGCAACTCCGGCGATACCGACGACCGCGAGCAAAACAAGAAGCCGGGTGACGCTCTTGATGGTGATGTAGTGCATGGTTTCTCCTTAAGTATGAATCAGTGTGAATTTAACTAGCTCCTGCCGAGTCGTACAGGCACGATCATCGGCACGTTTTGTTTGTAGCGCTTGTAATCTTCGCCAAACATGTCGATCAGGTCTTTCTCTTCAAACTGGATGGCGAGGAAGATGTAGGCGGTCGTCGCAATCGCGAAGACCAGGTGCGCGATCGTCATCGTCGGCGTGGCCCAGAATGCAAACAGCCAACCGAGATAAAGCGGGTGACGCACGTGCCGGTAAAGGATAGGTGTTCCGAACCGCAGTTGCGTGTACGGCTTGCCACGCAAGTAAAGCCAAACCTGCCTGAGTCCGAACAGATCGAAGTGGTTGATCAGGAACGTGCTGATCAGGACCAGTCCGAATCCCAGTGCGAACAATCCGTAAAGCACCGAGCGCAGCGCCGGCTGTTCGACTTTCCAAACCACGCCGCCGATCGGCTCCCACAGTGCGAACAAAAGGATCAGCGCCAGCGACGACAACAGCACATACGTGCTGCGCTCGACCTGCGCCGGCACGATGCGGGTCCACATCTTCTTGAACAAGGGTCGGGCCATCGTGCTGTGCTGCACAGCGAACAGGGTGAGCAGGGCGGCGTTGATCAGCAGCGCTTCGCCGAGCGGGGCAGTGCGTCCGGAATCGATCGACTTCGGCACCATCACGTCGCCGATGAAGCCAATCGCGTAAAGAAACGTCCCGAAGAACACCAGGTAACACAGAACACCGTAAACAAACGTTGCCACTCTCTTGAACATGAAAATCTCCTTTCAGATCCAAACCGACTGAGTTTTATCTGGTGATCTGCGACCCTGAACTGCGAGGCAACTGCGTGATGAATGAAAGGAATGATTTGTTTGTATGAACCCCGCCGGCATATGAAAACGTTGCCTCGCTCCTCCAGAGATTACCGACACCGAATGAGGAAGTTGCTGAACTTTTGGGCATATTACTGAGCAAAATAAAGTTTTTTGCGTGGCCCTTTCCGATGTTTTTTTGCGCGTTACATGGTGAGCCTGTATACGGAAGGGGACGGTTTCATGCCAGGCACGTTCCGCGCAGCGCTATCATTAATCGCCTTAAATCTGACCCTCATCGTTCCAGCGTTTGCGCAGTCAAACTCGTTAGCTTTATCTCCAGCGCGCGCGACAGCCGCTGAGGAGGAGAGTCTGCGCGAGTTGACGGCAAGCTACGGACGCACGCTCGAGGCCGGTGACCTCGTCGCGATGCGCAAGTTCTGGAACCCTCAGTCTCCAAACCTCGGTACCCACTTTCGTTTCTATAAAGGTGTACTAGCCCAGGCGCGGATTTATTTCATCAGCCCCGAAGTTACAGGACTCGAAATTACGGGCGACAAAGCCGTTTCTTATCTGACAGCCGACGAACGCCGTCTCGACAAGAAGACCGGGGCGATAATGCTGACATTCGATCCGTTTCGCGGCACTTGTCGTTCGTTCGAATGGATCAAGACCAGCGCCGGGTGGCAAATTCAACGAGAGTTCCTGGTCCAGGATGAGCTCGCGGGCAGACTCGGCGCTGCTCGTTCCGATCAGGAACGCAACGAGATTCTCGAAAAAGAGAAACGCTTCGTTAACAACACGCTCGTCAATTCCCTGGGCCTGCGCGTGATGCGCCATCAAACACATGCGGAATACGATCTCGCCCTGCACTACATCGAGTTGCAGCGAGCAGTCGCGGAGAAGATTGGCGACAAGGCAGGCGTCGCGGGATCCTGGCTGAACACCGGGCTCCTCAAACATTCACAAGACGATTACGAAGCGGCTTTATCGCCGATCCTGAAGGCGCTCGAGTTGTATGAAGCTTCGGGCAATAAACGCGGCGTCGCAATGGCGGAGGAGAACGTCAGTAATATATATCGCGCACTGGGCGATCACCGTCGCGCTTTTGACTTCGCACAAAAGTCACTTCGTCTTTCCGAAGAGACGAAAAACCGGCGCGGGATGATGGTCGCGCTCTCCGAGCTCGGCAACATTTACGGTCAGCAGAACAATGGCGAACAGGCATTCGCCTATCAGGAAAGAGCTCTCACCATCGCGCAGGAGTTGGAAGACATACTCGCCATCGCGATGATTCGTCACGACATCGCGCGCCAGTACCTCAGATTTGGCGAGTTCGATCGCGCGCTTGCAATCTACCAGCAGCTCCTGAAAGAAGTTGAGGGTTACGGCGATCGCGCCGGCGCATTGATGGTGCGCGATCAGATCGGCAGAGTCTACGCTGAGAAGAAGCTCTACGATCTGGCATTGAAGTATCACCGCGAGGTGCTTGCCGAACTCGATCCGGTCAAAAGCAAGCGTCCCAGAGTTGTCGCGCTCAATAACATCAGCAGTTCCTATCTGGGCCAGGGCAACTACGCCGAGGCATTGAAGAGTTCCGCGGAGGCCGTGTCGCTTTCGCGCGAGACGGGACGGAAAGACGATCTTTGCTATGCGCTCACTAAACTCGGATATGCGCAGCTCGGATTGAACCAATTGGTGGAAGCGCGAAAGTCGTTTACGGAAGCAGTCTCGATTATGGAAGCGCTGCGGATGCAGGCGGCCGGCGGTGTCCAGGAACGTCAGCGTTATTTCGAAGTCGGTGTCAGCGCTCATCACGGTTTGCTCGGCGTTTTCGTCAAAGAGAACCAGGCGGGCGAAGCGCTCGCGTTTGCCGAACGGGCCAAGGCGCGGACGCTACTCGACATGCTGCAACAGGGACGCGGTACGGTGAACAAAGCAATGACCGTGGCGGAGCAGGAC
>Ga0111539_10004564_pt1 | contig 18103 bp, 9 predicted proteins | sample RhiMethybrSRZTD1_FD_79667 | JGI IMG/M metagenome (GOLD analysis project Ga0111539, IMG submission 79667) | Populus rhizosphere microbial communities from Tennessee, USA - Rhizosphere MetaG P. TD hybrid SRZTD1 (version 2) (version 2) | ecosystem: Host-associated > Plants > Roots > Rhizosphere >... | reverse complement strand
TGTGTTGCGATTTGCTCCAGGATTTTTTCGGCGCGCCGCGGCTTCCAGTGGAGTTGTGCGGGTTGAACTTTCCGAATCCGATCGGGCTCGCCGCGGGGATGGACAAGCACGCGGCGGCGGTGCCGGCGTGGGAGGCGCTCGGTTTTGGGTTCGTCGAGTTGGGCGGCGTGACGTGGCACGCGCAACCGGGCAACCCGCCACCGCGGATGTTTCGCGCGGTTGCGGACGGCGCGCTGATCAATCGCATGGGTTTCAACAATCCCGGCGCGGAAGCGGTCGCAGAAAAGCTGGCGGGATGGAAGCGCGCGGAACGCTGGCCGCGGCACCCGGTGGGAATCAATTTGGGCAAATCGAAAGTCACGCCGCTGGAGCGGGCGGCTGACGACTACGCAAACTCGTTTCGTTGTTTGCGGTCGTTTGCGGATTTTTTTGTCATCAACGTGAGCTCGCCGAACACGCCGAATCTGCGACAGCTTCAGGACAAGGCGGCGCTGGATGAAATCCTGGCGGCAATTCAGGCGCAGCAACTCGCGGGCGAGCGAAGGCCGATTTTCGTCAAGGTCGCTCCGGACCTCTCGTTCGAGGCACTGGACGAAATACTGGAGCTGGTTGAGCCGCGAGGCCTGGCCGGAGTGGTGGCGACGAACACCACTATCGCTCGGCCCGGGAAGGCCGATGCCGAGCTGGGGCCGATCTACGCCGAGCCTGGAGGGCTGAGTGGCAGGCCGTTGCAGGCACGGAGCACCGAGGTGATCCGCCATTTGTACGGGCAGACCAAAGGTAAGTTACTTATCATCGGTGTTGGGGGAGTTTTCACGGTGGAGGACGCGTGGGAAAAGATCACGGCGGGGGCGTCCCTGCTGCAGCTTTACACGGCACTGGTTTATGAGGGGCCCGGGGTGGCGAGCCAGCTCGTGAAAGGGCTGATCGGCCGGTTGGAGCAACGGGGGTTACGCACGCTTTCGGAGGCGGTGGGCATCGCCTCGTAATCGCTCAACGCCAAAGGGCTATTTCTCAATTCAGGACACGCGAATGCGACGGCAAAGCGCGGAGCCAGTGGCATCGTTCTTGCGGCTGGAAGCCGACCCTTCACAGCGGTTGGACGGTAGTGAGAGCAGTATGAAAAGACGTGATTACGAAACGAGTTTTACGAAGGGTCAGACCCTGCGAGTGCTTCTGTTGGAAGACGATCCGGACCACGCGAAGCTGTGGATGCTTGCGCTGGAAAAGGGTGGCTACTTGGTTAAAGGAGACGTCGTGGCGACTAGCGCCGAGTTCTCCGCCTGCCTGGACTCGAAGGAATACGATATTATCCTGAGCGATTACCAATTGCCTGGGTGGAGCGGTTTGAAGGCGTTGGAACTGGTGAGGGAACGCGGATTGGAGGTCCCGTTTGTTCTGGTCACGGGTGAGGCGTCCGAAAAGGCGGCATTGGAGATGATCGATCGCGGGGCGGATGATTATCTGTTCAAAGACGAGCTCAATCGCCTGGTGCTGACGGTGCGGCGTGTGATGCGCGAACAGCGATTGATGCGCGAACGACGGCAAGCCGCACTCGAAAAGGAGAAACTGATTGCCCAATTGCGCGAGGCCGCGGAAGAAGTGCGCCGCCTCAACGGCATGCTGCCGATTTGCGTGAGTTGCAAACGCATCCTCGACGCGAAGGGACGCTGGCATCGCGTGGAGTTATTCATCCAAAAGCATTCACGCGGCCAGGTGAGCCCATGCGTCTGCCCGGAGTGTTCAGCGAGCGTGGTCGCAAGGGCGACGCAGTCGAAGCCGCGAACGCCGCGGCGGGAGCATTATTGAGGGACGGCGCGGAGCGCCATCCCTACCTTTGGCGCGTGGAGTTTTTGCGGGTCTTTAGAAATTGCTTCAGGAGATCGGGATTGCTTTCGAAAAAGGTGGCGAGGTCGGCGATGATGTCGACGGTGGCCGGACTGAGGTGATGCTCGATGCCTTCGATGTCGCGCTTCTGCGTTTGCTCATCGAGGCCGAACAATGAGAAAAAGCGCGACAAGGTCTCGTGGCGCTTTTGAATTCCGGTAGCGACGGCTTTGCCTTTTTCAGTGAGAACGAGTCCGCGATATTTTTCGTAATTGAGGTAACCGAGCTCGCCGAGTTTCTGGACCATGCTGGTGACGGAGGCCTGCTTGACATCGAGCGACGACGCGATGTCGACCACGCGGGCGTAGCCCTTCTCCTCGATCAACTCGTGAATTCGCTCAAGATAATCTTCCGCGCTTTGGCTGGGCGCCTGTTCCGGCATGCGCAGAACAATAAACCACAGCGATCATTGTGCTGACAAGGTTCGGATAGAGAAAGCGGCTGTAGCGCAGTGGGTTTAGAACCACCGAACCTGGACGGGATTGAGCGGACGCGAGCGGGGTTTGCACTTCGAACTTCGGCTGGCCTTTTTTGTGGTGTTGAATTCGAGGATGAATTTTTCCCAGTCAGGCATGCGCTCTTTGATCGTGGTGACGGTGACGGTGTCGCCGCTGGTGGGAAAGAGAACGGACCATTCTGCGCGATTCGGAAAGCGTTGGGAGGCGAGCATGAGAAAACGAATGATGGCGGCATCGGTACGGATGGATTCGGTGAGGCGAAACTCCTGGCGGGCGAGATAGCCGAGGCGAATGAGCGCGGCTTCGTGTTTGGCGGCAGCGGCTTCGTAGTCCTGATACGTTTTTGGATCGCTGCGAAGCAGGTCAACGATCGCATCGGATCGGGTGTACTGGCCGGCGCGCAAGCGTTCGGAAGTTTGAATAGAGACCCGTCAGCGCCATTTGTGATAAGGGACGCGGCCCGTGAACCAGGCGAGACAGAGGAGAGCGGTGACCGCGAGTGCAATAGTGGCCTTGCGTTTCATCAAACAAGGGGCATCTGGGCGTAATGAAGAAGTAAAACGCAGGAATTGCAACACGTTTCAAATGAATAAGAAGATTCACTTTCGGTTAGGTAGAAAGATCCAGCCATGAGTCAAATCCAAGGGGCGGCGCACTTTTTTGGGGTCAACACCCTACTCTGTCTGGGGGAACACGCTTGCGCTGAGGTTCTCACACAAACTGATGAAAAACTATAATGTCTTCTATCGACATAAAGTACGAACGAAGGTCATTTTGTGGGCGGCGATGGGGGTGGCCGCCCAGGCGTCATTTGGCCAAACCAATCTACCGCAACTGGTGGATCCGCAACTGAGTGTGCGGGCGGTAGTTACAAATCTGGCGCAACCGACCAGCATGGCGTTTCTGCGGCACAATGATTTTCTTGTGCTGGAGAAAGCGTCTGGTCAGGTGAAGCGGTATGTAAATGGGGAACTCGCCGGGACGGTCCTTGATCTGGCAGTCAATTCCGCGTCGGAGCGCGGTCTGCTGGGCATCGCATTGCACCCGCGGTTTCCGCGCAACCCGGGGGTGTATCTGTACTGGACGGAAAGTTCGACGGGCACGGACTCAACAAACCTGGCTGACGTTCCTCTGCTAGGCAATCGCGTGGACCGTTTTCGATGGGATGGATCCGCACTGGTACACGAAACAAATTTGATTCACCTCCGCGCGTTGCAGGAAGATGCGGGGCAGCCTCCGCGAGGCAATCACGATGGCGGGATACTTCGGTTCGGCGATGATCGCAAGCTGTATATCTATATGGGCGACAACGGCCGCCGCGGACAAATGCAGAACCTGCCTGACGGTCCCGGCCCTGCGGGCAACATGCCTGACGATCAATTCGGCGGACCGGAGCCGGACAACGCGCACTTGACTGGAGTCATTCTGCGGTTGAACGACGATGGCTCGACGCCGAAGGACAATCCGTTTTACCGCGCGGGCGCGATCCGCGGCGGAGAAGCCGGCGCGAATCTGCAAAAGGTGTTTGCGTTCGGAATTCGCAACGGGTTCGGCATGGCGTTCGATCCGTACTCGGGAAACTTGTGGGAGGCGCAGAACGGCGACGACAGTTTCACTGAGATCAATCGCGTCGAGGCCGGCGCGAATCTCGGCTGGATTCAGGTGATGGGGCCGCTGGAACGCATCGACCAATTCAAGGAGATCGAGACCAGTTCGAACTTTTTCGGGCTGCAGCAAGTCCGCTGGTCACCGGAAAACATTGCGACCAATGAGCAGGATGCGATCAACCGGATGTTTTGGGTGTTCGAGGGGGGCAATTTCTGTGGAGCAAGGCTTGTGGGTCGCGAGGAAGTGCCTCCAGTGGACACCGACAGCGGCGCGGTGGCGTCGTTTGCGGTGAACAGGGACGGAACGCTGAGCTATCTATTGCGTGCCACGCGGCCAATTGAACGCGTAACGCAGGCGCACATCCATCTCGGCGGTTACATTCAGAATGGGCCCATCGTGGCCTTTTTGTTCGGACTGGTTCCGGGAACGAATTTCGAGGCGGGCGATGTGATTGGAAGGGGAAGAATAACGGATACGAATGTGATTGCCAGGCCGGGCTTCACGCCGACGGTTTCAAACCTGGTGCAACGACTGCGACAGGGCCGCGCGTATGCGAATGTTCACACCGTCGACCATCCCGCCGGGCACATTCGCGGGCAAATCAGGGTCACGGATCGGCGGCCTGTCTCGCACTACAGCGATCCGGAGTTTAGTTGGAAGTTTGAAGTGGCGCCGGCAGGGATCGGCTTCGTCGAAGGCCGGGCGCTGGGTCGCGAGTACGAAGGCGACATGATCGTCGGAGCGGCCCGCGACTTCCTGCAGGGTGGAACGCTCTTCCGCTTGCAACTCGACAACCGTGGCCATGGTCGCGATCGCGACGATGGGGACCGTGGCAAACGGGGACGGGACGACGACAATGACGACGATGGCAAGGGGAAGCGCCGGCAAATAGTGACCAGCGATCCGCGCCTCGAGGACGGCGTGGCGGACAACCTTGCGAAGTTCGACATCACCGAAAGCGAGAGCCTGCTTTTTGGCACTGGCTTCGGCGTGGGGACGGACATCCATACGGGGCCCAACGGCAACCTGTTCGTTGTTTCCCTGTCGAATGGAACGATCTATGAGATCTTCCGTCCGGGATCGTTCCGAAGAAAAAATCGGGACGACTAAATAGAGACGGTTCTGCGCGAGGTTCGCCGGTCCATCCCGGCGAACCTCGTCGTGCAGATCGCCTTTGCCGAATGGTTCGTTGCGGCATTCGAAGTTTGTCGCGCAGTTAAACCCAACCCCGGTTGTAAAGGATCCCTGCCGTGGCCAGGGCAAAGCAAAGGAAGGCGGCGATTAACGCCCGAGGATAAAGGTGGCCGGGTTCAACGACGGCCATGGTGGGCGAGTCAGCGGTATACCTTGCCAAGAACTTTCGTCCCACTGGAAAGTCGCGTGCTACCATGTGCGCCGGCGCATGCCCCAGGAGGTAGAAGCGCTTTGATACGTACTCTCGTCCGGAAACCCAGTAAGTAAACGCAAATGCGAGGTCATCCCAACGAACAAGCTCATTGCCTAACTGGCCTTGAATGAGATTCGTACCCGAAGTGATCTGACAGCTTGTAACGATGGCTTCGGTCGTGGGCCAATGCCGCGCATGGCGAACAGCTTGACCATGCCATGCATAGAATCCCAGCAAGCCCGCACCAATGGCGAAAAAGATGAGAATCAGCCATTTTGAGATTTTCATGAGATCTTCATGTCCCTCTCATCCTCACCATGCGGCAATCTTGCTTCACTCGAGGGAAAACGGCGATTACAAAACCTGGACGCATTTGGAAACGTGCGGAGAAAGCTCTTCCCCATACAGTGCCGCGCTGGCCCGGTGCCGCAATCGGCTTGACCCCTCGCTCAACGACCAGAACCACGCGTCAGATATGAGGTGGATTATCTGTTTGGCAAAACCGCACATTATGAAAACACCCGTCCATTTCTGAGTATTGCCCCAGTCAGTCACGCCGCCGCAGTAAACGGTGAACAATAACCAGTAATCGGTGAACTGGACATTAGCAGGCGGAGCCAGACATCATCATTCAAATGCCGCTCATGAAGAGCATATTTTTTCTCGCGCTTCCGGCCGTTCTTGTTGGCTTGTTCTCTAGCGTTACACAGGCGGCGGAATCGCCGATCCAGGGTGACGGGAACACCCTCACACCCGGCAGCATTTTACGCGAAACGAACGTATGGACAATCCATTTGAGCTTCACGGCGGAGCAATGGGAAGCGATGGAGCCAAAGCGCGAGTCGGGCGCGCGCGGGCGCGGGAGTTTTTTGCAAGGCCCGGAAGGCGGTCGCAACGGAATCGCCTCCGCGTTCGGGTGGACATTCAATTATGTGCACGCGGACCTGGAATTCGGCACGAACCGCTTTAAGGATGTCGGCGTCCGTTACAAAGGCAACGGCACCTTCCTGACTTCGCGCCGCACTTTGAAGCGATCACTCAAGGTGGACCTGAACCAGTTCATGAAGGGCCAGAAGTTTGCTGGAATGTCTCAGTTGAATCTTCATAACTCAGTGCGCGATCCGAGTTCCATGAACGAAGCCATCGCTTACGGACTGTTCCGGCAAGGCGGAGTTCCGGCGCCGCGCACGGCCTACGCCAGGGTGTTCATCACCGTTGCCGGCAAATATGATCGCAAATATTTCGGGCTTTACACCCTGGTGGAAGACGTGGGCAACAACTTTATCGAGGAACGGTTTGACACTTTCAAAGGGGCGATTCTAAAACCGGTCACTCCCAACCTTTTCTCTGATCTCGGTGATGATTGGAAACGTTACAATCAAACCTATGATCCGAAAGGAACTCTTTCCGATGAGCAAAAGCAGAGAATCATCGAGTTCTGCAAGTTCACGAGCAGGGCACGCGACGCCGAGTTCGCCGCGAAACTTCCTGAATACATCGACATCGACAATTTCGCTCGCTACATGGCCATCACCGTCTGGCTGTCTGACCTCGACGGCATTCTCGGTCCCGGCCAGAACTATTACGTGTATCTCCATCCGAAAACACAAAAGTTCAATTTCATTCCGTGGGACCAGGATCAAACCTTCGGGCAGTTTCCCCTCCGCACTTCCCAGGAGCAGCGCGACAATCTTGCCATCCACAAACCATGGAGCGGAGAGAACCGCTTCCTTGAAAAAGTTTTCAAGACCGAGCCATTTAAGACGGCGTACCTTGCGAGGTTGGAGGAGTTCAACAATAGCATCTTTCAGACTCAACCCATCCACCGGGAGGTCGATGAGTTGGCCAAAATCCTGCGTTCTCCGATTCAGGACGAATCACCCGAACGACTTGCCGAACTCAACAAAGCGGTGGCAGGCGAGAAAGTGACGATTTATATGGACGAGGTCGGCTCCCGCGGAACCCTTGTGAAGCCGATTAAATCCTTTGTAGAGGCCCGCCGTAAATCGGTGAGCGACCAGGTCGCCGGCAAATCCCAGGGACAGACGATCGGCTCAGGCTTCGGTCCATTCCGTTGACCAAAGGGGTTCAGATGTCCTGAACACAACTCGCCTTCGTGACCTTGGCAACTTGCCTGCACCTTTACCTCATCTTTACCGATTTTCGGGGTCCGTTGCGTGCCGGGTAGGGACGCAAAAGGAATGCACTCTTGCTGCAGTTTTAAAAATTGTCGGCGGGCCGACGAAAGGGGTTGTGTGTACGCGCGGTGTTACGATCGATCATTCGCGTTGACAGGAGGCGGTTAAGGAGAGTTTAATCATACGATCCCAGATGTCCCGTTCGCGGATAAGGCTTTCGGCTCAGGTGATCGTTGCCTGCCTGGTCACCGTTGCGCCGTCGCATGCCCTGGACCCCTCGAAGGCGGTGACCCAATATCAACTGGATGTCTGGACGGAACGGAATGGATTACCGCAAGGTTCGGTGCAGGCGATTACGCAGACGCGCGACGGATATCTTTGGATAGCAACGCGGGACGGGTTGGCGCGCTTCGATGGAGTCGCATTCACGGTGTTCCGGTCTGAAACGACGCAGGGTTTGCCGTCGAACGACATCCGCGCGCTAAAAGAGGACCGGCACAGCAGGCTATGGGTCGGGACGTTTAACGGAGGGCTAAGCTGTTATTCGAATGGACAGTTCCGCGCGTTCACCAGGAAGGATGGGCTGCCGAGCAATGGCGTGCTGGATATTTTCGAGGACCGCAACGGGACGATTTGGTTTGGAACCTGGAACGGCCTGGTGCGTTATGACGGGCGCAACTTCGCGCGATATGGGGCTGGGTTCGCCGCGCGGGGCGGCCTGGCATTTTGCGAAGACGCCAAAGGGCAATTATGTGTTGCGAGCGAAGGGGCGATCAATCGACTCATTGGGGACCGCTTTTACGAATCGACGAACGCAGCGCCGCTGCCGGAGTGCCCGATCCAGCAAGTGTGCGCGTCGCAGGACGGAGCGTTGTGGATCGCGAGCGCGGGGGAGGGAGTGCTTCGCGTTCACGATGGGCAAATCCGCAAATACACGAAAGCGAGTGGGCTGGCGGACAACAAGGTGGCGAGCCTGCTGCACGACCGCGAAGGCAATGTGTGGGTTGGAACCTGGAGCGGACTTTGCCGCTTGCAGGGCGAGAACATAGCGACGCTGACGCGGCAGGACGGTTTGCCGCACGATTACATCGAGAGTCTTTACGAGGACCACGAGGGCAGCCTGTGGATTGGCACACGCGGCGGTGGATTGGCGCGATTGCGCGACGCCAGAATATCGAATTACACGACGCGCGAAGGACTGGGGCACAATTTTGCGAAATGCGTTTTTGAGGATCGTGAGGGGGCAATTTGGGTCGGCACGCACGGCGGGGGTCTGACGCGCTTCCATGATGGAGAGGTGAGGACGTTCGGCACGGATGACGGGCTGCCGAGCATGTTCGTCTGGTCTGTGGGAGAGGACGCGGAAGGGCACCTGTGGGTGGGAACGAGCCGGCCGGCAAGCGTGTGCATTTTCAAAGACGGATGTTTCACGGCCTATCGGTGGAAATCCGGACCGACACGGCGAAACGGAGTGCGGGCCATCGAAGGAGATCGAGAGGGCAATCTTTGGATTGGCGGAGACGGCGGCGGACTGTGGCGTTATCGAGATGGGGATTTGAAGTGCTTCACCGTGAGCGACGGTTTGCCGAGCGCTCTGATTCGAGTGATCAAGCAGGACCGATGCGGCGACTTGTGGATCGGAAGCAATGATGGCCTGTGCCGCTATCGAGATGGAAAGTTCACGGCCTACAGGACGGAGGATGGGCTTGCGCACAACGCGGTCTATGCGGTGTTCCAGGATTCTGACGGTGTTCTGTGGTTTGGAACGCAGAATGGACTTTCGCGTTTTTCAGGGGACAGGCTGCGCTCGTATACGACCCGGGATGGACTGTTCCACAACGTTATTTACCACATTTCGGAAGACGGCGGCGGAAGACTCTGGATGTCGAGCAATCGTGGAATTTTTTGCATCCCGAAGGAGGCATTTATCGATTTCGATACGGGCGCAGCGCGGCGGCTCTCGTGCGTCGCCTACGGAACCGACGACGGGATGAAAGCGGTGCAATGCGAAGGTGGAAGCCAGCCCGCGGGTTGCAGGGGCAGGGATGGCAAATTGTGGTTTCCCACCGCCAACGGCGTGGCTGTGATCGATCCGGAAACGCCGGGGCGCGTGCTGCCGACGGCGCCAGTGATCGTGGAGGAAGTGTGGGTGGGGAAAGAGAGACTGAATGCGCGCGCGCCGGCAAAGCTTTCGCCGAGCGCGCGTGAATTCCGATTTGAGTACACGGCGCTTAGCTTCGCGGCGCCTGAGAAAGTAAAATTCCGTTACAAGCTGGAAGGGCTGGACGACAAATGGATCGAAGCCGGGACGCGCCGGGTCGCGTTCTATAACAAGATCCCTCCGGGCAATTACCGGTTTCGGGTGGTGGCGTGCAACAGCGACGGTGTGTGGAACGAAAGCGGAGCGATGTTCGCGTTTTTCCTTGCGCCGCATTTTTACCAAACGCAGTGGTTTTATGGATTGTGCCTGGCGGCCCTGATGGCGAGTGGATGGGGCTTGCATCGTCATCGCATGAAGCGCGCGCACGAGCGGTTCTCGCTGGTGCTGGCGGAGCGCAGCCGGATCGCGCGCGAGTTGCATGATACGCTGGCGCAAGGCTTCGCCGGAATCGCGTTTCAGCTGGAGGCGGTGGCGACAAAGTTGAAGGAGGCCCCGGACCACGCGAAGCAACATCTGGAGCTCGCGTTGAAAATGGTGCGGCACAGTCTGGCGGAGGCAAGACGGTCGGTGATGAACCTGCGCTCTTCGACGCTCGACCATGGTGACCTGGGGAGCGCGCTGGCCGAGACTTCTCGATTGATACTTGCAGACCGCGCAGTGGAATTCGATTTGCAGATCGAGGGGGTTGCGCGGTCGCTGCCGCCAAAAGTGGAAAACAATCTCCTGCGGATTGGGCAGGAAGCGATTACCAACTCAGTTAAATACTCGCATGCGAAAAAGATTCGGGTGGATCTGGCGTATCTTCAAGGAACGGTCGTGTTGAGTGTGTGCGATGATGGGAGTGGATTCGAACAATCCGAACCAACGGGCAACGGGGTGCATTTCGGGTTGCTGGGCATGCAGGAGCGGGCGAAGCAAATGGGAGGGACGTTGAGCGTGATCAGCCGCAAAGGGGCAGGGACGGCAGTAACGATTGAAGTTCCGTTGGAAACATTGCGGTCAGGGCGAGCCTCATGAGCGCGAAACAGCGGATACGAATCATGATGGTGGACGACCACCTGGTGGTCCGAATGGGCCTGCGCAGCATGATCGATACGCAGGAGGACATGGTGGTGGTGGGCGAGGCGGCCAATGGAAGGGAGACGCTGGAAGTCTTTCGCAAGGTGTCGCCGGATATCGTGTTGATGGATTTGCGGATGCCGAATCTGGGAGGGGTCGAAGCGACGGCCGCGATCTGTCGCCAATTTTCGGGCGCACGAGTGATCGTTCTTACCACGTATGACGGGGACGAAAACATTTACCGCGCGCTCCAGGCGGGCGCGCGCGCTTACCTGCTGAAGGACATACCGCGCGAAGAATTTCTGGGGGCGATTCGAGCAGTCCACGCGGGCCAATATTGCATTCCACCCGGCGTCGCGGCGCGCCTGGCCCAACGGGTGCCTTCCACGGAGCTTAGCACGCGTGAAGTCGAGGTGCTGCGGTTGATCGTGGAGGGGTTGAGCAACAAGGAGATCGCGTCGAGCCTCTCGATCAGTGAGAGCACGGTGAAAAACCACGTCAACAGCATCCTCGGCAAATTGAAGGCAAAGGACCGGACGCAGGCGGCGACGACGGCGCTGAGGCGCGGAATCGTGACGCTGGACTGAGAGCCCGGAAGCCCTGGTGGCAGGGGCAGCGAGTAGATCGAAAGTCCTACCCGACAATAGGAATATCGATTTCGTGACACAAGACAGCCCCCTTTCCAACATTTGAGCATCCCAACACGTGTGTGCGGAATGCGAACGTGAGGCGATCATGGTCAGCCCCGCTGGCTGCCAGACCGACAAGTCGGCCTCTAAAACGCGAACAATCGTTTCCGCACCGAACTTGGAGTATGCGATGAAAAAGATGTTCCTCATAGGTGTTTGCTCTCTGGTCTTTAACGCCACGGCTCAGCAGAAACAGGCGCTGTTCCTGACTACCGCCACGCCGACGGCCGGCGATGTGGCTGTTTCGAATCGCCTGGCACAGCTCGGTTTCGTGGTGACGCGTGTGACTGACACCGCTTCGCAGACGAGCGATGCGAATGGCAAAGACCTGATCGTCGTTTCTTCGTCCGTGGGGTCGGGCAACATTGCCACGAAGTTTACGGCGTCGGCCGTTCCGCTGGTCAATGCCGAGAGCGCAATTTACGACGAACTGGGGATCGATGCGAACAATACCGGGGGTGCGACGATTGCCGCTCAAACGCAGGTTGACGTTGTGGATTGCACTCATCCGTTGGCGGGCGGCCTGACGAATGGGCTGAACACGGTGTATACAGCGCCAGGTCCCATCGTGGTTCTTGGAACGCCAGTCGCGAGCGCTCAAGTTGTTGCTCGGTCTTCCGATGGCCGGCCTTCGGTTTTCTTTATCGAAGCGGGCGCAGATCTCAATCCTGTCCGAATCGCCACGGCGCCAGCAAGGCGTGTGGGGATTTTCTGGGAAGCGACGACGTTCATGACGCCGGCCGGACTGGATCTTTTTGATGCCGCCATAGCGTGGGCGATCGCGGCGCCTGATTCGACATCGCCAGTTGGGATTACGCGGCAGCCAGCCAGCCAGACTGTCAACGAGCAGACTGTCGTCGCGTTCCGTGTCGGTTACACTGGCGCTCCTCCATTCACGGTACAATGGCAACGCAGCGATGGCGGGGGCGCCTTCGGGGACATCATTGGAGCCAACTGCCCGACGTATGGAATCCTCGCGACGCCACCGGATAACGGCGCGCGGTTTCAGGCTGTGGTTGGCAACGCTGGTGGAACTGTGACCAGCAGCGCGGCGACTCTAACCGTAAACACGGATACAACCCCCCCAACGATGTTCCTGGCGATCGGGGGAGGGACTCCGCCGACGGCCTTTGACCTGGTGTATTCTGAGCCAGTCGATCCGGCCTCGGCAGGCGACGCGGTGAATTACGCACTGGGGAACGGAGGAGCGATTCTGACGGCAACAATGGACGCTGACGGAAGAACGGTGCATTTCACATCGGACCCGATCACAAATAGAACCGTTCTGCGAATCACTTCTGCAATAAACGACCTGGCATTCACCCCCAATGTGCTGACGCCTGGGGCGCCCGGCTCATCGATCGCGATCATTACAACCGACGGGTCGATTCGGCGTCATCAGTTCAACGGCTTTGGAGGCGTGCTGGTCTCTGATCTCACGAACAACGCCAAGTTTCCGAATTTTCCGGACGTGATTGATTTTCCGACGATCTTTGAGACAGCGGTCAATGCGGCGGACAACTATGGGGTGCAGTTCCTCGGTTACGTGACTGCGCCGGTGTCGGGCAATTACCATTTCTATTTCTCGTCGGACGATGGGGGAGCGCTCTATTTAAGCACGGACGAAAACCCGGCGAACAAACGGCTGATCGCTTTCGAGCCGGTGTGGGCAGATTCGCGGATATGGACGGGAAACTCCGGTGGTGGTCGCAATCTCGCGGCGCCGCAAAATCAGTCGCGGACGTTGTTCCCGAACGGCATTCCGCTTGTGCAGGGCCAGCGTTACTACATCGAAGCCCTGATGAAGGAAGCAACGGGAGGAGACAATCTGGGAGTAACCTGGCAACGACCAGGCGATCCGATACCGGCGAATGGCAGCCCGCCGATATCCGGGCTGTATTTGTCCCAGTTCAACCAACCGGCAACGGTGGGGGCGGGCGAGCCTGCCGATCAGACGACTTTCGAAGCGCGCCAGGCGACCTTCCGCATTGTGGCGAGCGGTTCGCCCCCGCTAACGATTCAATGGTACGAAAACGACGTGCCGATTCCCGGGGCGACCGGGCCCGCATATACGACTCCGCTGCTAACGACGGCCGACAGCGGAAAGCTGTATTACGCGATCGTCGAGAATTCCTTCAGCTCAACGACAAGCCGAGTCGCGCGATTGACGGTGAATGCGGACAACGCGCCGCCGGTATTGGTTTCCGCTGCGAGTGTTGGCGGCACTGACATTGGACTTTGCTTTGACGAGGGGCTGGATCCCGTCACTGCGAGCAATCCCGCCAACTATACGGTGAATGGCGGCGCGGTCAGCGTCACGAGCGCGGTGTTGCGCCATGATGGCCGCACGGTGCAGCTAATTCTTGGTGCTCCGGTGAGCAGCGGATTTACGGTGCAGGTGAACAATGTGCTCGATCTGACTGGCCGAAACGCGGCTGCGGGCACGAGTGCCAGCGGTCCGTTAGCGGGGCTAACGGCTGTGGACGTAGGCACGCCCGGCGATCCAGGCGCCGTCGGCTCAACCTTCTCCTGCTCGACGAATGAATTCGAAATCATCGCGGGCGGTTCGGATATCTGGGGCAACGCCGACCACGGGCATCTTGCATACCAAATGCTGACCGGCAACTTCGACAAGAGGGTGCTCGTTGCTCGAGTTGACAATACCGACGTGAGCGCGAAAGGCGGTCTGATGGTGCGCGAATCCACGGCAGCGGACAGTAAAAACCTTCATGCGATCGTGATGCCACCTCCGCCGGCGCGAAACATATTCGAAACGGGCACGCGCCTGGCGACGGCCGGAGCCACTGCCGGCTGGGGCGCGGGAGCGGGAGGGGCCAATGGCAATTTACCGGCGACGCACCCGAACTCGTGGATACGACTTCGTCGTGTGGGGGATATATTCAGCTCGTTTATTTCGAGCAACGGGGTCGATTGGGTGCAAAATGGCGAAAGCGTCCAGAGCTACCCTGCGGAAGTCGTCGTTGGTCTGGCCGCGACGGCCCACAATAATGATGGACGGACCAATCGTGTCCTGTTCCGCAATTTTGGCAACACTACCTTCCCCGGCGCCGCCGTCACGATCACGCAGAACCCAGTCAACTTCACGGTGGAGGCGAACCATTTCGCGACATTTTCGGCGGCGGCGACGGTCTCAGGTGCGCCCGCCTCGGAACTGCAATTCCAGTGGCAACGCAGCGAAGGAGGGGGTGGATTCAGCGACATCCTCGGGGCCAGCGGCAGCACCTATCGTTTCGTTGCAACTCCGCTCGACAACGGCGCGCAGTATCGTGCCGTCGCTTTTGTGCCGGGAGCCAGCGCGACGAGTGGTGCCGCGACGCTGACAGTGACAAACGATATCACGCGACCGCGGATCGTTCGCGCGACGATCAGTTGCGCCGATCCAAGCCAAATCACGGTGCTCTATAACGAATTGTATGATCCGGATACGGCGCAGGATTCTGTTAACTACAGTCTTGCCGACACTGTGGGCGGGCAATATCCGATCAGCAATTTTGCGACGCAGGCCAATGGGACGACGGTGATACTGACGGCGCAAGCGCCGCTGGCAGCCGGCCCCAGCTATGTTCTCACTGTGAATTCCGTGAGCGACCTCGCGGGCAATCAAATTCAGCCTAATACGACGGTAACGCTCGGGGCCGAAGGTGGACGAACGGCTGTAGGGACGCAAAACCTGGTGGTGATCGAAGCTGAAAACTTCGATGCGAATGTCCCGCAGGGCGGAAAGAGTTGGGTGTTCTCCTCACGGCCCGGAGGCGTGGGGCCAATATCAGGGGCCGGGTATATGCAACCACTGCCCGAGAGTGGCGCGGCGATCAATGAGCCGGGGCATCTCACGCAAAGCCCACGGCTCGACTACTGCGTAAACTTCCCGGTCAGTGGCCGATGGTACGTGTGGTTGCGTGGGAACGACATCGCGACTGGCGGCAATTCGGTGCACGTGGGCGTTGACAACACCGACAGCGCTGACTTGAACGACAACCGCATCGGCAATTCCGGTGGAGCGACCGGCTGGGGCAACCCCGCAGGCGCCACCAGTCCATGGCAGTGGACGCGGGACGCAGATGTGAACACGCGCATTGCGTGGGTGGACGTGCCAACAGCCGGTCTGCACACCTTTAATATTTGGATGCGCGAAGACTCTGTCGTGGTCGACAAACTCCTGCTCACCACGGATGCGGCGTTCGTTATCTCGCCAAATACCGGAGTGGGTCCGGCGGAGAGTCCACGCGAAGGGGGAGGGCCGCTTACGCTCAATATTTCGCGCGCGGGTGGAGACGTCATCCTGACGTGGGACAACGCGAGCGCCGCGCTGGAAGCTGCCGACAATATAACCGGACCCTGGACGCAGGTATCGGGGGCTACCTCCGGTTATCGGGTAACCGCGGCTTCCGCGCGGAAGTTTTATCGAGCGGTGGTTCCGTAGTCACACACGGCGGCAACCGGGCTGGGCCGCCCGGTTGCCGCCGGGCCGTTTGGGTAGGATCGGCACTGCCAGGTTTACTTTTCTCGCCGAATCAGCGACACTGGAAAGACAGGTGGAATTGCGCACATGGCGGCAGAACAATTGACACGGCGCTTTCGCGGGCAACTTTTTAGTGCCTGCATCGGTCTTCTTTTCATCAGCCCGGCTGCGAAGGCGGCGAACGAATCGAGTCGCTCTGCTGAGGCGGCGCCAGCCTCTTCTGTCCGCGCGGTCGTGGAGAATTATTGCACCGATTGCCACGGCAAAGAGGTGCAGAAGGGGAAGCTGGATCTCGAAACGGCAATGGCCGGGGATGTCGCGGGGCATCCTGAGATTTGGGAAAAGGTGGTGCGTCGAATTCGGGCGCGTCAAATGCCCCCGCCGGCCGAGAAGAAGCGCCCGGATGAAAGCATTTACAAGGCGGTCCTCTCTGAGTTGGAGGGTTCGCTCGATGCCGCGTGGGCGCGCCAGCCGAACCCCGGGCGCACGGAGACGTTCCGGCGCTTGAACCGCACGGAATATCAAAACGCCATTCGTGATCTTTTGGCCCTGGATATCGACGCGGCTGCTTTGTTGCCGAAGGACGAATTGGGCCACGGGTTCGACAACGTGGGCGTGGCAAACCTTTCGCCGACGCTGTTGGATCGGTACATCTCAGCGGCGCAAAAGGTCAGCCGCCTGGCGGTGGGCACGGCGACCGCGGTGGGGGGGGACACGATTCGGATTCGCGCAGACCATACGCAGGAACAACAAGTGGAGGGGCTTCCGGTGGGCACGCGCGGTGGCGCGCTCATTCCGTACACGTTCCCGGCCGACGCGGAGTATGAAATTCAGATTCGCCTTGCGCGCGACCGCAACGAGGAGATCGAAGGACTGCAGGAATCGCATGAGTTGGAATTGCTGCTGGATCGCAAACCGTTGAAGTCATTCACGGTCGCGCCGCCGAGAGGAAACAAAAATTATGAGCTGGTGGACCGGCATTTGAAGGTGCGGATTCCGGTGACCGCCGGCCCGCATCAGCTCGGCGTGACGTTTGTGAAGAAATCCTCGTCGCTCCTGGAGACGAAGCGGCAGCCCTACAACGCGCACTTCAACATGCATCGGCATCCGCGCCAGACACCGGCGATTTATCAGGTGTCGATCAATGGGCCGTATGATGCCAAAGGGCCGGGCGACAGTCCGAGCCGCCGGAAAATCTTCGTGGCGAAACCATCCAAAGCCGAGGACGAAGAGAACTGCGCGAGGAAAATTCTGTCTGCGCTCGTGCGCCGGGCTTACCGGCGGCCCGTGACGGACGCGGACCTGGAAAAACCGATGGAGTTCTATCGAGAGGCCCGTGCCAACGAGACCTTCGAGGGCGGAATCGAAACGGCCCTGAGCGCGATCCTGGTGAATCCGCATTTCCTGTTTCGCGTTGAGCACGATCCTGCCGGCGGGGCGCCCAAGACCGCGTATCAGATCACCGATATAGATTTGGCGAGTCGCCTCTCGTTTTTCATCTGGAGCAGTGTCCCGGATGATGAACTGCTCGCAACGGCCGAGCGCGGCGAACTACAGAAACCTGCAATGCTGGAGAAACAGGTGCGGCGCATGCTAGCAGACTCGCGCGCCGGAAATCTGGCCCGCAACTTCGCCGAACAATGGCTGCACCTGCGCAACCTGGAATCGATCACGCCGGACCTGCGGCTGTTTCCGGATTTTGACGACAACCTGCGCCAGGCGTTGCGCGGCGAAACGGAAATCTTCTTCGAGAGCATGTTGCGCGAGGACCGCAGCATTACAGAACTCTTGAAGGCGGATTACACGTTTCTCAATGAGCGACTGGCGAAGCACTACGGAATTCCCAACGTGTACGGCAGCCGGTTCCGGCGCGTTGCCCTGGAACCCGAGAGCGAACGCGGTGGGTTGTTGAGGCACGGGAGTGTGCTCACGGTTACTTCGTATGCCACGCGCACTTCGCCGGTGATACGCGGCAAATGGGTTCTTGAAAACCTGATTGGGACGCCGCCGCCGCCGCCATTGCCGGACGTGCCGGCGCTCAAGGACAACACGGTGTCTGCCAATCTCTCGGTGCGTGAGCGGCTGGCCGAGCACCGGGCCAACGCCGCGTGTGCGAGTTGCCACAATATGATCGATCCGCCCGGATTTTCGCTTGAGAACTTCGACGCGGTGGGCCGGTGGCGAACATTGGAGGAAGGCAAGCCCGTTGATGCTTCGGGCGGTCTGCCCGACG